>Ga0335085_10002511_pt1 | contig 33984 bp, 36 predicted proteins | sample Lox_Sample_45_FD_206712 | JGI IMG/M metagenome (GOLD analysis project Ga0335085, IMG submission 206712) | Soil microbial communities from Loxahatchee National Wildlife Refuge, Florida, United States - Lox_Sample_4.5 | ecosystem: Environmental > Terrestrial > Soil > Wetlands | place: USA... | reverse complement strand
CCGGCAAATCGCTCGTCACGTCGAATGTATAGAGGTCTCCCCGCAAGCCCACGAGCGTGCGGAACCAGCTGCGCCACCGGGACTCTGCCTGGAGGAATACCCCGCTGCCCGATTCCGTTACGTCATCTTCCCGGATTGTCGCTAATCGGATCCGAGCCTCGGTGTGGTACAACCCGACCGGACTGAGCAGGTCGTATCGGGTCTGCACGCCCGCGGTCACCACGTGTGATGCGCCAAGCATGACGAGCTGTTGGGCGTGCGTCGCGTGGCCACCCAACGTGACGCGGCTCTCGCGCTGATTGAACTGATCGCCGCGCGTCGTGTCCGTCAGGGCATACTCGAAATCGGAAAACAGACTCAGGGTGGAATGCATGGCGTATAGGCCGACGTCTTGCGTCGCGCGCGCCCCGGTGTGGTGCCAGGTTGCGGAGAGGCTGTACCGGGCCGTGTTCCCCGCGTCCGTCGAGTCGATTTGCCCGAATCGACTGATGAGACCGGCCGTCACCGCGCGCAGGGGAATCTGATCGCTCGCGTTCCACTGATTGTGGTACGCCATGGCCAGGATCGAGAAGTCATGGCTGCTGCGCAGTACGGAGTAGCGCACGACGCCACTGAGCTTGCGGAGCTCTTCGGGAAGGACCCATGGGCCGTTGTACTCCTTCGCCTCGCCCCCGAGCAGCAGGTTGCCATCGGCGAGATGGAATGAGGCGGCCGCGGCTAGCCGGGCCATCCCGTTGGCGCCTCCGCTGGCGGTCACGAACGGCCGCTCGAGCGTTCGAACGAGCGAGTACGACGCAGCTCCCGCACTCCCGAAATCGCCCACGTCCGGATAGTAGTTGCCGAGCTTGTACGCGATGTGATCCACCAGCTCGGGAATCAGAAAATTCAGGTCGGTATAGCCTTGGCCGTGGGCGTGCGTTGGCATGTTGAGCGGCATCCCCTCGAGGCTGGTCTCGAAATCCGTCCCGTGGTCGAGGTTGAACCCGCGGGCGAAGTACTGATTGGCTTTGCCATCTCCCGAGTGTTGGGTGACGATCACTCCGGGAATCGTCTCCTGGAGCTCGCCTTCGCGCGTGAGGGGCCGTGCCTGGATGTCGGCCGAGCCAACGGAGCCCTCGGAGGCTGTGGTGGCCGTCCCGATGAGATTGTCGGCCCGTCCGTTCACGGTGACGGGCGGCAGAACGTAGCTCTTGAGGCTGTCCGGGTTGGATCGAGCCGGGACGCTATCCTGCGCAGCGCTGGCGTGAACGATCAGCGCGTTTGCGAGTAGGCAAATGGCCCACCGCTGGCTCACGTGTGTATGTCTGATCATCACGTGATCGAATCTAGCGGCGCGCTCAGCCTCGACGGACCCACTCCCTCCAGTCCCGCTCGACATCCTCGGCCATTTGCATTGCCGCCTCGTACAACCAGCGCTTCGGTCGCCGCCGCAAGTCTGCCTCGAGCACCGCGGCCCGTGCGCTCCCGACGTGCACGTTCGCCGCTTCCCAGCCCATCGCGTGCAGCAGCCGCTCGGCGTCTCGCTGTTTCGGCAGCAGGTTGAGCGGAATTCGGGAGCAGTCCGGCGCCAGCCGGCGGATGAGCCACAGCCCATCGAAACTGACGTAGGGGTCGGGGCAGCGCGCCCCGGGGGAGTGTGAGGTCATCCACACGCGACGTCGCAATGCGCCGGCCTGCGCGATCTTCGTTTCCGATGCTCGATCAATGAGTGCGCAGGCCGATGGCTGGAGCGCCTTTGCTTCGCGTGCCACGCGGCCGCCGCGCCACTCGGCCAGTGCGAGAAAACGCTGCCGGCCGAGGCTCCCCACGCCGGCGAGCCGATGCACGAAGCGCGGCGCGAGCCCGCGCTCGGGTAGCGCGCGTTCGAGGGCTGCCACCACATCGGCCGGAGGACGGACCGAAGGCAGGGCGTCGAGTTTCTGCCAATAGGCCTGGGGGTCGTGGAGCCGATGCGCGGCCATCCGTCGCATCGCGTTGTGCCGTTCGGCGAACACAAACGCGCGGCCGCCGTGCGCCAGTGCCGCGCGATATCCACCGAGAATGAGCGCGGCGCCGCGCTTCGGCGCCACCTCGAGCTCGCGGGAGTCCACGGCGAGCATCGCGCTCGTGGCCAGACGAATCAGATCGTTGCTGTAGGGCAGGCGCCAGGTTTCGTCGAAGTCGTTCACGCCCCAGATGAGCCGGCCCTCGACGTCGCGCCACGTGCCGAAGTTGTCCACGTGCAGGTCGCCCACGGCAACGACCCGTGGACCCCGCGCCGCTTCGCCCACCACGTCGCGCCACCGTTCCGCCCAGCGATAGAACGTGGCCCGCAAGAATGGGAATACGCCCGCCCGCATCGCCGCGTGCTTTGCCGAGAGGTCTTTCTTGATCAGGGGCACGCGGGTCGAAACCCACCCCTCGTAACGGCGGGTGGCCGTGACGATATCCGGCGGCTCAGCCATCGATCCCGTCGAGGCCACGCATCGAGCAAGTATACGGGATGGTTCGATACCGCACCGGGGTTTAGGTGCGCTCCCAACCCTTGAGCCACCCTGCGAGTTCATTGACCATGCCGTTGACGTATCAACATTTGTTGATATTTTAAACGCATGGCCGGCGGCACTCTTCCGCAGCGTTCGCTCGCAGTGCAGTGGTTCCACGCCCTGTCCGACGAGACGCGACTGCAAATCGTCGAATTGCTGTCGCACGGCGAGCGCTGCGTGTGCGAGCTGCAGGACACGCTGGCCGCGGCTCAATCGCGCCTCTCCTTCCACCTCAAGACACTGAAGGATGCCGGGCTCGTGACCGACCGGCGCGACGGACGCTGGATCTACTACGCGTTGAACCGCGAGGTGCTGGACGAGATTGGCGCGTTCGCGCAGGCGGTGAAACCGGGCAAGCACGCCGGCAGCTGCGCGCGCGCGTGCTGCGACTGAGATGACCGACATCCAGCAGACGGTGAAGGAGAAATACGCCGAGGCGGCCACGAAAGCCGCGGCGGGCGAGCGCGGCAGCTGCGGGCCGAGTGGCGCCTGCGGCTGCGATCCCGTCAGCTCGAACCTCTACGACGCCAGCGAAATCGCCGCACTACCCGAGGGCGCTCTCCTCGCCTCCCTCGGTTGCGGCAATCCCGCCGCGCTCGCGCAACTCGGTGTGGGCGAGACGGTACTCGATCTCGGCTCGGGCGGCGGCATCGACGTGCTCCTGTCCGCCAAACGCGTCGGATCGACCGGCAAGGCGTATGGCCTCGACATGACCGACGAGATGCTCGCGCTCGCCCGCGCCAATCAGGCGAAGGCGGGGGTCACGAACGTCGAATTTCTGAAAGGCGAGATCGAAAACATCCCGCTCCCGGCGGCCGCGGTCGACGTGATCATCTCGAATTGCGTTATCAATCTTTCTGCCGATAAGGGCCGGGTGCTGCGCGAAGCGTTTCGCGTGCTCAAACCGGGCGGCCGATTTGCGGTGTCCGACGTCGTCTGCCGCGGGGCGGTGCCCGAGGTTGTGCGGCACAGTATGGAGTTGTGGGTCGGCTGCGTGGCGGGAGCGCTGGAAGAATCCGAGTACCGCCGACTCCTCTCCGCCGCCGGATTTACGGACGTGGCGATCGAGCCGACGCGGGTCTATCAGTTCGAGGACGCGCGCGCCGTCCTGTCGGGCTCGGGGCTCGACGCGGACGTGCTGGCGCGCGAAGTGAGCGGGCGACTGATGGGTGCATTTATTCGCGCGCGCAAACCGGTATGACAGGGCCGCGCCTCGCGGCCGAAGGCATTGGCACGTTCATGCTCGTCTTCATCGGTCCTGGTGCCGCCGCCGTTGACGCCTGGTCGCACGGGTCCGTGACGCCAGTTGGGGTGGCCCTGGCGTTCGGGTTTGTCATCCTGGCGGGTGTCTACGCGCTGGGACACGTGTCCGGCGCGCACTTCAATCCGGCAGTGACGGTGGGATTCGGGCTGAGCGGTCGGTTCCCGCGGCGGGACGTCCTACCCTACGTTGCCGCACAGATGTTAGGCGCGACCGGAGCAGCGTTGCTGTTGCGCGCATTCCTCGGCGGTGCGGACTCGGCATCGGTCACTGTCCCCCGCGTCGCCCTCCTGTCGGCCCTCGGCATCGAGGTGGTGCTTACGTTCTTTCTCATGCTCGTAGTGATGGCGGTCGCCACGGACGCACGCGTCGCCGGGGGCTTTGCGGGACTCGCCGTGGGACTAACGGTGGCGTTCGATGCCCTGATGGGAGCTCCACTCACGGGAGCGAGCATGAATCCCGCCCGATCCTTCGGGCCCGCATTCGCGACCGGCAATTGGACCGCGCACTGGTTGTACTGGCTTGGGCCGCTGCTCGGTGCCTGGCTGGCGGTCATCACCTACGAGTATCTCCGGACGGGATCGTCTCATGACCACCGCATCAAAGCATAGCCTGCGCGTGCTGTTTCTCTGCACCGGCAACTCGGCGCGCAGCCAGATGGCCGAGGCACTGCTCAATGCGAAAGGACAGGGCCGCATTCGCGCCGAGAGCGCTGGATCGCGGCCCGCGGCACGCGTGAATCCCCTGGCGATCGAGACGCTGCGGGAATGGAACATTGATTGGGCGGGCCATCCGCCACGCGGGCTCGATGGCCTGGACCGGGAGCGCTGGGACTTCGTGATAACCGTGTGCGACCGAGCGAAAGAATCATGTCCAATTTTCCCCGGCCAACCCGTGCTGGCGCATTGGGGGATGCCCGATCCGGCCGAAGTGGACGGTGACGACGCGAAGCGGCGGGTGGCATTCCGCGACGCGTTTCTGCTGCTCAGCCGCCGCATCGATCTGTTTGTCGCCCTGCCGTTCGAGAAGCTCGAGCGCATGGCGCTCGAAGCCCGAGTACGGGCCATCGGCGCGTCGGAAGGGGCTCACGCGTAGCGCCGGGCCCCTGCATTCAATACCGGCTGTGGTTTTCGGTGAATGAGAAGCTTGCCGATCGTTCCTGCCGTATTCCTGTCTCTAGTGGCGCCTGCTCCCGGCGTGTGCCAGACGCGACTCGAAGTGACTCCCCTGGTCGGGTTCTATGCTCCTACTCAATACGTGGCGAGCTCGTCCATGGGGTGGACGATGCGCGAATCCGCCGGCGTGATCCTGGGAGGAGCGGTCACGACGTGGCTCACGCCGTGGTTCGGCGTCGAAGGCTCCGCGGCGTGGTCTGGATGGGGCGTCGCCTATCCCACGTCGCGGCTTGAATGCGAAGGGTCATTTTTCGCGAGGAATTTTACCGCAAGATCCGACGCTACCGACTGCGTGTCCGGTTGGGATCCACCGATTTCATCGGGCGGGGCCGTCACACTGTTGAGCGGCCGCGTGTTGCTTGCAGCACCACTCTCCGCGGGTGCATCGGCGTACGTGAGCGCCGGTGTGGCATCGATCAAACGCGAGGGGATCGGCACTGACCGCGGCAGTACCGCGTATCTCGTAGGCTTTACCATTCCTTCCAGTGCCAGTGCTGTGTTCGGTGCGGGAATGCGCGTCCCGATCCCTCGGGCTCACGTGATCTGGCGTGTTGAGCTGCAGGACTATCACTACGCGATACAGGTCGGGTCTCCTGGCGGTCCCTACGGTGTCATGGGAGAAAGAACACAGAACGATCTCGTGCTCGTGACGGGCCCTTCGTTTACTGTTCCGTAAGACCCAGGGGAATTTCTTGGTCAATCCGTGACTGGATCGTGAACTTATCACGATCTTCCGCGTGACCCTCCCGCCGTACCGTGGCGACGTGACGACGTGGCGGGGTGAAACACTTTTCATGCTCACGGTGGCAGTCGCGGCAACGTGGTCGCGGCTCACACCCACGCTCCTCGCAGGACCCGTCGAAAATCGCCGGGTCGTCGTGTCGCCTGCCGAGACCCTGCACGTCGAGCTCGCAGGAACCGGACCGGTGGTGGTGCTCATTCCCGGGCTGTTCGGATCCGCCTACGGATTCCGCCACGTGGTTCGCGGCCTGGTGGACGCCGGATATCGTACCGTCGTGATCGAGCCGTTAGCGATCGGCGAGTCGAGTCGCCCCGAGGGCGTGGACTACTCCGCGGGCGCCCAGGCGGGCCGCATTGCCGCGGCACTCGATTCGCTCGCCATCCAGCAGGCGCTCGTGGTCGCGCACTCGGCCGCGGCATCGGAGGCCTTGCGACTGGCCTATGCCCGTCCCGATCTCGTGGCCGCCGTGCTCTCGATCGAAAGTGGTCCGGCGGAGACCATCGCGACACCGGGGTTCCGGCGCGCCATGCGGTTCGCGCCGCTCGTGCGCCTGTTCGGCGTGTCGCTCCTCCGCCGGAAAATTCGCCACGAGCTCGTGAGTGCATCGGGGGACGACTCGTGGATCACCGCCGATGTCGTGCGGGCCTACACCGCCCCCGCCCAGCGCAATCTCGGCGCAACGCTCAAGGCGTTTCGCGCGATGGCCAACAGCCAAGAGGCGGATTCCCTCGGCCCGCATCTCCCCCACATCCGGATTCCAGTGGCGCTGCTCCTGGGCACGGCGCCGCATGATGCCGCGGTGAGCCAGGCGGAGATTCGAGTGATGCAGGAGAATTTGCGCTCGTTTGCCGTGGACACGGTGCCCGGAGCTGGCCACTACATCCAGGAAGAACGGCCCGAGGCGGTCGTCGCCGCAATCTCGCGTCTCCAGTCCCGCGCGACGCGTGCGTCAACGGCGTCCGAGCTCAATCGCGCTATTCGAGGTGGATCAATCCCCGACGCAAGCCGATAGTGACTGCCTCCGTCCGATCGGACACCCGCATTTTCGCGTAGATCCGCTTGAGATGCAGCTTGACCGTCTCGTTGGTACGCCCGATCGCGGCGGCCACCTCTTTGTTGGTCAGTCCCCGGGCGACAAGACCGAGCACCTCGAGCTCGCGCTTCGTGAGGTCCTTGGTCTGCGCATGCTCCGCGATCTTCACGGCCACGGCCGGAGGCACGATGCGCGCGCCACTCGAGGCGCCACGAATCGCGTTGATCACGTCCGTGACCAGCATTTCCTTGAGCAGGTAGCCCTGCGCGCCGGCCGCGAGCGCCCGATGGATATCGGCGTCGCCATCGTACGTCGTGAGCGCGATGATCCGCGCGTCGGGAAACTCCGTCGTGATGCGGCGAATCGCTTCCACGCCGTCCATTCCTGGCATCCGCAGGTCCATCAACACAACGTCGGGATGGTGCTGCTGGAATAACGCCACGGCGCGCGCGCCATCTTCCGCCTCTGCTACGAGGCAGAGATCGTCTTCCTGCGCGATCACCGCGGCGAGGCCGCTGCGCACAACGGGATGGTCATCGGCGATCAGGACGCGAACGCAGGTCGTCTTGTGCCGGCGGGCGGTGCTACGGGCTACCACGACATCCTCTCGAGCCTGTCGCGTCGAAAGATTGCAGCGGCCCATACGGACACCATTCCCCCTTTGGGGAGCCTCAGCGCGAATCCGCAGCCGCGTAGGGAACGCGCAGCACCACCGCCGTACCGCAATCGAGCACGCTGCGGATCGTCACTCGGCCGCCAACTTGCGCTGCGCGTTCCCTCAACCCAAGCAGCCCCCAGTGGCCGCCGAACGCCCGCAGCTCGGGATCGACCACGAACCCATCGCCGTCATCGACGATCGCAATCCGCACTCCCTGGTGGCGGTAGGAAAGGCCCACGCGCACCGCCTGCGCGCGCGCGTGTTGCACCGTGTTGGCGATCGCTTCCTGTACCACGCGGGTAATCGCGGTCTCGACCTCGGGGCGCAGCGGCACCGGGTTCCCCCGGGTTTCATACGACGCCGCGATCGTGACACCGCGCGTCGCATCGGCGACGACGGTTCCCAGGTTGGAAGGGAAGTCCGCGCCCGCCGGCGCCGGTGTCCGCAGGTCCCACACGGCGCGACGGGCGTCGCCGATGGTCCGTTGCGCTAGCGCCACCACATCGCGCAACGCGGTCACGGCCTCGGGCGGCTCGGCAATGCGGCGCGCCGCCGCCGCGAGCTGCAGGGCGACGCCGGTCAGGCCTTGCAACAGCGTATCGTGGATTTCTCGAGCCAGCCGATTGCGCTCTTCGAGGATGGCGTCGAACCGGGCCTTGAGTGCTCGTTCGCGCGCGCGCCGCACGGCGCGTTCGGCCCGGCGCCGTTCGGTCACGTCGCTCACCGTCCCCACGAGCTCGACCACTTCGCCCGCCGCATTGGTGACGGGAATGCCCAGCGTGTGCACGAAGCGGATCGTGCCATCGGGCCGGACAACGCGATGGTAAACATCGTAGGGACTCTTGGTCCGCACCGCGTCCATCATTCCGGCATCGAGCCGCGGGAGGTCAGCGGGATGCATGCGCTCGCGCATCAAGGCCGCGTCGTGGCGCGGCTCTGCAGCGGAATCGATGCCGAGGATGCGACACGCTTCGTCGGACATGTACAGCGCATCGGGCTGGCCGATGCGATGCGCCCAGGTTCCGGTGTGCGTGAGCCGCTCGGCTTGCTTGAGGTACGCTTCGCTGCGGGACAGCTCCGTCGCGGCGCGCCGCGCCTCGGTCACATCCATCACGGCGCCGACCATGGCGCCGGCACCCGGCGGGGTCGTACTCCAGCGCGCCACCACGTGCACGTGCTTGACGCGTCCATCCGGCATCAGCAGCCGGTGATCGAGCTCCAGACGCGTCGGATTCTCCATAGCCCGTGCAATTGCCTCTTGCACCAGCGTCACGTCTTCGGGATGGACACGATCCAGCACGTGATCGAGCGTGGGACTGACCGCCACCGGATCGTATTCGAAAATGCGAAACGTCTCGGCGGACCAGCGCAATTCATATCGCTCCGGATCCCATCCAAAGCTCCCCGTATGACTGAGTCGCTGCGCTTCGGCGAGATAGGCATCCTCGTGTTGCAGCATCGTGTTCACGATCCCTTTCTCCTCTGGAGCCGCTGCGGACGCACGGCCTCCCCGAACGGGGACGGAAAGAATTCCCTGGAGGGGGAATGCCCCGGTCATCCCCAGTAACACGAATTTCCGGCGCACAGGTTTCGTGGCCGGGGGAGAATCGTGCGTCTCGGATCGTTCAGCTCACTGGTACTCGCGCTGGTGATTGGGTACGTCACTCCCATGCCCTCGCAGGCAGGGGCGCGCTATCGCTCCGCCATCGAATCCGGAGCAATGCACGAAATCGAGCACACGCTTGGAGTTATCGAGCGTCGGCTTGGCGACGCCGGCGCGGTCGTGGCGGAGTGCCTGGTAGAGCTGGGGGAGGTCGGAATGTGGCTGGCGCGGAGTCTCGAAGTGCACGGCAGAGCGATGGAGCAAAGCGAAGGACCTGCTTCCCCCCCGAAGCAGATCCCTCGCTACGCTCCGCCCACGGAATGCTTCTCGATCAGAGCGGCACGGCCGCGCGCAGCTTGAACGCTCCAATCAGCAGAACCACGCCCGAAACGAGCGCGAACGCAGCAATGAGCGACATGATCGCCGCCAGCGTCGCGGGCGGCATGAGCAGCGCGAACCCGGAGGCGAGAATGCTCACGACGCCCGCCGCGGCGGTCCATCCCCACGAGGCGCCGAGCCGCCGCTCCTGCATCGCTCCGTACACGCCAAGAATCCCCGTGACCATGAGCCACCAGGCCACCCACACCACGGCGAAGCTCAGCGAAAGCGCCGGGTAATACATGAGCGCCGCGATGCCGAACCCGACGCTCACGAGCCCCGACAACAGCATCACCCACCATTGCTGGAAGAAGGATTTCACCTCGAACGCGTGCACGATATTGACGAAACCCGTGAACAGCGCCCAGTACGCGATGACGAGTGCGAATACCGCGACCGAGTCGAGCGGCTTCCAGAGTATGAGCACGCCAACCGCGACCGCAAACAGGCCGCGGATGACCAGCGCCCACCAGCTGCGATGGTACGCTTTTTTGATGTCGCTCAGAATCGGCGCTGCTGCTGTTGCCATGTGAGCCTCCTTCGAATGTGCGCCCCTCAGGGCGCCGCGGTCGCCGGCGCACCGCTGTCACGATCGCGGCTCTACGATGGATTCAGGTAGTCTTCCCGGTACATCGTGATCAGTTCAAGAAACGACGACACCGCCAAGGGCCCGACCAGCAAACCCAACAATCCGAACACGGGGACGCCGATCAGCGTCCCGAGCAGCGTGACCAGCGGGTGAATGCCGCCCCAGCGACGCGACACGATTGGCAGGATCACGCGCGCCACGTTTGCCACGACGACGAAGCCCCACAGGGCGAGCAGCACTCCCGCCTCGACGCGCTGCTCCAGCAGCAAGGCAATCGCGCCGGGGCCCCATACGAGCGCGCTGCCGACGAGCGGCACGACCGAGAGCAGGGTGGCGGCAACGCCCCAGAGCGGCGCGTTGGGCAGCCCGACGATGCCGAATGCCGACCCCACGAGCAGCCCCTGAATCGCGGCTGACAGTCCGGTGCCGAGCAGCGTCGCCGTCGTCACGTTACGGAAGTTGTCGCGCAACGTGTCGGCATGGCGCGCCGAAAACGGGATGTACGGACGAACGGCGGTCCAGGTCTCATTCGGCTGGAGCAGCAGGAAGAAGAGACCGGCCAGCGCAACCGTGAGGTTGACGATCCAGTGCGACGCGGCGGCGAGCACGCCGAATGCGTTGCTCCCGATCCATTCGATGAGCTTCGCGCCGACGTTCGCCATCTGCGGTCCCAGGTTCATGCCTGCGGGTCGCAATTGCGCGAGATGCGTGAGAATCGGACTCTGGGGGATTTGGACGCCGCCCAGCCGCGCCTCCGTGACGATCAAGCCGCCGAGCGATCCGCCGAGCAACATCAGTGCGCACAGGAGCAGCGTGACGACGACAAGCGCCGCCGATTTCCCCCCTACATGTCGCGCGAGGCCCCGTGCCACGGGCGAGACCACGACATACAGGATCGGGATCGCGATGAGTCCGGTGAGATAGGGGGCGAGGCCGATTGCGAGCGCGAGGCCGAACACGACCACAATCCCGAGTGCCGCGATCCGCCGTGCGTCGAATCGCGGGGCGACCGGGGTGACCTCGTCAACGAGCGGAAGCGGACGCACTCGCAAATGCCTGCTCAGCGCGTGTCTTGGCATCGAGCAGCACGCTCCCGGTCTGGTCCCGTAGTTTCGAGGTCACCCGTTCGCGCACGTGCATCACCCCGCCGCTCGGCAGATCGTCGAAATGCAGGCGACGCAGCAGCACGAGATACACCGTCTGAGACAGGCTGCTCGAGTCCGCCGCGTCGACCACCGCGTCGATCGTCATCCCGCCATCGAGATAGTGGCTGGCGTACAGCTGCTTCGAGACGATGAGCGTGCAGCCCGCGAGCTCTGGGGGCGCGTACACGAGCGCGTGTGTGATCGTGACGGTGGGTCTGAGACTGGGGAGATCGTCCTGGGCCCAGAATACGACCTCCGACAGGTCCGCCGGCCGATCGCCGGGATAATTCACCAGATAGCGCTCCAGCGAGGGCGCGTACTGATACGCGTAGGGCGAACGGGCCAGCATCGAGTCGAAAACTTGTTTGGCGACGGTGGCACGTTCGTCCTCGTAGACGAGCAGTGCGCTGTTTCCTTTACTGCGGTAATCGGTCACGTAACCGAGCATCCCGCGCCGGAAAAACGCATTGGCCGCGGAGTCAGGGGCCGATCCAGTCGAGTCCATGCTCGCGCGCACGCCGGTCATCGCGACCGAAGAGAGTTTGACTTTGCACGAGCCGGGGCGGCACTTGGTCAGCTCCTGCGCGTCGTCGTGCGGCAGGGAGAAGGCCGCGACATCCGCTTCCCGCGCGGGGTCGGAAAAGATCCCGAACCGCACCCGGGAGGGCGACTTGAGCGACACCGGAAAGTCGCCCGCTCGTTTCACGTAGTAGGCGCGCGGCACGTCGATCCACACGACCCCGAATACCGCAATTTCACGGGAATCGCCCGTGTCCATTACCTTGACCAGCGGTTTGCCGTTTGGAACCGCGCGCAGCTCGTCCGGATTGAGATGGATGGTGTTCTGCAGGAATGACTGGAGCGATGCCGGCGGGGGCGGGCCTTGCGCGTGCGCGGTCGCGGGCACCGCGGTCCCGACCAACGCCGCGGAGCCCAGCAGTGTGCGAAGCTGTCTGCACTGCGCCGCGAATCTCACGGCGTCACAGTCCTTGGCGAGCCCACGGCCGCCCAGCGTGTGAACCTGCGTGATCTGCGCGGCAGAATCTGCACCCCGCTGGGGAACAACGTAAGATGCCTCGTTACCCGCGGCGCGATCGCTCCCCGCCCACGAGCTCGCGGCCCCACCGCTCAATAGCGAACGCCAGCTCGCCGAACGTCCGGCCGGTGCGGGTCAGCTCGTAGCACACCCGGACAGGCGGGCCGGTCTCGACGTGCCGTTTGAGCAATCCCCGCCGCTCCAGATCCTTGAGCCGGGCCGAGAGCACCTTGTCACCCGGCCCCCGGGCACGCGCGGCCAGCTCGCTGAACCGCAACGGCCCCTCCTGCAACACGTTGAGGATCAGGGCGTTCCACTGACGGCCCAGGACCTCGATGGCCGTCTGAAAGCTCTTGCACTGCGAATCCACGCGTCTGGCCATGCTCGGAATATACGCGAACGACTTCCCGCCGGAAAGTTACTGGAACAAAGCCAGGACATGCGATGTTACTACCCGTCGGGAAGTCACACTCACTTTGACAGCACGGAGCATCTTCGCATGAACCTCGGTCTGCTGGTCTTACGCCTCGTCGTCGGGTTGACCCTGGGCGCGCACGGGGCGCAGAAATTGTTCGGCTGGTTCGGGGGTCATGGCCTGGCCGGGACGGGCGGGTTCTTGGAGCAGCTCGGATTCGTTCCCGGCCGGCGCAACGCGCTGCTGGCCGGCATCGGGGAAGCGGCTGGCGGACTGCTGCTGGCGCTGGGCTTCCTCACGCCCGCCGCGGCGGCGCTCGTGATCGTGGTGATGACCGTGGCCGCGTTCGCTGTGCACGTGCAGCACGGCTTCTTCGCGCACCAGCAGGGCTATGAGTACACGCTCATTCTCGCTGTGGCCGCGTTGAGCCTCGCGTTCACCGGCGCGGGCGCGTACTCGATCGACGGCCTTCTTGGGTTGCACGATGCCGGGCCGGCGTGGGGGGTTGGGGCGCTGGCCGTCGGTCTCGTGGGCGGCGCGCTGCGGTTGGGGAGCCGTCACGCCCCCGCGGCGCAAAAGACGAGCTGACTCGTCGCGCGGCTTTGCGCGTTCTTTGTGTTGCACCCGGAACCAGCTTCGTGAGTCGAGTCACGTACCTCGATGGCTTAACGATTCATCATTCCTCTCGTCAACAGACTCGAGTTGCTTCCGAGTCTCGACCCGACGAGAGGAGGGTGTCCCGTGAAGACCGTTTCAGCCAGCGCTTCGATGATCGCGGCCACGCTTGTCCTGACGCTGGTGGCCTGTAATACGAGCACGTCGCCCAGCACTAGCTCGCTCTACAACGATTCCACGGTGACGGTGGATATCGCCAATACGTCCGGTGACGCGATCGCGACCTCGGTCGACATGATGCTCGGGGATGAGTCGGCCGCGTCCATGCCGTCCGCCTCCGAGCCCGCGGCAACGGTGGGCAACTCGTTGAGCTACACCCGCACCCGGACCTGCTACGACTCGACCAGCACCGTCGTGCCCGGATGCAGTCCGATGTCGTCGGTTCGTAAAGTGATTACGCACGTGTCGCTTGATGGCGGCCGCAGCGAGAGCCTCAGCGTTACGGGCGGCCCGACCCGCGTCTGGAGCGGGGCGGTCCACCGGGTCGCCGACGATACCCTCAACCGCGTCTTCAACACCGCCAATCCACCCGTCGAAACGTCGCGCGAGCATCTTGGAGTCGGTACGGCGCACGACTCGACGTCCTTCCAGGGCGACACGGTCAGCCGCAATGAAGACGAGGCCGCGCATGACACCTTCGATGTGACCTGGAACCTGCCGCACGCGACCAATCCGTTCCCGGTGGCGGGATCGATCATGCGCGTCGACTCGGTGCACGTGACGTTTACCAAGGGCTCCACGACCGAGACGCGCGACGTCGTCCGTACTGTGGAGGTCGACTTCCCCGCCGATGCACAGGGGAACGTCGCGCTCCTGATCAACGGCGAGACCTGCACGCTGAATCTCGTTACTCACGCGGTCGCAAGCTGCCACTAGTGGAGTAGCCGGCAATGGAACGGCTCCGGCGCAGCGCCGGAGCCGTTTGCCTTTGGGGAACTGTTGTCTACCATTTTCAAGGTATGAAAGCCCGGCGGGTGCGCGTGCTCATAGCGGGGACGGTGCAGGGCGTGGGATTCCGTCCCCACGTGTATCGCCTCGCGACGAGCCTCGAGCTCGCCGGCTCGGTATGGAACGACAAGCAAGGCGTCGCGGTTGAGGTCGAGGGTGATCCGGCCGCGGTGGAGCAGTTCGTGGCGCGCGTGACATCCCAGGCCCCGCCGGTCGCGCGGATCGAGCGGGTTACGGTGGCGGACCTGCCGCCCCAGGGCGCCAGCGCTCGTGGGTTCACGATCACGGCGAGCAGCGATACCGGCGCGATGCGCGCCGGCATCACCCCGGATCTCGCGACCTGCGACGCGTGCCTGCACGAAATCTTCGATTCGCACGACCGCCGGTTCCGTTATCCATTTACGAACTGCACCAACTGTGGCCCGCGCTTCACGATCGTGCGCGGTACGCCGTACGATCGCGCCAATACGACCATGGCCGGCTTCATCATGTGTCCGGCCTGCCAGGCGGAATACGATAATCCGCTGAACCGTCGCTTCCATGCCCAGCCGAATGCCTGCCCAGTGTGTGGTCCTTCGCTGCAACTCGTGAATGGAGGAGACGCTGGTGATGCGGTCGCGGCGGCCGCTCGCGCGTTGGCGAGCGGCGCCATTGTCGCGGTGAAAGGGTTGGGCGGCTTCCATCTTGCCTGTCGGGCCGATGACGAACATGCCGTCCGCGCGCTGCGCGACCGCAAGCATCGCGAAGACAAGCCATTCGCGGTGATGGCACGCGATCTCGAGCAGGCGGCGTCACTCGTCGCGCTCGACGCCGAAGAGCGCGCTCTGCTCTCCTCCCCCGAGCATCCAATTGTCCTCGCTCGGCGCCGCCCCGACGCTCGCGTGGCGGACGCCGTCGCACCCGGTCATCGCGATCTGGGCGTGATGTTGCCCTACAGCCCATTACATCATCTCCTGCTCGCCGACGTCGGGGTGCCGCTCGTCATGACGAGCGGCAACGTGTCGGACGAGCCGATCGCGTTCGAGAACGACGACGCGCTCAGGCGGCTTTCACGTCTCGCGGATCTGTTCCTGCTGCACAATCGGCCGATCGCGACGCGGGTGGACGACTCGGTGGTGCGACTCGTGCGCGTGGGAGGACGGCGGCAGCCCTTGATGCTGCGGCGCTCGCGCGGGTACGTCCCAACGGCGCTCCCGGTGGACTCTGGACCAGCGCTACTCGCGACTGGCGCCGAGCTCAAGAACACGTTCGCGGTCGCCAAAGACGGCCGGGCCTGGGTGAGTCATCACATCGGCAATCTGGAGAATCTCGAGACGCTGAATGCGTTCGAGGCCGGCATCGAGCATTTCCGCCGGTTGTTCGAGGTCACGCCCGAGCGCGTGGGCTATGACCTTCATCCCGATTACTTCTCGACACGCTACGCCCTCGAACGCTCGGCGCTGCCGCGTCCGCCGCGCGGCGTCCAGCACCATCACGCGCACCTCGCGGCCTGCCTCGCCGAGTACCGGGAAACGGGGCCCGCGGTCGGCGTGATCTACGACGGTACGGGTTACGGCACCGACGGCACGATCTGGGGCGGCGAAATTCTCGTCGGGTCCGCCGCGCGATTCGAGCGTGCCGCGCACCTCTGGCCCGTCCGCCTTCCCGGCGGCGCGGCGGCGATCCGGCAGCCGTGGCGGATGGCATGCGCCTGGCTGGTCGAGGCAGCTCCGGAATCTCCTGAGCCGCCGCCGCTCCCTGCGTCGCTCATTCCTCCTATCGAGCCGCGCCGCTGGCGGGCCGTGGCCGGGCTTGCTCGCTCTGGAGAGCATGCCCCGATCACGACGAGCATGGGCCGCCTGTTCGACGCCGTGGCGGCGCTGTGCGGCGTTCGTTACGAAGTGAACTACGAGGGTCAGGCCGCCATCGAGCTTGAAATGGCCGCCGATCCCGACGCGCGGGAACCGTATCCGTTTCCGCTCGCGCGACGGGATTCGCTCACGCTGCTCGATGCCCGTCCGCTCGTCGCGGCAATCGCGCGCGACGCAGCGGCCGGATGTCCCGTCGCGACGATCGCCGGGCGGTTTCACCACACGGTTGCCGCCACTAGCGTCGCGGTCGTGCGAGAGGTGGCCGAGCGTCACGGGACGAAGACAGTGGTCTTGTCCGGCGGCGTGTTTCAGAACGTACTCTTGCTCGAGCGCACCAGCGCGGGACTCGCGTCCGCCGGGCTGCGGGTGCTCGTCCCCCAGGACCTGCCCGTCAACGATGGCGGCATTGCCTTCGGCCAAATCGTTGTCGCCCTTTCGGTGGACTGATTCCGGCGCGAGCGATGATCGTCGCGCCCGGTCCGAACAGTGGCTCCACATGATCGGGGCATGGCCGCTAGTCGTGGGGGGCCGCGGGTGTCTTCGTTTCGTCGGGCGGGTTTAGCCTTCGCAGCAGGAATAACAGCGCCGCGATCCCCACCGACGCGGCGCACGCAAACCTGAGCAATCCGATGCCGCATAGCACCCCAATCGCCGCCACGAACCAGATCGTGGCGGCCGTCGTCAGGCCGTACACGTGCGTGCCGTGTCGCACGATGATCCCCGCGCCGAGGAACCCCACGCCGACCACGACATTGGCGATCAGCATGAGGAAACCGCTGTTTCGCGCCAGGACCTCGCTCAGGTTCGCGGTATCGAGGCTGATGATGTAGGGGAGCGAGAGGCCGGCCATGCTGAACACGGCCGCGCCGGCGGCCACCATGATCTCCGTGCGGATCCCCGCGTCCTTGCCGACGAACTCGCGCTCCGCGCCGACGACCGCGCCCAGGACGACGGCGACGGCCAGCCGTAGCAGCATGGTCTCGAATGTTGGCGCAGTGCCCGGCACCTGTCAGTTCTCCTCCAATGGCAATCAATATGTTGCTCGCTGCGCCGCTCGGTAATCCGGGCCCCGAATCAGCCGCCGGTTTCAACTCCCGACGAATTGGAACTAGAGATGGCCCGCGCGGTATAGCGAACTGTCTGCGGCGATCACGCGTGGCGCCGCCGATCGCTGCAGGTTTTTTTCCTCCCCGACCGGTTGGCCCCACTCCCGACGTAATGCCGCGATGGCGATGCACCGCTACCGGCTGGGTGCGTCCCATTCTGGAAATGCCGGTGCGTGTTTTGTCAGGAGGGAGGGTCTCATGGTAGGAATGAGCTTCGGAAGCTTCGCCGTGCTGCTCATCATCAGTGTCGTCGTTTCCGCCGTTCTCCACTACGGACTGGGCTTCTATGCAATGCCCGGAACGTCGTCGTTTCTCGGGAAGGTCGTGCTGGGGTGGATCGGTGGCTGGCTGGGCTCGCCCGTGTTCGGTCATTGGGGTGCCCCAATTGGGGCCGAGAGCGTCTACGTCATTCCCGCGATCCTCGGTTGCCTTGCCATGCTGGTGCTCGCCGTGGATTCCGTTCGCTCGTTGCACGGCTCCGAGCAGCTGGAGCCGCGCACTGCGCCCCACCGGCGTGAGGCGCCGATTGGTGCGGGCGCCGTTCCGGCGCGTTGAATGGCTTGGGGGCGGAACGGCTGTCGCCCGCCCCCGTTCCCAACTCGACTTCCTAGCTCGCAATTCGATCCGAGAATCGACCCTAAGGTCGTGTCGCGCTCCCTCGGGTCGCCGCAGGGTGTCCGTCCGGCACTCAACCACAGACGGGCAGCCCCCATGGCTGCCCGTTTTTCATTCCCCCGCCCTCGGCGTTTAGTGCAAGCGAATCAGATCGAGCTGGGGCGCGATCGCAGAAGAGATGCTCCCGCTCTGGCCGCTGAACAGCAGCGAGAAGCCCGGCCCTCCGGCCGGCTGCAGGGCGAGCGTGTACGCTCCCGACCCGGCGTAGAGATAACCGGCGAGCGAGAGCTGAGCTCCGCCCGCGCGCGCGGCGAACCCGGCCGCCGCTCCCGCCACGACGAATTGCGTGGGCGCGAGTGGATACGCGCTCGGAAAATCCTGCGGGTCCACGGCATTCAATGCCCCGTAGACCGACCGGAACGGCCAGGACGTGTATTGCAGAATCGCCGGCGCCGCGAAGCCCGGGAGGTCCGACGCCCAGTTGGCCATCGACCAGCGGCCCGACGACGTCGCGAACGGCACGCCCGTTTGCGTCGCCACGTTGGTGGTTCCGGTGAGCGTCGTTTGTTCGAGCTTCGCGGCCAGCGACGGGCCGTACTGATCCATCAAATAGCGGATGTACAACCACCCGGCACCGAAATCCTCGAGCACCGTGTCGCTCTCTTGCAGCAGAAAATGATGTTGAGGATCCTGGAGGTAGATGTACGCGTTGAACAGGTCTCCGATCGCATAGTTGAGAAACGTGTTCGAGTCAGGAAGAAAGCTCCTCCCCCCGACCTCCTCGGCGTACGATGACAGTCCCTCATCGAGCCAGACATCTTCTTCCGGACCTCCCCGGACCAGGACGTGTTGATTGAAGCCAATGACGTGCTGTAGCTCGTGGAGAAATGTCGTGGGCAAGACGTCCGTCAGGTCGCTCACCACATGCGCGCAGCTCAGGATCCCGCTCGGATCCGCAACGACCGTGTAGAAAATCTCGCCGTGGTTCGAATCGTTCCCGGTCGGCCCGTTGTCGGGCACGATGTCGTTGGGATCGAAGAAGCCGGCGACATACCCGCCCGACTCGCACTCTGCCGCCGACACGAGCTTGTTGACGACCCCCGTCATGAGGGCGAGCACCACCCCATTCGAATCGATATCGGAAATCCCGCCGAACGTCGTGGTATCGACCACGTACAGCCGATTGAAGATCTGGTTCAGCGAATCGACTTCAGCCTGGGTGAGCCCGTTGGTCGGGGCGGTCTGGTCCACGTATACGATGACGTGGGCCGTCACCGACTGAACCGTCGCGGTAACGCTCTGATATTGGTCGCAGAAGTAATCGGCGCAGACGTTGAACGTTCGCGTACTGCCCAGGGCCGGCGGCGCGACTCTTGGGAACCGGGTCGGAGCCGCGGGCAGCGCGCCGGTTCCCGCTCGAATCCGCTGGCTCGCCACCACTCTGCGCTCGTGCAGCCGCCGCGCGAAGCTGCTCGGGACCGGCCCGCGCTGGCGCAACCGGGCCCATATCGAGCGCGACTTGGCGAACCCGGTCGAAGCGGCGCCGAGCGCCGTGCGTGCGGCCAGTCCGCCGCTCTGGAGCAAGTATGGCGCGCTGTCGCCCGGCGTGCCTCCCGCCGATTGCGCGATGACGAGGTATTCCGCCGAATCGTTTGACGTGTTGGCGGTGACCTCGATGCAGCCGGAAGTAGTGAGCGGATTGATGAATTGGGGAGCGCCTACCGCAAGCGTGAGCGGCGGCGAGCTCGAGCTGCAGACCGGCGGCGCTTGGGGCGCCGTGTCGCTGCTGCAAGCCGCGACGCAGGCGGCGATGCCGCACAAAATCCACCGAGGGTGCACCAGAGGAATACGTGCGACCCCAGTGGCTTGTGACTTGGAAGCGAGCCGCTAGTGCAGTCGGACGATGTCGAGCTGCGGGATCAGGGCGGGGGAGAGCGCTCCGTTCTGCCCGTTGAACAGGATCGAGAACCCGCCCGAACCAGGGTGCTGTGTCGCCAAAGTGTACGTGCCCGACCCGGCGCGGAGATAGTCGGACAGCGCGAGCCCGGCGCGCTGGGCCCGCGCCGCGAATCCTGCCGCTACACCACCGGCGACAAACGGCGTCGGAACGAGCGGGAATGCCCGCGGAAAATCCGCCGGGTCGAACGCATTGAAATCCGCGTACACGTTGCGGAACGACCACGAGGTATAGCGAAGGACGGCGGGGGCGCTGAAGCCCGGGAGGTCCGACACCCAGTTGGCCATCGACCAGCGGCCCGACGTCGTGGCAAACGGCACGCCCGTTTGCGTTGCGACGTTGGTCGTTCCCGTGAGCGTGGTCTGGGTGAGCCTTGCTGCAAGCGACGGCCCGAACTGATCCATCAGGTACCGGATGTACAACCAGCCCGCACCGAAATCCTCGAGCACCGTATCGCTCTCCTGCAGCAGGAAATGGTCCTGGGGATTGAGCAGGTAGATATAGGAGTTGTACAGGTCGCCGATCACATAATTGAAAAAGGTGCTCGAGTCGGGCAGGAAGCTGCGGCCGCCGACTTCCTCGGCATACGACGCCAGCGCTTCATCGAGCCAGAGGTCTTCCTGCGGCCCGCCGCGCACCAGCACGTGCTGGTTGAAAATGATCACATGCTCGAGCTCGTGCAGGAACGTGGTGGGCAGGACATCGGCGAGATCGCTCACGGCGTGCGCGCAGCTCAGTGTCCCGCTTGGATCGGCCACGACCGTGTAAAAAATTTCACCTTTGTTGGTGTGCGCCGCGGTCGTGTCGAGATCGTCGGGCAGGAAGAACCCCGCGACGTAGCCGCCCGCCTGGCATTGGGCCGTGGACACGAGACTGTTCACCACGCCCGTCATGAGGGTCAGCACGACGCCATTGGTATCGATATCCGAAATGCCGCCGAACGTGGTGGTATCGATGGCATACAGGCCGTCGAACACGCCGCGCAGCGAGTCCACCTGCGTCGCGGTGAGGCCGTTCGCGGGCGCCGCGTTGTCGACGTACACCACCACGTGCGCGCCGACCGACTGCACGGTTGCCGTGACGCTCTTGAACGTCGCACAGAAATAATCGGCGCACACCGCAAACGTGCGCTGGCTACCCAGTGTTGGCTTCGTAACCATGGCGGGCGCGGCCGGCTGGATGCGCGGCGCGAGCCCCGCGCGGATTCGCTGGCTCACCGCCACGCGCCGCTCGTACAGTCCGCGGGCGAACGTGTTCGGCACCGTGCCGCGCTGCCGCAACCGCGCCCACATGGAGTGCGGGAGCGCGGCGGCCTGCGACAGACGGCCGGTCGCACCCTGGGCCACGAGCGCGGCGAGTCCGCCGGTTTGCAGGGAGAACGGTGCCGAGTCGCCGGGGTCGCCGCCAGCGGACTGGGCCACGATGAGGTAGCTCGCCGAGTCGCTCGAGTTGCTGGCCGCGATTTCCACACAGGAGGACTGGGTGAGCGGATCGATGAACAGCGGGGCTCCAACCGCGGGCGCGAGCGGGGCGACTGTCGATTGACACACTGCGGCTAAAGGAGCCGTCGAGTCGCTGCTGCACGCCGCCACCGCGGCGACCATCGCGACGAACACCCAGCGATCACGCGTCACAGGAATCACGTATTACACCGCCGCCCCGGAAATGGCAGTCAGGGAGAGCTCGGGCGCTGCCGCACGTCCACTCGTCCGTCCGGGTATCCCACGAGCACCCGCTCGGCGGTGCCCAGGAACAGTCCCGTATCCACCACGCCGGCGAGCCCGAGGATGTTGGCTTCGAGCGCGCGCGCGGCGCGCCCGTCGGCGAGCGGCTCCGCCGGCGCGCAGTCCAGAATGAGATTGCCGTTTTCGGTCACGAGATCGCGCGCGCCGTCCTTGCGGACCGTGGGCACGAGCGACAAAGCCTTGAGCTCGCGCGTCACCGGCCCGCGCGCCAGGGGGATGATCTCGACCGGAATGCGCCCGCGCTGGCCCAGGCCTCGCACCAGCTTGTCGGGCCCGACGAGAATCACCTGCCGCCGCGACGCGGCGGCCACGATGCGCTCGCGGACCAGCGCCGCGCCCCAGCCCTTCACCAGATCGAGATTCGGGGCGACTTCATCGGCGCCATCGACGGTAATGTCGAGCATCACGTCTTCCCCGAGCTCGATGAACGGCATGTCGAATTCGCGGGCCCGCTGGGCCGTGGCCTCGGACGTGGCGACCACGCTGACGCGCAGCCCGTCCCGCACCCGCGCGCCTAGCGCGCCCACGAACGCGAGCGCCGCGCGCCCCGAGCCCAGGCCCACCCGGTCGTGGTCCTCGATGAGCGCGGCAGCTTCACGGGCGACGGCTTCGACGGCCGGATCAACGGGAGCGGCTGGCACGGGCACGATAATAATCGGTCACTGCGCCTTGCGCAGCGCGCGCGCAACGAGGTCCTGCGCCTCGGCGAGAATGCGGGCCAGATGCTCGGGTCCGTCGAAGCTTTCGGCATACAGTTTATAGACGTCCTCCGTGCCCGAGGGTCGCGCCGCGAACCAGCCGCTACTCGTGATCACCTTTACCCCACCGATCGGCGCGTTATTGCCGGGCGCTCGCGTGAGAACCCGCGTGATCGGGGCTCCGGCGAGCTGCTTCGTGCTCACGTCCGTTTCCGAGAGACGCGCGAGCACGTCCTTCTCTCGCGGCGTCGCCGGTGCGTCGATGCGCTGATACACGGGCTCGCCCAGATCGCGAATCAACTCGTGATACAGCGCCCCCGGATCGCGTCCTGTGACCGCCGTCATCTCGGCCGCGAGTAGGCCGAGCACGATGCCGTCCTTGTCCGTCGTCCACACGCGTCCGTTGCGTCGCAGGTGTGAGGCCCCGGCGCTTTCTTCTCCCGCGAACCCGAGGGTGCTCGTCCCCAGCCCCTCGACGAACCACTTGAATCCCACGGGCGTCTCGAACAGCCGGCGCTCGAGCCGGGCGGCCACACGATCCAGCAGACTGCTGGTCACGACCGTCTTACCCACCGCCGCGTCGCGGGGCCATTGCTCGCGATGGGTGAACAGATAATCGATCGCGACCGCGAGATACTCGTTCGGGCTGAGCAGGCCGTCCTGGCGCGTGACGATGCCGTGCCGGTCGTGATCGGTGTCGCACGCCCACGCCACCTCGTATTGCTGCCGCACGGCGATGAGCCGCTGCATCGCGTACGGCGAAGAGCAATCCATCCGGATCTTGCCGTCCCAATCGAGCGTCATGAACCGGAAGGTCGGGTCGGTTTCGGTGCTGACGATCGCGAGCGCAATGCGCGCCCGCTCGGCCAGTGCCTCCCAGTAACGCACGCCGGCGCCGCCCAGCGGATCGACGCCGAACGTGAAGCGCGCACTGCGCACAGCATCCAGATCGATGACGTTGGTGAGATCGTCGACATAGCAGCCGACGTAATCATGCCCTCGCACGGTCGGAGCGCGGCGGGCGCGCGCCAAGGGCCAGCGGCGGACCTCGTCAATCTTTCCGAGCAGCTCGTTGGCGCGTGATTCGATCCACGCCGTGACGCCGGACGGCGCGGGTCCGCCGCTCGGCGGGTTGTACTTGAATCCGCCTTCGTCGGGCGGATTGTGCGACGGCGTGACCACGATGCCGTCCGCCAGTCCGCTGGTCTTCCCGGTGTTGTACGTGAGAATCGCGTGCGATATGGCGGGCGTGGGCGTGTAGTCGCCGCGCGCATCCACCAGCACGTTCACCTGATTGGCCGCGAGCACCTCGAGCGCGCTCGTGATCGCGGGTTCGGAGAGGGCGTGCGTATCAGCGCCGAGGAACAGCGGTCCGTCGATCCCGTGCGCGCGGCGATACAGGCAGATCGCCTGGGTGATCGCGAGGATGTGCGCCTCGTTGAACGAACCGGTCAACGACGATCCCCGGTGACCGGACGTGCCGAACCGCACGCGCTGCTCCGGAAGGGCCGGGTCCGGAGTCTCCGCGTAGTACGTCGTCACGAGGCGCGGAACGTTGACGAGGTCTGAAGGGCGCGCGGGCTGGCCCGCGCGCGGATCGATGTTCATCGCGTGCGTCGTTCCTCCGGCTTACCACTCAAGGTGGGATCGGACGGGAAAGCTAGCGCTACCACGACCATCCCGATGCAGGCTCCGACCTGCCGTGTAGAATTCATTGATCGCCCGTGACCGCCCACTCCCTCGCCACCATCCAATCGGCCGTCGTCTCGTGCCGTCGCTGTCCCCGCCTGCGCAGGCACTGTCGTACCGTTGCTGTCGTCAAGAAACGTGAATTTCAGGATTTCGAGTACTGGGGGAAACCGGTTCCGGGCTTTGGCGACCGGAATGCGCGGTTGTTGATCGTCGGCCTGGCTCCGGCGGCACACGGGGGCAATCGCACCGGCCGGGTGTTCACGGGAGATTCGAGCGGCCGCTGGTTATACAGTGCGTTGCACCACGCGGGATTCTCGAATCGCCCGGAATCGGTTGCGCCCGGCGACGGCCTCGTGCTCTCGGATTGTTACATTACCGCCGCGGCGCGGTGCGCGCCGCCGGGGAATCGCCCCGCGCCGCTCGAGCTGCTCCGCTGTCGACCCTATCTCGCCGCCGAAATCGCGCTGCTCGACCGGGTACGGGTGGTCGTCACCCTGGGCCGCATCGCCCATGAAGCGTGGCTCAAGGCGTCGGGTTGGTGGGAGCGGCAGACACCCGCCGAACGCCCGCCGTTCGGGCACGGCCTCGAGACCCGGTTGCCCGCCGGGCCGACGCTGCTCGCGTCCTATCACCCCAGCCGGCAGAACACCAATACCGGGAAGTTGACGCGGGAAATGTGGGTGGCGATTTGGAAACGGGCGAGGGAGTTGGTGGTGCAGGACGATCGGTAACCCGGCTATCTGTTCATCGCTCGTATTCTTGCGCGCTCGAGCGAGTCATTGATGGCGATCGCGTGCTTGGGATCCCATTTGTAGTACAGCATCAGGCAGTTGCTGGGATTGGCGTTCCCCTGCTTGCGGCACGCGGCCACCTCTTGCTGGTGCTTGCGGCCATCGAGATGCCACACCGAATCGAACGCCGTCGTCGCACGCCCGGGATCCCACGCATAGTTGTCGGTGAGGCAGCGCGAGACGTCGCCCGCGCGCGCCATGCAGCTCGCGAGATCGCGGCGGTGTTGGGCGCTTGTCAGCGTCCACAGCGAATCCCGCTGGTGCGCCGCGGCACTGTCCAGCTCGTGCTGCCGCGCCTTCGCGGCCGCGCCCGCGGCGTCCGGCTTCCACCGATACTGGGCCATGAGGCAGTTCGAAATGCCGGCGGCATCGAGGGTGATCGCGCTGCAGCTCTCGATTTCGGACCGTCGCTTCGCCTCCGATTTTCCGCAGGCCCACACGAGGGTCGCGACCATGGCGGCCATCGCTACGCGGGTGCGGTTCACGGATGCCGGTGCTCGAGCCGGTCGAGCGCGAACCGCAGCCGGAAAATCGCGGAGTCCAGATCGCGTTGCAGTTCTTCCTCGAGGCCCGCGCCGTCCGACACCTGACCGAGCAGCTCGAGCGCGTTACGAATATGGTCTTCGGGCGATACCGGTCGGCGCCGGTCCGGCACGACTCGGCGGTCCGACTTACGCCGGTCGGTCCCCCCGCGCCGGTCGACGGGAACGAGGGCTAGCCCGACCGGATTATCACTCCTCCGGTCGGCGCCGCTGCGGCGGTCTGAGCTGTCCCGCCGATCCTGCGGCGAACGGCGGGGATGGGAGGGCTGCATCGGCCTCCAATGTGCGTTCGGGGACGGGCTTTGCCAACGGCCTGGCGGTGTCGGCTTTCATTCGGGCGAACGGCGAGAAAACAAGGCGCCCCGGGCATGAGCCCGGGGCGCGCGCAACCACCCGTTCTCGGGGCGAGGTCTTACTTCCCGCCACCCTTCCGCATCGCTGTCTGCTGCGCGAGGAAGTTGATCAGCGCGTCAGCATCCGAGTCGCTCAGGCCGAGCTTCGGCATCTGGGAGTTGAACTGCTTCTTCAGCGCCATGGCCGTCGAATCTTCCTGGGTCATGGTCACCGGATCCTTGAGCCACTTGTGGATCCACTCCGCGCTCCGGCGGTCCGTGACACCGATGAGATCCGGGCCCGTCGCCTGTTGACGGCCCAGCTCATGGCAGCCAGCACACTGCTTGGAATTCCAGATCTTCTTGCCCCGGTCTGCAAGCTGGGCGTCGACCTTGACCTGAGCCTGTGCCGTGCGCGCCATCCCGAGCGCCGCCGCGATCACGAGAGCCGAGGTAATGAGCGAACCAGAACGCATTGAGCATGCCCCTTTCAGGTGGAGGTTCTTAGCTGCGGTTCGGCGACCTGCTTGTACAAGACTCCGGACTGCTCGCACCTGTCACAGCCCCGACGACCGGTATGCTGTGCGGGTGGAGCGCGAGCAGTGCCGGCATCCGACACCGTTCTGCCCGTCCATACCCGCACCAGAAAGCGGTGCGGAATTGCACGGTGAAAATGTAGGGGGAACGCGTCGTTCGCTAGGGTGTCTCGGACCGGTCTCCAAGGTGCCCGGGTCGCGGACGCGGTTCCTGAATAGAACGAAACCGGCCCTATCCTGAGGCTCTGGAGGAACACCTCGGCCGCCTCGCAGTACTAGCAGCCCGGAAGCGGCATCCAAAACGCCGCAGATCGCATATCTTTCAAGGCCGGTATTGTTATCCAGCGGTCGAGGAAGGTCGAGTGTACCATACGGAGGACCATTCGTGCAGACTCTAGATAAGTCGATCCGGATCGTCGGGATTGGCCTGACCTTCGCCCTGCTCGGGGCGTGTCATACGATGCGACCCATCGACAAGGAGCAGCTGAGCGCCACGCCGGATCTGGCCCAGCTCTGGGTCACGCGCCGCGATCGCTCGACCTTCATCATGGAAAAGCCCGAGGTCGTGGGCGACACGCTGAACGGGTTGGTGCAGGGGCGCGAGGAGAGCATTGGACTCGACGACGTGGCCAAGATGCAAACCCGGGTCTCCGATCCGACTCGCACCCGGAACCTGGCGATCGGCATCGCCGCCCTCGGCGCGATCGGCGTGGTGGCCTTGCTCAACAGCGACAACGGCAACAAGCCGCAACAGGGCCTGTGTTATGTCGCGGCCGACCAGCCCCCGATCAACTGCTGCCTCGTCGACGTCTCGAACGGAGAGAACCCGCCCAACTGCTGAGCGGGGTTCCCCTGGAAGTCACGACGACCGGCGCTCTCGCCGGTCGTCGTGTTTCTATTAACAACGGCGCGGGTGTCGCGTCCGTACTTCCGGGGTAAGCGTCAAGCACGGAGGAGAATGCATGAACACCCGGAAAAGCACCTTATGCTGTGCCACGTTGCTGCTGTGTCTCGCTACGCCGCTCGCCATCGAAGCCCAGGCACCTGACAATGGAGACCCCCCCGGACGCGCCGCCCGCCTGAGCGTTGTCGATGGCGCCGTGTCGTTCCAGGCGGCAGGAGATACGGTCTGGGGCGATGCGACCCTCAATTACACCGTCACGTCGGGTGACCGGCTCTATACCGACAAGGACGCGCGGGCCGAGCTCGAGGTAGGCTCCCTCGCAATTCGCCTCTCGGACAATACCGATCTCACCGTCACCAATCTGACTGATCATTTCGTGCAGCTCGGGTTGAGTGCCGGCACGGCGCGCCTCAGCGTGTACGAGCTGAGCAGCGCTGACACGCTCGAGGTCGACACCCCGAACGGCGCGCTGATGGTGATCGCACCGGGTGACTACCGGTTCGATGTATCGCCGGATGACAGCACAACCGTTGTCGCCGTCGATCGCGGACGCGTGAGTGTCGGGACCGCAACCGACAACGGCGCGCCCGAAGAAGTCACCATCGGCGAAGCGATGGAGATCCAGGGATCGGATCCGCTTCGGCTCACGTGGATCACGAAGCCGGCCGCCGACGCGTTCGATGCCTGGAGCACGGCACGCGACTCACGGGTCACGGAGTCGGCCTCGACCCGATACGTCGGGCGAGATATCCCCGGCTACGAGGACCTGGACGACGCGGGCCGGTGGGAAGTGACCGCGGCGTACGGCCCCGTGTGGTATCCCCGCGGCGTCGCCGTCGATTGGGTCCCGTACCGCTACGGACGGTGGAGGTGGGTCGAGCCCTGGGGATGGACGTGGGTGGAGGACGAGCCCTGGGGATTCGCGCCGTTTCACTATGGCCGCTGGGTGTTGGTCGGCTCCGCCTGGGGCTGGGTGCCGGGTCCGATCGTCCCGCGGCATTACTATGGACCCGCCTTCGTGGCCTTCGTGGACGGCGGGCAGGTCGCCGTCACGGTCGGCGGCCCGGTGGAAGGGTGGTTCCCGCTTGCTCCCGGCGAACCGTTCGTTCCCTGGTATCACTACAGTGACCGCTACCTGAATTACGTGAACGTGACCAACCTGCGAGGGCACTTCGACGTCTCGGTCGTGAGCCGCTACTCCAATCTCCGCTTCGTTAATCGCCGGGCGGCGACGGTGGTGTCAGCCGAGGTATTTCGCGGCGGCGAGCCGATCCGCGGACGCGTGCTGCCCGTGAACGAAACCGTGATCGAGCGGGTTCCCGTCGCGCCTCATCCCAGGGTGCTTCCCACCGAGACCGCCGTGTTCGGAATTCGTCGCTGGGCGCCGCCGGCCATGGTGGCCCGACGTCCCCCGATGATCACGCGCAGCGCACCGCCACGTGTCGTGGTCACGCGCACGCCGGCGACTCGCGTGCCGCCCCCCGCCCGCGTCGAAACGCGTTCGCTGCCGTCGCGGCCCATCATTACGCGACGGGCGCCCCCCGCGCAGAATGTGCCGTTCTCCCGCCGCGTGCCCGCCATGCAGCAGCATCCGGGGCGGCCGCTCGAACCGCAGCAACAGGAGAACCTCCGCCGCGGGAAGGCGGCGGGCCCGCCACGCGACCGCGAACGCGTGCCGGATCCCAAAGCGGAGCGGCACTAGCTGGACTTCGTGTCGCGTTTGCTGGACTCGAGGTGGAACCGCTCCAGTACGTGGTGCAGTACCGGCGCGAGCATCACCCCGGTGAACACCAAAAAGACGATCCCCGCGAACAACGCGTATAGCCCGGCAAGCCACTTGCCGGGCGTTGTTCGCAGGCGATCGACCGGTCCCATGCCTCCCAGCAGCATGGCCGAGTTGAGAAACGCATCCGGCCATGGCAGGCCTTCCACCCAATGGTAGATCGACATGCCCAGCATGAGGGTGCCGACGGTGAGCGGCAGCAGCACCACGCTGCGCGACACCATCCGGCCCGCAAGCCGCCAGTGGGGTATTCCGTATGCGCGATCGTTGTCCACGGGTTTAGCTCCTTCGCCTAGATCTTCTTCCCCTCAATCGGCCGATGCGCCACCCGCGAGGGGGACAGGAACGGGCAACGGCACTGGGACAGGGACGGTACAACGGGCAGCGGGACGTCTGCACCCGCCGGTGGGGGAGCGAATTCACCGGGCGCTACTTAAGGAACGTAGACCTCCACGACATCGGTCGCCGTGATGCCGGGCGCCGTCCCGCCGCCGATCACGTACGCTTTCTCGTCAAGCGCCGCGACCGCCATGCCGTGGCGGGGCGTTGGGAGCGGCGCCGCCTGGGTCCACAGATCCTTTTCGGGATCGTAGACTTCGTGGGACCCGAACACTTCGAACGCGGTCTCACCGCCGAAGGTGTGAATCTTTCCCCCCAGCACTGCGGAGCCCAGCGAGCTGCGCGCGGTCGGCATCGGCGCCTTTCGCAGCCAGCGGCCATTCAGATACTTCGTCGGGTCGTAGATCTCGACCACGTCGTAGTTGTGGGCCGGCGACATGGGCCGGCCGCCGATCACGTACACCAGGCCCATCACCGTCTCGGCGGTGAGATGATCGCGCGGTGTGGGCATCGGCCAGACCTCGAGCCAGGAATTGAACCCCGGGTCGTAGATCACCGGGTCAGCGAGGAGGCCGCCATCCTTGAACCTCGAGTACCCACCCAGCACCACGAGCTTGCCGCCCACGGCAACCGCAACTGACGCGCCGCGCGGCCCCGGCATTCCGGCGCGTGAATCCCACTCGTCCTTGTCGGGACGGTACGCCCACAACGTGTGCTCGGCCTTGAAGCTCGATCCCGAGAGCCCGCCCGCCGCGTACAGCGTGTCGCGCACCACCACGAGCGGCATGTTGTGCCGCGGCGCCGGGAGATCCTTGAGCTGAGTCCACGCATCCGCACCGGGATCGTAGCGATACACGTGCGCCGTGGGCTGTCCGTGGGCGTCGAGTCCTCCCGCCACATAGATGCGCCCGTTGAGCACCGCCGCGTGCGAATCGAGCAGCGGCTCGGGCAGCGGCCTGGCGGTGCGCCAGTAACCGGAATCGGACGGGGCCGCTGGGGACGCTGGGGGGGCGGGGGCTTGCTGGAGGCCCATGCCGAGCGAGAGTACGAGGGCGGGCGTAATCATCGTGCAATGATAACACTTCGTAGATTCCCGCCATGATCAACGTCAAGAATCTGACGCGCCGCTTCGATGCCTTCGTCGCGGTCAACGAAATTTCGTTCGACGTGCGCGCGGGAGAAATCTTCGCGTTTCTCGGCCCCAATGGCGCCGGGAAAACCACGACCATCAAGATGCTCACGACCCTGCTCAGGCCCACGAGCGGCACGATCGAGCTGGACGGCCTCAATCCCATCGCCCAGCCCAACGAAGCCCGGCGTCGCTTCGGGATCGTGTTCCAGGATCCGAGCCTCGACGACGAACTGACGGCGGCCGAGAACCTCGAGCTGCACTGCGCCCTGTACCGGGTGCCGCGCTCGGTGCGCCAGGAGCGCATCAAATATCTGCTCGGCTTGTTCGAGCTCTGGGAGCGGCGCGACGATCGCGTGAAAACATTTTCCGGCGGCATGCGGCGGCGGCTCGAGATCGCGCGCGGCCTGCTGCACACACCCAAGATCCTGTTTCTGGACGAGCCCACGATCGGGCTCGACCCCCAGACGCGCAATCAGCTGTGGACGCAAGTGGGCGTCCTGAATCAGGAGCAGCGCGTGACCGTGTTTCTCACCACGCACTACATGGAAGAAGCCGATCGCGTCGCCCACCGGATCGCGGTGATCGATCACGGTCGGATCGTGGCGCAGGGATCGCCGGCGGAGCTCAAAGCGCAGACAGGCAGCGACACGCTCGAGGCCGCGTTTCTCGCGCTCACAGGCTCCGCCATCCGCGAAGAAGAGGCCGGGTCGATCGACCAGATGCGCAACATGGCGCGGATGTGGCGGAGGCAGCGCTAGCCATGGACATCGTGTACATGCTCTGGCTACGCCAGCTCAAACGCTACGCCCGCTCGCGCGCGCGCATCATCGGCTCGCTCGGGCAGCCGCTCCTGTTTCTCGTGGCGCTCGGGTTCGGCTTCGGCCCGATTTTCCGCCGCGCGGGGCAGGGCGACTACATCCAGTTTCTCGCGCCCGGCGTGATCAGCATGACCGTGTTGTTCAGCGCCATCTTCTCAGGGATCGAATTGATCTGGGATCGCCAGTTCGGCTTCCTGAAGGAAACGCTCGTCGCTCCGGTGCCGCGACTCCTGATCATGATCGGCCGCACTGCCGGCGGCGCCACGGTGGCGGTGCTGCAGGGATTGATCGTGCTCGCGATCTGTCTCGTCGCCGGGTTTCGGATTCAGAGTGTCGCCGCATTGCCGGCGGTGTTTCTCTACATGGCGTTGATCGCTCTGATGTTTACCGCGCTCGGCACGGCCATCGCCTCCGTGCTCGCCGACTTCCAGGGATTCCAGCTCGTCATGAATTTTCTCGTCATGCCGATCTTCTTTCTGTCGGGAGCCTTGTTTCCCATCGGCGATGCCCCACCGGTGCTGCGCGTAATCGCCACATTCGATCCACTGTCCTACGGCGTGGACGGCCTGCGCGCCGCCGCGCACGGGGCGGGGCACTTCGGGGCGGCAACGGACCTCGCCGTGCTCGTGGCGCTGAGCGCGCTCCTGCTCCTCGTGGGAAGCGTGCTGTTTGCGCGGATAGAGCTGTAGCTCCGGCTCCAGGATTCCCGTCGTTTTGACCGTGCCCTGAAGGGGTCGCGGCGCGTCCTTGACGTCTGGCCAGCCTCAACGTGACGTCCGTCCCAGTGCTGCCCGCACGGTGACCATAGTTTTGGGCCAAATCCTTCCCTCCTAGAGGACCCGATGCATACGAGCAGCCGAGCGGCGCCGGCGGTAGCCGCGCTTTCTCTTTCCGCGCTTTTCCTCCTGGGATGCAACGTCGGTCCCTCCGCCCAGGCCAAAGCCGCGAGCGACAGTCTTGCGCAAGTCACGATGGACAACGCGCGGCTCATGCAGGCCGTCGCCGAGAACAGCAGGCTCATGACCGACATCAGCCGCGACCTGGCCCGCGTGCACGTGCCGGCGCGCCACATCAAGGTGACCGCGGAATCCCCGATGCAGGCGTCGCGCGACAGCTTGCTGCAGCGGATTCACTACGTCACGAGCCGGCTCTCGGAGCTCGAGCCCAAGGTCAAGGAAAACGAGCAGCGGATCCTGGCGCTCACGGCGCTCTCCGACAGCCTGCGTACCCAGCTCGCACAGACCACGCAGAGCATGCAGGGCGTGATCGACAATCAGAAAGAAACGATCACGAGTTTGACGGACCAGGTGCAGCAGCTGACGGCGGAGAACGCCGCGCTCAAGGACACCATCACGAACATGGCGACGGTGTCGAACACGGTGTACTACGTGGTCGGCACGCGTGACGAGCTCAAGCAGAAGGGCATCGTGCGCGAGGAGGGAGGCGCGCGGTTCTTGTTCGTGCTGTGGAAGAGCGGCAAGACATTGGTCCCGGCGCGCGAGCTCGACCCCAAGCAGTTCAACACGGCGGATGGCCGCGTGCTGGAAACGCTCGAGCTGCCCGCGAGCGGGCACGAATATCGTATCGTGTCGCGCCAGGATGTCTCTGCCCTGGCGACCCCACCGGCCGACAACGGCACGGTGTCCGGTCAGCTCAAGATCGCGGACTCGCGGAAGTTTTGGGCGAACTCGAAGTTCTTGATTATCGTCGAGAGCTGAGCCTCACGCGCGGACCCCCTCTCCGCGGTGCGGAGTGGGGGAGGGGCGGGGGCGGGGGCGGGGGCGGGCTATCGGGGTGCTTGGCAGGTTACGAGCAGAACGTCGGTGCAGTTCGTCGGTCCCACCTTCAAATGATATCCATCCCCGGGCAGCATCGGGTCCACCGGTGGGTTGTACGGCCCACCGTGGCTGCCGCACGCGCCGAGCGCACAGCTCGCGACCACAAGAAATAGTGTAGCGCGAAGCATGTGATCCTCCCTTCTCAGCAGTTGATCGTGGTCGTGCCGGCGCAGCACGGGACGACGGTCCCGTCGCGCGCAGTGTAGCAGGTCGCGCCGTCGCCCACGTAGCTCCGATTCGCCATGTAAACCATTCCGGCGAGCAGTGCCGCACCACTCACGGCACCCAGCACCGCGGTGCGCGTGGCATCGGGGCGTTTCGCCTCGAGCCGCGACGCGTCCGACAGCATCATTTCGCGGTACTGACCGTGTTCCAGAAAACCCGCCAGCGTGTCGCCGGTGACGCGCGGCGCATACAGCGCGAATTTCGTGTGGTCGGCGCCCGTCACCCAGATCCGATCGATATTCGTCGAGCTGAGCTGGCTCGCCTCGATCGGCCGCAGCGAGTGGCACGCGGCAGCCAATCCGAATGCCATCATTCCGACAGCGGCTCGGGTCCCCAGACGGTATAGAGTCATATCCCCAAAATCATCTGGACCCGGGAGAACGACAAGACCTTTCCAGCCGCCTGATCTACTCCCGTGCGGCCGCCACCCTCTCGATGCCTTGCTCCAGCTCACGCTCGTTCCCGGCCTGAGCTCCGCTCTTGCCCGGCACGATGGTGAAACGCGTCAGCGTGCCGGTGAACGGGAACGGCATCTGGTTGACATAGTCCTCGACCACAGGCGTGCCTGTGTCCTCACCAAAGTCCATCGTTTCGTCCAGCGAAAACCGCGCCCGAATGGTGTGATCGATCCGTCCCTGCGCCACCCGCTTGCCATCCACGGTCAGCGTGCCCGTGCCACCTTTGCCGAGACCGCCGCCGTCATACGCAAAGTCGAAAACGATCTTGTGCTTGCCCGGACTGAGCGCTTCGGAGGAGATGATCTTGTACTTGTGTTGCGGCTGGTTCGAGTACGCGTACACGAACTCCGGCTTGCCGCCCACCACGATGAGCCCCCAGCCGCCAAACCGTCCGCCCATCGTTCCCAGTACTCCGTTCGCCGCGCTGTCCGGGACGTCCA
>Ga0335085_10002509_pt1 | contig 34000 bp, 22 predicted proteins | sample Lox_Sample_45_FD_206712 | JGI IMG/M metagenome (GOLD analysis project Ga0335085, IMG submission 206712) | Soil microbial communities from Loxahatchee National Wildlife Refuge, Florida, United States - Lox_Sample_4.5 | ecosystem: Environmental > Terrestrial > Soil > Wetlands | place: USA... | reverse complement strand
TCAAATGATTAGAACCCTAGGGACTTTACTCCTTCTGATAATAGCCACAGCGATTCCGAGCACAAATCGCGGTGGACCTGCTTCCGGGCCATACAAGATTGTGCCGGAAGGACCGACCGCGTCAAGCACCGAATGCATACAAGTTCAGCTCCGCAAAGGGCAGACGGTTGGGAGGGGGCTTCACCTGCCGCCGGTATCTCTGCCAAAACAACAAACCCTTTGACGGCCTCGCGGACACCCTGTATTCTTGCAACACATTCCGGATCAAGGTGCGTCGTGGAAGTGAATCTGCGGGAGCAAACCATGCTGAAACGCGCGAGCATTGTGCTTTGCATCGTGGCAATCATGTGTATCTTGCCCGGGGCAAAGTGCGCCGACGATCTTTACGGTTCGAAGGGCATTGTTCCCGAGGCCGTGCGCCAGGGGAAACTGGGGAGTTGCTATTTCCACGCGGTCATCGCGGCCTTGGCGCAGCACCGCGAAGATACCATTCGCAAAATGATCCAGTCCAACCCGGATGGCAGTTACACAGTGACGTTTGGAGATGGCAAGAAGGAGACGGCTTACCCGGAGGACCTTCGTTACACCCGCGACAGCGGGTATGACCTTTCTGACGGGCAATGGGTAGCGGTGCTGTTCCGCGCCTATGCGCAACGGGTGCTGCGCGCATCATTGCTGCAAGCGGTTGAAGCCAGCGATATCTTTCCGCTGCTAAAGCAGCCCGCCCAACAATTGGTGGCTTCCAGTGACCCGCTGGTGCTGGCTTACGATCGCGCCATCCGCGCACAAGTGGACCAGTACGGAAACATCGATCGCGCCAAGCTGGAGGAGGGTCTCAAGAAAGAAATGGCCCCCATCACGGTGCCGGATACCATGAAAGATTCCCTGATCGGCTTGCTCGAATCCGGTGGTTTTTTCGACAAGATGGTGACGATGATTCAGCAGAATGGCGAACTGTTCGGCGCCTATCGAGCTGTGGGCCAAGGCGGCATCGCCGACCGCGTGATGCAAACGCTGGCGGGGAGTACACGCTTCCAGGAGAATCAGTCCGAATCGCAAACGAGCGCGGCCTTGGCCGAAGCCGTCAAAGGTGGGATGCCCATCGTTGCCTGCACGGGGGGTAGCCACTATTACCGTGAGGTGGCCCAAGGCCACTCACTGCCCGCGGACACTGACTCCTGGTACGTCAACGCCCATTGCTACACGGTGCTTGGCTACGATTCCACCACCGCGACCTTGAGCATTCGCAACCCGTGGGCGAGGCATCCCGACCCGAACGGAATTTTTTATTTGCCCCTCCAGGGCTTCATCCCTGCCTTCCTAGGGATAGTCACTCCGCAGTAAGGGGGCGAAGGGAATACTGCACATCCAGGGATCTTTGCGGGCAGGGGCCGCGTCAGTTTGAGGTTGCTGGGGCGCCAGCTTCCTGAACCTCGGCAAGCTGGCCCTCGCCCGCAGTGGGCGCGGCCTGAGACCGGGCGGAGCGTCGAGCCACGACATTGTCGAGAGCGGTCCGGACAACATAAGCGAGGTCAGCGGCATTAAAGGGCGGAGCGAGAAAGTCATAAGCGCCGGTTTCAATAGCCTCTACGTAAAAGCGCGTGTTTACGACACGAGCTACGACAATCACATTTACATGCTGCGCGGCCTTCTCGGCCACAGCCAGGATGTCGGCCCAGGTACCATCGGGCAGTTGCGTATCCGTGAAGACCAGCGGGGCGGGGTTCAATTCACCCAGCAATCGCTTGGCATGTGCCCGCGATACGGCTTCTATGACGTGCATACCCTGGCGCTCTAGGGCGCCTTTGAGGATGGTGAGCGTTTCGGAATTGTGGTGCACAAGCAGGGCCTTGTTTCTCTCCATCATACGTGCTCCTTTGTTTCCACTTTCAACCTACCTCCTGTGTATATTCGGCATCTACTGCCGTAAACTTTAGATTTTTCTTGCCCCGCCGGAACCTCTACATGCGCGCACACGCCTCCCTTCGCTCCCATGCGAGCTCTTTCCCCTGGTTTGAGCGTAGGGCATTGCCGCCGGGATTCTCCGCCTTACGGCGTGGTCCGCATGTGGTACAGCACGGTGCCTCAGCAGTTGTGCCGAATATAATACGCCGTTGTGCTTATCAACCCGTGAGATAGTACTTTAGTCCGGAACTGGCAGATTGGCAAACAAAAAATAGTTATAGGTCGGATAAGGTCTTGGGAATACCGGCCGGTTTGCCCGGGGACTGGAAATGGCAGGCATTCCCCATGCGAATTACCAAAATGGGTATCGCGCTGATCATCACCTGTCCGCCGAATAGGAGTACCGAGTGGCACAGGGCGGGAAAAGCTTGCGAGCGGGGGTAGCTAACCTTGGCGTAGCGACCACCGTCCGGCGCTACACCTTTGGCCCACGATGCGCGGCATCGTCGCGGCGGAAGAAGGCGCCGAGTTCCATCAGGCCATAGACTAGGAGGCAAAACCAGAAGTCGACCACGGTTCCCAGGTCGACCGCCCCGGAGCGGTGTTGAGCGGCAGGCGGGAGGTGCGGCGACAACGCAAAATACAGGGCGTTGCCGAGCAGGATGGCGACCAGGAACTTCATCCATTTGGCGCGTGTAAGACGCATGGGTGCAATTATAATAGTCAATCCGGAGCAGAATGGCGAACTCAAAGCTCACAGCCGCATCTGAGGTGCAGTTCCTGAAAGGCGTGGGTCCCGTGCGCGCGGACCTGCTTGCCTCCCGCGGCATTCGCACGGTAGAAGACCTGCTCTATTATACCCCGTTTCGTTACGAGGACCGCACGCGGCTGACGCGCATTCGTGACCTGGTGCCCGGCCAGACCACGACGGTCTTCGCGAAAGTCCTCACCTGCGGCCTGATGCGCACGCGCCGCGGCATTTACATCTACGACCTCGCCGCCAGCGACTCCAGCGGCATGTTGCGCTGTAAATGGTTCAACGCAGTTTACCTGGAGAAGAACAAGGTTTTCCATACCGGTCAGCAAGTGTTCTTCTACGGCAAGGTTGACCGCGACCGTTACGGCACGGGGACCATGGAGATCATCCAGCCGCAATTTGAAATTCTGCCGGAGGAGGATGCGGAGGGCGGCAACTCTCTGGAAATCGGACGTCTCGTGCCCATTTATGAATCCATTGCGTCGATCGGCCCGCGCGTCCTGCGTAGGCTCGTGTGGGCAGCCTTAGAGGGGCTTGACGGCCAGATTCCCGACCGGCTGCCGGCGGCCGTGGTGCAGAAGAACCGCCTGCTTGACCGCGCCACCGCGCTTCACCAAACTCATTTTCCCCCGGGGGAGCAAGACCTCGATAAGCTCTGCGCTTTCCGCACTCCGGCGCAAGTGCGTTTGATCTTCGAAGAGTTTTTCAGTGTGGGCGCAGGTTTGGCGCTGAAGCGCCGCAAGGCCAAGTCCGTCGCGGGCGTGGAGTTCCGGGTGAAGGATAGCGCCCGCCAGGCCATTCGCAGGATCCTGCCCTTTCACCCCACCAGCGCCCAGAAGCGAGTGCTGAAAGAAATCGTGGATGACATGTGCTCGGTACACCCCATGAACCGCCTTCTGCAAGGTGATGTGGGCTCCGGCAAGACCATCGTCGCCATTCAGGCCGGAATCCTGGCGATTGAAAACGGTTATCAGGTGGCGCTGATGGCGCCCACGGAAATACTGGCCACGCAGCATTACCTCTACATCAAACAGTTGTTCCGCCCACTCGATTACCGCGTCGAATTGCTCATCAGCGCGTGTAAGGCATCGGAGAAGGCGGAAATCAAACGCGACGTCGCCGCGGGCGCCGTCCATCTGGTTATTGGCACGCATGCGCTTATTGAGGAGGACGTGCGCTTCGCGCGGCTCGGTCTGGTGGTGGTGGATGAGCAGCATCGTTTCGGCGTGTTGCAGCGGTTCGAGTTGATGCGCAAAGGCTATCACCCCGACGTTCTGGTGATGACCGCCACGCCCATTCCCCGCACACTGGCGCTGACGTTGTATGGTGACCTGGATTTTTCCGTGATCGACGAGTTGCCACCCCATCGCACGCCCATCGTGACCAGGCTCATAGAGGAGCGCGACCGCGAAAGCGCGTATAGGTTCCTCCGTGAAAAGGTGCGTCGCGGCGAGCAGGCTTACGTCGTCTGCCCGGTAATCGAAGAGGGTGGTAAGCTGGACCTGAAGCCCGCCGTGCGCATGTTCGAGCAGTTGGCGCGCAACGTTTTTCCGGAATTTCGCGTGGGCCTGCTCCACGGCCGCCTGCCGAGTGATGAGAAAGAAAGCATGATGCAGAGCTTCAAACGCGGCGAGGTGCAGATTCTGGTGGCGACCACGGTGGTGGAAGTGGGTGTGGACGTGCCCAACGCCACAATGATGCTTATCGAGCATGCCGACCGGTTCGGACTGTCGCAGCTTCACCAGCTTCGCGGACGCATTGGGCGGGGGAGCAAGAAGTCCTACTGCTTGCTCATGGTGGAAGAGCGGCGCAGCGAAATCTCCCAGGAGCGCCTGAACACCATGGTGGCGACCACCGACGGCTTCCGCATTGCGGAGATTGACCTCAAGTTGCGCGGTCCGGGTGAGTTCTTCGGCACGCGCCAGTGGGGAATTCCGGCGTTTCGATTCGCCAACCTTTTGCGCGACCAGGAAATCCTGGAATGGGCCAAGCGAGAGGCGGCGGAATTTGTCGCGACCCCACCCTCACCAGAAGAGTTGCAGGCGTTCGTCACGTACCTTCGCACCGAGTGGCCACGCCGCTACGGCCTGGCGAGCGTGGCATGAAAAGAACAGTGGCCAGTGGTTGGTTGCTAGTGGTTAGCTACTGAACGCTCGTCGCTGTCGCACTGGCCACTAACCACTAGCCACTAACCACTGCTTTTATGAGAATAATCTCCGGCACCTACCGTGGTCTTCGCTTGCGCACCCTTAAAGGTGGAAACTTACGCCCCACCACCGACCAGATGCGTGAGACCCTTTTTGACGTCCTCGGCCCCAGTGTGGAGGGTTCGAGTTTTCTCGATGCATACGCGGGCACGGGTGCCGTGGGCATCGAGGCCTTGAGCCGCGGCGCGCGCGACGTGGTCTTTATTGAGCACCACCGCGCTGCCGCACAACTGATTCGGCAGAATCTCGCCGAGCTCAAGATCGATTCCGGATATGCCCTTCTGACCTGCGCCGTTCTGACGGGCCTCGAACGGCTGGAGCGCGAAGGTGAGCGCTTCGACGTGATCTTCCTTGACCCGCCCTACGAGGAGATTCGCGCCTACCACCACACACTGAGGCAACTGGCGCGAGGGTCGCTGCTCCTGCCTGCTTCGATTGTTGTTGCGGAGCACTCGAAGCATATCCAACTGGAAGAGAATTACCTCACGCTCCACCGCACGCGTCTTTTGCGCCATGGCGATGCGCAATTGGCGTTTTATCGTCTGGCTCCGGAGATCAGTAGACAATAAGCAGTTGGCAGTGGGCGTTGGGTGGCAAACAGCCCAGGCTGACTTCTAAATCCAAACTCCTGCTTTCCTTGTGAGCCGGTTTTTCCAGTCTTCGGGGAGTGCCGCGAGGCTGAGGAGTTTTCTGATTTGATCCCGCGTGGCGCGCTTGTTTCGATATAGCTCCACGAATTCGGCAAGGGTTACTCTCGCGGCTTCACGAGACGGAAGTGGATAAATCGGGTCTCCCGCCTGGATCGTGCCTTCCTGAAGCACGCGAAGATAGCAACCGGTGCGCCCACTCTCCAGAAATGTCTTGGTAATGCTCGGCGTCTCCAGTGCCAGCGCCAGCTTGAAACAGGGAAGGCGCGGTTGGGTCACCACAAAGCGCGCCGTTCCGATGGCGAATTCATCACCGATGGCGACCTCGTTTTCGCTTAGCCCTTCCGCGGTCAAATTCTCACCGAAGGACCCTGGCCCCAGATCATTACGTTGCAATGCTTTTTTCCAGTACAGGATGTTATGCCAAGAATAGAGATAAACGGCTTTGTCCGGGCCGCCGTGGACGGAAAGGTCCGCCTGCCCGTCGCCGGCAAGGTTGAGCTTGCTTACCAGGACGGGTCCGGAAACAGGGATTTTGAAAATTCCGGTTTCCACCTCCTTCCCGTGCACGCTCACGACACGAGGCAAGGCGACGTTGATGGAAATGAGTTTCATGCGCGAGTCTTCCGGTATCAATGCTTAGGAACCGCCCTTAATGATCACTGACGATTGACAGTTCCTTATGATAATCGAGTTTTGACGAACCCGCATGATTCCTATAGAATTGGAACTTGGGTTTTCCTCCCCAGATGAGGGCTAAATCGAGAGACCGAGATGCCAATCAAGAGAGTAGTGCTGGCGAAACCGCGAGGATTCTGCGCCGGTGTGGACCGCGCCATTGATGTTGTCAACATGGCGCTGCAGCTCTATGGTTCCCCGGTGTACGTTCGCAAGGAAATTGTGCACAACAAGTATGTCATCCGATCCCTTGCTGCCAAGGGTGCGGTATTTGTCGATGAACTCGACGAGGTTCCGGACGGCGCGGTGGCAATTTTCAGTGCTCACGGTGTTTCCCCACAGGTTCGAGCCACAGCCATCTCAAAGAACCTAAAGGTCATTGACGCCACCTGCCCTTTGGTTACCAAGGTTCATATGGAAGCGGTTCGTTACGCTAGCGAAAGCCGCGCCATTATTCTTGTTGGGCACGCCGGCCACGACGAAGTTGTTGGGACGATGGGGGAAGTCCCAGGGCAGATTCAACTTGTCGGCAGTATCGAAGAGGCGGAAAAAGTACAGGTTCCAGACCCGGACCGTGTTGCCGTGACCACCCAAACCACCTTGGGGGTTGATGACGCCAGCGTTATCATTGATGTTCTTCGCCGCCGGTTCCCGAACCTGATTACACCCACAAGTGACGACATCTGTTACGCCACCCAAAACCGGCAGACAGCGGTGAAACTCCTGGCGGAGGATGCGGATCTCGTTCTGGTTCTGGGTTCAGATAACAGCTCTAATTCCCGCCGCCTCCGCGAAGTTGCTGAAGACGCCGGTGCGAAGGCTTACCTTATCGATGATGCCACGGAGATTGAGCCCGCCTGGTTAGAGGGTGTCGAATGTGTTGCTATCACCGCGGGCGCGTCCGCGCCGGAGTATCTCGTCCAACAAGTCGTGGCCTATTTCCGGTCACTGGGTGTCGAGCACGTGGAAGAAGTCATGGCCCTTGACGAGAAAGTGACCTTCATTCTTCCCCCGGAGCTTTCCCGTGAGATGAGCGCGCGCGGCTTGACCCAGCTTAGCTGAACAGCCTGCGACAATTCCTCCACACGTTGTCATCCTGAGCCTGCACTACAGGGCGAAGGAACCTTATTGGCGTTTTCAGCCAGCCTGGCCGTGCTACTTGATTTTGATCATCACCACCCCGTGCCTTGGAACCTCGGCTTTATAGCTCTTATTGAACGTGCCCAGGTCTTTTGCCGCCCAGAGGTCGCGCACGGCGGCGGTTTCTTTCACGCCTACATCCTTGAAGTTCACGGTGATGGGATTGGGGCCTTCCCCGCGGTTAAAGAGGCCAACGGCCTTGCTACCATCGGCGAGGGGCTTCACCCAAACTTCCAGCGGGCCTTCGGCTGAAACGCGGTGACCTTGAATGCCGGCGGCGTCCTGGTCCACCGCAATGACCTCGGGATTCGTCATGACGGCGAGCGTCGCCGGAGAAGCGGTGTTCAGGTCAGCGCTTGCCAGCAGCGGGGCAGCCAACAAGCACCACAAGCTCATCTGCGTGCGATTCTCGTTTTCGTTGATCTCTTTCAGGCCAACCAGAAGCATATCCGGGTCGTTCCAGTGCCCGGGGCCGGAGAAGCTTTCCAGTCCGTCCTGCTGAAAGCCGACCAGGGATACCCGGTCGTAGTTGTAGTCAAGGTCGCCAGTGGTGCGCCACATGTTCCCACCTACGGAGGCAGCCCAGGTCCAAACCCTTTGCAGCCCGTACTGGCAGAGACTGTACAGGATCGGCCGCCCGGTGCGTTTGAGGGCGTCGCCCATCTTTTTGTATGCGCCCTGCATTTCCGCCGGTTTGTAAACCTGGCTGGCGCTGCACCAGTCGTATTTCAGGAAGTCGACTCCCCACGCGGCGTAGGTCTGCGCATCCAATTCTTCATGGCCGTAGCTGCCTTCGCGCTTGCCGCATGTCTGAGGCCCTGGCGACGAATACACTCCGAACTTCAGGCCTTTGCTGTGAATGTAGTTGGCCAGCGCTTTCATGTCGGGAAAGTCCTTGCTCCCGTGAATCACGCCCTGGGAATCCCTTTGCCCCTGCCAGCCGTCATCGATGTTGACATACTCATAACCCAGCGCCTTCATGCCGTTCTGGACCATGGCGTCGGCTTGGGCCCGGATCATGGCGTCTGTCACCTGCATGAGGTTGGCGTACCAACTGTTCCAGCCCATCGGTGGTTTGCGAGCAAGGCCGTTGTCCTGCGAGTGTAATATTGCGCTCGAAGAAAAAAACATTATGAGTACGAGGCATTGCCCCACAATCCGGCAACATGAACTGTGCTTCATGGCAGAACTCCTTCTTGCGGACTCGCATTATGGCGCACGCTGAAGGGCCCGACTTTCTGTAAGGAGGGTCTGCTTCTCGGGGCGTCGCGGGTCATCTTACTCCCCCGCGGGGAGTGTCGGCAACAGTTCCACGATGATCCAAATCCCAAGTTCCAAAATGTGTGGGTAAGGCGTACACTAACGCCTTTCCGGGCTGAGGAATCGGCAGACCCGGTATCACCCCGAGCAGGTTGACGAACGATCAAAGAGGAGATCCGATGAAACACTGGCACAGTCTTATACTTCTTATCGCGGCATTCATCATGAGCGGTGTTCTTCTGCTGGGTCCGGCCGAGAGCGCGCAGCACGAGTCCGGAATGGGTTATGAGGACACTCCCATGCTGCCCGGCGGCAAATGGCACGTCCACGACGCCAAGCGCCCGCAACCGGTAAAGGTCACATCGGGGACGTGCAGCACGCAAGCGGGCGCCGGATTGCCGCCCTCCGACGCCGAAGTTCTCTTCAACGGCAAGGACCTCTCCCAGTGGAAAAATGCCAAGGGCGAACCCGCCGCATGGACGGTGCGTGACGGCTATATGGAGGTGGCGCCCAAGACCGGTGACATCTATACGCGCGAGGAGTTCGGCGATATTCAACTCCACGTCGAGTGGAGGACCCCTGCCCCCCTCAAACCGGGAAACGTGTGGCAAGGGAACAGCGGGGTTTTCATTTTTGGCGTTTTCGAGCTCCAGGTTTTTGAAAGCAGCCGCAACCTGATTTACGCCGACGGCGGAGCGGGGGCGATATACGGCCAGTATCCACCGCTCGTGAACCCTTCCCGCGACCCCGGCGAATGGCAGACTTATGACATCATCTTTAACCCCGCACAGTTTAAAGACGGAAAACTTGAAACCCCCGCATACACCACGGTGTTTCAAAACGGGGTGGTGATCCAGAACCACACGGCGCTGATGGGCGAAACCGGACACCGCATCTTCCCGCACTACACCGATCGCGGCCCGAAAGGCCCCGTCCGTCTTCAGGATCATGGCGATTTAGTGAGCTATCGAAATATTTGGGTCCGGGAGTTGAAGGAGCAAGACTGATGCAATGCGGGACACGGGACACGGGAATCGGGACACGGGATTCGGGCCGCGCAAGTCCGGGCGAATTGGAATACAATGAGCCCCCGAACTAATCTCGGGAAACCGTCGCCCGATGGCACAGGCGAGGGCCGGGGAAGCCGAGAGGGCAACTTATTGCAGGGCCGAACGGCGTTCGGCCCTCGGGCGAGCGCCGCTCGCCCTTACATTAGATACGAGGAGGATAGAGTGGCCAACATGGATCGTAGGGACTTTCTTAAGACCGGAAGCATTGCAACCGTGGGAACATATTTTGCCGGTTCAACGAAGATGCATTTAATGGCGGCGCCGGAGGCGGAACCGGCCAAGCCCATCGCCGCGAACGACCATATTCAAATCGCCCTGATTGGAGCGGGCGGCCAGGGGCAGGGTGACACGAAGGTGGCGGCGCAAGTTCCGGGCGTCAAGGTGGTGGCGGCGGCAGACTGCTACAACGGCTGTCTGGAACATGCCAAGGAATTGTGGGGGAAGGATATCCTGGCCACCCGCGACTACAACGAGATTCTGGCGCGCAAGGACATTGACGCGGTCATCATCGGCACTCCTGATCACTGGCACATGCAGGCATCGGTGGATGCCATGAACGCGGGCAAAGACGTTTATTGCGAAAAGCCTATGATCCACGTCTACGCCGATGGGCCCAAAATCATTGATACTTGGCGCAAGACCAACCGGATTATGCAGATCGGCAGCCAGCGAGTGAGTTCTATCATTTACAAGAAAGCGCAGGAACTGCTCGCCGCGGGGGCCATCGGCACGCTTAACATGGTGACAGTCTGGTACGACCGCAACTCCGCGCAGGGCGCGTGGGAATATACGGTGCCCTATGATGCCAACACCGAGACTTGCGATTGGCCGCGTTTTCTCGGAACCGCGCCCAAGGTCCCCTGGGACGGTGAGCGCTTCTTCCAATGGCGCAAGTATCAGGATTACGGAAGCGGCGTGGCGGGCGATTTGTTCGTCCACTTGTTCAGCGGCGTGCACCTCATCACCAATACCAACGGCCCCACACGCGCCATGTCGACAGGCGGACTGCGCTTCTGGAAAGACGGCCGGGATGTTCCCGACGTGATGATGTCACTTTATGATTACGCGAAAGAGTTCAACCTCAGCGTGCGCACCAATTTCGTCGATGGCGGCTCCGAAAGTGAAGGGTTCGTCTTTACCGGTTCGGAAGGCACCATGATTCTCGCCGGCGACGGAGTCAGCGTCACGCGTGTTCCGCGCGAGACCGAACCCGGCGTTCGCGTCAGCCCGTTTGCCGAGCCGATCCAGAAGCGCATGATGGAAATTTACCACGAGAAATATCCTGTCAAACCTCCGACGGGTGATGTGTACCTGGGCGACGAACGCTACGTGGCGCCCAAGGGCTATAGCGACAGCTATGACCACATGAAGAACTGGATCGACGCCATCCGTACCCGCCAACCCATCGTGGAAGACCCCGTCTTCGGCTTTCGCGCCGCCGGCGCCGCCCTGCTCTCGAACGTCAGCTACGACAGCGGCAAGATCGCCCACTGGGACCCGGAGGCGATGAAGCTGCTGTGATTTTGGAGCAGTGCACGGTTTTAGAGGGGTCTTTGGGCGGTTTGATGGTGGACAAACCACAAATAACCGCTAAAAGGCGGTCATAAGGGTATTTGGCGAAAGGGCGGCAGGGGGACAACATGTCCGGACAGAGTCGGATCAGCGACATTGTGTCAGCCTCTGAAAATTTAGAGGCGCCCACACCTCCTGCCGCCCGGACGCCGTTCATTCCGCTGGTAGGCCACTCATCGAACAACGGTGACCGGCAAGGTGCTGCTGCTCAGCGCGCCGCGGGCCCCCGTTGTGGCCGCTTGGCGCCGCCGGCGACACGTCCCAGTCGTCGCGCACCTTTGCCGGATCTACTGCTTCCATCAAGCTCGGGAGTCGCCAGCCAGGCAATGGGTTCACAGTACCCCGCCAGGCCAACGTGGAAAACCGCGTCTTCGGCCGCTGGCGTCGTCGGCACAGCAAGGTGAGTTACAATTGCGGCCCGCCCGTGAAGACCCGGGGGGAGGTGCTTTGGCGGCAGGAAAGTTGCGATCATGGATGATTCCAACTATACCGAGCTTCGCCGATTGACGGGCCGGCACAACAAGCTTGTCTACGAAGCCGTTAAGGCCGGAATAGTGGCCGAACTCTCGCCGGAGAATCAGCCCCTGGCGCGCGCGATGAGCGAGCACATGCACCTCCGGCACGTTCACAACGCCCTGGAGTTTGCCGACCTGCGCGAAGGCGAGCCTTACGAAATTGAGGTGAACGGTAACGTGGTAAGTCCGATGGCCCACGTTACCGCGCACGCCGCCGTCAAAGGCCAGATTGAAGCGGACCCCCCGGTGACGGCCGCTTTCGAGAAGATGGTGGCCACCGGGGTCTCCGCTCACCACGCCGAGCACATCCTGGCGGCCCTGTTCGGCGAACTTTACTTTCACCTCACCCGGGCGGCGCAGGCCGGCGGTGATGTGGAGAAGGCCCGGGCGGCCTACTACCGAAAAATCAAGAAAATCACCGGCGACGCGGCCTACCGCAAGAAACTCACGCGGCAGTTCCCCGCCGATCATTTGGGTTTTGATTAGGAAGGTGTTGGCTTCAAGGCAAGACCCACCGCCAGCCATCAACGGCGCGAAGCGCTTTGGAGTGCGGCCGCGAAGCTGCCGCTTTGAAGGGAATTATGAGGCCACGGTCGCGGGGCCTGCGATCGAAAAGAAAGCGGCAGCTTCGCGGCCGCACTCCAAAGCGCCTTCGGCGCAGGTATGCCCACAACAGCGGGGCGGCGGAGCGGGTAGCGCACAGGTATCCGTCAGCCCGTCGGCGGACGGGTCTTATGACCGACGGATTCCTGTGCGGCTCTTCACCTCGCCTTCGCCTTAATGACCTGTGCGCGTCCGTCGAATTTGGAAAGAACCGCGGAGGGACGAAAACTGCGGGTCCCTGCGCCCTACTCCCAACCTCCGGGCTACCCGCTGCGCCCGCAGCCACGCCTGTAAGCCCACCATTACCGCGGCGCGAAAATCATCAAAACCGCCCCCACCATGACGAACTTGGGCTAGTTCGGGAACGGCGTGACGAGCTAATCTGCCCTTGCCAAAAGGGGTGCGTACTGGTAAATAGAGGCTCGTCATCTTATGCCAGACGCTCTCTTCACCGATTCGATTATCCGGCTCATTCGCGGGAAGCTGATTTCCCAACACTACCTTGCCCATCAGCTTATCAACCGCGACGATTGGATGACCATAGCAGAGGACCCGCGCTCCGTTGAGATTGAGACCCTCTTTGAAAGGGTCAAAGCACAGCTTAGCAAGAATAAGCCAGCGAGCAAGGGAAGCAACGAAGACGCGGTCCGTGACCAGTTCCTGAATCGGGTCTTTGACATCCTCGGTCTGCCATGGTCGCCTTCCATCCAGCATTTCGGGAAGGAACTGGATTACGCTCTTTTCCCCAATCAGGAAGCGCTTGCCCGGGCTCAAGGGCTTATCAACGAAGGAAAAGAGGTTGAGGCGCTTAAGGCGAGTTGTGGAATCGTTGAGGCGGAACGTTGGGGTAAGGAATTTGGCGAAAAACCCAAGAGATCGGACCTGAGCGACCCCATTTTTCAGATTGAATTTTACCTTCAGAATGCCCATCGGAGTGGCGGACCGCGCTGGGGCATTCTTACCAACGGGCATACGTGGCGTCTGTACTGTGGTGACTCCGACCCACTTCGTCATGACTATCTGGAGATTGATCTCCCCACCCAGCCAACACTTTTCGCCCAGCACGAACGAAACGCCTTCAAACTGCTCGTTTATTTCTTCAGCGTAGAGGCTTTACACACTGGTGGGCGACTGGACAAGATATACGACGAAGCCACGCGGCATGCCGCCGCCATAACCGCCGAATTACGGCGCCAGGCGTTCGGTGCCGTGGAGTTGCTCGCCTCCGCCATCATGCGCGCCAGCCCGAAGACGACGCCTTCGCTGGCTTACGAAGCAGCGCTAATCCAGCTTTTCCGGCTGCTGTTCATTTTGAAAGCGGAAGCGGATGGTCTGCTTTCGGAAAGGGCGCTTTCAGACGACATCGCCGACCGCATTACGAAGAAAAACGGCGGCTCGATTGGCGGGGGCCAGTGGGAAGGCAAGAGCTTCTGGCACGAACTCCATGACATCTTTGAGGCAATTGCGGCCGAGTACAACGGCCACCTGTTCGAAGGCAAACCGCCGACTTCCAGCCCCGCTGCCGATGAAGCCACGGACTACTTTGCTCCCGCTCGTGCGCTTCTCGAAAGCGTGGCGCTGCCCAACCAGGCCGTCGCCAACGCGATTGATCGTTTATTGCGGGTTTACCAGTCTAATGGACAAAACCTTGTCCATCCGGTCCGCGTAGATTACTCCACGCTGCGCGTTCGCGAGTTGGGAACGATTTACGAAGGGTTGCTGGAGTGGCGTCTTGAACCTGTATCTGCCGCCGCGTTCAAGGCGGGTTCCGTAAAGCTGCTCGGCGACAAGCACATCACGCGTAAGGTTGAGGCGGGTGACTATACACTCGTTGCTGACCAGTCCGACCGTAAGGCGACCGGCAGCTACTACACGCCACATTATGTCGTTCAGTTTATCGGCGAAAACGTACTTCGTCCCCTCTTGCAAGAGATCGAAACCGAATGCGGAAGTGATCCGGCACAGGTGGTTTCCCGCGTACTGGACCAACGTATTCTTGACCCGGCGATGGGGAGCGGTCATTTTCTGGTCTTTGCCGTGGAATATCTTGCAGATTATCTCTATGGACACTTGGGGAAAATGCGGGCGAATTTAAAACCCAATGGCAAAGGCAAAAAGCAGGCTGACAAAGCAGAATTACCTTTGCCCCTGGATGCGCCAATCGAGTTAATCCGCGCGCGCGTTGCGGAGCGTTGTATCTATGGCGTAGATATCAACCCGCTGGCCGTCGAGCTGGCAAAACTTTCTCTTTGGGTTGCTACCGCCGCCAAGGGTGTTCCGCTGAGCTTCCTGAACCATCACTTGCGTTGCGGCGACAGCCTGCTGGGAGTTTCCTCCAGCGAATTTCAGCATGACCTTTTTGCGCAGAAACTGGTTCAGCAGATGGCGCTCGCTGTTGGATTCATCCGGTATATCAACGACAATTACTCAACAAACCTCAAAGAAATCGGCAAAAAGGAAGAAAACCTGCGTGTGGCCCGGGAGCACTTGCGGCGGTTTCGCCTGACCTACGACTCCCAGCTCGCACCGCTCTTCAAGCTCGATCTTGCTGGTCAATTCCATTCCTGGCTTGACGGCATCACCGAAGCTGTGCCGAAGGAATTGCCCCCGTGGCTGCAACAAGTCGAAAAAACCGCCTCGCAATATCGGTTCTTTCATTGGGAATTGGAATTTCCCGAGGTCTGGCGGGACCGATTTGGAAGGCTCTTGAACGGGGACGCCGGGTCGGAGGGGAAATTAGGTGGCTTCGACCTTATCCTGGGTAATCCACCGTTCGTCCGCGCGAAAGATGAGTTGGCGCGGCGAGCATATATGGAACGCTGGAGCACGGCTATCAAAGGATTCCACCTATTGGTCCCATTCTTTGAGCGCGCTTTTCAGATTATGCGCCCCAACGGACACTTGGGCTTCATTGTCTCGAATGCCTTCGCGAAAAGAGAGTTCGGGAAGAAGCTGGTGGAAGAATTTCTGCCGCAATACATGTTGCAGGAAGTTGTCGATTGCAGCGGCCTCATGTTCCCTGGTCATGGCACCCCCACGTGCATCATGTTCGCGCGTGCTGCCAAGCCTTCTGTAGCGGCGGTTTCGCCACCGCCGAACGGCGGTCAAGGAGCCTCCTTAGAGGAAACGGTTCGGGTGACCACCACCCTGAAAGGCGATCTGCGCACTCCGCCCGAGGACAGTCCGCTGTGGCAAAGCACGGTCGCGCATCATGCGGGCGTGGGGTACCAGGATGATTGGATCGCGGTGACAGACCGCTCTGGAACGGAAATTGGGAAGCATCCGTGGCTGTTCTCGCGTGAAGCGCAAATTACGCTGGAGGCACTTGACAATAGCTCTACCGTCAAACTTGAAAGCCTATGTGCCGAGCCGATAGGGGCGCAGTTCATTACCGGAGCTGATGATGTATACGTGCTCCCTCCCCATCTCGTTCGAAGACTGCGAATCTCGTGTGAGTATTTGCGACGATATGCCACTGGCGAGGACGTCCGTGATTGGGAAGTTTGGCCAAGTGCCTTGATCATGTTTCCCTACGATGCAAAGCTTGAGGCACTTCCCGAGCCCCTGCCTTCCGCGCTCGACAAATTCCTTTCACCGTATCGGCAACATCTAGAGAATCTAATTATTTCCGGTACGACTCCCAAAAAGAAAACCAACCTAAAGTGGTTCCAATATCGACGGCTTGCGAAGGCTAAACTGGATTCGCCGTCGAACATTATTTTTCCCCAGATTTCAATGTACAACCACGCGTATCTTTCCAACCATAGCGTAGTGTTTAAGGAAAAGGCCCAGGCATGTGTCCCCAAGGCCGGACTTTCGGTCGACACATGGATTTCGCTTGCTGGTTTTCTAAACAGCAGCAGCGCCCTATTCGTCCTCAAGCAAGTCTGTTTCAACAAAGGGCCTGGGAAGCACGGCGAACAAGACAGATACGAGTTCTCGGGCAACATTCTTGGAAAAATCACCATCCCCAAACAAGCTTTGGCAGATTCACCGGATCATGATTGTTTAGTTGCAGCAACAAGGGTATGTTGCCTACACGGTAATCAGAGTTCGGGTTTGTCTCGCGGAAGCCTTTTTAATAAAGCCGGGGAGGCATACGACGGTTGGAATCGTGCGCTGCCAGGGTATACCTCGCCGCATCCCCTTGTCGCCAAACCCTTCGATACAGCAGAGGAACTCCTTGCCACTAAGACCAAAATCAAGGGAGAGCGCGAGCGCTTGCACCTTGAAATGATGGCCCTTCAAGAAGAAATGGACTGGCTCGTCTATTCTGCTTACGGACTCTTGCCTCAGGACCACCCGGCTGTAGGACTGGGTATCATGGATGCGGAGCATCCGTGGGAAGTGGCGCTTGGCCAGCGCCCCTTCGAGCTTGCGGCCATCCATGGCGGGCCGCCCGCTGACTGGGACGACAAACGCAAGCACCTCTGGCTGGCCCGCCTGGAAGTAATAAAAGAGAACGAGCACATCGCGCGCATCGAGCAGTCGGTGTATAAGCGCCGCTGGGTGTCGCCTGACTACGAGAAGGAATTCGCTGAAGCCTTCAAGTGGTGGTTATGTGAGAAGGCAGAGTTCTTCCTAGAACACGCGGCGAACGGTGGTCCTATTTCGCTGGAGGATTGGGCGGAGGCCCTCTGGAAAGACCCACGGGTCCGGGCTGCCGCCGAAGTGTATAGTGGCTCTCCCTTGACAAGCGCCAAGAAATTCGAATCCATTCTAAAAGAAGCTGTCGAGGAAGAGACCGTTCCCGATGATGAAGCCGCCTTCAAACCGCGCCACAAAACGCTGCGCGGCAAGCTGAACGTCCCCCGCGAACGCTTCCGCTCGCTTACTTCAAACCCGGGCCACTACGTCTGGGCTGGCCTCCAAACGTCCAATGGCGGATGACGAACCTCTTGTGCAGGCAAGTAGTGCTTTGCAGTGGTCGTAAGCTTCTAACTCCCGAATGCTGAACCAAGTGGGTAGCGCATAGTTGGGCGTAGTTCGCCCTACTCTGCGGTTCGTAAATTGGTAATAGTATTTTGAAGATGTTGTGAAAAGATGAAAGCCGCAGAATCGTTCCAAAACGCGGAACAGCTCTGCTATCCGCTTAACATGATAACGTCCACATGTCGATTAACACCCGATGACGAAAAACCGCGGAGTAATTCCGGTCGGACCGGAATAACTCCGCGCTACCCGCTTGCACTTTGCGGGCTGCGACATGGAAGCGTCTTGCCAAAAGACTCGCCCGATGCGCGTTTTTATGCCAGCATCTACGACTTGGGTCTATAGTCGAAGCGGAGAATTGTATTCTTGCTAATTCATCAATCGAGGAAACCATGATGGGACAGCACAAGATGACGCGCCGGGAAATGCTTAGCACCTTAACCGTTGGTGGGATCGCCTTGCGCGTAGCACAAATAAAGGCGGCGGCCCCGGGATTCAAAATCGGTGCATGCGACTGGACGATCGGCAAGCGCGCGGACCCTGCCGCGCTGGAAATCGCCAGGAAGATCGGACTCGATGGGGTGATGGTCGATATCGGCAGCCTTGAGAATAACCTACCGCTGCGCCGCGCGAATGTTCAGAAGAGCTATCGGGAAACGGCAACGGAGACCGGAGTGGCGGTTTCTTCCCTTGCCCTGGGTTTGCTCAATGAAATCCCTCTGAAGAACGATCCACGCGCCGAACAGTGGCTCGCCGAAAGTGTGGATGTGTGCAAGGCCCTGCGGCTCAAAGTAGTACTGGTGCCGTTTTTCGGAAATGGTGACTTGCGGGGGGACAAGACCGGGACGGATGCCGTGGTCGCCGCTTTTAGGCGCGTGGCCCCCACGGCGGAAAAGGCGGGCGTGGTCCTAGGGGTTGAAAGCTGGCTCAGCGCGGATCAGCACGTGGAGATTCTCAATCGCGTCGGCTCTCCCGCCGTGCAGGTGTACTACGACATGGGCAATTCGCAGAAAGCGGGGTACGACGTGGGCAAGGAGATTCGCTTCCTGGGCAAACGAATTTGCGAATTCCATGCCAAGGATTACGACGACCTCTATGGCAAGGGCACGATGAACTTTCCCGCGGTTCGCAAAGCCATGGATGACATCGGCTACCGCGGGTGGATGCAGATTGAAGGCGTCAAGACTCCGTTGGGTGTGGAAGAGAGTGTGCGCTACGACTTGAATTACCTGCGCGAAGTTTTCCCCCGCACGGTGTGAGGGAATTTTCCGCAGCTTGTGGGGGGCAAATTGCCACTTCGATTCTTCACGAGTTTTTTCGTGCATAATACAACCCATCTTCGACGGCACCCCCGGCGTACATCATGCGAGGCATAGTCATGCGACGAGTGATCCTTCTGATCGGGCTGGTCACAGTGGGCTTGCTCCTGATCTTCAAGCCCCCGTTGCTGGTGAAGGGGGGAAGGGATGATGGCTCGGTGGATTTGGCGGCGCCGGCCGGGGATCAGCCGACCTACATCAACCCGTCGGGCGAATCGGTCTTGCCTAACGGGCGGCTGATTAGCCCGGAAGGGACGCAGGTCACCGTCGCGCCACATCCCTACGGGATGGCGCTCAGCCCCGACGGAAATTTGTTGGTAACGGCCAACACGGGTACATGGCCCTTCTCGCTTTCAATCGTAAGTGCGCTGGCCAGCAACGCTCCGGCAGTGCGGCAGATTCCCCCCGGATACCCACCCAAGCATTCCGACGTGGAGCCCTCCAGCGTTTACATGGGACTCGCCATTGCCGGGGACAACCGGACGGTTTATGTTTCCGAAGGTGATACTGGAAAAATTGATGTTTACGACCTGCAAAATGGCCGGCGGTCGCGAGTCATTGCTTTTGATGGTGAGTTCAACGGTAAGCCTTATCGCCACAGCTTTACCGGGGCGCTGGCGCTTTCGCCGGATGGGAAGCTTCTCTATGCCCTAGACCTCGCGCACTTCGAGCTGGTGGGCATTGATACAGGCGGGGGAAGTATCCGTTGGCGCGTTGACGTGGGGCGATTGCCCTTCGCCGTTGCCGTGAGTCCTGCGGGGGACCAGATCTACGTCTCCAACATCGGCACGTACCGCTATTCCATGCTGCCGGGGTTCGATTTAAAGCGGGCGGGGGAGACCGGGCTGGATTTTCCGCCCTTCGCAACAGGGACGCGCGAAGCGGAGCAGGGTACGGCGGTCGGGGGGAGAAAAATACCCGGCCTCGGCGATCCCAACGTGCCCGAATCGAATTCGGTTTTTGTCCTTGACGCAAAAGGCAGGACACCGACGGTGCTGGCGCGCATTCGTACGGGCTTGGCGATTGGGAATCAATCTGTGGGCGGATCGAGCCCCGGCGCGGTCGCGGCAGGGCATCACCGAATTTATGTTTCGAACTCTGCGCAGGACAGCATCAGCATTCTGGACGCGGGGAAGAACCGGCTGATTGCCACCATTCGGCTGGAGCCTGCTCCGAGTGTGGGGGGCTTGCGCGGCGTATTGCCATTCGGCCTCGCGCTAAGCCCGGATGAATCGCGCTTGTACATTGCCTGTGCGGGAATCAATGCGGTCGCCGTGCTCGATACCCGTCACAATGACGTGCTGGGCTATATCCCGACGGGTTGGTTTCCGGCGCGAGTGGCCTTGAGCAAAGACGGGCTTACCCTCTATGTGGCCAATGCCAAGGGGTTTGGCGCCGGACCCAATGGCGGCAGGGATTTCCAAAGGGGACCGGAGGGAGACTATATCGGCGACATCACCAGGGGGACCGTCTCCGTCATTCCCGTGCCTCCGGACCCGGACCTTGGGGAAGCGACGTACAGGGTCATTCACAACAACGGTTTTGATCAAGCTCCGGAGCGCAAGCCGCGGCCCCTGGACTTTCCTATCCCTTCCACCGCCGGAGCCAGTTCGCGAATTCTTCATGCCGTCCTCATCGTCAAGGAGAATCGCACCTTCGACGAAGTCTTTGGCGACATCCGAACGATTGGGGGCGAGGAAGTGAACGGTGATCCGGCACTGGCACGTTGGGGGCTGGATGCCGAAGTTCACGAGGACGGCGAGCCAACCTTGCCGCACGTGCGAGTCACGCCCAATCATCACGCGCTCGCTGCGCGCTTCGGCCTGAGCGATAACTACTATGTGGATTCCGACGTTTCCTTTGATGGGCACCACTGGTTGGTGGATAGCTATCCCAATGAGTGGGTTGAAACCGCTTGGCCTCCCGGTTACGGTGATCGCTCGCACTTATATTACGACGATGATGCTCCGGGCCGCTTGAGCCTGGGGGGAAGTTCCTCTTTGCGACCGGAGGATTATCTCGAAGCAGGATCCCTTTGGGATCATCTGGCGCGTCACGGCAAAAGCTTCAGGAATTACGGCGAGGGGCTTTCGGGGGAGATTGAGGAGGGTTATGAGCCCACGGGGCTGCGGTTGGGAGTCAACCTTCCTGTTCCGGGACCGCTCTACGCGAACACTTCGCGGACTTATCCGATGTTCAATACTTCGATTCCAGACCAGTACCGGTTCGAGCAATTCAAGAAAGAATTTGAGGAACGCTATGTGAGCGGGCGGGAGCCACTGCCGCAATTCATCTATATCTGGCTTCCCAATGATCATACGGCGAAGCCGCGGCCGAAGGATGGCTATGCCTACCGCGCATCGTATGTCGCCGATAATGATCTGGCCCTCGGCAAGCTTATTGACCTGTTCTCGCATAGCAGGTTCTGGCCACAGATGGCTGTGTTTATCACCGAAGATGATGCGCAGAATGGACGCGACCATGTGGATGCACACCGCAGTGTGTTGCTGGTTGTCAGTCCCTTTTCCCGCCAGGGAGTTTCCCACACACATACCAGCATGCTGAGCATTCTGAAAACCCTGGAGCACATTCTCGGTCTTCCGCCCCTCAATCAATATGATGCTGCGGCCACGGACCTTTCGGATTGCTTTACCAATATCCAGGATGTTTCACCTTACGTGGCGTTGTCATCGGACGCGAGCATCTTCGATCCCGGCAAAGCGCACGACCCGCTTTACAGCCTGCGTAAAGGGAAAATGCTCCCTCCCTCGGAACCGCTCGATGATCCCGCGCGGATTCGTCGCGAGATGAACCGAGGGCGGTAGCGCGGAGCGGCGGGTGTTCATCAGTTCCCCATGTACACGGACAAGCCGCGGAATCAACAAACAAGTCGCCACACCCTGCATTGATTCACGGGCTGCCGGTTTAATTGATAATCGCTCGCAGGTTTGCTTGCTTCAGAACTTCGGGGTTAACGATATTCTCCGGGCGTGTGCCGCAGAGAACCGCGGCCATTTGCCTGGCCGCCGTTTCTCGCAGTTCGACAAGAGACTCCTCGGAATTGAAGGCGGCGTGCGGGGTGATAATCGTTCGTGGATGACCTACCAGCGGGTCGTCCGTGGCCGGTGGTTCGACCGGCAGAACATCGAGACCCGCCCCCGCGATAATCCCTTCATCCAGGGCTTCCCGCAGCGCCTTGGCATCGATCAACTGGCCTCTTGAGGTGTTGATGAGGAATGCCTGGGGCTTCATCTGCCGCAAGGCCGCAAGATTGAAGAGTCCGCGCGTTTCCGGCGTCAGGGGTACATGAATCGAAATGAAGTCGCTTCGTTCCAACAAGCGAGGAAAGTCCACGACTTCCACCTCAAAACTGCTCAGGGAAGCACGATTAACATAGGGATCAAAGACAATGACGTTCAACCCCAGCCCGCGCGCCTTGTGATAAAGCGCTCTGCCGATTCTGCCAAAGCCGGCGATCCCCAGGATTCTCCCTCGCACCCGGAAAATCGGTGTCCCGGCTTGCAGATCATAGACGCCTGACTTGATGGCGCGATCAAAAAACGTAACTTTCCTGGCCAGGGACAGGAGCAGCGCCAGAGCGTGGTCAGAGACTTCCTCCACACAATACGAGGGGACGTTTGTCACCACGATGCCGTGCCTGGTGGCCTCAGCGACATCGATGTTGTCGAGGCCAATGCCGTACCGTCCGATGGCGATACACTGTAAAGCCGCCTGGATGACTTTTGCCGTGACGGGCTTCCAGCAGGTCAGGATTCCGTCGGCCTCGGGTGCCAGAGCTGTCAACTCATCTTCCGTCCCGGTTGCCGAAACCAAAAGGCTTGCGTCCTCACTTGCCAGGATCGCTCGCTCTATTTCCAGGTCTTTCCACGCGTAATCGCTGACCAACACTCTTCGAGGCATGATCATGGCACTATATCATTTTTTCATATATCATGTGCCGCCGCCGAGCCGGTTCTCGGCGTTGGGATGAGGAGGCAATATGGGTGTGAAACCAATCCGACCCTTACTCTTGATCTTATGTTTGATTCTGGCCTCTTTGTGGCTGCCGGCCCAGACGCCCACACAACCTACGGCCGGGGAGGGAATTGGGAGGGCGCGTCGCATCAGCCTGGACGGCCAATGGAAGCTCTACTACTCTCCCCAGGGCAAGCGGCAAGTCAGCAATCCCGAGCAGCTCAAGAGCGAGGGTCTCACTCCTATTGACGCTGCCGTGCCCGGCGAAGTGGCGTTGGATCTGTCCCGGCAGGGTATTCTCCCCAAGGACCTCTTCTTTGGCGAGAATCTCTTGAAGTTACGGCCTTATGAGCTGTACGAGTGGTGGTACCAACGCGAATTTCCCACGCCGGCGGGCGTCGCCGGGCGCCGCGTGGAACTGCATTTCCGCGGAGTGGACTGCCTCGCCACCTATTGGCTGAACGGAAAAACGATTGGCGAGTCGCAGGACTCGCTGATTGATTTCCACTTTGACGTGACCGGGAAACTGAACCCGGCCGGGGCCAACGTCATCACGGTACGGCTGCGCTCGCCTATTATCGAGGCCGCGGGCAAGCATTATGATCCCGCGTACACCGTCAAAGCCCTGGACACAAATCAGGAGGCCAATTGGATCCGACGGCCCGCGCACAGCTACGGATGGGACATCCTGCCGCGCGCCGTGTCAGCAGGATTGTGGCGCCCGGTTGAATTACTCATCCATCCCCCGCAGGAAATCACCGACATGTATTTCACCACGCTCGAGGCCGACGCGACGCAGGCCAAACTGGTCGTCACCTATCAGCTGGCGACGGACCTGGAACTGATTCCGCAACTGCGATTGCGGCTCCAGGCGCGGTGCGGTGATGCCACTTTTAGCTACACCCAAAAGGTGGAGTTTCCAGTGGGGCGAATGGAGATCGAGGTCAAGAATCCCAAGCTGTGGTGGCCGCGGGGCTATGGTGACGCCAGCCTTTACAATGTTACTACCGAACTCCTCCAGGGCGACACGGTGGTAGCCACGCGCGAGGACACAATTGGCATTCGCAAAGCCGAATTGATTCGCACGGAGATTACCACCGTGGAGAATCCTGGCCAGTTCATGTTCAAGGTGAACGGCGTGCCGATTCTGGTGAAGGGTTCCAACTGGGTGCCTGCGGACGCATTCCACAGCCGCGATGCCGGACGTTACGAGAAGATCCTGGCCTTGTTTGTTGACCTTAAATGCAATTTCATCCGGAGCTGGGGTGGGGGCGTCTACGAAGACGACGCCTTCTTCAACATCTGTGACCGCAACGGGATCATGGTGTGGCAGGACTTTGCCCTGGCCAACGCGGTTTATCCGATGACGGACGATTTCCTGGATCTGGTTCGGCAGGAAGCCGTCGCGGTGGTCAGCAAGCTGCGGAATCATCCTGCCCTGGTGCTCTGGGCGGGTGACAACGAGATCGACGCCGCTTACCTATTCCACGGCCTGGACCCGGCGCACAATAAGATCAATCGCCAGGTTATACCCGAGGTCATCTTCCGCTGCGACCCCTACCGGCCGTACCTGCCCAGTTCCCCTTACATTTCACCGGAGGTGGCGGCGAAGGGGGATCAACGGCTGATGCCGGAGGAGCATCTGTGGGGCCCGCGGGATTATTTCAAAAGTACTTACTACACCGAGCATACGGCCGAGTTCGTGAGCGAAGCCGGCTATCACGGGTGCCCCAGCCTTTCTTCCCTCAAGCGTTTCATCGACGAGCAACACCTATGGCCAGCGACGAATGACCCGCAGTGGGTTCTTCACTCCACGGATTGGGTGGGCAATCCTTACCGCATCAAGCTGCTAGCCAATCAAGTGCAGGAGCTATTCGGCATGGTGCCGGAGAAGATCGAAGACTTTATTCTGGCCTCGCAGGTCTCGCAGGCCGAAGCGATGAAGTTCCTTTTGGAAATGACCCGCCTCAGAAAGTGGAACAGCACCGGCTTAGTTTGGTGGAACGTGATGGACGGCTGGCCGCAAATCTCCGACGCCATCGTAGACTACTATTTCAATAAGAAGCTTGCGTATTACTACATCCGGCGCGTGCAGGAGCCGATCTGCGTCATGGTGGATGAGCCCAAGGACTGGCACTGCCGCGTTGTGGTGGGAGATGATTCGCGCGAAGACGCCTCCGGCCACTACCGAGTCTGGGATGCCGATTCCGGCGAGACATTGCTGGAAGGGGATTACGCGGTGAAGGCGAACGAAAACCTGAAAGTCGGGCAAATTCCAGTTTTTCATTCCGGCAAACGCCTCTTCCTGATCGAATGGACGGCGAATGGCAGGAAGTACGCGAACCATTATCTCCAAGGCATGCCACCCTACTCTCTTTCCCAGTACAAAGCGTGGCTCAGCAAGATTGCTGCGTTGGAAGAGGGATTCGACGCGGCGAGCATCGGGAAGTGAGCCTCCGGTGCAAAGCATTGGCAAAGGGGAGGAGACTGGCAACAGCCGCGCATGCACGCTTTCCCCAATCCAATGTGTTTTGAATCTTCAGTCTAAGGAATCTTCATAATGGTGAGCTCAGCGATTTACTTAGGTATTACACTAGCAGTCATTTCCGGCCTGATGAATGGAACTTTCACCCTGCCCATGCGTTATCTGGGCCGTTGGTCGTGGGAAAGCGTCTGGGGCCTCTTTATTGTGGTTGCCTGCGTGATTATGCCGCCGGTCATGGTTTTTCTGACCGTCACGAATCCGCTGCAAATCCTTTCAGCCGCGCCGGCCCGAGCGGAGATCATCGCGGTGGCCACGGGTTTCATTTGGGGTTTTGGCGCAGTTCTGATGGGACTCGGAGTGAGCGCCATCGGCATTTCCATGGCGAACACGCTGGTGCTGGCCACCAGCGCATCACTGGGGTCTATCATGCCTCTTCTCATCCTGGCGCCGGAACAATTCGGCCAGCCGCAGGGCAAGGCGATCATACTGGGAACGGTTGTGGCTCTGGTGGGCATGAGCGCTTGCGGCTGGGCGGGAGTCCTGCGGGAACGTAGCGAAAAGGCAGCGCCCGGCGCCGCGCGGCAAATGGTGGGCACTGCCCGCCCCTTTTGGGTGGGGCTATTGATTTGCGCCGGCGCGGGGGTCATCTCGGCCCTTTTCAACGTGGGTTATAGCCTGTCACAGGGAATCATCGCGAGTGCGGTTCAGGCTGGCAACACTTCCTTTGCCGGTTCGAACATGATCTGGTTGTTGGCGCTGGGGAGCGGGGCTATTTCCAATCTGGGTTATTGCGGATACCTGCTGAGCAAGAACCGAACTTGGTCCAACCTGCGCCAGCCGAAGGCTGCGCCTCTTTATGCCCTCGCAGCCGTCATGGGTTTGCTCTGGGGAGGCAGTATTTTTACTTACGGCGCGGCTTCGCCCAAGCTCGGTAAATTGGGACCGGCCATCGGCTGGCCGATCATGTTGATTGTCAGCCTCGTTACTGCGAACTGCGTCGGTTTTTTGACGGGAGAGTGGAAAATCGGCACAAGCGCAGCTCGCCGGTGGATGATGGTGGGCCTGGCGATCCTTCTGGTGGCGATTGCGATTCTCGGCTGGTCCGGCAGTCTGGCTGGCTGATGAACGTCATTTCCCCTTTCGCGCTCTGCGCCAGTCCGCGGTCCAATCAAAATACAGCCGCTTTGTGTTATTTTATTCGCATGAATTCCATTTTAGCTCACTCCATCGTTAATCGCGCCGGCGCGGGCATGCTCGGCGTGCTCTTGCTGGTTTTTGGTTCTTCTCTGGCGCAGGCGCAGGAAGAAAAGCCTTCACCTCCGCCGGCAACTGCCGAGGCAAAGGACAAAGACAAGGCCGCCGAAAAGGAGGCTCCGCTGCCGGCGGACGCGCATGTGGCGCAGAGCATGCAACTCGATGGCAAGCCGCTCCACTACACGGCTACGGTGGGCAAGCTGCCGGTCATCGACAATGGCAAGAAGATTGGGGAGGTGGTCTTTACCGCTTACACCATCGAGGGCCCGGACCGGCCGGTCACCTTCGCCCTGAACGGCGGCCCAGGCGCGGCTTCCGTCTACCTGAATTTCGGCGCCATCGGTCCCAAGCACCTCGAGTTCGGGGTGGAAGGGGAAAGCCCGTCGGACCCCGCGAAGTTGACCGACAACCCGGGCACCTGGCTGGATTTCACCGACCTCGTGTTCCTCGACCCGATCGGCACGGGTTACAGCCGCTCCCTGGTTCCCGCGGACGACGCCAAGAAACAGTTTTACAGTACCGATGCTGACATTCATTATCTCTCGCGCGCTATCTACGACTGGCTGTCGGCTAACGGTCGCATGGCCTCGCGAAAATATCTGGTGGGAGAGAGCTATGGCGGATATCGCGGCCCGCGGATCACTCACTACCTGCAAACTCAGCTCGGCGTGGCGATGAACGGGTTGGTGCTGGTCTCGCCCTACCTGAATCCCGAACTGGATGACAACGGCGACGTATCTCCTGTTCCGTGGATGCTGACGCTGCCGTCGATCACGGCGGCGCACCTCGAGCGCGAGCACAAGCTGACGCCGGAAGCGATGGCACCGGTGATTGCCTACACGCGCGGCGAATATGCCACGGACCTGCTGAAAGGCCGCTCGGACCCTGAGGCAACCCCGCGGATTGTGCAACACGTGACCCAGATGACCGGTCTGGAAGAGGAGTTTGTACGGCGGGCCGGGGGGCGGTTGGAGATCGGCGCCTATCTGCGCGAGGTCTTCCGCGAGAGCGGCAAGATCGGCAGCGTGTATGACTCGAATGTGACAGGGTATGACCCGTTCCCTTTCGCCCCCGAGCAACGCACCAACGATCCCATGCTGGAGAGCATCATCGCACCGACCACCATGGCAATGGTGGATTTTGTGACACGCATCGTCGGCTGGAAGACCGAGGCCCGCTATCACGCGCTCAACTATGAGTTGGAGCGCCAATGGGATAACGAAAGCCGTTCTCTGCGCATTGGCGCTGTTCCCGACCTCAGGAAGGCGGTGGCGGCCGACCCGAAGTTGCGCGTCATCATCGCCCACGGCTGGAACGATCTCTCGTGCCCCTTCATGGGCTCCGTGCTGACAGTGGACCAGATGCCGGTGATGGGCGATCCGACGCGCGTCGCCGTGCATGAGTATCCCGGTGGCCACATGTTCTACAGCCGTCCTGGCAGCCAGGCTGCCTTGCGCAAAGACGTGCAGGCGATGGTCGGCAAACACTGAGGGGGTGACGGGTAGTCGGTTGAGATAACAAAGTAGTATGGGGGAAGGAGTATTGGCATCGGTCAAATGCTGGACGGTTGCGCGGCATGGGAGTTAGGATACATACGGCGCGGTTGACATTTCGCAGCCTCCCGTGTATGTTACCTCTTGTACTTGGAAGCATATAAACTCTTCTTACGACTGGGCCGATTGAACCGAAACAAATAAAAGGACTGGAATTAAGGAGCGGACATATTTGCTCACTTCCCGTGGTGCATGGCCTAGGTGAATCGTTTCCGTATCGTTCGTGTAACAGACTGATCTACAAGGCGGTTTTTCGCAATCGGTTTGGTAGACGCCGGGCCCTTTGAGCCTCATTCGGGGCAGGCTCATTTTTTGAGCGCGGCAGTAGGCGCGAGGCGGAAGTCACCGACGTGGGTGCCTGCTAGGATCCTGCGACGAGTGGCGAGATTGAGGGGGGCTCCGAACTGTCCAATCGAGCATGTCCACGGAATAGTGACTTTAAGTCACACCATCCAGCGGGTTCTTAGTTCGAGTCCAACTGAAGCACATGGGGGCACGGGGATTCTGTATTAACCCTTCAAAGGGGCAGAATTCGCTATTGAACCCTTATAAGGGGTTGTCAGGCACTTTCTTGGCCTGAGCCGACCGCTCTGCGGTTGCAACCCTGCATCGAAATGCTGTCGCCGCGGAGAATCTTCAGCGGCAAGGAGATTTGTGGGAATGGGCCAAACTGAAGACGCGCTGGATACCAGCCATGTATTGACGATCGAAGAGATAGCCAATCTCGCGCAGGATGGAGGCAAGCCTGCCGAGACCCTCATGAACGTCGTTGCGTTGATTGCCCGGCGTTTCCGGACGGAGGTCTGTTCCGTGTATCTGCTGGAACCGGACCGTATCAACCTGGTGCTGGCGGCAACCCTGGGTCTTCGCCCTCAGTGTATCGGCACCCTTCGCATGGCCACGCATGAGGGTCTGGTGGGTCTGGTGGCGGAGCAACTGCGCCCCGTCGCAGTGGAAGAGGTTAAGAATCACCCCCGCTTCAAATACTTCAGCGAAGCCGGAGAAGACGCCTTCCGATCGTTTCTCGGGATTCCCCTCATTGATCAAGGCCTGCTGCAAGGCGTTCTCACGGTTCAGACGATTGTGCCGCGCCTCTACCACGAGGAAGAGATTCGTATGCTCTCCGAGGCCGCTGCGCAGGTCGCCCCGGTGGTCAGCGAGGCTCGGACCCTTGACCGCTTTATTGCTCCCGCCCAAGAGCGCCTTTGGTCACTGGCACGCAATCTCTGGTGGAGTTGGGACCATGACTCCGGCGGTCTGTTTCTGGACCTCGATCCGGTGCGTTGGCGGCAATTCAACCACAATCCCATTGCCGTGCTCGCTCCACTTTCCCTCGCGGGTATTGAGCGCCGCGCCCGGGAACTCGTGCTCCATGGGCGGATCAACTACGCCTACCGCCGGCAGCGCGAATATCTGCAAAAGGATCGGACATGGGGCGCCAAACACGCGGGGGTGTTGAGGCCGCGCCCAGTCGCCTACTTTTCCGCGGAATTCGGTCTGCATGAATCGATCCCCATCTATTCGGGCGGCTTGGGCGTCCTCGCGGGCGATCACATCAAGAGCGCCTCAGACCTGGATATTCCACTCGTCGGCGTGGGATTGTTTTACAGCCAGGGGTATTTCCGCCAGCGGTTGGATTGGGACGGCTGGCAACGGGAAGAGTATTTCGAGACGGATGTCAGCCTGTTGCCCATGGAGGCGGCCATCGGCAAGAGCGGTGAGCCGGTTATGGTTGAAATCGAAACGCGCACTGGTACTTTGCGCGCCAAAGTGTGGCGGTTGATGGTGGGCCGTTGCGTCCTGCTCCTCCTCGACTCTAACATGCCCGGCAACGCTCCGGAAGACCGGGAATTGACCTCCCGATTGTATGGTGGCGACGGGCGAGTGCGAATTCGCCAGGAGCTATTACTGGGGGTCGGGGGCATCCGGGCATTGAAGGCCATGGGGATCACTCCCGGTGTCCTTCACCTGAACGAGGGGCACAGCGTTTTTGCCGTGCTGGAGGCGATCCGCGCCCGCATGGAGGAGGAGGGACTGACCTTTGAACAAGCCGCGCCGCTCGTTCACCGGGAAGTGGTTTTTACCACTCATACTCCCGTGCCCGCGGGCCACGATCGATTCAGCGCCGGGCTGGTGGAAGAGCACCTCGGCCCGCTGCGAGACCGCCTGGGTCTATCGCTCGATCGTCTGATGCAAATGGGTCGGGAAAATCCTGCAGATGCGAATGAAGATTTCTGTTTGACCGTGCTGGGATTGAGAGTTTCCCGCCGCGCTAATGCCGTATCGGGATTGCACGGGCGCGTGACCCGCGCCATGTGGAAAGGCCTTTATCCTGGCGAAGCGGAAGACACGGTTCCCATTGGACACATTACCAACGGGGTGCACGTCCCCAGTTGGCTGGCGCCGCAAATGTTCCGTTTGTACGACCGCCACTTGGGGACGGGGTGGCATGAGCACAGCAGCGAACCGCGCATCTGGGAAGGAATCGAAAACGTCGATGATGGGGAGCTGTGGGAAACGCACCTCAGCCTGAAGCAACGCCTATTGGAATTTGTCCGCGCCCGCGCCATTGAGCAGGCAGAGCGCCGCGCCGAGCCTTTGGAACTCCGGCAACGCCTCGCCCGCATTCTGAGTCCTGACGCTCTGACCATCGGATTTGCCCGCCGCTTTGCCACTTACAAACGCGCCAACCTGATTCTGACGGATATCGAGACGCTGGCCACCCTGGCCAACGACGCCAAGCGGCCCGTGCAGTTTGTCTTCGCCGGAAAAGCTCACCCCCGCGACGATCCCGGCAAGCGCGTTCTGCAACAGGTCGCCCAGCTTATGCGCGACCGCAAATTTGGCGACCGATTTGTATTCGTCGAGGACTACGACATCAATGTGGGACGGCACCTGGTGCAGGGGGTTGACGTGTGGCTGAATAATCCCCGGCGGCCGCTGGAAGCTTCGGGAACCAGCGGTCAGAAAGTAGTCTTGAACGGCGGCCTCAATCTCTCGATTTTGGATGGCTGGTGGGCGGAGGCCTACGATGGCTTGAATGGTTTCGCCATTGGCACGGGCAGGACTCATTCCAATATGAGCCTGCACGATGCACGGGACAGCCAGGATTTGTATCGCGCCCTTCGGGAAGAGGTCATTCCACTTTATTACCAGCGGGACCGAGATGGCTTGCCCCGCGGCTGGATCAAGCGCATGAAGCGCACCATTCGCACCCTCGGATGGCGATTCAATGCCGACCGGATGGTGATGGACTACACCTTAAAGTGTTACGTGCCCGCGGTGGGTGGGACTTCCGGCGATATGAGCACCACTCACTGAGCGCTCCAGGTGTAGCGGCGGGTTTACCCCGCCATTTGGCTCTGGCGCAGAAGCAGCCTTGCACCGCCCGAGCAAGTCAAAAGGCAACATGCAAAAGGCAAAAGTTAAAGGTGCGTGCGGAGTGTTGCGCGGGCCTTGACTGCCGCCAATTGCCTCCGAAATCGAAATTCGCGACGCGTCCATCCTCAGGCTGACTGCGGCTACCATCCCGTTTTTCGCCGAAACCGTGGACATGGTTCACCGGGCGGAAAGCAAGGTGGTGCCGCTGGCTGTGTACAAGCCAGCACGAGGCGCCTCCGGACGAAAAAATTCCCCCCCTAAAATCTTCGCTTCTTGACAACGGGTTCTTCTTTGTAAAAACGTGAACTTGTGGCGACGACCAAGCCGGGTAGCGCAGACGCAGGCGCGGTTTGCCTTCGTCCGCGGCCCTTCGCGGTTTGAAATGAATGAAGGTGTCGACACACGCCATATTAAGAGCCGCAGCGGAACGCTAAATACGCGTACCGCTGCGCTACCCACTGGTTGATCCTGGCGGAAAGTCATCTGACGTGGCCCCGAATGGGAAAACTGCAACGCGGAAGGTCGAAGAAAGGCGACCGGGTGTATACTCAAAGAGACTTAAGGTCCAAATTGGAATTCCGGCTTACAGGAGGAATCTGTGTCCACTCTTTCGGTGGTTGCCGTCCTGTTCACTTGCAGCCTCGTGGCCGCCTTTGTCCTCTTCCGGATTTTGCAAAGCACGGCGGTAATCCGAAAGAAAGAGTACCAAGTAGGAGGTGCGGCGGCCGGTTTTCTCATCATCTATATGGCGCTATATGGCTCCTACGCTCAGCTCCAAAAGGCACCGCTCGCGGCCTGCCAGGCCCAACTGGCTGTAGATGTGGCGCAACTGTCTGTGGATGAGCACGAACTACGCATCCAAGGTACTGTCGAACCACCCGTCAAGGACGCCACGATTGTCCTTGCCGTAGAAACAGTGAATCTGGCCGATGACGGCCGATTCAGTCTGACGGCGAAGGGAGTGGATCCCACTAGGAATCCACTTTCTCTCTACGTGATCACAGAGAAGACGCACAGTCTTTACCAGATTTTCCCCAGCGACAACACCGCGAACCTTAAATTCAATGCTGGCGGAAATTAGAAGCGCAAAGGGTGCAGGCGCGCACTGGCGGACTAAACGAAGTACGGATCGCGCCGCACTCAGTTTTGCGGGGGTTCCTTAAAAGGTGCCGCATGGATTACAAACTTCCCCGGCAAGTCCGGGTTCTCGGAATGGGGCTGATTTTGCTCATCGGTGCTTCGACGCTGGCGTCCGCGCCGCAGGCCCAAACCGCGACCGTGATCGGGACGATTACAAGCCAGAACAATAGGCCGGTCACGAATGTTTTGGTTTCGATCGCAGGTAAGTACCGCTACACGGATGTAGGAGGCCGGTATCGGATCGACGGGGTTCCCTTCGGCCGCTACAAGATGCAGGTCGCCAGCGGAGGAAAGGTCCTCCGCGAGGTCGAAGTGGACATCCACGACGCCATGTCCGTGATCAACCTAAAATTGCCTTGAGTCCGCAAAGGGTTTACAAGCGGGGTAGTTTTTAAATGGTAATATTATTTTGGGGATGTTGTGAAAAGACGAAAGCCGCAGAGTAGTTCCAAAAATCGGAACAACTCCGCGCTACCGGCTGGGGATTGGCCGTTTGGTACCACTCCCGCCCCAGGTACCCGTGGCGAATGACGACAATAACCCACGGTCCGTCGAACGCCATCGCCCGGTGAAACAGGCCGATATAATCCAGCTTGCGGTTATCGAAGCCCGCCAGTCTCTGCACTTCCTCATCATTGTGGCAGTAGCGCCACCCGCCGGCCGACTCCGGAGGGGGGTAATAGACCCGCGCCGAGTCGGAGTTGGCGGTGGGAAGATCTTGGCCATGAATCTGTGGGGGTATTAGAATTGTGACACTGGCCATCAAAATTAATGTCCCATACGCGAGGTTTCTCATCCTGGATGTTCCTTTCCCCTACCCCTGGATGGCGAATTTGCCCTATGAACCCTGGCCGGCCGACATGGTACGATGGGTCGCTCTGGGATTCGATAGGCCGTCGGGTTTTCTGCGTCCAGGGAAAAGGTCGTTCATACCACTTCCATGAAAACCAGGGAAACCTGGGGCGAAGGGTGAGGATAGGATGCGACAGCATATGGGTTGTGCCTCGTTCATCAGTGCATTCTGCCTGGTGTGGGGAACCGGCTCCCGCGCCGTTGCGGCCGTCGGGGTAGGCGATCTGCGTTGCGAGTACGCCACGAATCCGCTCGGTGTGGAAGCGGCACACCCGCGGCTCAGTTGGGTACTTACTTCCCCCGAGCGGGGCGAGATGCAGACGGCTTATCAGATTCTGGTGGCCAGCCGGAAGGAGAAACTCAAGGCCGGCGAAGCGGACCTGTGGGACAGCGGGAAAGTGACCTCCGATCAATCGACCCAGGTGGCCTACCAGGGCCAGCCGCTCGCCTCGCGCCAACATTGTTACTGGGAAGTTCGGGTGTGGGACCACCAGGGCGAAGCCAGCAGCTCCAGCGACCCCGCCGTTTGGGAAATGGGCTTGCTGTCCCCCGCGGACTGGAAGGCAAAATGGATGGGCTACACGCCGGGCTGGAGCGGCCGCCCGCTCTATTTCCGCTACAGTTTCAGCCTCCCGAAGGCGGTGCAGGAAGCGCGCGCCTACATCGCCGGCATTGGCTACTACGAACTTCACATCGATGGGGTGCGGGTCGGCGACCGGGTGCTGGACCCGGGGTGGACAGATTACAGCCGGCGC
>Ga0335085_10002508_pt1 | contig 34003 bp, 35 predicted proteins | sample Lox_Sample_45_FD_206712 | JGI IMG/M metagenome (GOLD analysis project Ga0335085, IMG submission 206712) | Soil microbial communities from Loxahatchee National Wildlife Refuge, Florida, United States - Lox_Sample_4.5 | ecosystem: Environmental > Terrestrial > Soil > Wetlands | place: USA... | reverse complement strand
GAGCTTCTCCTGCGCCGATTCCCGGCGTGATTCCGGCGCTGACGCCGGGGAGGGGTGGAGGGGCCTGTGGAGTGGGAGCGTCAGGAACCGTCGCCGGTTGCTGCTGGGCCAAAACCACTGAAGCCAGTAACAGCCCGGCACTCAGAAGTCCCACAGACGCAATGGCTTTCCAGCTCTTCACCGCGAGCTCATCCTCTCCAAAAAACATATGTGCGCGCCCGTGGAAATGCTGGCCCATGCGCGTCGTGCCGCACTAGTCAGAGTATCAGACGCGCCAGACGCTCGCAGGTTGCCTGCACATGCGCGAAGAGGCGCGATCATCCCTTTGAAAAGGCGCGCTATGCTCTCTTAGGGGTTGAGTTCTCGTCTAACGGAGCATTATGCGCCTGGGGTATGCCCGAGGAGTTGGAATTGCCGCATTGCTGGTGGGCTTGCCGGTGTTACCGGCAATGGGATGGGCACAACTTGCGCCATCGCCGGACGCGCCGCCGGTGAGCACGGCACCCGCTCCTCCACCGGATGAAACTCCGGCAGAAAACCTGAAGGTGCAGGTGAACCTGGTCGACCTGTTTTTCACCGTCAGGGACAAGAGCGGAACCCTGGTGCCGCATCTTACTCGCAACGAGTGCGTCGTGGCTGAGGACAAGGTGCCGCAAACGTTCAAGAGCTTTAGGGCTGAAACCGACCTGCCCCTTACCCTGGGAATTCTGCTGGATACATCGGGTAGCCAGCAACGCCTGCTGCCCCTGGAGCAGCAGGCAGGCAGCCAGTTCCTGGAGCAGGTTTTGCGGAAGCAAGATGAAGCATTTCTGGCGTCGTTTGACGTGAATGTCGATCTCCTGCAGGATTTCACGAACAGCCCACACCTGCTTTCGCGGGCCATGGACAAGGCGCAGATCAACATTGGAGGCGGCTCTCTGGGTCCTCCCGGCATGGGCGGCGGCCCGGTTCCGATCAGCAATCCCAAGGGCACGGTGCTCTACGATGCCATCTACCAGTCTGCCACCCAGAAACTCGACCAGGAGTCGGGACGCAAGGCGCTGATTATCCTGACGGACGGCGAGGATGAAGGCAGCGATCACAAGATCGGCGACGCCATTGGCGCGGCCGAGAAGAACAATGTGATTGTCTACGTGATCCTGATTGCTGACCGCGCTATGTACTGGAGCCAGGGCGAAGGTTACTTTGGCTACTCCCCCGCGAAGAAGATCTCCGACGAAACCGGCGGACGGCTGATCGACGTGGGCAACAACGGCGCCAAGCTACAGGCCGCGTTTGAGGAGATTGAAGCCGAGCTACGCACGCAGTATGTGGCCAGCTACACCCCAAGCAATTCCAAAGAAGATGGAACTTTCCGTCATATTGGGCTTGAGTGTCACGGCGACAACGGAGACAATCTAAAAGTGCAGGTGCGCAAAGGCTACTACGCGCCGACACCGGAAAACTAAGCGTCACTTAAATCGGATCCTCTGGCGCGGATGCGCGTGGGTTTTGAAGGGATCACGTAATGAAACTCGCCCTGACTTTTGCGGTGGCTTTAACTGCCCTCACAGGTGTTTCGCTCTCGACACAACCAGTTTCGGCGCAGCAATCGGATGAGACTGCGCCGGCGAGCGACGACACAAAAGTGACCTACCCAGTGACTGCGGGAGGGTTCGGCGATTTGGCGTTTGCGCACGCCTACGAGATGAGCTGGGTGATGTGCGAACTCGACGGCAAACTGGACTCAAAGACGGCCAAGATTGGCGATCGTGTGGTGATCAAAACAACGGACAAGGTGCAGACCTCCGATGGCACAGTGATCCCGAGGGGCACGCGCCTTGTGGGCCATGTAACCGAAGTACAGGCCTACGGCGACCATGGGCCAGCTCGCATTGCGATTGCGTTTGATCATGCGGAACTGAAGAACGGGCAGAGTATTCCTGTTCACACTCTGATCCGCGGGGTGGCCCCGAGCGCGAACGTCATGACCGTGCCTGATGGGAACGACGACGGCATGATGGGAATGCCCGTGCCCGCCGGCGCCATTGTCAACGGGCCAAGGTTGGGGGGCCCCGGCACCGGCAGCACCGCACCCGGTTACGCAACCAGCCAGGTGGACCGAGCCTCCGATGAGGCAATTTCAGCGGGCAACAGAGTGGTCACCAATCCAGGCTCGCTGGGGATCACTCCTGTGCGAGAGGACGGCTTGACGACGGGAATGGACGCCCATGGAGTTGCCGCGGCACGCGCCGTGCCGCATCCTACGGACATTCCCGGCGTGAAGCTTGCCGGAGACAGCACGTCTTCCGGGGTGCTGCTGGCCACCCGGCAAAACATCCGCATCGACAACGGAGCTCGATTTCAATTGGGCATGGTCGCGGACCGGTAAAACAGTTTGCAGTTCTCAGTTCGCAGTTCTTGGAGTGATTCATCGCTCGCAACCCGCTTTGCAACGACTAAATGACCACGAAATGTCCAAATCCCGGACAGTACGTTACCGAAGTTGCGCAATCCCGTAATCTGGCGCGCAGGATGGCATTTCGATAGTATCGGCAGCGTCAGGGAAAACTTGAGGCCGCCGCGCCTGAAATTCCGGCCCTAGGTATTCTGAATCTATATTCGCTCTGGGGTGAGGGTGATGGACCTTCAGTTCGCCGTTCAGGAAGGCTTCGAGATCAGTCCGCGATTCCGTCAGACTCTCGAGGAGCGCATTGCCCGCCTGGAGCGCGATGCGGCTCAAGACGAAGCGCAACTGGACCGGCTGAACGACATCGATCATATCCGCCGGCAGATGCGGCTGGTGACCGTCCAGCGCGCCGAAGCTTTGCGCATGCGGATTTTTCTAGATCGCGCTAAGACCAGGCCGACGCGCCGCCTCATCGAAATCTAGAAAACCCATCGGAATCAATCGTCCAAGGTTGAATCCACAGGACCGCGTGTTTCCACAAGTGCGCCGCTGTTCGTTCGGTCGTACACTGGGACATCTTTGCGAGTGCACACGGTTTGCCGACCCTCGATTATTCCGTTGTAGATGTTTTCACCACCAAGCCGCTGGCCGGCAATCCGTTGGCGGTGGTGATGAACACGTGCGGCTTGGCAACCGAGCAGATGCAGGCTATCGCGCGCGAGTTCAACCTATCCGAGACCACGTTCGTCGAGCGCAGGGACGAGGCGACAGAGCGGGCGGAGGGCGTGCGCGTGCGCATCTTCACCGCGCGGGAAGAGCTCAACTTCGCGGGCCATCCCACGCTGGGCACAGCGAGCGTCTTGAAATTGCATGCGCCAGAGACTGTGTCTCACGACACGGTGACTCTGGCGGAAAATGTTGGGCCAATTCCGGTGCGTTTCGAGCAGAGCACAACCGGTTCGGCGGGACTCTTCGGCGAAATGGCGCAGCGCGACCCCGAGTTCGGCGCAGAGCTCGACCGGGCGGTTGTCGCCCGGCTGGCTGGTTTGCGGCCGGACGATCTTGATGCGGCTCTGCCGCCGCAAGTGGTTTCAACGGGAACAGCCTTTGCCATTGTGGTCCTCCGATCTCCGGAAGCCCTGGCGCGGCTCAGGGTGGATCAGGAGGAAGCGACAGCGTGGTTGCGCGAGCGTGGCGCAAGGTGGTTCTATGTCCTCGCCCCCTGTCTCGACCAAAACCAAGACCCTACGAAGTGGCGGGCAAGGATGCAGTTCTATGGAGGAGAAGATCCGGCCACGGGCTCGGCGGCCGGATGCGCCATCGCATACCTCGTAGCTCACGACGCGTTCCCGCCGGGTGCGCGCGTGCATGTGCGTCAGGGCGTGGAGATGGGCAGGCCGAGCGATCTTTTTCTTTCCGCGCAAAAAGAAAACGCGAGGGTGCGCGATGTGCGCGTCGCGGGCAGCACAGTTCTTGTTGCAAAAGGGCAGCTTTTCCTGCCGTGATGCACATGCTTTCAACAGACATTCATCTTCGCAAGTGACATTGTGTGTGTGTTGTAGCTGTTTTCCACTTGTTTCAATCGGATTTTCATTGGCATCTTCGCTTCGTTTTCCCTCTTTTCACGATTCGCCGTTGCTCGTACTGTTTCGATTCGTAGCAGACAATTCCCTGGCGCGTTTCGTCTGGAATTTGTCAGACGCGCCACAATGCTGTGCACTTGACCGCGAAGCAAGACTAAGCCGCGAAGGGTCATGTGCCGGTGACCGGTTGTGTGAGAATCCGTGCCCGCTTGGGGATGCGGATCTCGCTGCCGGGGAAACCGGCCACGCCGATCCAAAGAATATGAGCAAGTCTTCCTCCCGCGTACCGGGCCTAACTTCTGAGCACTTAAACCCGCACGCCGGGCGGCTAGCAAACTGTTGCCTTGAACGAGTCTTTGAAATTGCATTTAGGAGTAACCCCCATACCATGCGTCCGAAGAAAGTGATTCTCTGTGTAGACGACAACGAGCAAGAGCTATCCGTGCTCAAGTTCACGCTGACAACGAATGGCTATCGCGTGCTGGCGGCTTCAAACGGTCAGGAGGCGATCGCCGTTTTTTCGACGGCGCCGCAGATCGACCTAGTCCTGGCCGACACTCACATGCCCCAGATGAGCGGTATCCAGCTCGCGGAACGGCTGAAACGCATGCGGTCGCATGTGCCCATGCTCCTGCTCGGCGACGCCCAGGCAGTGGGCGGAGAGATCCATGTGGCTGACGCGGTGATGGCAAGGAAGAATTGCACTTCGTTCGAACTGTTGGAGCGCGTGAAGGTGATGAGCGCGCGCAAGCGCGGCCCGCGCAAGGGCGCGCACCGGGTAGCCCACGACGAAGTCCTGGCCGCAGCCTCGTGAGAAAAACAGACAATAGGGATTAGGGAACTGGGAATAGAAAATCGAGATCCTTTCCCTGCAGGCTCGGTGCGATTTTATAGCGTGGCCCGTGTCTTCCAATTTGTCGCGAAGGGCGGCCGCGCTCGCGAGAGAACGCCGAGCACCATCCCTGCTCCCTGTTGCCTATCGACTGTTCCCTGTCTTGCTGTTCCCACTTGACGACGATGCACGGGTTTGCTCATACTCGCCATCTATGGCAGTACGCCGCCGGCGAAGTGCGCCTTCGGTGAAAGTTGGTTCGTATGGACCTGGTCCTTTTACGTCTTCTTTTTGTCCTCTTACTTGCTGCGGTTTGTTACTTCCTGCGCCCCTTCGGACTCGCGACGGGTTGGGAGGGCGCAATCGTAGGCGCTGCCGCGGCCTGCGCAGTCATTGTCTTCGAGATGCGTGTGAGGGCTCTCACGCTGCGGCGGCTGATTGGCGCCGTTGTCGGGAGCGTGCTCGGCATTGTCGGCGCGGCCCTGTTCTGCCTGGTGCTGCGCTCGGCTCCGCTTACGAGTTCTAGCTCCGCAGTCCTGCAGATCTTCGTGCTCTTCCTGATGACCTATGTGGGTCTGCTGGTGGGCGCCAGCAAGGGCGACCTGCTGAATCCCGCCGCGCTGGGAACAGTCTTCTCTGGCGATAAGCCCACGCGCCGCAGCGCCAAGGTTCTGGACACCAGCGTCATTATTGACGGTCGCATCGCCGATATCGCCGAGGCCGGCTTTATCGATGGCACGCTGGTGGTGCCGGAGTTTGTGCTGCGCGAGCTACAGACTGTCGCCGACTCCACCGATGGCTCTAAGCGGCAGCGCGGGCGGCGCGGCCTGGATATGCTGCAGCGTATGCAGTCGAACGACAAGATCCTGGTGCAGATTGTGCCCGACGATTTCCCATCGATTCGCGAAGTGGACCTGAAGCTGCTGGAGCTGGCAAAGAAATGGGAAGCCAAGGTCGTGACCAACGATTTCAACCTGAATAAGGTCGCGCACCTGCACCACGTGGAAGTGCTGAACATCAACGACCTTGCCAATGCTCTAAAACCCGTGGTGCTACCCGGCGAACGCATGAACGTACTGATTCTGAAAGAAGGCAAGGAATACAACCAGGGAGTCGGCTACCTGGATGACGGCACGATGGTGGTGGTGGATCACGCGCGAAAGCTGATCGGGCGGTCAGTTGGAATTTCGGTTACCAGCGTGCTGCAGACCGCCAGCGGCAAGATGATCTTCGGCAAGATGGATGAGAACGGCAAGCCGATGGTGGAGGCGTGATGAAAAGCGCCGTGCAGGTTTTCACAATCGTCGCAGAGAAACCGGCGGTTTGCACGTGCCCCAAGCGTGACTGTCCTCGTCATGGCGACTGCCAAAAATGCAGGGACTATCACCTGCACTCGAAACGCCAGCGGTCGCCCTATTGCGAACGCAAACCGGGATGGTTCATGCGGGTGTTCGGCAAGCGGACCGCGAGCAGCTCGGGCAGCCCTTCTTAAAGGTTCTCGCACGCCGTCATCTTTGCACGGCACGCTCCTCCGCGGCCGGTGGCAGGCCTCCGCGCGAATCCAACCAGGAATCAATCAGGCCCTTTTGATCGAGTTTCGATTTCCAGAAGCTTCGGAACTCTCCTGTCCCAGTTGGTTTGTCGCGGTACTCCTCAAAGAATTCGTGGCACGCCTGAAAGAACTTCTTGTCCCCCATCGAGCGCCGGAACGCGTTCAGCATCAATGAGCCCTTGTAGTACCGGATGACAAAGCTGGCCTGATCCGTCATCTCAACACTGGACAACGAGGGAGAGTTCGCGGGCAACTCGCTGACCTGCTTTCGGTCGTCTTCCATCAAAGCGTTAAAGGCTGCTTCGGAGTTTAGGTCTTCAACAGCAATAGCGGAAAAGTATTCGGCAAACGCCTCGTTGATCCAGTCTCCCTGGCCTGCGCCAAAATTCCACCAATAGTGCGCGATCTCGTGGGCGACACCCTGGAAGAGAGAGAAATTTGGGTCGTTCGTCAGGCCCTCGATCGTTCGTCCTTCCGAGGTCACAATGAGTCCAGGTCTGGCAAAGCCCGCCCTTCCTTGGCCTTTACGCTTGGGGGAGTACACGTGCCGGACGACTCCGTTGGGAACGTTCGTCTCTCCCAGTTTGGCGCTGTAGAGCTTGAGGACGCCAGCGATTTGCTCACCATCCTGCCGAATGAAGGTCTCGGACAATTGCGTGCCGTAGATCTCGACCGGGACGCCGGAAACCTGAAGCCGCGTGAGCTTGTAGTCCGGAGAGGCGAGGATCACGATGTCGACGTCTTTGGCGGAGGACCAGTGTGTGACGACGCGACCGGCGGCGATTGTTTCTGCGGTTCTCTTGCCGGAACAGATTGAAATCCAATTCTGCGGCAGTGAAAGAGTAAGCTCTGACTTCACCGGCTGCCCGAATGCGAACTGCGGAAACCAGGAGGAGTAAAAGGCCAGCTCAACCATGCGGGAGTTGATCTGGTCGTCCATGGAATGGCGCATGTCCGGCGATGCTCCGAATTCCGACAGCACTTCCAGGCGGCCCTGATAGGCAATCTCCATGTGGATATTGCGTTGCGAAGAAGTCGCGGGAAGACTCACGACTACGCCGCGCGTTGCAGGAAGGGGCAGCGAACCCTCCATGGGCGCATAGGCGAAGGTCGCGGGTTTGCCATCGATGAGCAGTTTCGTAATTTCCATGGTTTCGTGGAGATTGAACTTCAACATGGATGCCGATGCGGCGCTCGGCGGCATATCAACTTGCCCTTGAACGGCCAGGGTTCCGCTGCCGGGCTCGATGGTGGCCTTGAGATCGTAGGCGATCGTGCCCGGCCCATCTTGGGCGACGAGAAGAACGGGAATTGTGAGAAGGAGGATCGATACGAAGGTTTTTGAGGAATGCACTGAAACACCCCATGCCCTGGGCTCGTGGACACGGGGAAGCATCCTGTAGAGGAGAATCCGACTGCTTTGGGTTTCTTGAGTAAATGATACGCTTGGCGAACTTAGTCAGTTCCGTTGGAAGATGCGCTATGCGGCATCTACTTGGACTTACGAGCGCTGCAAGCGTTTTATGAGGCGCCGCTTAACCTCGGGCCACTCCGACTCAAGAATGGAATAGCGCCAGGAAGTGCGCGCGGTGAAGTCCGATCCCATGCGGTGCGCGCGAAGCTCGCCCTCGAACTTGCCTCCGATACGCTCAATGGCCGCCTGCGAGCGCTTGTTGCGCGCGTCCGTGTGCAGGCAGACGCGAAGCATCTGCCAAACTTCAAAAGCGTGGGTGAGCATCAGCAGCTTGGCCTCGGTGTTTGCGGCGGTGCGAATGGCCTCAGGCGCAAGCCACGTGTAGCCGATCTCGCCGACGTCCGGATCCCGGCGCCCGTGACGCGGATGACTGGCGGGCCAGTCCCAGCAGGCAATATCAAAAAAGCGAGTCGAGCCGATGATGACGCCATCAGCGAGGCGAACCGTGGCGAAGGCCAGCGCCGTGCCAGCTTCGCGCCAGGCGAGCGCTGCCTCAATGTAGCGGAGAACGGCGTCGCGGCCAATCGGCACGGCGCTCCATTGATAGAGCGTGCCGTCACCCGCAGACGCAGCGACGAGGCCGTCCGCGTGGGCCGGCGACAGTGGCTCAAGGCGCACGTGGCTGCCAGTGAGGACTGGAGAGTCGAGAGTCATGCTTGTCATGTACTCGGGCTCACGTTTTCGTGAGGCTGTGACGCTGGATGTATCGGACGCGACATAGTCCGCGTTAGTACTTTTGCACCTTCGGATCGATCTGATCGGCCCACGCGAGAATCCCGCCCGCGAGATTCTTCACATTGGGATAGCCCTGCGAGGCCAGGAACTCGGCGATGCGCTGGCTGCGGGCGCCGGAGCGGCACTGCACAACAATTTCGCGGTCGCGGTCGATCTCGGCAAGCCGCCGCGGAACTTCGTTCTGCGGAATGAGCGTGCCTCCGATGTTGGCGATCTGATATTCGTAGGGCTCGCGGACGTCGAGGATCATGATGTTGTCTCCGGCGTCAAGGCGCCGCTTAAGTTCCTGCACAGTGATTTGTGGAATACCGGTATTCAAGGCTTTCTCCTTACTGGGTTGGGGCGCGAGGCCGCAGAATTGCTGGTAATCAATGAGCCGGGTGACGGTCGGATGTTCGCCGCAGACCGGGCACTCGGGATTTTTTTTCAGCTTAAGTTCGCGGAAGCGCATGGCAAGCGCGTCGACAAGCAATAGACGTCCGATAAGCGGCTCGCCTTTGCCGAGAATCAGCTTGATGACCTCGGTGGCCTGAACGATTCCTACCAGGCCGGGCAAAATGCCCAATACTCCGCCCTCGGCGCAATTCGGCACGGTGCCGGGCGGCGGCGGCTCAGGGTAAAGGCATCGGTAGCAAGGCCCTTCGTGCGTCGCAAAGACGCTGGCCTGGCCTTCAAAGCGAAACACTGAGCCGTAGACATTGGGCTTGCCAAGGAGAACGCACGCATCGTTGACCAGGTAGCGCGTGGGGAAGTTGTCGGTGCCGTCGGCGACGACGTCGTAATCCTTCAAAATCTCAAGCGCGTTTGCGCTCGTCAGCGCCGTCTTATGCCTGACGATCTTCACGCCGGGATTAAGAGCTTCCAGTTTTTCTCCGGCAGAGTCGAGCTTGCTGCGGCCGACGTCCTTTGTCGTGTGGATGATCTGGCGCTGGAGGTTGCTCGCGTCCACCACGTCGAAGTCGACAATACCGAGGGTGCCGATACCGGCAGCTGACAGATAAAGTGCCAGCGGCGAACCAAGCCCGCCTGCACCGACGCACAGAACGCGCGCAGCCTTGAGCTTTTGCTGGCCTTCGATCCCCACTTCGGGCAGGGAAAGGTGCCGTGCGTAGCGCGAGAGTTCGGCGCCGGTCAGGTCGGGTAGCTGGATTGGAGAAGCGGCGGCGGCCATGGCGCGATATCCCCGAACATTTCAAGTGTATCGGGCCGGCGCGGCGTGTCGCCAAGCGTCCGGCGGCTCCTGAGTGAGAGCCGCCGAAGTAAGGTATTGGTTAACGGGCTATTGCGCGGGCTTGGTTGCCGGCTTGGCCGCGGGCTTTGCGGCGGACGCGGCATGCTTCGGCTTCCAGAAGTCCGGAGCTTCCTTGACCCACTCATCCATCGGGTAGCTCTGGGCCGGGTTGATGGCGAACAACTCCGAATCAGTGCTTGCGATGCAGTCGGCTTCCAACTCGCGGAGCTTGTTGATGCCTTCCTCGCCGAGAGCATCGTGGAACTTTTTGTCTTCGGCAAAGCCGGTGTCGATGTCGGCGAGCGATTTGTCGGCGCTAAAGGCTACGTATTCGTCGTCGCCGCCGTAGGCGAGATCGTAAGTGGCCCAGTGAGCGCTGGTGCCCGCCTTCTTGTGCGCTTCAATGACCATGCTCACGAGCTCGTGCCACTCCTTGCTTTTGCCGGGCTTGATCTCGAACGACGTAATCTCGAAGTCACGGGCCTGCGCGATATCCACATCGGGCCGGTAGCTCAGGTCATCATCGAGCGTAAGAAGAAACTGGTCGGTCCCGCTGAGCAGATCGCCGTCGGTGATCGTGTCCTTATCCAGTTCTGCGGAAAGGGCCGTGTCCTTCATAAAGGCGTTGTTGTCCTTCTCCATCGCCTCAAACGTTTCGTAGCCGATAAGGTAGAGGGCGCGCGACTTGCCCGACATCGAATTCAGTGCGATGTAGTGGGTGGGCCACTTGGCGGCGGCCATGTCAGCCACGAACTTGCCCTCGGATTTGTCGTGAAGTGACCCGCCTTTTCCCGGCTTGAGAAACTCCCGGTCGATCAGAAGAACCTTGGGCGGGTGGTGCATTTCTTGTGCCGCGGCGAACAGACTTCCAACGGCCGCGAGGGACAGCGCGAACAGAGCGGGACGCATAATTTTCATGTTCGGAGAATCCTCCTTGATTGGCTCGGAGTTTCTATGCGATGGGGTAGGGGAACGGGAAGCGCAAGCTCTCCAGGAGCAAAGCGATTATGAGGCTATGAACCGCGTAGTGTAAAGAAGTTTTTTATTTTCGCGGAGATAGCGATCAATGGAATTCGGTGAACGGATGAGAATTCGACTCGCAACGGGCCGAGTCAGGCAGGATTTCGATCTTGGTTCGCGTCGATCTGGATGCTGCAGGGCACGAAGTGCTTGTCTTCCTCAGCGGTTCCGGCAAGCAGAAACGCCTTGGTGTCCTTGGAGCTGCCTTGAACCACCTCAGTGATGACGGTGACGCAGCCCAACCAGTGCGCCTCCTCGAGATCGGTGGCAGACCACTGCGCGGGTTGACCCGGGTGGGAGTGATAGAAGCCGACGATCTCGAGGCCTCGGCTGCGAGCCTTGTGGGCGATCTTGATCAGCTCTACGGGAGCGATCTCATAGCGGTTGCGCAGCGATTCCGCGTGGGTGTTCCTGGCCCGTACCAGCGAATCGACCTGCCAGCCGTCCGCAGTTGCGCGGCCCAGGAGCGCGCCGCAGCACTCCTGCGGAAAGGATTCTTCACCGTGCGCGCGAAGTTCCCGGTACACCGAGAGCGGCAGGCGCAGGAGGCTCATGCGATATCCTTCGGCCTCAAGCGGAAGCGGGTTCCGGAATGTGATGCACATGGGGCCATGAGGAATACACTCAGCAGCGCCGCCGCGAATGATTGGAGCGACGGGATTTTTCCGGACCCATCCGGTATTCTTTTGAGTGTAGGCGAGGTGCATGAAAAAACGCTCCATTCATCCGAATTTCGATCAAACGCTGGAACTGTTGCGTACACATTCCTTTGAAGTGGCTCCGCATGCTGGCGTGGCCGGAGGCATGTTGGTGAGCAAGCATGGAGTGGGGGCGGTTCTGGTGCCGCCGCGCCGCTCGGATGATCCGGAGGAGGCGACGGCAGCCTATGCGGTCGGTCCCGGAGTCCTGGTGAAGAGCGAAGTGGCGCGGCTGCTGGACCGTGGATACCAGAAATTCATTAAGACTTCCCAATATGAGCTTCCAGCCACGGCCAGCCAATTGCAGTCAATCCACACATTCAGCGAGGAGCTGACGCAGCTTATTGGCGCCGTGAGCCTTTACAACGAGTCGCTGGGGACGACCAGCGATACTTATCGTTACGATCGCTTGATGGGCCGCGGAGCCGCTGACGCAGCGCCTGTCGAGCCATGGGACCAGGCGCCCGAGTTGACTGGCGGGCACTAGCTCGCGGGCATCCGCCTCCGCTGAACGATTTGAGCGGAGAGTGCCATGGGCGGGTGGGAAGACAGGGACGAGTTCGTGGCCCCGCAGCCTGAGCGCCGTTCCGATCCTCGTCACTCCGTCGATGAAGAATCCGTTGTCCTTTTCGTTGGCTATGGGGCGCCACTTCAGGCTCGTCTTGTGGATCTGAGCCAGGAAGGCTGCCGGCTTCGCACTCGGGGGCCTGTCACCGCGCGTTCCCGCATCCCGGTCGAGGTGTTCTTCAAGATCAATGGAATATCGTTCCGATTTCGCGGCGTCTTGCAGTGGACCGACGGGCACAACCTTCTCGGCGTCCGTTTTGTGAATGTAATCCCGCAGCGCATGGTTGAACTGGCCCATGTGATTTGCACGATGGACGAGGCCGCCGAAGCCCGCGCCGAGGGGATCAACATGCTGGTCGCGGAACAAATGTCCACGCGGCCGCTTGCGCCGCTGGATCCCGTAGCTCAAACTCCGCGAAAGCCTGTGGGGCGCGAACGTCGCCAGCAGTCGCGCCATGAGGTGGACACCACCGCGACGATCTTCCTCGTCAATGTTGGATCCACGCTCCGGGGCCGAATTCTGGACCTGAGCCTGACCGGCTGCCGCGTCCGCACCGACGAGCACTTCCCGGTGGGAATCTATACGCGCGTGGAGACCGAGTTCCGCTACCAAGGACTACCGTTCCGGCTCGGCGGCGTGATTCAGGCAATTCATGATCGCAGCACGGTGGGGATTCGCTTTCTCGACTTGAGTTCACGCAAGCGGGAGCAGGTGCTGGAACTGATCGGCGAAATTGACGCGATGCGCGCGGCGGAATCCGCCGCAACTGAAGGCCGCGCCTGACGGCAGGGTGGCCGGAGAAAAGCAATCTTCAGATTGTGCCCGGCGAGTTGGGGCACAGCGGGCGCTCACCGCGGATTACTGAACCGGATCGACCTCAATGTAGTCGAGCGCCGCTGGATCGCCCGCGTCGGGCACACCTTCAACGCGCAGAACGTCGCCCGGCTTCAGGACGACGCCTCGCCCATCCGGGCCCCGCACAGTGAACCGGGTTGAGTTGTCGCCATTGGGACGGCGCGACGGCAGCTCGGCATCGGCAGCCCACGAAACCAGCTCCATGCCATTGATCGCGAACGTGAAGTGCGCTACGCCGCCTTGCAGGTCGAAGTACTGCACGGCAATATCGAAACGCCCGGGTTTGCCCTTATACGTCCATTCGGCGGTGCAGGTTTTCTGTGCGCGGGAATCGCACGACACGGCTTTTCCGCCGGAAGCGTCTTCCCATGGCGTGACGTCGATGATTTTGTATCCGGTGAGGCGCGTGTCCTCGGCTTCCATGCGGCCCGGATAGTGCCCGGCGCGGCCAAGCGCGTCGGAAATGCCGGTCTCTTTAAGGAAGTACTGAACGATCGCATCGCGCCAGACGATCGCATGGCCTGCCTGATACTCCAGCAGCGCGCGTTCTTGTTCGAAAAGCTGCGGATCGATTTTGCCTTTCAGCGTGGCCCACTCTTCTCCGAGCCGCGCAGCTTCTTCCGCGCCTTTGTAGTGGCTGTCATAAACGTACTGAATGACGGTCTTTCCCGAATGCAGCTTCCAAGTCCATGGAACGTGATGGAAAAAGAGGAGAAATTTGTCAGGGCAGGACTTGAGCGACTCGTAGATGTTTGCCACTTCAGGTGGGTATTGGCCAATGAAGCCCGTACCGGTGGCCACGGTGCGGTCCATGCCGATCCCTTTGGCGTCGTCGCGGTGCCACTGTCCCCAGCCATTGCGCTCGCTCGATTCGATGTTCGGTCCGTAATGGCTGCCGGTGATGTCAGTGAGCGTTTGCGTGCCCAGGAATCCGGTGTAGTCGACGTACGTGGGCCACGACTGCATGAGCATCTTGTCGACCGTTGCAACCACTTCAGGTTTGGTGCTGATGGTTTGCTTCGTCCATTCCGCCGCGACCTGCTCCGCTGAAAGATTCGGATTCCATGCGAGGCGGCCGAAAGCGTAAAGGTTCGCCATCGCGAGAGGCGCGCCCAGCCAGTTGTCGCGACCCACGCAGGAAACGCCGATCATTCCGCCAAGAGGCTGGTCGAAGGTTTTTCCTTCAATAATGTCTTTCACCGGCGTCGAGCGATTTTCCGCGCGCAGATCGAAGTCGAGTTTTTCTTTCCAGAGCGGCGCGTGATAGACGAGGTGACGCTGCTGGCCGAGATACTCTTGCGTAATCTGCAGCTCCATCGCTTCGTTCGTCTTGTGCAAGCCGGCAAAGAGCGGCGAAACCGGCTCCTCGGCTTGAAAGTCGATGGGGCCATATTTGATTTGGACAATCACGTTGCGGGCGAACTGACCGTCGAGAGGATGAAAAATGTCGTATGCGGCGCGCGCGCGGTCGGCTTTCATTTCGTTGAAGTCGAGGTGATTGTTGTAGACGAAGGCGCGATAGAGCACCACGCCGCCATGCGGAGCGAGGGCGTTGGCGAGAACGTTGGCGGCATCGGCAGGACTGCGGCCATAGCTTGCAGGGCCGGGCTGCCCCTCCGAGTCAGCCTTCACCGTGACGCCGGCCAGATCGGGAATCTGCTGATAAATCTCATTGAACTTTGCGGCCCACCAGGCTTTCACTTGGGGATCGAGGGGATCGAAGGTCTTGAGGCCGCCGATTTTTTCCGGGCTGGCGATATCGACGCTGATGGCGAGCCGAACACCCCAGGGGCGCATGGCGTCAGCAATCCGGGCAAGGCCTTTGATCATGTCCGGTTCGAGGAAGGGTGCGGCGTCATTGACGTTATTTACATTGCAGCCGTTGATGCCGACCGAGGCGAGCAGCCGCGCGTAGGCGGTGGCTTCGCTCAGGTCGTCGCGAACTTTGCCGCCCTCAAAGAAGATCGAACGGCCGTCGTAGCCGCGAGTGATACTGCCATCGAGATTGTCCCACTCGTCTACCCAGCGGATGGGCACGGCGGGAGCTTCGATCACGTCGAGATGAGAGACGTCCGCACCGGTTGCAATGCGGCGCAGCAAATCGAATGCGCCGAAGAGCGCGCCGTGCGGGTTCGATCCCGCAACGATCATGAGCGGCTGTCCGTGCCGAGCGGTCTGCTTGAGCCAGAATCCATGCGCCGCGACGTGAGTGGGGACCGCGAGACCCGGAAAGGCCGCGTGAACTTCGTCGAGCGTGCCGACAACAGTCTTGCCACCGATTCCTATCTTCGCCCTATTCAATCCGGCAATACCGCGATGAAGCTCCTCGACGGCCGACTGCTCCAGCACGCTCGTGCCCAGCGCGCGAACCGAAGCGGGAATGGCGAAGTGCGTGGGCCCGCCAGCGTAGCGCAACCAAGCCGGATCTTCGGTTTGGGCGAGAGTTATCGAACCGGTGGCGAAAACAGCCAACAACAAAAAAGACGCAAGGAAGTCAACGATCCGCCGGACCTGAGCCTTCTTCATCGCCATGTTTTTAACTCCCTATCACGTTCTACCACTCGTCGCCTGTTGATAGACTTGGTTGTCTGCGGATTGAAGGAGGCTTCGCTTCTATGCCCGCCACGATGCAAGCCGTTGTAAAGGCCAAAGCCGCGCCCGGCATCGAGCTGCGCGAAGTGCCGGTTCCCGCTCCCGGCCCCGGCGAGGTGCTGGTGCGTGTGCAGGCTACGAGCGTCTGCGGCACCGATCTGCATATTTACAACTGGGATCCGTGGGCCAAGGGGCGGATTCATCCGCCGCTGATTCCTGGGCACGAGTTCAGCGGCGCGGTGGCCGCGCTGGGACGCGGCGTGACCACAGTTCGCGAGCGCGACCTGGTGAGCGCGGAAATGCACGTGGCCTGCGGCAAGTGCCTGCAATGCCGTACCGGCCTGGCGCACGTTTGCCAGCACGTGCGCATTCTGGGTGTGGATGCCGACGGCGCTTTCGCAGGCTACGCGGTGATTCCCGAGTCGAACATCTGGAAGCTCTCGCCATCGATCCCGCATGACTACGCTTCGCTGCTCGACCCGCTGGGCAACGCGGTGCACACGGTGCTGGCCGGACCGATTGCCGCAAAGACCGTGGCCGTTACGGGCTGCGGCGCGATTGGGCTCTTTTCAATTGCGGTGGCCAAAGCGTGCGGAGCCGCGCGCGTGTTCGCCACCGAAGTGAATGCGCATCGCAGGAAAGTGGCGCTCGAAATGGGCGCGGAGCTCGCGCTCGACCCCACCGCCGATGAAGTTGAAAAGCAGATTCTGGAAGCGACGGGCGGGACGGGCGTGGATGTGCTGCTCGAAATGTCGGGCCATCCCGAGGCGATGCGGCTCGGATTTGCGTTGCTGCGCACGGGCGGCCGCGCTTCGTTGCTCGGAATTCCGTCGCGGCCATTTGAGCTGGACTTTGCACGGGACATCATCTTCAAGGGCGCAACCGTGCAGGGCATCAATGGGCGCAAGATGTTCGAGACATGGTTCCAGATGGAGGCGCTGCTGGCAACGGGGAAGCTGAACCTGGAGCCGGTGATCACGCATCGCCTGAAGCTGAGCGAGTTCGAGAAGGCGATGGAGCTGCTGCAGTCGGGCGAGGCGATCAAGGTTGTGATGCGCCCGGAATGAATAAGGTAGGGAGTAGGAAGCAGGGAATAGTAAACACCGCGTCGCGCGAGAAGATTACTCAGCCAGGATGACACGTCGCAGGCCGCGGACCGCATTGCAAAGGTAAATCGCATCGGCGGAGCGAAGGTCGTCGAACGACAATACCCGCTCCTTAATCTCCGGGCGCGATTCGAGAAGATGCCTGCGGTAAACGCCTGCCAATAAACCGCACTCGACCGGCGGAGTAAACCACGCGCCAGCTTTCTCCACAAACACATTGCTGATTGCGCCTTCCGTGACTTCACCGCGCGGATTCAGGAAGAGCACATCGTCGAATCCGTCGCGAACCGCCTGCTCAAATGCGTAGTTGTAGAGCTGCCGCTGCGTCGTCTTGTGGTACAGCATCCGATCCGCGGGATCGGTGCGCTCCGCAGCGATGCGGACTCGGCCAATGTGTTCCTCGACTCGCGGCGGCAAAGGGTCATCGGTAATCCGCAACTGGCTTTCGCCGTCGAGAAGCAGGCGCACCTTGCGTGGACAGTGCGGTACGGCTTCGGCGAATGAACGCGCATGATCCTCAAGCGCTGCGCGGATTGCTGCACGATCACAACCAAAATCAAAATACGCGGCTGAGTCTTCGAGCCGGTCGAGATGCAGCTCAAGCAGCGGATAGCCGCCGTCCCACAACATTGTTTCGATCAGAGAAAACTTGCCCGGCTGGTGGACGATTGGAATGTTCTCGCTGATTGGGCTTGAGGTCCTTGCGCCGGGACTGGTGAGGAACTCCGCTTTGAGCAGACACTCGCGAAACTCCGCGGCGGGATCGGAGTCAATGACGATGCCGCTGCCGACGCTCATGGTTCCGCGCGCGCCGTCGAGGTCCAGAGTCCGAATCGCAACGTTGAAGACTGTCTGGCGCGGTGAAAAGAAGCCGATTGCGCCCGTGTACACGCCGCGCGGAGCGTCTTCGAGCTCGGCGATGAGCTGGGTGGCCCGCACCTTCGGCGCGCCCGTGACGGAGCCGCAGGGAAACAGTGCGCGGAAGATTTCGTGGAAACTTGCTTCAGGCCGGAGTTCCGCGCTGACGGTCGACGTCATCTGCCAGAGCGTGGGATAGCGCTCGACCGCGAAGAGTTCTTCGACCTTAACGCTGCCTGTTTGCGCAACGCGACCCAGGTCGTTGCGCACCAGGTCGACGATCATCACGTTTTCGCTGCGGTTCTTGGGGTCTCCCTGCAGCCACTCGGCAATCTCGCGGTCTTCAATGGTTGTCCGGCCCCGTCGCGCGGTGCCTTTCATGGGTCGCGTGACGATGCGGCGTGTTGCGCCATCTTTGTCAATGCGGAAGAACAGCTCCGGCGAAAAGGAGAGGATGCGGCGCCCTGGTTCGCAGTGCAGGAAAGCACCGTCATCGACCGGCTGGCGTGCGCGAAGCCGTGCGTAAAGCGCCGCCGCGCTGCGTGGCGCTTCAAATTTCATTGGCGCAGTGAAGTTGAGTTGGTAAACATCGCCGGCGCGAATCCACTCGTGAATCCGGGCGATGCGCTCGGCATATTCGGCTTCGCTTAGCGCGAACTGCGCGGCGACTTCAGGTTCCAGCGCCGATTCCGCTTCCGGCAACTGGCGACGGAAGCGCGCGAGCTCCGGCGGATCGCCGTCAACGAAACTTCCCGATTCGTGATCGAAGGCGTAGCCTCGCTCGTAGATCCCAAACCAGGCCAGCGGCTCACCGGCTTTCGCCGCGCGCGTTCCCGCTTTCGGCTCAAAGCTGCCTGCGCACTCGTAGCTGAAGAATCCTGCAGCGCAGTAGCCGGCCGCTACCGCGCTTTCAATTCCCGCAAAGAGCGCGGCAATCTCTACAGGCGAATGCGCGACACACACACGCGCGGGCTCCGTGAACAACTGCGTCCACGGTTTTTCTTTGGTTTCGGAGTTGTTCTGTTTCCCGCCCTCAAGCAGCACTGTGGCCGGCGTCTGCTCTACCAGCGCATAGATTTCCGGGGGAAGGGAATGCCGCCGCGCCATGGAGGCAGTGTACTTAAGAACCGCCGGTAACCGTGAGTACCATCGTGGTGTTGGTTGTGATGGCGGTAACGCCGTTCGTCGCTTGTGCCGTGACGGTGACGTTGTATGTGCCCGACGGAGTCGCGGGATTCGGCACGGGGCCATGATAGTAGTAGTTGAAGGTCGGCTTGCATGCGGTGGTCCCCAGTGCGGTGACCAGGCCGATCATTGCCACCAGCGCGAGGCGCTGCAACCAGCGCCGCCGGCGGGCGCCCCAGGCGAGACCACCGAGTCCCAACATGCCAGGCAGCAGAATGGCCCATGCGACAGGGCGGGCTTTGCTTGCCGGATCCCATGGCCGGATGACCTTGGATGTGCCGACGGCCGCGGTCTGAACCAGCATGGAGCTGACGGGCGGGCAAGCCGACGGAGCCGAGCCGGAGGGGCAGCTCGCGGGAGTGGTCGGCAGAATCTCAACCGACTCCGGCGTAAAGGTACAACTGGCCAGGGTGGGGAGCCCGGAGCACGAAAGCGTGACGAACATGGGCGACGTGAGCGCGGCATTGTCTTCAGGCACGACGGTGACAGCGATCGTTCCCGCATTGCCTGCCGTGAGGGTGAGCGGCAGTGTGGAAGGCGCCACGGGCGTGAGCGAAAGGGTGAAGCTCGGAGTGGAACTGGCTTGACCCGTCGCGCTGCTGGTGGCGGAAGCCGAGCTCAGGTGCGAAGCATCGCCCTCGTAGACGGCTCGCAGGTCATGATCTCCGGCAGGCAGTGTGAACACCGGCGAGGCCACGCCCCGGCTATTTAAAACTGCTTCGGCCAGTTCACGGTTCCCATCTTCAATGGCAACAACGCCGGATGCTGGCTGGCCGTCCGCGGCGGTAACGGCAACCGAAGCGGTCGCCTGCGTGCCCCCGGCATGGTCAGTGGTTTCGACGGTCAATGCGGTGTGCGTCGCGATCTGCTGAGCCGCAACGGCCGCCGGCAACACAGCCAGCGCCAACGCGATCCCAAGCCCCGCGACCAAATCAAGCCGCGAAAAGCGGCAGTTTAACCCTCTCACTTGCACCTGCTCCAACTCTCCAGAATGATCGCGCCTTTGTCCATTGGCGCTTTGGCTTTTTAACTCTGCGTAAACCCCTATTGTATCTGGCCCGGGCGCAACCCCGCTAACCCTACGGTCGGTCCGCCGGCCCTCATATTTGACGGATCAACGACTGGAACGCCACCCCGCCAGCCGCGCTATGCTTTCTGCGTAGGTGGTCCGCCATGACAGAAGCTACGCCGCGCCCCCAGCTTGCACACCTGACTGCCGTGCTCAACGAGTTGCGCGCCAAGGGCACTCACTTCAATCTTCGAGTGCTCGACGATCAACAGGCTCCCGTATGCCACTACGACGGCCGCGAGGTCATCAACCTGGCCAGCAACAATTATCTTGGCCTCGCCAACCACCCAAAGCTGATTGAAGCAGCCATCGCCGCCACACGGGCCTTCGGTGTGGGCTCGGGCGCGGTGCGCACCATCGCCGGAACCATGCGCATCCACATGGAGCTCGAGGAAAAGATTGCGCGCTTCAAGAATGTCGAGGCCTGCGTGGTCTTTCAGAGCGGCTTTGCGGCCAACGCCGGCACGGTAAGCGCCATTCTCGGCAAAGACGACTTCATCCTCTCCGACGAGCTGAACCACGCCAGCATTATTGACGGAGCGCGGCTTTCGCGCGCCACCATCAAGGTCTTCAGGCACAAAGATGTCAGCCATTGTGAGACGCTACTCCACGAGCTGGAAAAAAATCCGGGCAGAAAGCTGGTCATTACCGACGGCGTCTTTTCAATGGACGGCGACATTGGCCCGGTGGACAAGCTCGCCGCGCTGGCTGAGAAATATGGAGCCATCATGATGGTTGATGACGCCCACGCCTCGGGCGTATTGGGCCGCAACGGGCGCGGGTCAGTAGATCATTTTGGAATGCACGGCAACGTGGATGTTCAGGTGGGCACGCTCTCGAAAGCCATCGGCGCGCTGGGCGGCTACGTTTGCGGGACCAAAGATCTGATCGATTATCTCTACCACCGCGCGCGGCCGTTTCTGTTTTCCACGTCGCATCCGCCCTCGGTCGCGGCCACATGCATCGCCGCTTTCGACATTTTGGAACGCGAGCCGGAGCGGATTCTGCGCCTGTGGTCCAATACACGCTACTTTCAGGGAGAGTTGAAGCGCGCCGGCTTCAATGTTGGCGGTGTGAACACGCCTGCCTCCGAAACGCCCATTACACCGATCATCGTAGGCGAAGGCCGCGCTGCCATGGACTTCAGCCGGGCTCTGTTTGAAGAGGGCGTGATGGCAACGGGAATTGCGTTTCCAACGGTGCCGGAAGGCAAGGCTCGCATCCGCGCCATTTTGACGAGCGAACACACGCGCGCACAACTCGACCGCGCACTGGAGACGCTTGAGCGCGTGGCAAAGCAGATGGGGATTCTATAGAATGTCCGCAGAGTCGCCGTAGAATTGAACCAATGATCGCTCATCTGCGCGGCAAGCTCATCCACAAACAGCCCGGCCAGGCCATCGTTGAGGCTGCGGGCGTGGGCTACGACGTTGCCATCTCCGTGCCCACATTTACGGCGCTGCCGTCGGTGGGCGTTGAGGCCGCGCTGCACATTCATACGCAAGTGAGCGATAGCCAGATTGCGCTCTTCGGATTTTTGGATACGGACGAAAAACGGCTCTTCGAGCGGCTCATCACCGTAAGCGGAGTCGGGCCCAAGCTGGCCATCAAGATTCTCAGCGGCCTGAACTCCGATCGCGTGATCCAGGCCATTCGCGGTCAAGACCACGCGCAACTTACGCACATTCCTGGAGTGGGCAAAAAGCTGGCTGAGCGCCTGGTGGTGGAGCTTAAAGACAAGCTAGACGATTTTGCCGTCGCGCCTGCGCAGCCGTCGGTCGAAGGTCCTGCGGTCGACGACGTGCTCTCCGCATTGACCAACCTGGGCTATCAACGGCCTGCCGCGGAGAAGGCCATCGAGCAGACGATCGCAAAGGACCAGGCGCTCGCCGCCGACTTTGATGGGCTGTTTCGCGGAGCGCTGAAGGTCATTCGATAGGTCCTCAAATCATGAGAAAAACGCAGCTTGCCATTCGATGGCCTTGGATCAATAATGGCCGGCGAGGGTAAGTAAGCTCATGAGGGCCGCAGGCAAGTTTGCTATCTTCACGGCTGTCGTGTGTGCGTTGGCAGCCACTGTTTGCGCCGGTTTTTGTTTCGGACACTGGAACCGCGAGCAAGGGAAATACGGCGGTGATCTCGACTTCCGCGTGTCTGCGATGACCACCGCTTATTTCGACCAGTTCAACCGAGCGCCCGAGGGGCCGGATGTGTTTTCAGTCTCGCAGGCCCGTGAGATAGAGGAGAGCGGTCAGGCTCCCGCTGGTTTCACTTGGTTGCCGCTTTCGAGATTTGATTTGGTTGTTACCGGTGGAGGTATCGAGCCCCGTGGCATTACGCGTGTGGCCAATGGGCAGGAGTTTCTGCTCGTGGCCAATCTGCCCGAGATGATGCTCACGCATTCGGCAGACAAACCCGCGTGGGGCATCAAGTCTGTAGAGATGACTTCCACGTACATCTACGGTCCGGTGGTAAAACGAGTTCAAATCGATTTCGACGACGCGGGCAAAGATTTGTTGAGGCAGTTCACAGAAAAGTATGTGCGGCATTCGATTGCAGTGGTCGTGGACGGGCAAGTGATCGCGAACTTCGGGCTCCTCAGCCCGATCAGGAGAGGCGGCCTGGGACTCACATATCCCGAGGGTGCTGAAGCTGTGGCGGGGAAGCTGCGCGACTCGTTAACGTCGCAGCAGAAGTGATCGTTCCGTAGGAGTTGAAGGTGATCCGGAAGCGGCGGGCAACATTTGTTCAGTAAATCGCATAGCGCAACGCTTTCATCGCAAAACATCGGTGCATTTGTTGGGTTCCCCGGCAGCTTTGTAACCGTAAATTCGGGCGATCCAGTCTAAAATACAGGTACCGCTGATTCTTAAAGTCCCCTTAAGCGTTAGCCTTCCCTGCACGCAAAGGACGGTTTGATTGCGTTTGACTATCGCCGCTGTCAGCATCGGTGTCGCCCTCAGTGTCCGCGCCGGAGCTACGCCGATTCCGAATACAATGCTGATCGCTCATCTGGCGCCCGCTTGCACATTTGCGTCTGGCGATAGCCTGGCCGATTCCGATTCGAGTTTGACCGGGGGCGATTTTTCCGCCGAATTTGACCACGTGCTGGAGTCTGATTCTGCCGATGAGCCTCAAGCTCCATCGGGCGGCAGCTCGAACGTCCCCAATGCCGGCGCGCACCCGGCGCCCGATCCCAGTGTACCCGTGGACGCCAACGGCAATCCCATCCCGCTCGAGCGCGTTCAGCCGCAGCGCATTCTGGGCTTCATGCCCAACTTCCGCTCTGTCTCCGGCGGATCCAAGCCCCATCCTCCGGGATGGAAGTACAACTTTACGGTCGCCACGCATCAGGCTACGGATTATTCGACATTCATTTTTCTCGGATTGACGTCACTGAGCGCCGAGGGCCTGGATGAGCACCCGGCGTTGGGCAAGGGCGCGAGCGGCTTCTACGCCTACACTTGGCGCGGGTTTCTCGATAAGACAGACGGCACGTATCTTTCCGCGTGGCTGTTGCCTTCGCTCATCCACGAGGACACGCGCTTTTACGCGCTCGGCAACGAGCACAGCATCCCCATTCGCGCTCTTTACGTTATCAGCCGCCAGGCAGTTGCGAAGACGTACGGTGGACGCCAGACGCCCAACATCGCCGGACTCGGCGGCAAAGTGCTCACGCAGGTGGTCTCGCGCCAGTATTACCCGAAAAGCGCCACCACGTTTCCGGTGCTCGCCGAAAAATTCGGCTACTCGGTGATGCGCGATGTGATCTTCTCGTCGATTCGCGAGTTCTATCCCGACGCGGCCGCGCACTTCATTCGCAAGCACCGGGAGAAGTTGGCGAAAAAGGCCGCGGTGCAGGACGCGGCAACGCACTGAGCCGCCGGCGAACGCCGGAAATGGGTTGGCCGCATCTTGTGTAGCCTTGATTGCATCTAGTAACGGGGGCTCGCGATGTCAATCATCCGTAACTGTCCGTCCTGCGGGAAGCCGAATCGTATTCCCGGAAAGCATGTTGCAGACACCGGCCGATGCGGAGCGTGCAAATTCTCCTTGCCGCCGATGTCGGAACCCATCGCGGCTGGTCCGGCTGAGTTTGACGAAATCGTCGGCGCAAGCAAGGTCCCTGTGCTGGTTGATTTCTGGGCAGAGTGGTGCGGCCCGTGCCGCATGGCAGCGCCCCAAGTTGCTCAAGTGGCGCGCGACCTGGCTGGTCGCGCCATTGTGCTCAAGGTCGATACCGAAAAGTTCCCAGAACTCGCCGCGCGCTTCAAAGTCCATGGCATTCCCAACTTCGCTGTTTTCGCCAACGGAGAGCTGAAGTTTCAGCAGGCAGGCCTGGTGGATGCGAATACGATGAAAAGCTGGCTCACTCGCGCGGCTTAGCGGAAGAGCCGCTCGATTCGCGAATGAAATCAATCGCGAGGCACACCTCATCAGGTGTGAAAATCTCGAAGCGACGTTCGCGCTAAACTCCAGTAGTCATGGCTCCAAAGAAAACGTCCGCACCGCCAGCCGCTGAACCTTACTTCCGCCCCGAAGCTCTGACCTTTCTGCGCAATCTGGCCAAGCACAACGACCGCGCGTGGTTTCAGCCGCGCAAGGCGCAGTTCGAAGCGGAACTGCGCGAGCCGATGCTGGCCGTGGTGCGCAAAATTACCGATGCAATGGCGGAGTTCGCGCCGAATCATGTGCGGCCTGCGGAGAAATCGTTGTTCAGGATTTATCGCGACACGCGTTTCTCGCACGACAAGCGCCCCTACAAGACGCACGTAGCCGCCTGGTGGACGCACACCGGATTCGAGAAGACTTCCGGCGCGGGCTACTACTTCCATGTGAGCGCCAAGGAAGTGATCATCGCTGCCGGCTCCTATATGCCGGAAAAGGAACAGCTGGCCGCGATTCGCCACTGGCTGCTCGATTATCATGCCGAGTTCCGCAAGTTGCTCAAGCGGCCTACGGTGAAGAAACTCTACGACGAGTTTGAAGGCAACGCGCTCACCCGCCCGCCGAAGGGTTTTCCATGCGAACATCCCGGGATGGATCTGATCCGCTGCCGCCAATGGGGACTCGCCGCGGAGCTGCCCGCGAAGGCCGCTCTCAAAAAGGACATTGCCGAAGTGGTGATTCGCTACTTCAAGGTGGCAGCCCCTGTGGTTGACGCGTTGAACACGCCGATTGCGGCGTTGCTCGGCAGCAAGAAGAAGCCGCTACTTTTCGCTCTGAGGTAACGACGCGGTGCGTGGGCTGGCGAGGACGCCCGCACGACAGTCGGCCGGGAGGCTTGCCTTACAAAGGGCCCTGCAAGACGCCCAAACCCGCTCCAAATGCGGGTTTCAGAGGCCCGATAGCCCAAATTCCGGCAAAAATCGGCGTTTTGCCTATAAAAACCGAAGAAAATTGTGGAAAAACCGCATTTCCCCATTGACTTTGTCCCCGCCCAAGCCGCATGGTAACCATCGGCAGGGTTCTTCGTAGCCGCATGAATACAGGGTTTTCGCGCCAAGCAGCTTTGTTCGCCCTTCCTCCATGCGGTGTGAATTTTTTGGCGAATGCCCAACCAATAAGGCAGCCCGGAGGGCTCGCCCAGAAGGAGAACAATCAATGGCAGCTGGAATGACCAAGACGGCTTTGACGCGGCATCTTGCGGAGAAGCTCGAACTGACCAACAAGCAATCCGCAGCTTTCCTTGACCTGTTGGCGGAGACCGCCATCAAGGAGACGAAGAAGAGCGGCGTATTCGTAATCCCCGGAATCGGCCGTCTGGTGAAGGCCGAGCGCAAGGCTCGCATGGGCCGCAACCCGCAGACCGGCGAGGCCATCAAGATCAAGGCCAAGACCGTGGTGAAGTTCCGCGTGGCGAAGTCCGCGAAGGACGTTATCGCACCGCCGAAGAAGTAGTTCCTCCCTCAGAGTGCAAGAGAAAGGGGAGAGCCTCGTGCTCTCCCCTCTTCATTCCCGCCCCCGATGTTGCGCCGCGAGATTTTCCCGCACATTGCTGGTCTGGTGCTCATCCAATGAGCTATGACAACGGCCACGGCTCTTCCCGCACAAATTGCTTCTAAGCCAACCAATAGCTCGTCGATTCTCTTCCTTCTGCGTCTCGAAGGGCTGGTTGTGGCCGCCGCGACGGTCGCGATTTATGCAAGCACGGGCGCGAGCTGGTGGCTCTTCGCGCTGTGGCTTGCGCCGGACCTGTCGATGCTCGGCTACCTGGGCGGCGCCTGCCGTGGCGCTCGCATCTACAACGCATTCCACACATATATAGGTCCGGGCGTGCTTGCACTTTGCTCATTGATGCCGGGCGCGCACATTGCGCTGCCGCTGGCGTTCGTCTGGGCAAACCACATCGGCGTTGACAGAGTGCTCGGCTACGGTCTCAAATACGGCGACGGATTCGGGTTCACACACCTGAGCCGTCTGGGAAAACGGCGAGCCTGATCAGGCGACACCGGCATTGGGTTCGTCTACTTTGGATTTTGCGCCCGGCACGAGTGCGCGGACGATCAGCCACACTCCAAGCGCGATAAGAATCGATCGCGGCCAGTTGAGATGAAAAGGCCACCAGGCGACGACGAAAGCCGCAGCGCTCGCAACAGTGGGAATCCATTCTTTCATCAGGCCGCGTGCCAAAAGCGATGCCAGAAAGCTCCACAATAGGCCTTCCAGCATGAGTTGCTGATCATAGAACCATGCGAGAACCGCGATGGTGATGAATATGCCGAGGGGCATGACCTCAGTGAAAAGTGCGGTGAGCCAATGCGGCTCGTTTCCGGCGGGCGCCAGGCTGGTGCGCAAGCGGGGAACGAGCCGCGGCACAACGCGCAGATACTCTTCATAGGACCGGCCAAGATGCTCGCTGAGGAACGCTTCTTCGCCCAGAATTAGCCGCAGGTAGAAGATCGAAATCAGAACGATAGTAAACAGCGCTCCCGAGGGCGGCATGAGCAGCGAGACGGCGAGCATCATGAACCAGCCGCCCAGATAAAGAGGATTGCGCATATAGCGGAAGGGCCCGTCAGCCATGACCGCGCCGGCCTGCATGTCACCGTGGTGAACGGTGCTGTATCCGAGATACGCCGCTCCCCACACGCGCAACACTGCGCCCGCCAAAGCCACCAGCGCACCCAGCACAATGACGATCGGCGCAGCCACGGTAAAACTGGCCAAGCCCAGCCGGCTCAATTCGAGCGGAAGCCACTCCAGCGTGGAGATGCGCCGCCCGAAGTCCCATTGTCCAAGCCACGGCGCCCAGAATCCCAAAAAGACAATGACGATTTGAATGATCATCCGCAGACGAAATTCGATCGCACTGGCGCGCATGATTCTCTCCGAGGTGATTGCAGGTTTTAAGGCTGGTTCAAGAATACGCCGGTGCGGAATTCTTCTCGATGAACGATGACCCGGGTTATTTCAGTTTCTTGATCGTGGCGCCATCTGGAATGCTCACATCGAATTCATGAGTGGGTAGTGAGACATTCTCGTGGACCGCCTCAACACTCAACACAAGCTGGATTCCTTCCTGGGGGCGCTTGATCGTGATTTTGGCGGGGTATTTGCCGGCGCTGAACGTGGTGTAGTTGCTGTAGTAGATTTGCGTTTCAAGCACGCCTTCGCTGTTGTAGACATACTGGTCGTAAGGCAGCATGTCTTCGCGGTGAAACGTGATAGTGCGCTCCGGCAAAAGCTCGTGGGTGCCTTTACGGTGCATGACGTTCAGAACATACTCCGGCTCCAGGTACAAATGCTTCTTCGCGGCGTCTTCAACCGTCTCCGAATCGCTGGTCACCATGTAATCATCGTCGGGATCGATGCCTCGCACGGCGACTGCATCGAGAAAAAAGTCCGGGCGAAGGTTTTCAAGCGGATTGGCCGACCTCTCGCTGACGGTGCCCGTACCTTCAATGGCCAGACTCTTTGATGGAATAACGAGCGTGAAGCGATCGCCGTCGCTTCCCATGTCGAAGATCTTCACGCCGAAGTAAGTTCCAGCCACGCGCAGCATCTGCGGCTTGCTCATCACAATGTATCCACGGCAGGAGGGGAAGTCTTTTGCAATGCCCTCGCCGGTTTTTGTCTCGGTCGCGTAAATCTCCACGATCGCCGTCAGATCGTTGAGCGCGTTCCAGCGCTGGTTGAGTTGCGCGATGAGTTGCTCGGGCGTCGCCGACTGCACAATGGGCGGAGCCTTGGGGACCGGCAGGTGGCGCTTGGTCGGGATGAAGTAGGAACATCCGGAAAGCAGGAGCGGAAGAGCCAGCGCAGCGATGCGGGGGGGACGAGCGTGCAACCTCATCGTTGACCCGCTTTCTTCTGCGCCTTGCGGTAGATGGCCACGTTCCGGTTGTGCTCATCGAGAGTTGCAGCGAACATAGAATGGCCTTGGGCGTCCAATCCTGCGGCAACAAAGTACAGATAGTTGGTCTTGGCTGGAGCCATGGCCGCGCGCAACGAAGGAATACCAGGGTTGCAGATTGGCCCCGGCGGCATCCCCGCATGGAGATACGTGTTGTAAGGCGTGTTACGCGTCAGATCGCTTTCGTAAATCGTGCCTCGCCAACGTCCCGCAAGCTCAAGCCCATAGATCACCGCTGGATCGGTGTTGAGCGGCATGTCTTTTGCCAGCCGATTCTCAAACACGCTGGCCACCAGCGGGCGCTCGGCATCCACTGCCGTTTCACGCTCCACCAGCGACGCGATGGTTACAACCTGATGCACATTCCCACTCAGTCCCAATTCGACAGCCGCACTTCGGAATCGCTTCACCATGGCGGCAACCATCTGGTCCGCAGTTGCGTTCGGCGAAAAGCGGTAGGTGTCTGGAAACAGATAGCCCTCGAGACTCTTTGCGCCGGGATCGAAATCGGCTACCAGTTCTGTCTGGCTCCTGGCCGCCCGAAGAAACTGCTCCCGCGTGCCCAGCCCTGCCAACTCCGCGCGCGCGGCAATATCGAAGATGTTAGACCCTTCCGGAATCGTCAGAGCCTTGGTGTAGACGTCGCCCCGGGCAATGCGCGCATACACTTCGGCGACCGGCGCCGGATGGTCGAAACGATAGGTCCCAGCCTGCAGCGTTCTGTGCTCGTACCAACGCATCAAATCGAACGCGTACCGGCTACGAAGGACGCCAGCCGATTCCAGTTGACGCCCAATTCGCATGGCGGACGAACCGGGCAAAATGTTTACAAACGTCTCCGTCTCCGGCCCGTAGGGAGTGATGACAAGCCAAGCTCCTGTGGCGATGCCGATCACCGCAACGAGCAGCAATACCAATAAGATCCCCGCCGCGCCGGAACCCTTCCTTTTGCCGCCACTCCGTCTGCGTCGAGCCATCCTGCTGTTTTTGAACCTGCCCTGAACAAGATTAGGGATGCGAGAAATGCCGCCTGAGTTCCCGCTCCTTCGATTGTACCGGGAGCAAAGCGCCGCCGCGCGGAGGCCGCGCCCCTCGAGAACCTGCGCCGGCTCAAAGCCGTAAGCTGAATGTGAGGTGCAGGATAGTGGATTCGGGCGAACCAACGCGCCATGCGATCCGGTATCTCGGACTTGACGTCGGCAGCCGGCGCATCGGCGTGGCCGTGTCGGACGAGCTGGGCCTGACGGCACAACCCGTGCTCACACTTGAGCGGCGCGGCAACGGGGCTGCCAACCGTCGAGAGGACCTGCGATCGTTGGCGCGGCTGTGCCGGCGGTTTGGGGTGGCGGGAATCGTGATAGGAAACCCGCTGCATCTTTCAGGGGAAGCGAGCCCACGGTCGGAGAAGACCCGGGCGTTCGCCGCTGAGCTTGGCAAGCTGACAGGGTTGCCGATTCACTTTTGGGATGAGCGGCTGACGACTCAGGAGGCACACGAGATTCTCTACGAGGCTGGCCACGACCGCCAAGAACACGGCAAAGTGGTAGATCAGGTGGCGGCGATGCTGATTTTGCAGTCATTTCTGGACGAAAAGCAGAAATCAGAGTCCAGAAATCAGAGTTCACCGGACCAATCGCGGTAAAGGCACCACATTTTCGTTTGCGCTTCGTTTGCCGCCCAGACCCGGAGAAACAGCAACCGATTCGATGGCTCGCACGCCACTCCGTTCCCTGACCCCCCGATCTCTGATCTCCGTCGTCGCTGCCGTATAATAGACGTTTAAGAACGCTGAATTTACGCGGCTGGAGCAGCCCCTCTCCGCCACCGGAACACGGATGCCCGAACACATTAAAAAGAAGCTCCTCGAGGAGATCCAGCAGCTCGAGTACGAGCTTACCTCCGAGCTGCCTGCCGAGATCAAGAAGGCGCGGGCCCTGGGAGATTTGTCGGAAAACGCCGAGTATCACATGGCCAAGCAGCGGCAGGAGTTTGTGAACGCCCGCCTGGGCCAGCTCAAGAAGCGCATGGGCGAGCTTTCACTGGTCAATCTTGCGAACATTCCCCGCGACAAGGCCGGATTTGGATCGACGGTAGTCGTGTACGACTCCACCAAAGACGAAGAGATTATCTACCGCCTGGTGACGAGCGAGGAGGCTGACGTCTCTCAGGGCCTGATTTCAACCACTTCACCCATCGGCCGCGGGATCGTAGGCAAGAAGGTGGGCGATGTGGCGACCATTGTGACACCCAACGGCAAACGCGAACTGGAAATTCTGAAACTGACGACGATCCACGACGAAGCCGCTGCGGCGGAATCCGCAGACGGTGCAACAAAGTAGCAAGGAAGCTCGAATGACCTGGACTAGCGCTTTTGGCCGTGCCTGCGGCTGGCTTTTAGACCGCATCGTGCATGGGCTGGCGCTTACGCGCATCTCGCCCAATGCGCTCACCTTCATTGGGCTGGTCATCAACATCGTTGCCGCGTTTTTCTTTGGCCACGCCAACTCGGCAAACCATGACAAGATGTTCTTCTTCGCGGGCCTGGTGATCTTCGGCGCAGGCATCTTCGACATGGTTGACGGCCGCGTGGCGCGCCGCACCAACATGGTGACCGTCTTCGGCTCGTTCTTTGATTCGGTGATCGACCGCTACTCCGATGTGGTGTTGTTCTTCGGGCTTCTGGTCTATTACGGGCGCATTAACCGTTTTCGTTATGTGGTGCTGGTGGCGTTTGTCATGGTCACATCGCTCATGGTCAGCTATACGCGAGCGCGCGCGGAGGCGCTCATTGGCTCCTGCAAAGTGGGCTTTATGGAGCGGCCGGAGCGCATTGTGCTCATCCTGCTGGGCGCGCTGTTCAATCACTGGGGCGTGATGGCTCCGGTTCTATGGCTGCTTGCGGTACTCTCGACGATCACTGTGGTTCACCGCGTCGTTTACACCTACCAGAACACCAAGCACCTGGCGCCGCTGACGTAAAAGCCAGAAGCGAAGAGGTCCCGCGGCGCATCTGAATTGCTATGAGCACAGAAAAAGCGACATTCGGAGCAGGTTGTTTTTGGGGTGTGGAGGCCGCGTTTGCTGCCATTCCCGGCGTGACGGCGACGGCCGTCGGCTATGAGGGCGGGTCGCTCGACCGGCCCACTTACAAAGACGTGTGTACCGACCAGACCGGCCATGCGGAAGTTGTCGAGCTCGACTTCGATCCCGATAAAGTGACCTACGAAAAGCTGCTCGACGCATTCTTCGAGTTGCACGACCCCACAACTCTCAACCGCCAGGGGCCGGACTGGGGCACGCAGTACCGCTCGGCCATCTTCTTCCACTCGCCGGAGCAGGAGTCGCAGGCCCGCGCCAAAATTGAGCAGCTCACCGCCGATGGCCGCTACAAGCCAAAGCGCATTGTGACGAAAGTGGAACCGGCGCAGACGTTTTGGCGCGCCGAAGAATATCACCAGAAGTATTTAGAAAAGCGCGGCCAGGCGAGCTGCCATATCTAGAGGGCAAGCTCTTAGTTCACAGGTCAAAGTTCGCAGTTCTTAGTCCCGGGTCACTGGGTTGACGTTCTCAGCTTTCGGATCCAGGCTCTTCCCGGATTCAAGCGTTTCCGGCCGCGCGGATTCGCCCTCGGCAACGGACGATTGTGCCGGCTCCGCCACATCGCCCTCGGCGAGTTCGGTTTCCGCTTCCGACGCCGATGCGACGCCGGGCTCGTCGAACCACATGCAGGCGATCCACCACACCAGCACGCAGAGGTAGGCCACGTTATTCCCGTGGATCAGTTTGTCGCGCAGGTCCATCACCCGCTCATAGTCTGCTTGCGAGTGAACGTGTGTGTGCGTTCCTATGGCCTGCAAGCTTACGCGCAGCGTCAGTTGCGCAACGGCTGCCGTCGAAAGTCCGATCACAATCCGCTGTGCATGACTGTGCCATCCCGCCCCGAAGCGCCTTCCCAGCAGGGTGATCAGGAATCCCAATTCAAGGGTCAACACACCCGAAAACAGAATCCCCTTGTCCACAACCAGATCCATCAACCGCATCGTGGCCAGTTCTGAGCTGGCGGTCAGTGTCTTCCAAGCCGGCCAGGGTCCCCAGAACACGAGCACCGCCACGCCAACAGCCACAATCACCAGCGTGCCGATGATCCAGCCGAGCCTGCCCATGCCACGAAATGAACGCCGCGCCAACTCCACCAGAACAAGCAGACTGATCGCGACGTCCAGAATTGACAGCACCAAAAAAATCTCTGTCCCCGTGAACCGCGACAACCTTGACAGCAGGAGTTGCGTCGTCAACAGCAGCACGCCCATTAGGGCGACGCTGCCGGTAAACCACGGAAAGCGCTGAGCCCGGTCGCGCCCCAGAAGCACGACGAGTAAGACCAGCAAAGCCGCAAAGGTGAGCGTCCATAAAATCTGCGCCGCTGAAAAATCGAAGTTGAAGTGCATCTTGACCTTGTCCACGCAGCTCAATGCCGCCGCATGCCCTCCATAAGTCTAACCGGCCACTCTGGCGCGTGGGCCTGCCATAATTCCTTCATGCTCGTTCTCGCTTCTGCCTCGCCGCGCCGCAGTGAACTGCTTACGCAGGCGGGATATCAGTTCCGGGTGCATCCCGCGCACATCAACGAGGATCCCCTTCCCGGCGAGGACCCAATCGCCTACGTCACCCGCTTGGCGCAAGAAAAGGCGGAGGCGGTATTTCGAGAGCTGACTGCAGCCGGTCCGCAACCCAAAAAAATTGCCGTGCTCGGCGCGGACACCACGGTTACGATCGACGGCGCGATTCTTGCGAAACCAACTGACGCGGGCGACGCCGCACGCATGTTGCGCCTGCTCTCGGGTCGAACGCACAGAGTCATCACCGGCGTAGCGCTGGTGACGGCTTTAGGCACCGAAGTGGCTGCCGAGGTCACAGCAGTTCGTTTTCTCACGCTGTCAGACGCGGAGATCGCCGAATACGTGGCCTGTGGCGAACCCATGGACAAGGCGGGTGCCTACGCCATCCAGGGCCGCGCCGCGCGCTGGATTCCCCGCATCGAAGGGTGCTATTTCAACGTGATGGGTTTGCCGCTGGCGCTGGTTTCGTCGCTCCTGGAGACGTGCGGATGCCCGCAATGAGCAACGCGCGCCAACGGAAATTTACGACGGGTTATCGGTCGCCCTCCGCCCGAATTTGCGTCACGCGAATTTCGCGCTAGAATGATCGCACTTAAAAGACAGGGCCAATTCCATGCCTAGAACTCTTTTCTTGTGCGGCGCAGTCGTTCTGCTCGCCGCGGTTTCGCCTGCTTTCGTTCGCGCGCAATTCCAGCCGCCAAATCCTGACGAACTCAAGATGACCCAGGATCCCAAAGCTCCGGGAGCCGCAGCGGTCTATCTCGATTACGAGGAAACCGACAAATCCAACGAGGAATCCACGGAATACTACGCGCGCATCAAGGTGCTGACCGAGAAGGGCAAGGAAGCTGCGACCGTCCAGATTACCTACCCCGCAGGCGAACTCAACATCGGAAGCATCAGGGGGCGCACGATTCACACGGATGGGACCATCGTTCCATTGAACGTAAAACCCGAAGACCTGCTGGAGGTCAAGAGCGGCGATTATCGCTTGCAGCGAAAGGTGTTCACGCTGCCCAGCGTCGAAGTGGGCAGCATTCTGGAGTATGCCTTCCAGGTTCGGGGCAGCTGGGCTGCGCCGGATTGGTGGGTGCAACAGAAGTACTTCGTACACAAGGCCCACTTTCAGTTCGTGCCGATCGATCAGGACTTCGTGAACCTGATCTGGTGGCCCAATCTGCCTCAACAGGCTGCGGAAAAAAGTCTCTTGGTTGCTACTTTTTCTCCACAGGGATTTGGATTAGTTAAGAGACATGCGTGGCGAGGACCGGAACCAGACGG
>Ga0335085_10002506_pt1 | contig 34030 bp, 24 predicted proteins | sample Lox_Sample_45_FD_206712 | JGI IMG/M metagenome (GOLD analysis project Ga0335085, IMG submission 206712) | Soil microbial communities from Loxahatchee National Wildlife Refuge, Florida, United States - Lox_Sample_4.5 | ecosystem: Environmental > Terrestrial > Soil > Wetlands | place: USA... | reverse complement strand
GGAATGACAACGACTCGGCACTTTTTCGCAAACCCGGGACAGCTTTTCGCAATTTGCGGCACATTCAAATCCGGCAAATTGGACCTATACTGTGCTCCTCGGAATTCGTTTTCGGGAATATGAGCTCCGCCGCTGTGCCTGAACCAATTAAATCCGCCGCCAAAGCCTCTCGCGGCTCGTACGTCGTGCTGACGGGCAATCCGAATTGCGGCAAGACGACGTTGTTCAACGCGCTGACGGGCCTGCGGGCGAAGGTGGGCAATTACGCAGGCGTAACGGTGGAGCGCAAGGAAGGCAGGCTGCTCGGTGCGCCGGCAGGCTCGAACATCCACGCGCTGGATTTGCCCGGAACTTACAGTCTCAGTCCAAATTCCCTCGACGAGCAGATTTCGCGCGATGTGTTGCTGAACCGATTGCCGGAATTGCCCGCGCCGGATTTGATTCTGGTGGTGGTGGACGCGTCGAATTTGCAGCGCAATCTTTACTACGCGACGCAGGTGGTGGAATTGGGGCATCCGACGATGATCGCGTTGAACATGGTGGACGTGGCGGAGGCCAATGGGCATCACGTGGATGAAAAGAAGCTTTCGGAGCTGCTGGGGGTGCCCGTGGTGCCGATTGTGGCGAGCAATGGAACGGGCGTGCCGGAGTTGAAGCGGGAGATTGTTCGCGTCCTGGGAGCGTCGGCGTCCCGCAGGCAGGCTGACGGCGAAATCGCCGGCGGGACGCCGGCGGTCCCAGGGCAAAAGCCGAAATTGTTCTGCCAATTGCCCGGGTTGTTTCGCATCGAGGCGACGGCGTTGGCGGATTTGCTGGCGGAGGCGTTCAAGGAGCGGCAGCTGCAGGCGACGGCGGAAGCGTTGCTCCTGTTGAGCAATGAGAAAGCGCTGGCGTCGAGCACGTCGCACTATCCGCAAAAAATTCAGGATGCGGTAGCCGCGGCGCGCAAGCGGCTGGAAGCGCAGGGAATCGATTGGCGCGGCGCGCCGATTGAATGGCGTTACGCGCGCATCGCGGAAATCCAGCAGGCGGTCACGTCTGAACTGGCGCCGCCCGGCGAAACATTCAGCGACAAACTGGACCGCGTGCTGACGCATAAACTGTGGGGCACATTGATTTTCGTGGCCATCATGGCGCTGATGTTCCAGAGCATTTTTACTTTCGCGCATTACCCGATGGATGCCTTGCAGGCGTGCGTGGACTGGCTCGGCGGCACGGTGGCGAAGCTGATTCCGCCGGGCGATTTGAATTCGCTCCTCGTGGATGGCGTGATCGCGGGCGTGGGCGCAGTGGTGGTTTTTTTGCCGCAAATTCTGCTGCTCTTTTTGTTCATCGGCCTGCTTGAGGACACCGGTTACATGGCGCGGGCGGCGTTTTTGATGGACCGGTTGATGAGCAAAGTCGGGCTGCACGGAAAGAGTTTTATCCCCATGCTGAGCTCTTTTGCGTGCGCGATTCCGGGCATCATGGCAACGCGGACGATCGAATCGCCGAAGGACCGGCTGGTGACGATACTCGTCGCGCCGCTGATGAGCTGTTCGGCGCGGTTGCCGGTTTACACGTTACTCATCGCGGCGTGCATTCCGAACATGACGGTGCTGGGCTTTTTCAAATTGACCGGACTGACGATGCTCGCGATGTATCTGCTGGGCATCATCGTGGCGCTGATCATGGCGTGGGTTTTCAAAAAGACGTTGCTGAAAGGCGAAACGCCGATGCTTATCATGGAATTGCCGCCGTATAAACGTCCACTGGTCCGCGTAGTCGTCCGGCACATGTGGGACCGCTCGAAGATTTTTTTGCGGCGCGCGGGCACGGTGATTTTGGGCATTAATATTATTCTGTGGTTTTTGGCGACGTATCCGAAGAGTTCGGCGGCCGCGGCGCATTTTTCGCAGGAGCGTGTCGCCGCGGCGGCGAAAATCAATCCCAACGTCAAAACGGATGCGGAGGTGGACAAACTGGTGGAGGATTTGAAAGCGAATCCGAACAAGGACGCCTCGCAGACGCAGGTTCTGGATTCATTGGATGCGCTGGGCAAGGAGCAGGCGGGCGCGGCACTGCGCAACAGTTTTGCCGGGAAAATGGGCCGGGCGATTGAGCCGATAATCGCGCCGCTGGGTTTCGATTGGAAGATGGGGATTGGGATCATCACTTCTTTTGCGGCGCGCGAGGTGTTTGTGAGCACGATGTCGACGGTTTATAATGTGGGCAACAGCGAGGATGAAAACACCAAGACGCAGTTGGTGGAGACGTTGCGGCAGCAAAAGCACGCGGACGGCTCGCCCGTTTACACGCCGCTGATTGCGGTGACGCTGATGGTCTTTTATGTCTTTGCGCTGCAATGCGTCAGCACGGTGGCCATTGTGCGCCGGGAGACGAATTCCTGGAAATGGCCTCTATTTCAATGGGTCTACATGGGGGTCTTGGCATGGGGGCTGGCATTTATTACCTTGCACGTTGGACGATGGCTGGGATGGGGCTGAGACAGTTGATGAGTTAACGAGTTTGGGAGTTGGTGAGTGCATCTGCCCCGGCTTTAACTTATTTTTAACTTGTTTGTTCCATTTAACTTACGTGACCACCCCAAAAAAAATTTATACAAATTGTTCCTACCCGGTGTCTATGCAATGAAAGCGTGAACGGCGATTCACAACATTGGAGCCATGGGCTCTACGAGACAAAGGCCGCGGAACTGGTCCTGTACGGCCGCGCGCTGGGCTTGAGCCATGCCGAGGCCGAGGATGTTTTGCACGAGACTTTTGTGGTCTTGATGCAGCAGGAGCGGCCGCCGGCGAAGCTCGAGAATTATTGCGTGCGGAGTTTCAGAAATCGCGCGCTCAATCATCGCCGTTCCCTGTGGCGGCGGCTGACGCGGGAGCTGGAATCGTGGCGATGGTTCGAGCGGGGAACCGAGGAAACCCCGGCGGAACGGGCGGCGATGCGCTGCCTGGCGGAATTGCCGGTGGATCAAAGAGAGGTCATCGTGCTGAAAATCTGGCATCAACGGACTTTTGAAGAAATTGGCGAGCTTTTGGAAATTTCGCCGAACACGGCCGCGGGACGCTATCGCTACGGTTTGCAGAAGATTAAATTGCGCCTGGAAGGAGTCGAAAATGAACGAGAACGAGATGAATTACCTGGAAAACCAATTACGTTCCTGGCGGCCACGCCGCCCGTCGCCAAGACTTAAGCGCCGGCTGTTTGGCGCCGAAGACCCGCGCGAAGCGGCGATTTTGTCGCTGCGCTGGCTGGCGCCGGCGGTGGCGTGCCTGTTTCTGGCCCTGACGATTGCCAGCCAGGAGCCGGGTTTTACCGCCGTTTCCTCGCGCCCGGAACCAATGATGGGGTTGATTTCCAGCAATTTAAGCTATGTCAACGTCCTTTCCTCCGAACGACCCAAGGGGCTGAACAGGGTTTCGTCCGCCAGTTTTGAGTGGACAAACCTGAGTGATTTCACTTCTAGTGTTAGCCCTTTTCGCCGGGCCGAATGAATTGATTTAAAACCTAATGGAAAAACCGAACGTGCCGAACGACAAGAAACAACCGTCCCCTGGTGCCGCCTCAAAAACCGCTCAGGCAACACACACCAAAACCAACCAACCGGCAAAACCCGAACCCCCGGCGCAGAAGCGCATTGCTCCCCCGCCGCTCTTTCGAAGGATCGACTGGGCCGCGTTCGTGATTACGTTCATTTTCGTGTTCGTCGCCTATTGGCTGACCATTGCGCCGGAAATGACGCTGGAAGATTCGGGTGAATTGGCGACGGGATCGTTTTACGCGGGCATTCCGCATCCGCCGGGCTACCCGGTGTGGACGATTTTTACGCATTTCTGGACGTGGCTGCCCATTGGAAACGTGGCGTGGCGGGTGGCGCTGGCGGGTTCTTTTTCCGGCGCGGTCGCCTCGGGCATGCTGGCGTTCATCGTGTCGCGCGGCAGCAGCATGATCATCGAGAGCATCGATGATCTGAAAAATTTCGATCGCCGCTGGGAAAATGCGATTTGTCTCGTGGCGGGATTCGTCTCGGGCCTGCTGATTGGTTTCAACGGTTACATGTGGAGCCAGGCTGTGATTGTGGAAGTGTATCCGCTGAGCGTGGTGTCCTTGATGGGCGTTTTGCTGTGCCTCATGCGATGGATTTACGCGCCGTATCAGCATCGCTATTTGTATTTGGCCTTTTTCCTCTACGGCATTTGCGTCAATAACCATCAATCGCTGCTGGTCATCGCGATGGGCGTGGAAACCTTCATCGTCATTGCCGAACCGAAACTTGGCCGGGAAGTGATGCTTTGGAATTCCCTCATGTACATCGTAGGGCTTGTGATTCACCCGGAAATCCTCGCAGGCAACGTGCCGGTCTTTGTCATCTTCAACATCATCGGCATTGCTTCGATTGCGCTGTGGGCGTGGCTCACGATTTCGACCAAGAAGAAAGGCAGCCAGCTCGCGTTGGACGCGCTGATGCTCGGGACGTTCGGATGCGTGGGGTTGTTCCTGGGAGGTGTCACTCACTGGATTCCCAAAGTCAGCAGCGCCGGATTCCTGGTGATTCTCGCTCTCGCCGCCATCAGTTGTTGTGCCGGTTTTATTTATTTCATCCGCGAAACAAAATTGCTGGGCAAGGAATGGCTCATCACCCTCGGCTGCGGTGGCAGCTGGCTTTTGGGCGCAGCCTTCTATCTTTACGAACCGATCGCCGGCGCAACGGTGCCGCCGATGGAATGGGGCTATCCGCGCACGCTGGAGGGATTCATCCACGCCATCACACGCGGCCAGTATGAGAAAATTCATCCGACTTCAGGCAGCGGCACGGGCATCCACCTGATCACGAGTTTTTTCAGCACGTATCTGACGCAGATCTGGCGTTACATGGAAGGTTTGGATGATGAATTCAGCATGCTGTTCCTGCTCATCGCGCTGGTTATCTTCCTGTTTTATCTGAAGATGAAGCGGCGCGAGCGCATCTGGATCATTGGGTGCATCTCGATTTTCATCTGCCTGGGGCCGTTCCTGGTGTTGCTGCTGAATTTCCCGTCGGACCGCCAATCGCTGGAATTGAACCGCGTGTTTTTGACGTCATCGCACGTGATCATTTCGATGTTTGCCGGTTTTGGGCTCACGCTATTGGCGACCTACATGGCGACGCATTACCAAACATCGCGGCGCATTTTCATGATCGTCGGGTTGTGCATCATCGACATGGCGGTGTTCATGCTGGTGATCCAGGCGCAGGACCGGTTTGATTTGGACATGGCGGACTGGTCTTCGGCGCTGGGCTACGCGAAGGTGCTGTGCTGGATGCTGGCGGCAACAAGCGCGTTCATTTTCTGGCGCGAAGGTTTCAAGGAAGACAAGGTTCTAGCCTATGGTGTGCCCGGATTTTTTGGCGCGCTTTCGCTGGTGCCAACCATCCTGGCGCTGACGAGCCTGCAAAAGCCGTTTAATTTCAGCGGCTGGTCGGACACGATGCAGGGCATCGCGGACGCCTTTAAGCCGATGCACTACGGATTGCCGGTGCTGGCGGCGCTGGTGCTGCTGGCGCTGGGTGTCATTTTCCTCGGTGCGCTGGGGGTTTACAAGAGCCGCGCTCCGCTGATGATCACGCTCGCGGTTTTTGCGATCATGCCGACCTACTCGATTTTCAATCACTGGTTCGACAACGAACAGCGCAATCATTGGTTCGGATATTGGTTCGGCCACGACATGTTCACGCCGCCGGTAGCGGGTCCGGATGGCAAGTTCACTTACGACAAATCCGTCCGCGAAGAAATGATGAAGGGACCCAAGAGCGATCTGGTGTATCCCGAGATGACGAAGAACGCGATCCTGTTCGGCGGCACGGACCCGGGCCGTTTTGCGCCGACGTACATGATTTTCTGCGACAGCTTCATTCCTCACCGCTGCCAGCCGATCTTCGACCAGAATTTCGACCGCCGCGATGTCTATATCATCACGCAGAACGCACTGGCGGACCCGACGTACCTGCAATACATCCGCTCGCAATATTTCCGCAGCGCCGAGACGAATTACGACACGCCGTTCTTCCAGGAAGTGCTGCGCGGCCCGGCGGAGCATGACAAGTATTCGCCTTACTACGGCACGAATATCCTCGCCCGGATTGCGTACGATCTTCTCGACAAGCCCATCACGGAAATGGGTTCACGCGTTGAAACGCGCCGCCGCAAGGAAGGCGTGTTTCCGCCCAAGGAAATTTACACGCCGTCGCCGGAGGATTCACAGCAGGCCTTTTCGGATTACATGTCCGATGCGCAGCAACGCATTTACCACGATGAGACGCACCCCAATGAACCGAAACAGGTCAAGCCCGGCGAAGAGGTTCATCTGGACAACAACGGCCATGTCCAGGTCAGCGGACAGGTGGCGGTCATGGCCATCAATGGGTTGCTGACCAAGGTCATTTTTGATCACAACCCGACCAATGAATTTTTCGTCGAAGAAAGTTTCCCGCTCGACTGGATGTTCCCGCACCTGACGCCATTTGGCGTCATCATGAAGATCAATCGTGATCCCCTGCCCATGCTGACGGAGGACATTCTGAAGCGCGACCATGAGTTCTGGGCCAAGTATTCCGAACGGCTGATTGGCAATTGGATCACCTACGACACGCCGGTGAAGGAAATCACGGATTTCGCGGAGCGCGTTTACATGCACCACGATTTCACGGGCTTCAAGGGTGACCTTAAATTCATCCGCGACGACCAGGGGCAAAAGGCGTTTTCCAAATTGCGCAGTTCCATCGCCGGCGTTTACAGCTGGCGCCTGGGCCAGCCGCCCAGCGGTGGCACCATGCCGCCGCAGTACATGGCCACCGGCGCCAATCGCGCACTCGTCGAGCGCGAAGCGGATTTCGCTTTCAAGCAGGCATTCGCTTTCTGCCCCTACAGCCCGGAAGCGGTCTATCGCTACGTGCAGCTGCTTGTGAATATGCACCGCGTGGATGATGCGTTGCTGGTCGCCGAGACGGCCCAGAAACTGGATCCTTACAACACGCAGTTTTCGTATCTCATCGGCAACTTGAACAACATCAAGGCGCAGTCCGGCGCGATGGCGCAGTCGCTGTCGCAACTACAGACCGAAGTGGCGAAATTGCAGGAAGAGGTGAAGGCCCACCCGACGAACTTCAACAGCCAATTCGACCTGGCACAAAAACTTTTCCAAATGGGCCAGAACGAGCAGGCGTTCCAGGTGCTCGACGGCATCCTCACCAACCCGGCGGCGACGATCCCGATGGTGATGTCCGTGGCCGATGCGTATAACCGGCTCAACCAGCCGCAGAAGCTGCAGTTGGCCCTGAGCCGGCTGACGCAGCTCGCGCCGGACTCGCCGGAGGCGTGGTATGACCTCGCTGCCTCGCAGGCCCAACTCGGCCAGGGCGCGGAAGCCATGCAATCACTCCAGAAAGCCCTGGATCTGAACGCCAAACGGCTGGCGCAGAACCCCAAGACGAACGATCTCCGGAAGACGCTTGCCGGCGACGCGCGTTTTGGACAGTTGCGCGACACGCCGCAATTCAAAGCCCTGCTGGCCCCGCATTGATTCACGGTCCGCAGGGGAATTCCCTGTTCGGGTTCGTAGAATTTCGACCCCTATTTCCGTATTTCAAGGGGTTGCCGGACCGGCGACTATCGATTAACTTGGCTCTCCCTTAGGAACTTAAGGAACGCAGTGTTTCCATGAAGAAACCAGAAACTGAAAACACCGAAGCAGATGCAGGCGCGGCCGAGCCGTTGGTCCAGATCGATCCGTCGACCATCACGCCCGGACAGCTTGACGAATTAAAAGCGCGGGCGGAGAAGGCGGATGAGAATTGGGAACGGCTTCTGCGCACGACGGCTGATTTTGATAATTTCAAGAAACGCGCCGCGCGGGAAAAGCAGGAGGCGATTCGTTACGCCAACGAAGCAGTGCTGGAAAAACTGGTGCCGGTGCTGGATAATTTTGACGCGGCGCTTTCCGCGACTCAGAATCACTCCGGCGGCGCCGCGCAGTCATTGCAAACGGGCGTGGCGATGATTTTTCAGCAGCTTAAAAAAGTTTTGACGGAGTCGGGCCTGGAGGAAGTGGACGCGACCGGGCAGAAATTTGATCCGAACCTGCACGAGGCGGTTTCCCAGCAGGAAACCAGTGACGTGGCCGAGGGCCAGGTGCTACAGCAATTGCGCAAGGGCTACAAATTGCGCGACCGCCTGCTGCGTCCCGCCACGGTCGTTGTGGCCAAAAAGCCCGCCTGAGACGTGAAGAGATGGATGAATCGACGCGCCTGCTGACCGACGTTTGATGCGCGTCCCCGTTCAACCTGTTTAGTCCGTACAACCTATTTAACCACTAAAGTGTCCAAACGCGATTACTACGAAATTCTCCTGGTCGAGCGGATGGCTTCGACCGAAGAAATCAAGAAGTCCTACCGCAAGCTGGCCGTGAAGTTTCATCCGGATAAAAATCCCGGCGACAAGGCTGCCGAAGAAAAATTCAAGGAACTGGGAGAGGCTTACGAAATCCTGAGCGACCCGCAAAAGCGCGCGATCTATGACCAGCACGGCCATGCGGCTTTTGACCGGCGGGCGGGCGGTTTCGCGCGCGGCACCGGCGGTTTTCACGATCCGTTTGATATTTTCCGCGAGGTGTTCGGCGGCGGGGGGGGCATTTTTGACGACCTTTTCGGCGGCGGCCGGGCCGATCCCACACAACCGCAGCGCGGCGAGGATTTGCGTTATGATCTCGAAATCACTTTCGAGGAAGCGGCGAATGGTGTGGAAAAGGAAATCACCGTGTCGAAAGCCGACCGTTGCGAGGTGTGCAACGGATCCGGCGCGGAGGCCGGTTCGAAGGTGAAAATCTGCCCGACGTGCGGCGGAAACGGCCAGGTGGTGACGTCGCGGGGCATTTTCAGAATCGCGCAAACGTGTCCGGCCTGCCAGGGCGCGGGCCGCGTGATTGAAAAGCCGTGCAAAGCCTGCCATGGCAGCGGCCGGCGCGAGCGCGAATCCCAGATCAAATTGCGCATCCCGGGCGGCGTGGACACCGGCTCCCGGTTGCGTTCGGCGGGCAACGGACAGGCGGGCCTGCGCGGAGGGCCCCCGGGCGATTTGTATGTGGTGCTGCACGTGAAGCCGCATGAAATTTTTCAGCGCGATGGTGACGATTTGTTGTGCGAAGTGCCCGTCGGTTTCGCGCAGGCCGCGCTCGGCACTGAGATTGAAGTGCCGACTTTGAGCGGCAAGGCGGAAATAAAAATTCCGGCCGGCACGCAGCCCGGGACGATGTTCCGGCTCAAAGGCAAAGGCGTCAAAAATGTGCAGGGCTACGGGTACGGCGATTTGCACGTGCGTGTGCTGGTGGAAGTGCCGACGCATCTGACTTCCGCCCAAAAAGCGAAGCTCCAGGAATTTGCGGATTTGTGCAACGGCAAGGAAAGCCCGTTGAGCCAGAGTTTTTTCGAAAAGGCGAAGAAGCTGTTCAAGTAGCAAGCGTGATGCGTGAGACGTGAATGCGGCGTTCGAGCGCCGGTTTCACGTTTTGCGTTTTTACGTTTCACGCATCGCAATGCACCGTTTTTATCTGCCAGCCGTGGAGTGCAAGACCGGCCCGCTGACACTTGCAGGGCCGGAGGCCCACCATGCCGTGCGCGTGTTGCGCGTGCGGGCGGGCGATCAGGTCGTGATCCTGGATGGCGCGGGGCGGGAATTGCTTTGCCGCGTGGCCAATTTCGATCGCGACAAAGTTCATCTCGACGTCGTCGAAACAAAATCCACGCCTCCCCCACCCTGCCGGATCACGTTGTTGCAGGCGTTGCCGAAGGGAAAAATCATCGAGTCCATTATTCAGAAAGCGACGGAGCTTGGTGTGGCGCGCGTCGTGCCGTTGCTGACGGAGCGGGTTGTTGTTGAAATCGACGAAAAACGCGCCGGGCGAAAAGCCGAGAAATGGCAGCAGGTGGCCATCGAGGCCATCAAGCAATGCGGCCTGGCGTGGCTGCCGCAGGTGGAACCGGCGATGACACCGCAGGAATTTCTGGCACGGAAAGAAAAATTCGAACTGCCGCTCGTCGGCTCGCTGCAACCCGGCGCGCAGCACCCGAGAAAATATTTTCAGAAATTCGAGGTGGAACACAGGCGAAAACCCCAGTCGGCTTGCGTGTGGATCGGTCCCGAAGGTGATTTCACGCCTGAAGAAATCGCCACCATCACGGCGGCGGGAGCCTTGCCGATCACGCTCGGGAAACTGGTCCTGCGCGTGGAAACGGCGGCGACGTATTGCCTGTCTTTTCTGAACTACGAATTGAGCGCATAGCGCAATCAATTGAGTGGGCATAGGGAAAAGCGCCGGAGGGCCGGCGCACTCCAGGACGCTGACGCGAGACAATGGTCGAGGACATTCTCCGACAGGTCCTTGGACTGCGACAGACCTCTGCCGCTTTCTGCAGCATTAGCAAAGGATCGCATACCCTAAACTGGCGATTGTCGGGCCATCGACAGTGATTAAAATTCGGGTGTCACTCATGCGAATTCCGTTCTGTAATACTTCTTTTGTGCTTTGCCTTCGCATAGCAGTTTTGCTTTTGTCCGCAGCCACCGGCTTTTCCGCGACGACCTGGTTCGTGGCCACCAACGGTCTCGACACAAATCCCGGAACCAGCAACAGCCCTTTTGCGACCATCATGCGCGCGCAGACGGCGGCGTCCTCCGGTGACACCGTTTATCTGCGCGGCGGGACCTACGGTCTCGACAACTCGAACATCACTGCCACCAATAGTCCGTGGATCATCGTCAATAACATCACGAAGAGCGGCATCAGTTATCTGGCGTATCCAGGCGAATTGCCGGTTTTCAATTTTACAAACGTGCAGCCCGTGAATTTCCGCGTCACGGCGTTTCATGTCACGGCGAACAATTGCGTGTTTCAGGGTTTTGATGTCGTCGGGGTGCAGGTGACGATTCAGACGAACCACACGCAATCGGAATGTTTTCGCATCGATGGCGGAAGCAGAAATCGTTTCCAGCAATTGCGCATGCACGACGGCATGGCGAACGGGTGGTATTTGACGAAGGGTGCGAGCAATCTGGTCATCAACTGCGATGCTTACAATAACAAGGGGCTCGACAGCGGATCCATCGGCAACACGGACGGCTTCGGCTGCCATCCGAGTGCCGGCGGCAGGAGCAATGTGCTCTACGGCTGCCGCGCGTGGTTCAACAGCGATGACGGTTACGACTGCATCAATGCATTCGAGACGGTCACTTTCGATCATTGCTGGTCTTTTTATAATGGTTACTGGACAAATTTTTCGAGCACTGGCGGCGATGGGAACGGTTTCAAGGCGGGTGGCTATGGCGTGTCCGGCAGTCCGGTGCCGTCGCCAATTCCGCGGCACGTGGTTCGATTCGATCTTGCCGTGAGGAATCGCGCCAACGGCTTTTATTCCAATCACCACATGAACGGCAGCGATTGGTTCAATAACACGGCGTATCGCAACCAGACGGATTTCAACATGCTGTGCAACACGAACAACACGAGCACTTCCTATGACGTGCCTGGGTTCAATCACGTGATGAAAAACAATCTTGGCTACCGGGCGAATTCCACCGAGGTTTCGAATTTGGGCGCGAGCAACGACGTGACGTTTAATTTTTTCACGCTGCCCGTGACCGTGGCGTCGAATGATTTCATGACGCTCGATGAGAGTCAACTGACCGCGCCGCGGCAACCAGACGGCAGCCTGCCTTACATCAATTTTGCGCGGCTGACGAACACGAGCGATTGCATCGATAAGGGCACGAATCTCGGCTTCGCGTTTTACGGGGCGGCGCCGGATTTGGGCGCGTTTGAGTTTGGCCCCACGAACGGGCCCAACGTGGCCATTGCGGCTTCCGGAACGAACCTGATTGTTTCCGCGAGCGGCTGGGCGAACCGCACCAATTATTTGCTCACTTCGACAAACTTGCTGCTCCCGCCGTCGCTATGGACGCGGATTGCGACGAACAAATCAGACCTGACAGGCGCCAGTGCGTTCACGAACCCAGTTGGCGCGGACGTTCCGCAAAACTTTTATCTTATCGACGCGCCGTAATCTGCGAATCGCCGGCGAGACGCCGGCGCTCCCGGGAGTCAAGAACCCTCAGCGCGATTGGACGAGCACGCGAAAGGCGCGGCCAAGATGTTCGGGGTGCGTGAGGGTTTGAAATTGGCGGGTGCGGCTTGCGTCCCACTTGTCGGGGGAATCGGTTCGCTGGAAAATCTTTTCCGCGATGCGAACGAGAAATTGCGGCTGGCCGGAAAACAGTTCGGTTTTCAACCCGGCTTCCTCGCCGATTTTTTGAATGGCGGCAAAATTCACGTGCGCGGTCAGGTCCTGCGCGCCGGGATTTGCCAGCACATCGTCCGTGACGCGATGGCGATGATAGGCGCGGAGCGTGCCGTTCGTGCGGCTGGGCGAAAACCGTTCTTCGTCCGTGAAGCCGTAATCGATGGCGAGCAACCTGCCGCGTTTCAAAACGCCGGCGGCCTCACGCCACCAGACTTCGGCGGCGGGCGAAGTTTCGATGATGTAGCCGTCGGGAAGCACGGGTTCCAAATCCGAAATCCGAAATCCGAAATCCGAAATTCCGATTCGGGTCCAAACGAATTTTTCACCGTCCAAACCCACTCCCCATTCGAACCATTCCTCTTTCTTCGCATCCCAGCCGAAACGGCGGATGGGCATCGCGTCGAGAAGTTCATTGGAGAAAATAATTGTTTCCGCGGCGGAAGTTGTTTTCAACCCGGCGATTTCCGGAACCCAGGTTACCTGCTTTTCAAAATCCTCGAGGGTTGCGCGCTGCCATTCTTTTCGGCGAGCGGAGGGTTCGACGATGCAGTAATTTAGTCGGTCAAAAATTGCCTGATGGCGCTTGCGAAGCCCGGTCAAAATATCCGCCGCCAGCCTGCCGTTGTGAGCGCCGGCTTCGACGATTCGGACCTCTGCTTTTTGCCGCTCCGAGGCCACCGAAAGCCATTCGGCGAATTGAAAGGCGAGCAGTTCCCCGAAGAGGCTGCCCACGCTCACGCTGGTGAAGAAATCGCCCTGTTTTCCGACATTGTCCTCTTCCTTTTCGTAATATCCAAAATCGGGACAATACAGCGCCAGCACCATAAAACGCGAAAAAGGGATACTTCCCCGGCTTTTTATTTCGGCGGTAATTTTATCGATGATTTCGCTCACTCGTTAAAGTGTGGTGCGGATTTAGCTACTACTGGCTGCGACATAAGGAACTTATGGCAAAGATTGACGCATTCTTCAATTTGATGTTCGAGCAAAAAGCTTCGGACCTGCACCTTTCGTCCGGGAATGCCCCCATTCTCCGCATCAATGGCGAGCTCCAGCGCGTGGATTTCCCGCCCCTCGAAAGCGACAGCCTCAAGACGATGCTTTACGAAATCGCGCCGGAGTACAAGATCAAGATTTTTGAAGAAACCGGGGACGTCGATTTCGGCTACGAGATTCCCAACATCTCCCGTTTCCGCGCGAATTTCTTCAATCAGAAGAACGGCGTGGCGGCGGTCTTCCGCCAGATTCCGAGCAAGGTGCTTTCGTTTGAGGACTTCGAAAAATTCGACGCCCCGCTGCCGCCGGTATTGAAAAAGTTCGCGATGCTGCATCGTGGGCTGGTGGTCGTGACCGGCCCGACCGGCTCGGGCAAATCGACGACGCTGGCCGCGATGGTGGATTACGCGAATAAAAATCGCCGCGACCACATCATCACGGTTGAGGACCCGATCGAATTCGTTCACGAGAGCAAGAATTGCCTCGTCAATCACCGCGAAGTGGGCGTGCACACGAAAAGTTTTGCCTCCGCGTTGCGCGGCGCCCTGCGTGAAGACCCGGACATGATCCTGGTCGGTGAGTTGCGCGACCTGGAAACCATCGAACTGGCGCTCGTAGCGGCCAGCACGGGTCACCTTGTTTTTGGCACATTGCACACGCCGAGCGCGGCCAAGACGGTGGACCGTATCATTGACGTTTTTCCGGGTGACCAGCAGAACAAAGTGCGCGCCACTTTGTCGGAAGCGTTGAAGGGAATTGTGGCGCAAAACCTCTTCAGGCGCGTGGACAAGAAAGGCCGCGTTGCGGCGCTTGAAATCCTGGTGTTCACCACAGCCATCGCGAACCTTGTGCGCGAAGGCAAGACGCACCAAATCCCCGGCATGATTCAAGTCGGCAAACGCCAGGGCAACCAGCCGCTCGATGACTCCATCATGGACCATTTGCGGATGAAACGAATTTCCCCCGAAGAAGCGTACGACAAGGCGCTGGACAAAAAGAAATTCCGGTCGTTCCTGACGACGCCACCGGACGACGATGAATAAAATTTGATTAATTATGCGCCGCCCCGAACTGGATATCATTCTGACCACCATGCTGGATTCCCAGCCTGAGGTGTCCGACCTTTTGTTCACGGTCGACAAACCGCTCCAGGTGGAATCATTCGGCGAATTGAAGCCGGTCACCCTGGATCCCCCGATCGAGAGCCTCACGCCGTATCAAACCGAGGTGATTGCGATGAATCTCATCGGTGAAAACAACTGGCACGCGGAGGATTTGCTGCGCCGCGGCTCGTGCGACGCGGCCTATACGCTCGCGGACAAGGCGCGTTTTCGTCTCAACATTTTCTCGCAGCGCGGAAATTATTCCATCGTCTGCCGCAAACTGAACACGGAAATTCCGACGCTCGAACAATTGGACCTGCCGGAAATCATCCGGCTCGTGCCGCGTGAAAAAACCGGCCTGGTGCTCGTGACGGGCGCAACCGGTTCGGGCAAATCCACAACACTCGCCGCCGTCCTGAACGACATCAACAAATCGAAGCCCGTCCATATCATCACGCTGGAGGATCCGGTTGAATTTGTGCATCCGCATCACATGGCGACGTTCAACCAACGGGAGCTGGGAACGGATTTCGACAATTATTCCAACGGTTTGCGCGCCGCGTTGCGCCAGGCGCCGAAGGTTATTCTTGTCGGCGAAATGCGCGATCGCGAGACGGTGAAGATTGCTTTGAGCGCGGCTGAAACCGGCCACCTTGTGCTGAGCACATTGCATACGATTGACGCCGGTCAGACCATTAATCGTATTCTCGGCATGTTCGAAACCGAGGAGCAGGAGCAGATTCGCGGGCGTCTCGCGGAGACTCTCCGCTGGGTCGTCAGCCAGCGGTTGGTGCCCAGGGAAAGCGGCGGACGATTCGCGCTATTGGAAATCATGGGCTCGAATCTGCGCACGCAGGAAACGATTCGGCTGGGCGAAACCGAAGGCAAAAGCTTTTACGAAATCATCGAGGCCAGCCAGCCGTTTGGATGGCGCACGTTCGACACCGCGGCGCTCGAGGCTTTCGAACAAGGCACAATCAGCGAAGAAACCGCCCTGCTCTACTGCACCAAGCGCGGCCCGGTCACGCGCGGCATCGACAACATCAAAAAGGGCCGCGGCGAAACCACGACGGATATCTCGACGTTGCGCATGAAGGAAAAAGAGAAAGAGGCCGCTGCCGCCGCGAAGTCAGCGGATCCGCTGGCGGGCGGGCTCAAGCTCAAATTGAAATAAAATTATGTCCACGCAATTTGATTTCGTCAGCACAACCGACAAGCCGGCGCTGCTTGCCTTCTCGACTCCCGAATGGCTTGAAGAGGCGCGCACGGCGCTGGTGGAACTGGGTTACAAAGTTCACACCGCGGCCACGCACGGCGATTTTTTGATTCGTTTCAGCCAGGTGCGTTACCAGGTGGTGATCATCGAGGAACGTTTTGCGGCGAATGACATCACGGAAAACCTCACGCTGGGCGCAATGCAACGCATGCCGATGAGCCAGCGCCGCCACGCGACGGTAATTCTGCTGGGCGATTCGTTCCAGACGTTCACGCCCATGCAGGCATTCCAACAAAGCGTGCATGCGGTCATCAACAGCTCCGAATTGTTCCTCCTCAAGCAATTGATCGAAAAGACGATTGCCGACAACGATCTCTTCCTGCAGACCTTCCGCGAAACGCAGACGCGCGTGCATACGACGGGCAAGGAAGATTAATTCGGCAGCACGTTCCACATCTCGATTTTGGCCACAATCTGCCTACGACCGATGACCTGGAAGAGTCCGACACAAATGTGTCATGATAAATTCATTTAAAATCCGGGTCATCGACCGGGATCCGGACTGTTTAAAGATCGACATCTCCTCGTCGAATGGCCGCTTCTCTGGTGCAGCCGAAATTTACGCTGGTTTGCATCAACCGGGTGAATTCATCCGAGCGATAAAGGGCTTTCCCAAAAACTTAGCCGACGAACGCAAATACGTCATTGGAACGAAGAACAAAAACAATGCGGCCGGATTCTGCTCACTCCGGATTTATTGCCGAAACGCATCAGGACACATCGCTATAGACCTTGAATTCGAGGACGACAATCGAAGCGACGCCGCCAAATTCACATTATTTCCAGTTTTAGCATCGGACATCGACCAATTGGTCGTTCAGCTTAAATTGATGGACGATGGTCGGCTTCAGGAAGCAAGACTCGGAGCGTGACAAACCAGCCATCCTCACCGAGTCACCAAATCATCGCTGGACCACATAACCTTATCCGGCCCCGCAGAACGAATCTCCATTTCCTGGCCGGAAATTTGATGGAAGAAAAAGGGCGTGCCGTAGGCATCCAACATTTCGCCTTTTTCATTCACGCGCAGGCCGGAGTCGGCGACGAAATTAATTTGCTTCGGATTTTTTCCCATCAGTGCGGCGGTGATTTCGGGATTCGTGCCGACGGGATCTTCGCCGAAAGCAGCGCGATAATTGTGCATCACGACGCGCGCTTTATCCAAAACAATCTCTGGCGAAAGATTGGCGGATTCATTCGTCTCAGCGGTCGCGCCAGCCGTTGCGGCCGGTGATGCGGCGTGAGAGGCCAATTCGCCGGGAGCGGTTTCTGTTGCAGGCGCGCGGGTCGAAGAGACAGGCGGCGGGGTTTGAAGATGGATTGGCGCGGCGGCGGAATTGGAGTTCGATTGGGGCGTGGTTGCGCCCGGCGGCAATGGTTTCTCCGGCGCCGGCTTGAGGGACAACACCAGAATAATCAATGCGATGATAATCGCAATGATCGCAACCAGCGTCCGAAGTCTGCTCATGAGGGCCTCATGAAGCCGAGATCCGCCGTCGCAAACCGGCCAATGTTGGGGAACACCGTCGCGAGGTTGCTGTTATCGACGCCAAACCACGTGGCGATGGTCGCGAAGTATTGATCGATGGCGGTGGTCGGAATCCAACGACCAGTGCTGGTGTCGTCCGGGCCGTTGACGGTAAGGGTGGGAAATTTTCCGTAGGTTTTTCCGCCCGCGACCGCACCACCCGAGCCGCCCGAGCCGCCGAGGATTAAATGGTGACTGCCCCAGCCGTGATCGCTCCCCTGCCCGTTGCTTGGGAATGTGCGGCCAAAATCGCTGGCGGTGAACACCGTGACCTTGTCCTCGAGATTCAACTGTTTCATCGCGTTCTGGAAGGAAAGCAGCGATTGGCTCAACTCGGCGAACAGATTCGCGTGCGCGCCGAGAATCACGTTGTTGGGATTGTTGTTCGAGTAATTGGTCTGGCCGCTGTGCAAATCGTATCCGCCAACCTGGCAGAAGAAAATCTGGCGTTTCATGCCGAAACCGTTTTGGCCGGACGGCGGCGCGCCTTGCGTGCGATAGCCGGCGTCGATCAACCGCGCGATCATTTTTAATTGCTGGCTTAAACCCGAAGTGAACGTGCTCCCGCCATTGGGCGTCACAATCGTGCTGGAGAACCCGTTGGTCCAGAAATTCGCCGGGGCGCTGTTGGTAATGGCGCTGTTGAGGAGCGAGCCGGTATTGATGCTGTGCTCGACGACGCCGGCGTATGCCTGCGCCTGCAAGTTGGAATACGGCAGCCCGAGAATGTTCGTGAGCGCCGCCAGGCGCGCGCCGCTCACGCCGTTGAGAGAAACAGCGCCGCTGGTGGAAACGGCGTATTGCGAAACAATATTGCCGACTTCAAAGGTGTTCGCGCCCGCGAGCGAAACGGAGAGCGAAATTTTCGCGCCGGGATTCACTGAGTTCAAGAGGTCCGCGCAGCGGCCGCCCCAACCGGTCAAAGCCGGCTGGTCCGGGACGGAAGTCTGCCATTGCGTGACCTGGTCGGCGTGTGAAAAAAGCTGGGGCGGTCTTGAGCCGCCGCTTTGATATTGCGCGCGCGTGATGGGCATCACGAGCGTCCCGGCGTTCATGAGCACCGCCAGTCTGCCCTGGGTAAACAACTGCTGCAATTCCGGGCACGCGGGATGCAATCCAAACGTGTGACCGTCCGGGTCCATGTAATCCGTCGTGCCATCACTTTGCTTCAGCCGGAGCAGCGAGCTTTGAGGAATCGCCAGCACGGGCGTGCGAATCGCCGAGTAGTTATCATACTCGCTCGAAACCGTCGGCATGACGAGATTGTTGGAATCGTTTCCGCCGGCGAGGAAAATGCAGACGAGCGCCTTGTAATCGGAGATGTTTGATTGCGCAACGGCGGCGTTCATGAAACGCAAATCGCGGATGGCGGAAGTCATTGCGGCGGTGCCGACGGCGGCGCAGGCGGCGCGCCGGAGAAAATCGCGGCGAGTAATGACCGAAACGTTTTTTTCCTTCATAAAATCATTTCTGGATCGTGTAATCCGGCGAAGCAGTGATCAAATGCACCACGGCGCGCACGCGATCGCGCATTTGCTTCTGCGTGGGCGGCGAGCTCATCGGGAAATTCACGGTGTTGGTGACGTAGTTCACAATGTTGCTTTTCGCCGCGGCAGACAACTGGCCGGCGACCAGCAGCGAGTTCAATGAATCCACCAGCGCGGGAACGCTTCCGTTGGTGGTGTAACCCGCGGACATCCACGGGCCGATATCAAGAACAATGGCGCCGCCGCCGTTATTGAAACTCGTGAGGCCATTGGTGTTGTTGCCGTTGCCGAGGATGCCGCCTTCGAGGAAGTTCATTTGCAGCGCCACGCTGGTGTCCGAAGTCAGTTGAAATTCAGGCGTCGTCAAGCCGGCGGAAGCGAGCGCGCCCGGGAATTCATAATTCGGGAAAAAGAAATTGAACACCGTGGGCGGACTGAGCGGTGATTGCGAGAGGTTGAAGGTCGAGCCGCTGTCCGTGTAACCCATGTTCCACGTGCTCCACTGGACCGTGACGTTGCCGGAGCGATTCACCGGCGGCGGCGCTTGCGGGTAAATACTGAAGCTGCTGCCGCTCTGAGTCGTGGAGTTTGTCACCACAAGCGTGAAATGAGTCGGGTTGGGAACGGTCTGAACGGTGTAGACACCGTCCGACGGCGTGGTGGTATTGAAGATCACCAACACCGGGTCATTTGGATTGAGTCCGTGCGGGCCCGGGCAGGTCACCGTGACGTTGGTGCTGCTTTGCGAGAAACCGCTGGCGGTAATCTTCGACAGCAGGCAATTGCCGGAAAGCACTGAGTTATCCAGCGTGGCGACAGCGAAAGAGGACGCGGAATTCGACGCCGTGACCTGATACAAGCCGCTGGCCGCGCCGCCGCTGGCAAAGGTCAGATACGCTGTGTTGCCGACGGAGAGACCGTGGCTGGAAATATTCAACGTGATCACGTTTGTATTTTGAGAATACGTGCCGGCGCTCATCCCCGGCGTGACGATGGTGAATGTGTTCGGGCCGGTGACGGTCACAGTATAATTCTGGTTCGGCGGCGCGGGCTGGCCGGAGGTGTCCGCAAAATCCAGCGCGACAACATCGCCGTTGTTCAACCGGTGCGGCTGGGTTGTGGTGATTGTGTTCGTCTGCGTGCCGCTTTGCGTGTAGGTGCCGTTCATGGTGGACGGCGCAGGGAAGGCGCGCGCCATCGCGGTCACGCGCAGGAGCGGCTCGCGCTGCTTGCCGAAGGTGGTTGTGACCACTGAGTTCGAAGTGCGTGCTTCGGAATCCAGCAGGATGGCCGCGATGACTGCCTGCATATCGCCGCGGACGCCGTTGCCGTTGTCATTGAACTTCTGCACGACGCGGTAGAGATAACCGCGGCTCGGATTGCTCGTGACGAGCCGTTGAATGAGCTGGCGGCAGATGAACGGTCCGACGTTTTGGTTGTAATAGATCGAATCCAGCGCCTGCTCGAGGTCCTGCGAGCAATAGAAATCAAAATTCGTCAGGGCGGTGTTGGTGGCATTGCCAAGCGCCGGGGGCAGCATGACGTTGTCGAGAACCAATTTTGCATTCAAATCGTGATGGGTCGGAACGAGCACCATCGGGTTGGTGTAATTGACGGAGGGATTGAATTTCGTCGGCAGCCGGCCGTTGGCCTGGTTGGTTTGATAATAATTCCAGCCGGTAAATGCCTGCGCGAATCCCTGCACGACATTCTGGCTGTAGGTGGGAACGAGGTTGCCCTGCGAATCGAGAATCAAAGTTCCATCGGGCCAGAGACGATTCAGGCCGATGGAAAAGAGCTGGTTGATTTCGCGCGCGTAATTCTCGTTGGCGTGAGTGCCGGTGATGATGCTGCCCTTGTCGTTGCCCTGCATGTTGAGATAGACGCCCATGGCGGGCGTGAGCGTCACCGATTTGAGCAGCGAGCGGAAATTGCCAAAGGCATTGTCGACCAGCGTGTCGTAATAATATCCCAGCGCGTCCGCGTGATCCTGCAAGGTGCCGGTTTCGGAGGCGACCATGATTTCGCTCAAGGCGAAAGCCACGCGCTGCCGCAATTGATCCGGTGCGGTCACGGAATTCTGCCACCAGGTGTTGAACCAATCACTGCTTGGGAACGGATCGGTCGGGTCCAAGCTCATGTTGGCGAACACGACTGGCAAGTGATGCGTGGCGGGCAGCGAAAATTGGTTGAGAATCCAATTCGTGTAACCGAGTGATTGGACGGATGCGATGTCGGCCGCGCCCGGTCCGAAAGTTGCCTGCGCGAGGAACCGAACCGCAGCGTTTGTGTTGGCGGAATCATCCGTCCACGCCGGCGGCGCCGGCGGCGGCGTAAACGTCTGCGAACCGGCGGCGAGAGTGAAGTGCCCGCCGATTTCGCCATTCGGATTGGCCGCGGTTTGAATGAGGATGTAACACTTGTTCTCGTTGATGATTTCCTGAATGTCCGCGGCGGAAAGTGCGCCGGTCGGTTTGATCGTCCAGACGTAAGTGCCATCAGGCTGCGGATGCGCGGCGGCGATATCGAACAACAACGTGGTCGGGTAATTCAGATACGGATCGGAATAGATGTGATCCACGTGCGTGCCGGCGAGATTGTTCACGGAATAACTCAAAATCGCCTTCGTGCCGTCAGAGCTGACGCGCAGCGAGGCCGAGCCGACGGCGTCGCTGTTGATGCCGGGCAGCGCGAGCATGTTCGCCGAATAAAGCGTGCCGGGAATCGAGACGGCCGGCGGCGGATAATAGCGCGAGCACAAATAGCTGGGCGTAACGTCCGCGGGCGTGGTGTTGGTGCCCATCGGGTCCTGCAGCCAGCCGACCGACCAATTGTCTCCGGAGCCAACGCCGGCTTTGTGGAGAATTTCGACGTAATATTTCTGCCCGGCGACAAGCGACAGCCAGCCGGACCTTTGCGCTGCCTGCACATTCCATTGCCGGGGCGAAGTGCCGTTCTGCCCGGGCGCGGTCGGATTATTCGTCGGCGTGACCCACGCGCGAAGAACCTTGTTCACCGCTTCGCCGTCATTCGAAATCCAAAGCTGCGCGGAATCGCTGCCCGCAATCCAGAAGTAATAATTCCCGGTCGTCGGCGCGGTGAAATAACCGCGGATGCGTTCGCCATAATTGTCACCGAAATCCGTGATGCCTTCCAGGCCACTGAGCGGAGCGATGGAATTGGCCGGTGTGTCGACCGGAATATCGGAGATATTCACGCCCGGGTCGTTGGTCCACACTTCCCTCACGACCGAACTGCCTGTGTCGATGATGAGAATGTCCAGCACCGATGCGCCGGTGCCCACGGAATTGCTCGAGGTCAACGGCACTGAATAATCGCCCGCGAGCGAAGGGATGCCGGAGATGACGCCGTTCGTGGTATTGAAGGTCAAGCCGGGTGGAAGATTCGTTGCGGTGAAACCTTTTGGAGTGTTGGCGCCGGTGACGGTGAAGCTGAAGGGTTGTCCGACAAATCCGAACGCAGTGAGCGGGCTGGTGACGACGGGCGGCGCATTTGTGCTGCTGCCATCGATGCTGTTGGTCGCGTAGAGGCGGTCTGACGGGATGATTTGCCGCGGCTGGCTGGCGCTGTACCAGTAGAGATGCACCTGCGCTTTGCCTTTATTCTGCAGGTATTCGAGTTTGATGTTGTAACGCGTGTTGGCCTGCAGCGCGATGGCGTTGGTCCATTCGGTTCCGCTTTGGGACTGCCATTTATCAATCAGCAACTGGTCGTTCACCCACAACTTCACGCCGTCATCAGAGACGGTGTCGAAATAGTAAGTCTCGGAATATTGCGGCTCGATTTGGCCGGTCCAGCGGACGGAGAAAAGTCCGTTGCTCAGGTTTGGGTACATGCTGCTGTTGGTCCAATTGAAATCAATGATCGGATCGATGTTCGTGAAGAACGCATTCGTGGGGTTGAAATTCGTAACGCTCAGATAAGTCAGGCTGGCGTTGGTAAAATAAACCCCGGTCAGGCCGGCGCCGTTGGCGGTCATTGAAGGATAAATCAGGACGTTGGCGTTGCTTTGCGGCCCGACGGTGTAATTTGCTCCCGGCAATAATTTCAACTGCGTAATGACCGGGACTTGCAGGCTCGTGTTCGCGAGTGGAGTGACGGCAATGGTTTTTGAGAAGGTGCCCGCCGGCAGCGTGACCAGCGTGGGCAGATTGTTCAAATAATCCACGCCCGGCATGGCAAATCCAGTCCCCGGGCCGCCGGCCCCCACGTTCACGGTGACCGAATCCAGGGCGAAGCCCGAGCGCGTGACGGTGAACTCGCCCAAATCAGTGGGCGATTGCCCGTAATCCGGCTGCACGGTCGTTGGGTCGCTGGCCGTAATATTGACCACGTTTTGCGTGGACATCACGCTCGACGCGTATTGGTAATCAGAAATCGGCTGGCCGTTGCCATCGAGACGGCCGTTGCTGAACGCGTTCGAAGGATCAAGACCGAGTTGATATTTTTCCCAATCGTTCAGGCCGTCGCCGCTTTCCACGTCCGAAATCGTGATCCGAAAAAATTTTCCCGAGAGATTGGCCGGCGCGGGAAAACTGATATTGGTCGTGCCCGGCTGCGCCAGCACACTGGCTTCATTGGTCCAGGACGACCCGCCCAGCAAGGTGCGGCTTTGCAGTTGATAGAATTTCCCCGGAAGACCGGGCATATTCATGACCAGGTTCGTTCCGGAAAGTGTGAGGCCGGAAATTTTTGGATAGGAATTGCGGTTGAAAGGATCCGTGCCCGCGATGCTCTCCAGAATATTGGGAAACCCGTCGCCGTCCGAGTCGAGCGATGGACTGATACCGACTGCGCCGTGCATCTGTTCCCAAATATCGCTCATCCCGTTTGTGTTCGCGTCGAGCATCGCCCAGGCACGGCCCGCGGTTGCGAGACAAAGGGCGAGAAGGAAAAGCTGCCTTAATCCAATGAAAATTGTTATTGAGGATGCACGCATTTGCAGGATGAATCTTTGCTTGTCATGCAGTGGCTTCTACGACGCTGCCATCATCCTTCTTAACCATAATTCATGTCAAGTAGCATCAACTTTAATGAAGCGGTAACTGGAACATTAACTGTTATTGCATGGGACATTTTTGTCTTTTTTCCGGACCGTTCGAAAATTTTTTTTTGCAAGGAGCGTTTTTGAGGCGCGAAATCCCGCCGGCGGGACGCCGGCGCGCCCAGGAGGAAACAAAAAAACTCCGGCGTTTTTCGCCGGAGCTTTTCGAAAATTTGGGACGCGGTTTTAGTGATTGTGTCCGCAGCCACAGCCGTCGCCGCAACCGCCGCCGCTTTCTTCAAAGTCGGCTTCCGTCGGAATCCGGCCCAGTTCCAGCGTCTTGCTGACGTACTGGTTGATGGATTGATGGACGTGATGCATTTCCTCCTGTGCCTCGAGGAAGCCGCGGGCGACCGGATTGCTCAACAGGGCTTCGCGCTCTTTTTCGAACGCGGAAATTTCCTCGGCGGTCAATTGCGAGCGCTGCTGTTTTTGTTGGAGGGTCTGGCCTTTGGCCATGAGCCCCTCGTATTGCTCGCGGGCTTTTTCGTCCGCGACAAACGTTTGAATCCGCTGCCGGGCGGCGCGCATCTCGGGCTGGTCCAAAATCGCTTGGCACAGTTCCCTTGTCTTATCGGTGATCAGGCTTTCTTGAGTCGTTTGCATAGTCTTTGCTGAATATGAGCCCATAATACACCACAGCCTGGCTTCAATTGCAAACGAATGTTCTGTGTGCGCCGTCCTTATTCGCGCGGTATGGACGCCGCGCTGCGGCGCGGACGGCGCAGCGCGCCATCCCTACGACCTTTTTGTAGGATATTTTCCGCGTTCCACCGGAGTTCACCCTATTTTTGCTGCCAGAAAAAATCCCTATTTTGAACGTGTCGTTTGAATGAATAAAGAAATCCGGGTGCTGGTGGTGGAAGACTCACCGCAGGACATGGCCTTGATCAACCATGAACTGCGCAAGGCGGGCTTGCGCTTCCGTTCGCGCCGGGTCGAATCGCGGGAGGCTTTCCTCCACGAACTGGAATTTCACCCGCCGGACATCATTCTTTCCGACCACGGCGTGCCCGGCTTCAATGGTTTTGCCGCGCTGGCCGAGGCGCGCAGCCGCTGTCCGGACGCACCGTTCATTTTCGTGACCGGCGTTCCGCGGGATGAAGCCGTGCGGGAAACGCTGCACAGCGGCGCGGATGATTATGTCCTCAAGAGCCATCTGAATCTCCTCGGTCCTGCCATTGAACACGCCATGAGCGAGGCAGATTCGCGGGCGAACCGCGCGCACCTCGAAAATGCGTTGCAAAACGCCGAGGAACAATTGCAGTTGCTCATCGAAGAACTGGCTGAACACGCCACGTTCATGCTCAATGACGAAGGCCGAATTGCCAGTTGGAACCCCCGGGCGGAACAAATGCTCGGCTTCGGGCCGGAGGAAATCCTGGGGTGCGACTTCAAGGATGTCTTCGTAAGCGAGCCCGCCGGACAAGATCATCCCCGGGAGCTGCTTGAGGCGGCGACGCGCGAAGGCCGCGCCGAACTGACCGTTTCGCTCACCCGCAAAAACCACGAGCCCTTCCAGGCCCGGGCAAAAGTGATCGCGGTCCGGGGGCAATCGCGGCGGCTGCGCGGTTTCCTGTGCGTGTTGCGGGATCCGGCCAGGTGCGACATCGCGGCCGAACGCATGGCCAGACTGGAAGCGGCCTCGCGGGAAATGGAGCGCTTCACCCACGCCATTGCGCTCGACCTGCGGCTTCCGCTGCGCGATATCGAGAGTTGCGCCGAACTGCTCGCCAAAAACCCGGCCAGCCAGCTTGATCAGAGATGCCAGAGCTACGTCAAAACCATCAACGAAGCGGTTCACCGCATGAGCCGCCTAGTGGACGATCTGTTTACGTTCTCGCACATCGGCCAGACGGAAATGTATCGCCTGAATCTCAGCCTCAAGGAGATCGCGAAGGAGGTGATTCACGACCTGCGGCACGAGATGGAAGGCCGGGATGTGGAATGGATTATCGGCGATCTGCCCGAAGTGATGGGCGACTCCGTCATGCTCTGGCGGGCGATGACAAATCTCATTTCCAACGCGCTGAAATTCACCCGCACAAGGGAGCACGCCCGCATCGAAATCGGCGCGAGGGAAGACGAACGCCAATACACGATATTCGTCCGCGACAATGGAGTCGGTTTTCATCACGGAAGCGCTGGCCGGCTTTTTGGCGTGTTCCAGCGATTGCACACGCAGGAGGAATTCGAAGGGGCGGGCATGGGCCTGGCGAATGTCCGCCGCATCATCGAACGGCACGGCGGAAAAGTCTGGGCCGAGGGCGCGGAAGGCGAAGGAGCGGCTTTTTACTTCACATTGCCGAAGGAAAATTGATTTTCCACGCGGCGCGATTTGGCATGGGGGTCGTTACCCTATTTTACAGGAGAGCAAGGCTGGCCTACATTCCGCCAGAAACTGAGCCACACACTTTTTAGTCTATCAAACGAAAACTTCGCATATTAATGATCGAAGACGAGGTGCGAGACGCCGAGCTAGCAGAGCATACGCTCCGGCACAGCGGCTTCGATTTCTCGTTTAAGCGCGTGGACACCGAAGATGCGTTTCTGCGCGAGCTGGATCATTTCAGGCCCAGCGTCATCCTATCCGACCACGGCCTGCCTGCTTTTGACGGTTTTTCCGCTCTTTCGCTGGCGCAACAAAAATGCCCGGATGTTCCCTTCATATTTGTGACCGGTTCGCTCGGCGAGGAAATGGCGATCAAGGCGCTCAAAAGCGGCGCCACGGATTTCGTTTTGAAGCATCACCTCGCGACGCTGCCCCCTGCCCTCCACCGCGCATTGAATCAAGCCGAGTTTCACGTGCAGCGCAAACGCGCGGAGGAAGCGCTGCTGATGAGTGAAGAGCGTTATCGCAGCCTGGTGGAACTCTCGCCGGACGCCCTGTTCGTCCAGATCGGCGATAGGATTGTTTTCATCAATACGGCCGGGGTCAAGTTGCTCGGCGCGCACAAGGCGAAGGAAATCATCGGTTGTTCGCCTCTCAGTTTTGTGCATCCGGACGATCGCAGGAGAATCGAGCAGCGCATCTGCAAATTATACGAGGACCACAGGCCGTTGCACTTCGTCGAACACCGGATAATCCGGCTCGACGGCACGGCGCTGGACGTTGAAATGGCCGGCACGCCGCTGGTGTTTGAAGGGAAACAGGCGGCGCAAGTGATTCTCCATGACATCACGGAACGCAAACGTTCGGAGGAGGAAATCCGCCGTTTGAACCTTGAACTTGAACAACGCGTGGTCGAACGGACCGCGGAATTGGAAGCCGCGAACAAGGAACTGGAGGCGTTCAGTTACTCCGTATCGCACGATTTGCGCGCCCCGCTTCGGCATATCGAGGGCTTCGTCGAAATCCTCAAGGCGACGAAATACCACATCCTGGACGATGAGGCCCGGCGGCATCTGCAGACGATTGCTGATTCCTCGCGCCAGATGGGCAAGCTCATTGATGACCTCCTCGGCTTCTCCCGCACCACCCGTGTCGAACTGCGAAAAGTCAACGTCAACCTCGATGACATCATTCAAAGCGTCCTGCACGAAATGGAGCCGGATACCAAGGACCGGAAGATTGAATGGAAGATCGGCAAAATGCCGCAGGTGGAGGGAGACCCGGGATTGCTCCGGCAGGTTTTTTACAATCTCATCAGCAACGCTCTCAAATACACGCGCACCCGGGCGGTCGCGGTGATTGAGATCGGGAGCCTGAAGTCGGACACCGAAGTCATTATTTTCGTGAAGGACAATGGCGTTGGCTTTGATCCGCGGTATGCGCAGAAATTGTTCGGCGTGTTTCAGCGGTTGCACCGCGCCGCGGAATTTGAGGGTACGGGTATCGGTCTGGCCAACGTCCGACGCATCATTTCGCGGCACGGCGGCCGGACGTGGGCGGAAAGCAAGCTCGACGACGGCGCATCGTTTTATTTTTCGCTCCCGCTCAAATGACGTTCATTTTTTGCCCGTATTGAAAAAAGAAATTCACATCCTGATGCTGGAAGACAATCCGACGGACTCGGAACTCGCCGGCCACACGCTCCGCCGCGGCGGCGTCAAATTTACCGCCACGCGGGTTGAAACGGAGGAGGAGTTTGTGCGCGAGCTGGAAAAAAATCCCCCGGATCTGATTCTTTCGGATTACGCCCTGCCCGGTTTTGACGGCTACGCCGCCCTGGACATTGCCAAGCGCAAAGCGCCGAATACTCCGTTCATTTTCGTGACCGGAACGATGGGCGAGGAAGTCGCCATCGAGACGCTTAAAAGCGGCGCGACCGATTATGTGCTGAAACATCGCCTCGCGCGGCTCGTGCCTTCGGTGCACCGCGCGCTGCGCGAAGCCGGGGAACGCGCCGAACGCCGGCGGGCGCAGGAGCAGTTGCGCGAATCCCACGAACAATTGCGGGCGCTGTCGGTTTATTTGCAGCACGTCCGCGAGGAGGAACGCACGCGCATTGCGCGCGAGGTGCATGATGAACTGGGCCAGGCATTGACCAGTTGCAAACTCGACTTGTCGCTTCTCGCAAACAAATTGCCGGGCCATCTGACGCCGTTAAAGGAGAAGGCCAAGGCCTTGTCCGGCCACATTGATTCGACCATCCAGACCGTGCGGCGCATCGCGACCGAGCTGCGGCCAGGCATCCTCGACCATTTGGGGCTCATCGCGGCGCTGGAATGGCAGGCGAATGAATTTCAGACCCGCACCGGCATCAAGTGCGAGGTGCGCTCGGATCTGCATGAACCGGTCCTGAAGCCGGACCTGGCAACCACGTTTTTCCGGATTTTCCAGGAAACGCTCACCAACATCATCCGGCACGCCGGCGCGACGCAGGTGATGGTCCATTTGAAAGAAGCGGCCGGAAGCATTATTCTGGAGGTGAAAGACAATGGGCGCGGAATTTTGCCGGAAGAAATTTCGAACACGCGTTCCATGGGATTGTTGGGGATGAAAGAACGCGCCGCACTGCTTGGCGGCACTTTTAAGATCGGCCCGGGGCCTGGAGGCAAAGGAACGCTGGCGACAGTTTCCATTCCGCTGCGCCGAACGAGTCCAGAAAAAAATGAAAATTCTTCTCACAGACGATCACGCCGTCGTACGCCACGGCTTGAAACAAATTCTCGCCGATGAATTCCAAAAGGCGACCTTCGGCGAGGCGCGCAACGCCCAGGAGGCGTTGAACAAGATTTGGAAGGAAAACTGGGACGTTGTCGTGCTCGACATCACGATGCCCGGCCGCAGCGGGCTGGAGGTGCTGCGCGAAATCAAGAAAACGAAGCCGAAACTTCCCGTGCTCGTGCTCAGCATGCATCCCGAGGGGCAATTTGCCGTGCGGGTGCTCAAACGCGGCGCCTCCGGTTACATGACCAAGGAAAGCGCGCCGGAAGAACTTGTGGGCGCCATCAAAAAAGTCCTCGCCGGCGGCCGTTACGTGAGCACTTCGCTCGCCGAAAAGCTGGCCACCTATCTTTCCGCCGACGGACAGAAACCGCCGCAGGAAAAATTGTCCGATCGCGAATTCCAGGTCCTGCGCCTGATCGCCTCCGGGAAAATTGTGAGCGAAATCGCCAAGGAACTTTCCTTGAGCGTCAAAACCATCAGCACCTACCGCTCGCGCATTCTGGAAAAAATGGGGATGAAAAATAACGCGGAGCTGATGCATTACGCGATGCAGCATCAGTTGGTGGAGTGATCTGGGCAGCGTTCTGATTCGAAGCGACTCTCAGCATTCAGAAAAAGCGCCAGAGGGCTGGCGCTTTCGCGGATGCGATCCCGGTCCGGGGCGGACATCTCTCCACTTTTAATTCCAGCGCTCCTCATTTGGCATGCCGAATCCGGCGACCATTTTCACCAGCGCATCAAACGATGCCGGTTTGATGAAGTAGGAACTCGCCCCTTCCGCCAGTGCGCGGGATTTGTCTTCGCGCGAAATCGAGGCCGTGAAAACCAGGACCGGAATTTTCGCGAACGCCTCCGTTCCGCGCAGCCATTTGAGAAAATCAAAACCGTCCATGCGCGGCATTTTCAAATCGAGCACAATGATTTGCGGCAGGGGAAAAAGCACACGGTCGGCGTAAATTCCCTCGCCCAGCAGGTAAGACTTGGCCTCGTCCGCCGCGGCGACGCGGTGAGTCTGTGCCGGAAGTCCCGCGCGCTCGCAGGCTTTTCCGAACAGTATCGCGTCGTTCTCATCGTCCTCGACGTGCAGAATCAACAACGGCTTGGAGTCTTTTCTCGCCACAACGTCTCTGGTCTATGCGCCCGCATGCGCGGTGGATGCGCCGGCTTGCGAATTCCCTATCCCACAGATACTAACAACTTCCCACAAAAATCAAGTCGCCAAGTCGTTTTTATCGTATCCGGTTGCATTTGAATTTCGCGAAGGACTCGGTGATGCGCACCAGACTTTCGAAATCTTTTGGTTTGACGAAGTAACCGGCCGCCCCCTCCGCGATGGCGCGTTCCTTATCTTCAATGCTTGCGGAAACGGTGAAAACCAGCACCGGCAGTGAAAACGCGGACTGGTCTCTGAACCATCTCAAAAAATCGAAGCCGCTCATTCGCGGCATGGTCAGGTCCAGGACAATCAGATCCGGCAGCGGATATTCCCCACGATCGGTGAATTTTCCCCCGCCCTCGAGATAAGCAACGGCCTCCGTGCCATCAGGAACCCAATGAAGTTCCGCCGGCAGGCCCGCCACTTCGCAAGCCCTGCTAAAAAGCTGCCAATCGTCCTCGGAATCCTCGACATGAAGAATTTTTAACGCGCGCATATTGCCTCCATCCAATGGGTTATACCCGAAATTACGCCATAAAATCCGGCGCGCAATATTGCCCATACGATTTATGTGGAATTTGTTTTTATGCTGTGTTACGGGATATTGATGCTTGGTAAAAAGCCAAACCCAGTCTCCATCCTGATCGCCGATGACGACGCCCAGGACACAATGCTGGTGCAGATAGCCGCCGAACGAGCCGCGCTGGGGTTGCGGCTGGAAACGGTCAGGGACGGGGAGGAAGCCATCGATTATCTTCTGGGCCGCGAGCGCTATGCAGACCGCCAGGCGCATCCATTTCCAAAAATGATGCTACTGGACCTGAAGATGCCGCGTTTGAACGGGTTTGACGTGCTGGATTTCGTGCGTCGGCAACCCGGGCTGAAGCAGCTTCCCGTGGTGATTTTTTCCTCGTCCGACGATCCAAAGGACATTCGGCGCGCGTACGATTCCGGCGCGAATTCCTACCTGTGCAAACCGCACTCGAACGGCGACCTGTCAGCCCTGTTGAAAGCCCTTGAGGAATATTGGTGCAAATTCAACCATTTTCCCGCCTGCGATTAATTTTTTCGATGTCTCCCCGGCAGGTTTGAAACCAGTTGAAGTGTGAGGACGCATCTGCGACGTTGTATTGGGAGCACGGTTTTAAATATGAAAAAATCGGAGCACATTCTGCTGGCAAAAGATAACGAAGACTACGCAATTCTTTTCAAACGCGCCCTGGACGCCGCTCAAATTGATGCCAGCCTGCAGGTCGTCCGTGATGGCCAGGAGGCTGTGGATTATCTCGCCGGCGCCGAACCGTTCGCGGACCGCCAGAAGCATCCCTTTCCGAAATTGTTGCTTTTGGACCTGAAAATGCCGCGCATGGATGGATTTGAAGTTCTCAGCGCCGTGCGCCAGCGTCTGGGATTCACCCGCCTGCCCGTGATCGTGCTGACACACTCGGACAATCCCGCCGACGTCCGGCGCGCGTATGAACTCGGCGCCACTTCCTATTTCCGCAAGCCCGATAGTCTCGAAGGCCTGGATGAAATGATCCACGTCCTCCACGCTTACTGGCTTAAATTCAATCATTTCCCGGAGTGATCCCGGTCTGCGGACTTCCAGCGAACCGCGCGCGGCAAAGTGCCGCCTCCAAACATCATCAATTCTTTCGCTGAAAGCATGCCGAAATGCCCGTGAATATGGGGCATTTCTCACCTCGCCCTTCTCCCCTCTCATTTCCCTTTAGGGCCTTTCATCCCTGCTAATCAGGTCTTTACCCACTAACAAAGACCTCCACCCATTTGTACGGTGACTCAGGTTGGCAGAAAAATTATCCGCCCAGTAAGTCGCAACGCCATAGAACAATGAACGAAGATTTTTATGAATCCGCCGGCCGCTCGGCTCCGCGCAATGGAGGTCGTTTTGCATCACGCCAGAATCGCTACGGCGGCAGGCGAACTGGCGGGAGACGCGCGCGGCAGAAAATCATCGATTTCTGGACGGCCGTCGAAATACTGGCGCGCCGGTGGTATTGGCCCATCCTCGGGGGCATTGTCGGCACGGGACTCTTCTTTCTGCTCGCGTGGTTTTATATTCAGCCGAAATACACCGCCGTCGCATCGTTGCTGCGCTATGAAACCCCCGGCACGAGCGAGTTCCTCAAAACCGCGCCGCTGACTTCCCAGACATTCGCCGAATTGCTCACCTCGCCGGATTTGATTCGCCGCGTCGGCGCCAGCGTGGCGCCGTCCATCGCCATGGATGATTTGTCCAAGCGCGTGAAGGTCGATCCGGAAGAGGAGTCGGATGTCGTAAAAGTATATCTCTCCGCGTCCACGCCGCAGGAGGCGGTGAAACTGGCCAATCTCTACGCGAACGAGGCGACGAATTATACGAGTCAATTGCAGGCGAAACAAGCCGCCGCGGTTGCCGACACGTATTTGAAGGAGCAGGTCAAGCAAATGGACCAGGACATCACTGATTTGACGGCGCAGTTTCGCGGGATGCCTGAGGCCGCGCACGCCTCGAACGAATTGGTGAAAGCCGGCAGTGCCCTGAACAACCTCGGCAGAAACCCGGCGCTCTCGCCGCAGACGGCGTTCCTGATCACGAAATTGAACGAGCAGCTGCAGAGCGCCACGCTGGAACTGAATGACCTGACCACAAAATATACGGACGCTCATCCGAAAGTGATTGAGGAGCGCGCCAAAATTAAACAGCTCAATTCCGAAATCGCCGCGGCTGCGGGAAGCACCAACGCCGCCACCGCCGCGGCCGTGATTCAGGCCACCGGCGATGTGATTCAACCCAATCTGGAAGTCATCCGCGCACGGCTGCGTTCCCTGGAAGACGCCCGCGTTGAACTCGCCAGCAAACAGCGTGAAGCGCAATTGTACGCCGACAATCCGCCCGGAATCGTCCGCACATTCGCGCCGGCGGAATTGAAAACCGTTTCCTCCGGCCATCGCCGGTTGAAAATGGTCGCGCTCGCGGGGTTCGGCGGCGGCGCGGGCGTGGTTTTTGGTTTGTTGCTGATCTGCCTCCTTGAAATCACCGACCGGCGGCTGAGGACCGTCGATGATATCCAGCGCGTGACTCGCCTTCCCGTGCTCACCACGCTCGGCGACCTTGCCGAGATGGAAGAAACCGCCAGGACTCAGTGGGCGTTCCGCACGTGGACAATGCTGCAGGGCCGGCTTAGCCGTTCGCAAAATCACGGGCTGGTCTGCGGCGTCACTTCATCCACGCCCGGCGAAGGGCGTTCAACGTGCATCAACATGCTGGCGGAAGCTGCCAGCCTTGCCGGTTTCCGCGTCTTGACCATCGCCACGCGGCCGACCAATACCGACACCGATGCCGACGCCGAAACATCTCGGAAACCTGACGAAGAGGAACTGAACGAAGAAGCCCTTAACAACGATTCGGAGATGAATACAAAAGTCAATGAAGCGCCCAATGGCGCTTTGAGCAGCAGCGTGCTCACGACCCCCTCTGAAGTAACCGATAAACTCACCGACCCCAACGCCCGGCCCGTTGTCCACATTCCCCTGCCCGGCTGGGTTTGGAATCTCGAACGGCGCAAACAATGGCGCGAGGCCCTGAAGCATTGGCGGCAGATTGAAAACCTCGTCATCTTTGTCGAACTGCCGCCCGCATCCGTTCCGGAATCCGTCCTGCTCGGCGCGAATTTGCCGAACATGCTCTGGCTCGCGGACAGCGGCAAGGCGGATGCCGGTGAAACGCGCGCCCAACTCGCCACCTTGCGCAACGCCCGCTGCAACATCATCGGCGCCGTGCTCAATCGCGAACCCTCCAAGCCGTTCAAGACCCTTTTTCCGCGCTGGATGAGTTGCATGATCGTGTTCCTCGCGCTCGGCCTGGCCGTGACGCGCGCGCAAACGCCCGCCGCCACTCCGGTTCAACCCAGCGACACGGACACCAATGACACGCTGCTCTCCGAGCCGCCTCCCGCCGCTCCCACGGAACCGGAA
>Ga0335085_10002505_pt1 | contig 34032 bp, 33 predicted proteins | sample Lox_Sample_45_FD_206712 | JGI IMG/M metagenome (GOLD analysis project Ga0335085, IMG submission 206712) | Soil microbial communities from Loxahatchee National Wildlife Refuge, Florida, United States - Lox_Sample_4.5 | ecosystem: Environmental > Terrestrial > Soil > Wetlands | place: USA... | reverse complement strand
CTGATCGCGCTGATGGGCATCACCAACACGCTGACGCTCTCGGTGCTGGAGCGGACCCGGGAGTCCGCGCTGCCACGGGCGCTCGGCCTGACCCGGGGCCAGTTGCGCGGCATGCTGCTGGCCGAGGCGCTGCTGATGGCCCTGCTCGGGGTAACCCTGGGGGTCGCCCTGGGCGCCGGTTTCGGCCTGGCCATGGTGCACGCGTTCATCAAATCGGCGAGCGGCAGCGGCGTGGTCTCCATCCCGTACCGGCAGATCGCGCTGTACGTGCTGGCGGGCACCGGCGCCGGAGTGCTGGCCGCGGTGCGGCCGGCCCGCCGCGCCGCGCGCACCTCAATCGTGGCCGCGATGGCCGACGCGTAGCCCTTACCGGCCGGCGGTGGCGCGGCGGAGGGACCAGCCCAGGGCGGCCAGCGCGCACACCGGAAGCAGCCACCACGCGTTCACGTGGGCCACGTGCACCAGCAGCGCGGTCAGGGCCAGTGCGGCGGCGACCACCGCCGCGCCGCGCCAGTCGTCGCCGATGACGAAGTCGTACCAGAACGCGCCGAACGAGCGCAGCCAGCGGCTCACCGGGTGGCCTCCTCGGACGTGACCGGCACGGCGGCGGGCGGCATCGCGGCCGCGGCGCGGCCCCGGCGCAGCACCGCGGTGCAGGCCAGGCAGGCCAGCGCGATCACCGGGACGAGGACGAGCAGCGCCGCGTCGCCGCCCGGCCAGGCCACCCCGGCGCCTTCCGCGCCCCAGAACGTGCCGAACGAGGTCAGCATGACGCCGACGGCGAACTTCATCGTGTTCTCCGGCACCCGGGCCAGCGGCGCCCGGGCGGCCACCCCGACCCCGGCCACGGCCAGCACGGCCGCGACCGCACCGAGCGCGGCCAGCCCCAGGTTGCCCTGGTTGTCACCGAACGTGATGGCGATGAACACCACCTCCAGGCCCTCCAGCAGCACGCCCTTGAAGGACAGCGTGAACGCGTACCAGTCCTGGACGCCGTACCGGCCGCCGCCCGCCGCGGCCTGGGCCGCGGCCACCTGGCGCTGGTAGATGCCCACCTCGTCGTGCAGGTCCTTGTAGCCGGAGGCGCGCAGGATGGCCTTGCGCAGCCACTGCAGCCCGAACACGGTCAGCAGCGCGCCGACCACCAGCCGCAGCACGCCCAGCGGGAACAGGGTGAGAGCCGGCCCGACCGCGGCGACCACCACGGCCAGCGCGGCCAGCGCGACGGCCATGCCCTGGAACGTGGACCGCCATTCCCTGGTCAGGCCGGCCGCCAGCACGATGGTCAGCGCCTCGACCGCCTCCACGGCACAGGCCACGAAGACGGTCAGGACGAGCGCAACGGCGTTCACGTAACCTCCACTGGCGCCAGCCGTGACCGGGCCGCGCACTCTGCGACAATGTCGGCATGCCTGACGGGGACAACACGCCGGGCGAGGGATGGCTGCTCCTCGTCTACCGGGTTCCGTCCGAGCCGAGCCGCCTGCGTTCCGCGGTGTGGCGCCGGCTGAAGAGCCTGGGTGCTATCTACCTGCAGAACTCCGCGGCCGCGCTGCCGGCCGGCCCGAGCGCCGAGCGGGCCCTGCGCAAGCTGCGCAGCCAGATCCTGGACATGCAGGGCACCGCGGTCCTGCTGTCCTGCGCGGTGCTGGCGGGCGAGTCGGAGGTGCGGGCGGCGTTCGAGGCGGCGCGGAACGACGAGTACGAGGAGATCGTCGATCGCTGCGAGGACTTCCTGGCCCAGGTGAAGAAGGAACATGTGGCCAGCCACTTCACGTTCGCCGAACTCGAGGAGAACGAGGTCGACCTCGAGAAACTCCGGAACTGGTTCGCCCGGGTCCGGCAGCGGGACGCGTTCGGCGCCAGCGGCCGGCCCGCGGCCGAGAACGCGCTGGACGCCTGCCAGCAGGCGCTGGACGAATACGCGGCCCGGGTGTACGCGGCGGACGAAGAAGGGCACTAGGTCAGCGTAACACTGGTCAGCAGCTAGAAGTGACGGCTGTTAGATCGGGATCGTGACAGATGCTTCACCTGCTGGCTACCGACCGGACATCTAGCGTACGAACAGCTGGTGCACGCTGCGGCTCATGAAGCGCACTTCACGTCGTCGCAAGCTCCTTCTGATCACTGGAATCCTCAGCGCCGGCGCAGTCGCGCTGGCCGGCTGCTCCTCGGCGTCGTCCGGCGCGTCGGGTTCGTCCAGCGCCAGCACCCAGTCCAGCACCCAGTCCAGCGCCAAGACCACGCTCGTCATCTACTCCGCCCAGGGCTACGACCACGCCGCCGCGGCCGCGTTCCAGAAGGCCACCGGTATCCCGGTCAAGCTCGATGACAACTCCACCGGCCCGCTGCTGACCCAGATCGAGGCGTCCAAGAACAATCCCAACTGGGGCCTGCTGTGGGTGGACGGCGCGACCGCCTTCGCCGGGCTCGACCAGCAGGGCCTGCTGCTCAAGGGCTTCGAGCCGGACGTCACGTGGAACTCGCTGGGCACCCAGTCGGTGCCGGCCGACAAGAGCTACACGCCGACCGGGGTCACCCTGATGGCCGCCCTGGTCTACAACAAGGCCAAGGTCAAGAACGCTCCGGCCACCTGGCAGGCCCTGCTGCAGTCGCAGTGGAAGGGCGCGGTGGGGATGAACGACCCGTCGCAGTCCGGGCCCACCTACCCGTTCATCGCCGGGATGATGAACTATCTCGGCGGGGTCAGCGCCGGTGAGAGCTACTACAGCAAGCTCAAGGCCAATGGGCTGATCATCCACCCGACCAACGGCCCGACGCTGCAGGCGCTGACCAGCGGCCAGATCAAGCTCGCGCTGGTGCAGAGCTCGGCGGGCATCGGCGCCGTGCTGGGCGACAAGAGCCTGGCCGTGAAGTACCTGGACCCGGTGACGCTGCTGCCCAGCGCGATCGGCATCGACGCCAAGGCGCCGCCTGCCGAGCAGGCCGAGGCCCGCGCGGGCTGACCGCGCTCTTCGGCCGGCTGGGCATGCCGCTGTTCTGGGCCGCGCTGATCTTCTTCATCCTGGTGCCCTGCGTCAGCTCACTGGTGCTGGCCATCTCACCGCGTCTGTTCGACCAGGGCACGCAGTGGTTCACGCTGAGCTACCTGCGGCAGGCGTTCACCGGCGCGACCGCGGTCGCCATCGGCAACTCGCTGTGGGTGAGCAGCGCCGCGGCCGTGCTCGGGCTGGCCATCGGCTTCCCCATCGCCTGGCTGGCCGGGCGGACCACGCTGCCCGGCCGCCGGTTCGTGCCCGGCGCCATGTGGCTGGTCCTGCTGCTGCCGTCCTGGCTGCCCGCACTGGGCTGGGAGCTGCTGGTCCAGCCGGACGGCGTGATGTACCGGGCCGGGCTGGACTGGCCCTGGGTGACCCACGCCATCATGGGCCCGTTCGGCGTGGTCTTCCTGCTGGGCCTGCGCTCGGTGCCGTTCACGTTCCTGGCCATCACCGCGGCGCTGGCCGGTCTGGGCCAGGAATTCGAGGACGCGGCCCGGGTGCACGGCACCAGCCGCGCCGCCGCGCTGCGGCTGATCTGGCCGATGCTCGCCCCGGCCATCTGGTCCGCGCTGGCCATCGGCTTCGCCGAGTCGATCAGCGACTTCGGGGTGGCCGCCACGCTGGCCTACAACTCGAACTTCACCCTGGCCACCTACCAGCTGTTCGCGGCCATCGGGAACTTCCCGCCCAGCTTCCCGCTGGCCTCGGCCATGGGCACGCTGCTGGTCGCGGCCGTGGCCATCCCGCTGGCGCTGCAGGCCCGGGCCCTGCGCGGCCGCTCCTACCAGTTCCTGTCCGGGCGGAACCGGCAGGTGATCCGGCGCCAGCTGAGCCGCGGGGCAGCCCTGGCCGCGGCGGCCGGGGCCGGGCTGTTCTACCTGATCGCGCTCGGCGTGCCCGGCTTCGGCGCGGTCAGCGCGTCGCTGCTCGGCGACTACGGCGGCTCGTTCACGCTGACCCTGGTCAACTACCGGGCACTGCTGCGCCAGGCCGGGCAGATCGGCCCGCTGGAGCGATCCCTGATCTACGCGGCGATCGTCTCCTGCATCACCGTGACCGGCGGGTTCGTGGCCGCCTGGCTGCTCAGCCAGCGGCGCACCAAGACCAGATCCACCAAGGCGCTGGACTTCCTGCTGCTGGCCGCGATCGCGCTGCCCTCGGTGGTGTTCGCGGCCGGCTACATCTTCGCCTACAACCTGCCGTTCTGGCTGCCGTTCTGGTCCTGGATCGGCGTCAACCTGTACCAGACCACGCTGCTGCTGGTCATCGCGTATGCCGCGGCCAGCCTGCCGACCAGCGCCCGGGTGCTGGTCGGCGCGGTATCCCAGTTGCAGTCCTCACTCAAGGACGCGGCCCGCACGCACGGAGCCAGCGCGCTGACCGGCTGGGCCCGCGGCGTCCTGCCGGTGGTGTCCCGGCCGATCACGGCGGCCTGGCTGCTCACGTTCTGCGCGGTGTTCCTCGAGCTGCCGATCTCGCAACTGCTGTACGCGCCCGGCTCGCCGCCCGCCTCGATCGCCATCGAAGACAATCTCAGCAACTACCACTTCGGCGTAGGCATGGCCCAGGCGGTGCTGGCCGTCGGCATCGCACTGGCCGCGGTGCTGCTCGTGCTGGGCGCCTACCGGCTGCTCGCGCCGGCCGGCTGGCGCAGGATCGGAGGAGCCTCCCGTGGCTGAGCACATCTCCATCGAGTCGGTCAGCAAGGTGTACCTGGGCGGCAACCGCGCGCTGCGGGACGTCTCGCTGGATGTCGCGGCGGGCACGTTCCTGGTGCTGCTGGGCCCGTCCGGCTCCGGCAAGACCACGCTGCTGCGCTGCCTGGCCGGGATCGAGCGGGTCAGCTCGGGCCGGATCGAGATCGGCGGCCGCCCAGTCGCGGACAGCCGCACGCACGTGCCGCCGGACCAGCGCAACCTGAGCATGGTGTTCCAGGACTACGCGCTGTGGCCGCACCTGACGGCCCGGGACAACGTGGCGTTCGCGCTGCGCCGCCGCAAGCTCCCCCGGGCCCGCGCCCGCGAGCAGGCCGCGGCCATGCTGGACCGGGTCGGGCTGGCCACGCTCGGCGAGCGGTACCCCAACGAGCTGTCCGGCGGCGAGCAGCAGCGGGTCGCGCTGGCCCGCGCGCTGGTCGCCGACACCGGCCTGATCCTGTGCGACGAGCCGCTGTCCAACCTGGACGCCGACCTCCGGGAGCGGATGCGCCTGGAGATCTCCTCGCTGGTCCGCGAGGCCGGCGCGACCACCGTCTACATCACCCACGACCAGGCTGAGGCGTTCGCGCTGGCCGACCAGGTGGGCATCCTGGAGAGGGGCCAGCTCGTTCAGCTGGGCACCCCGGAGGAGATCTACAACCAGCCGGCCACCCCATTCGTGGCCCGGTTCACCGGGCTGTCCGGCGAACTGCCGGTGCAGGTCCGGACGCCGGCCGACGACGGCATGGTCGAGGTGGCAGTGGCGGGGCCCGGGCCGGTGCGGCCGTTCCGCGCCCGGGGCGCGGGCCTGCCGCCCGGCCAGGCCACCGCGCTGCTGATGATCCGGCCCACCGGCATCCAGCTGTGCGCCAGCCACGCCGGGGAGCAGCACCTGGCCGGCATCGTCGCCGACGTCGCGTTCCGGGGCCGGGGCTACGAGCACGCCATCGACATCGCCGGGCACGGCCGGCTGACCAACGTGTTCGCCGGCACCCGGACGCGCCGCGGCGAGACGGTCGGGCTCCAGCTGGACCCGGCAGGCTGCCATCTGTTCCCGGCCGGGCCCGCCCTGGCCGTGGGCGCCCCGGCAGGGAACCCGGACACCGTCGCCGCCGGGCAGCACACCTGACTGCGATCACAGCCGCCGGGCAGGGACTAGCATCGGAGCCGTGACCACGACGCTCAGCATCTCCTCCGCTGCACCTCGTTCTGTCCCCGCGGACGCCGTCGTCATCGGAGTGATCAAGACACCTGATGGCCCGGCCCTGGCGCCGGGGGCGGCCGACGTCGACGCGGCCCTGGGCGGGACGCTTACCGCCACCCTGACCGTGCTAGGCGCCACCGGGCAGGCCGAGGAGATCACCCGGCTGCCCTCGGCCGGTGCGCTGGCCGCCCCGCTGATCGCCGCAGTTGGGCTCGGCCCGGCCGACCCGGCCGCGGTGGACCCGGAGACGCTGCGCCGGGCCGCCGGGGCCGCCGTCCGGGCGGTGAGCGCAGCGGCCTGGGCGGTCCGCCGCAGCAGCAATGGCGACGCGGGGACGGGCCCGCGGATCGCGCTCGCGCTGCCCGCCCGTGACGCGGCCGAGGCCGAGGCGGTCGCCCTGGGCGGCCTGCTCGGCGGCTACTCATTCACCCGCTACCGGCCCGCTGCCGTTCCGCCATCGGCCCTGACCGTGCTGGCGCCAGCCGACGGGGCAGATGCCGGCCCGCGCGCCCAGGCGCTGGCGGCGGCGGTGTCACTGGCCCGTGACCTGGTCAACACGGCGCCGTCCGACCTGGTGCCGGCCACGCTGGCCGAGGAGGCGGAGCGGGTCGCCGCCACGGCCGGGCTGAGCGCCGAGGTGCTGGATGAGAAGGCGCTGACCGAGAACGGCTATGGCGGCATCATGGGCGTCGGCCAGGGCTCGGTCAACCCGCCCCGGCTGGTCCGGCTGGAATACATCCCGGCGCAGCCGGGCGAGCCGGTCAAGACGGTGGTCTTCGCCGGCAAGGGCATCACGTTCGACTCGGGCGGGCTGTCGCTGAAGCCCTCGAAGTCGATGGAGACGATGAAGTCGGACATGGGCGGCGCGGCCGCGATCATCGGGGCGATGCAGGCCATCGCCGCGCTGCGGCCAGCGGTCCGGGTCATCGGCTATCTGCCGCTGGCCGAGAACATGCCGAGCGGATCCGCGCAGCGCCCGTCCGACGTGCTGACCATCTACGGCGGCAAGACGGTCGAGGTGCTGAACACCGACGCGGAGGGCCGCCTGGTGCTGGCCGACGTGCTGGCCAGGTCGGCGGCTGACCGCCCGGACGTGCTGGTGGACGTGGCCACGCTGACCGGCGCGCAACTGGTCGCGCTCGGCCCGCGGATCGCCGCGGTGATGTCCAACGACGACGAGCTGCGTGACTCCGTGGTGGCCGCGGCGGGCGCGGCCGGCGAAGCCATGTGGCCCATGCCGCTGCCCGCCGAGCTGCGCAAGGGCCTGGACTCCACGGTCGCTGACCTGGCTAACGTGGCGCCGGACCGGTACGGCGGGATGCTCATCGCCGGGCTGTTCCTGCGCGAGTTCGTCCCCGACGGGGTGCGCTGGGCTCATCTGGACATCGCCGGCCCGGCGTTCAATGAAGGTGCCCCGCACGGGTATACCCCGAAGGGCGGTACCGGGGCGGCAACCAGGACACTTGTGCAGATCGCCGTGGACGTGGCCGAGGGAAGGCTGTAGCCGGGCCTTGGTGTTAGGCGGTCGGGACAACACTGAACGGAGCAAGGAGCACCCGTGGTTGAGAGCAACGGTTCCTACGACATCGTCATCCTCGGTGGTGGCAGCGGAGGCTACGCCTGCGCGCTGCGCGCCGCGGAGCTCGGGAAGCGTGTCGCGCTCATCGAGAAGGACAAGGTCGGCGGCACCTGCCTGCACCGTGGCTGCATCCCGACCAAGGCGCTGCTGCACGCCGCGGAGATCGCCGACCACGCGCGGGACGGCGCGGACTTCGGCGTCCGGTCCACGTTCGAGGGCATCGACATGGGCGGGGTGAACGCCTACAAGGACAAGGTGGTCGACCGGCTCTGGAAGGGCCTGCAGAGCACGCTGGCCAGCCGCAAGGTGGACATCGTCTATGGCGATGGCCGGCTCATCTCGCCAACCCAGGTCCAGGTGGGCGACGCCGTCTACTCCGGCAGCCACGTGGTGCTGTCCACCGGCTCGGAGCCGCGCAGCCTGCCCGGTCTGGACATCAACGGGGAGCGTGTGATCACCAGCGACCACGCGCTGCGGCTGGACTATGTGCCCCGGTCGGCGGTCATCCTGGGCGGCGGTGTCATCGGGGTCGAGTTCGCCAGCGTCTGGCGGTCGTTCGGCGCCGAGGTCACCATCGTCGAGATGCTGCCGCATCTGCTCCCCCCGGAGGAGGAGTCGAGTTCCAAGCTGCTGGAGCGGGCGTTCCGGCGGCGCGGCATCAAGTACGAGCTCGGCACCCGCTTCGAGGGGGTCAAGGAGTCCGCCAACGGGGTCACCGTGACCCTGGACGGCGGCCGGTCGATCGACGCGGACCTGCTGCTGGTGGCGGTGGGCCGCGGGCCGGTCTCGGCCGGGCTCGGCTACGAGGAGGCCGGCGTGGCCATCGAGCGCGGCTACGTGCAGGTGGACGAGTACTGCCGGACCAGCGTGCCGACGATCTCGGCGGTCGGTGACCTGATCCCCGGCCCGCAGCTGGCCCATGTCGGGTTCGCCGAGGGCATCCTGGTCGCGGAGCGCCTTGGCGGTCTCAACGTCACCCCGATCGACTACGACGGCGTGCCGCGGATCACCTACAGCGATCCCGAGGTCGCCTCGGTGGGCATCACCTCGGCCATGGCCGCCCAGCGTGGCATCGAGACCAAGGAGTTCACCTACAACCTCGGCGGCAACGGCAAGAGCGTCATCCTGCAGACGCAGGGCGCCGCGAAGGTCATCGCCACCGCGGCCGGCGGCCCGGACGGCCAGCCTGGCCCGGTGCTCGGTGTCCACCTGGTCGGCGCCCGGGTCGGCGAGCTGATCGCCGAGGGACAGCTCATTTACAACTGGGAAGCGATGCCCTACGACGTCGCGCAGCTCATCCACCCGCACCCGACCCAGTCGGAAGCCATCGGCGAGGCGCACCTGGCCCTCGCCGGCAAGCCCCTCCATGTGCACGCCTGACCGACCCGGACAGGCGGGCACACCCCGCACAGCAGCAACTGTGTCGAATAGCGAAGGAGTCACGGGAAGCCATGTCGGTCTCCGTATCCATGCCCCAGCTCGGTGAGAGCGTTACCGAGGGCACCGTCACGCGCTGGCTCAAGAAGGAGGGCGAGCGTGTGGAGGCGGACGAGCCGCTGCTCGAGGTCTCCACCGACAAGGTCGACACTGAGATCCCGTCCCCGGTCGCCGGGATTCTGCGCGGGATCACCGTCGCCGAGGACGAGACGGTGGCGGTCGGCGCCGAGCTCGCGATCATCGACGAGGCAGGCGCGGAAGGCCAGGCCGCTCCCCCGGCCGCGGCCGGGCCACCGGCCGCGGAGGCCCCCGCCGCCCAGTACGCGGACGAGCAGTACGCGGACGAGCAGTACGCCGACGAGCAGGCCGTGGACGTCCAGCCACCCCAGGCCGATGCGGCGGAGCAGCCCGGCTACCCGTACCCGGACGTGCCCCAGGGCCAGCCCGCCCCGGGTGGATACCAGCAGCCCGCCGCCTACGAGGCGCCGGCCGGCTATGACGCGCCCGGCGGGTACGACGCCCCCGGCGGCTACCAGCCCGGCGCCCCGCAGCCGCCCGCCCCGGCGGAGCAGCCGGCCGAGGCGCCGCCCGCGCCCGAGCCGGCCGCGCCGGTGCCGCCCGCCGGCGGCCTGTGGCAGCGCGCCGAGCCGGCCCCGCCGCCCCCGCCACCAGCCCCGCCCGCACCGCAGCCGACCCAGTCGGCCGTGGCCCAGGCCCTGTCCGGCCAGCCGGCCGCCGCCGCCCAGGCCGCACCGGCGGCCCCGCCGCCACCCGCGCCCCAGCCACAACCGTCCCAGCCGCCGGTGTCCCCGCTGGGCACCGCGGAAGGCCCGTATGTGACCCCGCTGGTCCGCAAGCTGGCCGCGGAGCACGGCGTGGACCTGGCCACGGTGACCGGGACCGGCGTCGGCGGGCGGATACGCAAGCAGGACGTCATCGACGCGGCCAAGGCGCGCCGCGAGGCGGTGGCCGCGGCCCAGCAGGCCGCCGCGCCGGACGGGCAGGCGGTAGCCGCCCCGGGCCAGGCCCCGGCCGCCCAGACCGCGGGCGCAGGCGCGCAGCCGCCGCGCCCGGCCATCGAGCCGTCCCACCTGCGCGGCACCACCGAGCGGATGTCCCGGGCCCGGCAGGTCATCGCCCGGCGGATGGTCGAGTCGCTGCAGACCTCGGCCCAGCTGACCACGGTGGTCGAGGTGGACGTCACCGCGATCGCCCGGCTGCGGGACCGGGCCAAGGCCGACTTCGAGGCGCGCGAGGGCGTGAAGCTCAGCTTCCTGCCGTTCTTCGCGCTGGCCGCGGTCGAGGCGCTCAAGGTGCACCCGCGGCTCAACGCCAGCATCGAGCCGGACGGGACCCAGGTCACCTACCACGACGCCGAGCACCTCGGCATCGCGGTGGACACCGAGCGCGGGCTGATGGTCCCGGTCATCCGCAACGCGGGCGACCTGAACGTAGGCGGGCTGGCCCGCAAGATCGCCGACCTGGCCGCGCGGACCCGGGCCGGGCAGGTGAACCCGGACGACCTGGCTGGCGGCACGTTCACGCTGACCAACACGGGCAGCCGCGGCGCGCTGTTCGACACCCCGATCATCAACCAGCCGCAGGTCGGCATCCTCGGCACCGGCTCGGTGGTGCGCCGGCCGGTGGTGGTCCCCGACCCGTCGCTGGGCGAGGTGATCGCGGTCCGGTCCATGGTGTACCTGGCCCTCAGCTACGACCACCGACTGGTGGACGGCGCCGACGCGGCCCGGTTCCTGGGCACGGTGAAGACGCGCCTGGAAGAAGGGGCATTCGAGGCCGAGCTGGGACTCTAGCGCCAGCCGGGACGGGGGATCATGAAGGTTGCGGTCACAGGGGCGTCCGGGCTGATCGGCAGCGCGCTGGTCGCCGCCCTGCGGGAGGACGGCGACCAGGTGGTGTCGCTGGTGCGGCGGTCGCCCGCCGCCCCGGACGAGATCGCCTGGGATCCGCGGGCGGAGCGGGGCGGCGTGCCGCCAGACGCGCTGGCCGGGACGTCCGCCGTGGTGCACCTGGCCGGGGCCGGGGTGGCCGATCACCGCTGGACGGACGCCTACAAGCAGGAGATCCGGGCCAGCCGGGTGGCGGGCACGCACGCGGTGGCCAGCCTGCTGGCCGCGATGGATGAGCCGCCGGCCGTGCTGCTGTCCGGGTCGGCCATCGGCTGGTATGGCGATACCGGCGGCCGCGAGGTGGACGAGTCCTCCCCGGCTGGGCACGGCTTCCTGCCCAGCGTGGTGCAGGACTGGGAGGCGGCCGCCGAGCCCGCCCGGCAGGCCGGCATCCGGGTCGCCTGCCTCCGCTCCGGAATCGTGATCTCGCGCCGGGGCGGGGTGCTGGGCCGGCTGCTGACCCCGTTCCGGTTCGGCCTCGGGGCCCGGCTCGGGCCGGGCACGCAGTTCATGAGCTGGGTGACGCTGGCCGACTGGATCCGGGCGGCCCGGTTCCTGGCCGGCCAGCCGGACCTGCCCGGGCCGGTGAACATCACCACGCCCAACCCGGTGACCAATGCCGCGTTCACCGCGGCGCTGGCCGGCGTGCTGCACCGCCCGGCGCGGCTGGCCATCCCGTCCCCGGTGCTGACCGCGGCGCTCGGCGGGGTCACCAGCGACCTGCTGTCCAGCGCCCGGGTGCGGCCCACCCGGCTGCTGGACGCGGGCTTCACGTTCAGCTACCCGGAGCTGGCGGGCGCGCTGACGGCGGAACTGCAGGCGGCCGGTTCGGCCGCCTGAGGCGGCCCGCGGGTCAGCGGGCCGGGCTCTCCTCGCGGGGCGCCGCGTCCAGGTCGGCCGGCTGGACCGGCAGGCACGGCTCGGCCGGGATGAGGTTGCTGAACCCGTGGCTCTCCAGCCCGTACAGCGGCACCTTCCACAGCGGCGGCACCGGCCCGGGCAGGCCGCGGAACCGGCCCAGCGCCCGGATGTTCATCCGCAGCAGGCGGCGCGCCCCGATCAGGGCCAGCGCGGCGATGGGCAGCTCGACGCACAGCGCCAGCAGCAGGCTGACCCAGAACCCGCTGGTCCGCACGTCCAGCGTGACGTCGAACCAGGCGTCGCAGCAGAGCAGCGTGGCCAGCACGATGAGGCAGCCGATCACCAGCTGGCGGTGCTTCCAGGCCGCCCACGCGGTCACCGCGAACGCGATGAGCAGGCCGAGGTCGAAGCCGACCCAGGCGCCCCGCCAGCCGCCGGTGTGGTAGTACCGGGGCAGCGTGACGGCCAGCACGCCGATCCACGCGGCCAGGCCCATGCAGCCACCGATGATCACGGTCAGCGCGATGGCCCGGCGCACCGGCCCGGCGGGCAGGTCGGCCTCACCAGGAGGTACCGGGTCGTCCAGCGCGGAAAGGGCACGGCTGAGTTCGGCTCGCTGCTGCGGGCTCATCCGGCGCAGCTCGTCCACATTGATCACGCGATATACCTCCCTAGCCGGTAACTACCCCACTAGGGCGGTTGCTTCCCTTCCTGGCGGCGGTGGTTTCGCTGGACCCGGATATCGTGGACAGCGTGACGAATGAGCTGGTCTATGTGCACGCCGGCCTCGGCGATCATCCAGTGCCCTACTTGCGCGGCTGGGAACTGCAGCGGCAGGTGCACGAACAGCGGGTCAGCGGCGCGATCCCGGATACCTGCCTGCTGCTGGAGCACGAGCCGGTGTACACGGCAGGCAAGCGGACCAGCCCGCTGGACCGGCCCGGTGCGGACGCGGGCGCCCCGGTCATCGACGTGGACCGCGGCGGCAAGATCACCTGGCATGGCCCGGGCCAGCTCGTCGGCTACCCGGTCGTCCGGCTGGCCGAGCCGGTCGACGTGATCGCTTACGTGCGGGCGCTGGAAGAGGCGCTGATGCACGTGTGCGCCGACGCGGGCCTGGCCACGGTGCGGGTGGCCGGGCGCAGCGGGGTGTGGGTGCCGGGCGGTGCGGACCGGCCGGACCGCAAGGTGGCCGCGATCGGCATCCGGGTCTCCCGCGGCGTGACCATGCACGGCTTCGCGCTGAACTGCGACTGCGACCTGGCCTGGTACGGCCGGTTCGTGCCGTGCGGCATCCGCGACGCCGGGGTGACCAGCCTGACCGCCGAGCTCGGCCGGCCGGTCACCGTCCCGGACATGCTCGGCCCGGTCGAGCAGCATCTGGCCAGCGTGCTCGGCGCGGACAGCTGGCGCCGCTCCCCCAGCCTGCCCGAACCGGTGATCGCGGCCGCGTCCTAGGCCTGGCCGCCCCGCTCGCTGGCCAGCTGAGCCAGGTACCCGGGCAGCTCGCCGACCGGGACCGCGGTCTGCGCGCCGCTGTCCAGGTCGCGCACGGTGACCGTGCCCGCTTCCTGGTCGTTGCGGCCGTAGATCAGGGCCCACCGGGCGCCCTGGTCGCTGGCCCACTTGAGCTGGCGGCCGAGCTTGCCTGACCCGCCCAGGTAGACGCTGGCCCGCAGCCCCCCGTCGCGCGCGGCCGCCGCGAAACCGAACGCGCGCTCGGCGAACTCGTCGCCCATGATGGTGACGGCCACGTCCAGGCGCCGGAGCTGAGCCGCGCTGCCCGCCCCGGCCAGCAGCAGCAAGATGCGCTCCATCCCCAGCGACCCGCCGGTGCCCGGCGTGTCCGGCCCGCCGAGCTGCCCGATCAGGTGGTCATACCGGCCGCCGGAGGAGATCGACGAGCTGACCCCGGGGGCGACCACCTCCCAGATCGGCCCGGTGTAGTAGCTCAGCCCGCGGACCATCCGCGGGGTGAACTCGACCCGGCCGGGCGGGATGTGCGTGCCGGCCAGCGCGAGCACCGCGTCCACCTCGTCCAGGCCGGCCGCGCCTTCCTCGCTCTGCTTGAGCACGGCCCGGATCCGGTCCGCGGCATCCGGCCCGGTCATCGCGGCGACCAGCTCATCGGCGGTGTCCCCGGGCAGGCCCCGGCCGGCCAGCTCCGCGATCACCTCGGGCGCGGATAGTTTGTCCAGCTTGTCCAGCGTGATGAGCACGCCGGCGCCAAGCTCGGCGGGGATGTGGAACGACTCGAGCAGGCCGGCCAGCACGTGCCGCGAGTTGAGCAGGAAGCGGAACCCCTCGATGCCCAGCCGGTCCAGCACGTCGTGCACGGCGCAGATCACCTCGGCGTCGGCCAGCACCGAAGTGCTGCCCAGCGTGTCCAGGTCGCACTGGGTGAACTCGCGGAACCGGCCGCGGCCGGGCCGGTCAGCCCGCCACACCGAGCCGATCGTGTACCGCTTGTACGGGCTGGGCAGCTGGCTGCCGTACGCCGCCGCCACCCGGGCCAGCGGGACGGTCATGTCGTAACGCAGCGCCAGATCCGCCTCGCCTGACGCCTCATGCTCACCGCGCCGCAGGATCTTGAAGATGAGCTTGTCGCCCTCTTCCCCGTACTTGCCGAGCAGCACGTCCAGACGCTCGAACGCGGGCGTCTGCAGCGGCTCGAAGCCGTACTGGGCGAACACCGAGCGGATGACCGCGAACGCCCGCTCCCGGGTCTCGTACTCGGCGGCGAGGAAGTCACGTGTCCCCGACGGGGGATCGAACTGCGTAGGCATGGGCTCCATGCTCCCCGACAACGGCACCTCCCGTCACATCGAAATGCGTTCGGGAGCAGGGCGGCGGCCATGCTAGCGTGGATGGCGTGTACTAGGACCAGCGGCCGCGCATCGCGCAACCCCAGCAGCCACCCGCCCTCGTCCTAGGAGTCTTCCCGTGTTCCCCTCCGTGCGCAGCCCGCGCGGTGCCCTGCCGCTGGCCGTCGTCCTGCAAGCCCTGATCTCCGCGGGAGACGGGCTGGCCATGGTGGCCCTGGCCAGCCGGGTGTACCAGAGTTCGCACGCGTCCTGGGCCGTGGCCTCGGTGTTCCTGGCCGTCACGGTGCCGATCACCGCGCTGGCCCCGGTGGCGGGCGCGCTGCTCGACCGGTTCCCGGTGCGGCCGGTCCTGATCATCGCGTCGGTGGTGCAGACGCTGGTCGCACTGGCGCTGACCAGGTTCACCGGGACCAGCGCGACCCTGGGGCTGGCCATCGGGTTCGGCCTGTGCGCGGCCGTGCTGCAGCCCGGCCTGGGCGTCATCGTGCCGCAACTGGCCGGCCGCGGCGGGGTGATCCGGGCCAACGGCTACCTGCAGGCGGCCACCTGGGGCGGCTTTACCGTGGGCCCGCTGCTGGCCGGCGGGCTCACCGCGGCGGGCGGCACCGGCCTGGCCCTGGCCGCGGTCGCGGCCATGTACGGCCTGGGCGCGGCGGGCCTGGGCCTGCTCCGGCTCAGCCCGGTCCAGGGGACCGGGCCTGGCGCGGCCGGCGAGGATAGCGCGCGCGGCGCCGGCCGGTTCAGCGCCGGGCTGCGGTTCCTGCGCGCCGACCGGGAGGCCGGGCTGCTGGTCCTGGTGGTCGCCGTCATGGTCACGTTCGCCAACATGGCCAGCGTGGCCGAGGTCGCGTTCGCCGAGGGCGTGCTCAAGGCCGGCCCCACCGGCTACTCGGTGCTGGTGTCCGCGTGGACCGCAGGCATGCTGGCCGGGACGCTGCTGGGCGGCCGCCTGCCGCGGCGCCGCCTGGTGCTGGCGGTGCTGCTGGGCAGCCTGATCACCGGCGTCGGGGTGGCGCTGGCGGCGGGCGCGCTCACCCTGTGGCAGGCCGCGGCGGCCTACGGGATCGGCGGCGTGGCCAACGGGATGGAAGTGGTGGCCACCCGCAGCTTCCTGAACCACCGCGCGCCGGCCGCCATCTCCGGCCGGGTCTTCGCCATGTACTCGGGGCTGCTGTTCGGCGCGGCGTCCCTGGGCATGGCCGTGGCCGGCGGGCTGCTGGCCCCGCTCGACCCGCGGCTGGTGCTGCTCATCGCCGGGGCCGGCGGCATCGTGGCCACCGTTCTCGGCTGGCTGCGCTACGCCAGCCTGGGCCGGCAGGCCAGCCGGGCCAGGCTAGCCCGGCTCGGGCCAGACGATGCCGAGGACGCGCTGGGCCCAGTCGCCGCGGATGCGCTCGCCGCGCACGTAGCAGGCGTACAGCGATCCGGTGAGCAAGCCGACGGCCAGGCTGGGGTCGAGTCCGGCCGGCAGGCTGCCGCTAGCCACGCCGCGGACTAGCGCGGCCCGCAGCCGGGCTTCCCGCGGCTCGGCCACGCGCCGCCGGAAGCGGGCCAGCAGCTCCGGGTACCGGTCGCGTTCGGCCATGACCGCGGCCAGCACGGCCAGCCCGTTGCGCCGGACCATGATCTCCCGGATATGTTCCAGAACGGCCAGCGCGTCGGCGCGCGGGCTCGCGGCTGCCGCCGGGAGCTCGGTGACCTGCAGCGCGTCCACACCAGCCAGTGCGAGGGCCAGCTTGCCCGGGTAACGGCGGCGCAGGCTCGGTGGGCTCGTCCCAGCGGCGGCCGCCACCCCCTCGATGGACATCCCGGCGTAGCCGCGTTCGGCCAGCTGGCTCACGGCGGCGGCCAGGATGGCGGCGTCCAGGCTGGCGTCCCGCGGCCGGCCGGGCGGCCGCCCGGACACGCCGCCTGCCGCCCTGTTCCGCCGCTGCGCTGCCTGCATTCTGGTGCCTTTCCCGCCCGCCGGTACGCTCCCGCAGGGGCAAGCGCCGCGGGACCCGGCGCCGTTACGTCTGGCTAAGGTCACGCAAATCGGCTGCGCTGGTCACCGTCCGGTGCAGATACTCACATCTGTGATCGGCGAGGACTTCCCGGCTCTGCTGGCCGCCGCCCAGGGCGGCAGCGAGACGGCCTTCGCCACGCTGTGGCGGGACGGCAACCACGCGCTGCTCCGCTACCTCCGGGCCGCCGCGCCGGCCGCCGCCGAAGACGTCGCCGCCGAGACCTGGGTGCAGGTCGTACGGGGCCTGGCCGGTTTCCGTGGCGACGAGCGGTCCTGGCGGTCCTGGCTGTTCACCATCGCCCGGCACCGGGCCATCGACGAGGGCCGCCGCCGGTCCCGGCACCCGGCCACGCCGCTCGACGAGCTGCCACAGGCCAGCGAGCCGCGCACCGGGGACGCGGCCACCGCGGCCATGGCCAACCTGACCACCGACGCGATGATCGAGGCGATCGGGCAGTTGCCGCCGGCCCAGGCCGAAGTGATCCTGCTGCGGGTACTGGCCGATCTGGACAACGAGACGGTGGCCCGGATCGTCGGCCGCAGCCCCGGCGCGGTCCGCATCGCCGCCCACCGGGGCCTGCGCTCGCTCGCGCAGACCATCTCCGCGATGGGTGTAACGCGATGACCGGCGGCGGAGTTTGGGACGATATGCCGACGCCACCGTGGCCCGCGGACGGCGAGCTGCCCCCGCCCGGGGACGCCGCCTTCGACGCGCTGCTCGACCGGGCGCCGCTGCCCGGCGACGCCGCGGACAGCCTGCGGCAGCTGGCGGCGGCGTTCGGCGAGCTGTACGCCACCGCGGCACCCGGCGAGCCCACGGCCGAGCGCCACGCGCTGGCCGCGTTCCGCGTGGTGGTGGGCCAGCCTGCTACCGGCCAGCCGGTCCCAACCCCACCAATCCCCGCCCCGCCAGGGCCGCCCGGGCCTGACCGCTCCCGGTCTGGGCGGGGGCGGCCGGGCCAGTCCCCACCGGCCCAGTCCCGGCCGGGCCGGGGCCGGGCCGGTAAGCCACGGCTCAGCGCACGGGTGGCCGCGATCAGCGCGGCCGTCGTGGTGTCGCTGGGCGGGGCGGCCGCCGCGGCCGCGTACACCGGCGCGCTGCCGGACGTGCTGCACCGGCTGACCCACCACCCGGCCAGCCCGGCGGCCACCGCGCCCGGGACACCGGCCCAGCCGACGACCGAGAGCAGGTCAGCGGCACCCGGCAGCCGGTCCGGCCTGTGTGCCGCGTACCAGGACGCCCTGGCGGATGGCAGCCCCAGTGCGCAGCGAAAGGCGTTCAGAAAAATTGCCGCCGCCGCGGGCGGTGCGGGCAACGTGACGACCTATTGCGCCGGGGTGGTGGAGCCGCAGCCCACCCCGGACGGTCAGAAGACGCACCCAGCCCACCCGACCCATCCGGCCCACCCCACTCACCCGGCACACCCGACACACCCGGCGCATCCCAGCCACTCGCCCAAGTAGGCCAGCCCCGGCCAGATGACCTCGGCCGGGACGTACGCTGGAGGCGTGGTACTCGCACCCGAAGGACGCAAGCTGCTCCGCCTGGAAGCCAGGAACAGCCAGACCCCGATCGAGAAGAAGCCGCCGTGGATCAAGACGCGGCTGCGCACCGGCCCGGAGTACACCGCGCTCAAAGGGCTGGTGCAGCGGGAGGGGCTGCACACGGTGTGCCAGGAGGCCGGCTGCCCGAACATCTTCGAGTGCTGGGAAGACCGTGAGGCCACGTTCCTGATCGGCGGCGACCAGTGCACCCGGCGCTGCGACTTCTGCCAGATCGCCACCGGGAAGCCCGCGCCGCTGGACACCGGCGAGCCACGCCGGGTGGCCGAGTCGGTGGCCACCATGGGCCTGCGCTACGCCACCGTGACCGGGGTAGCACGGGACGACCTGCCCGACGGCGGCGCCTGGCTGTACGCGCAGACCGTGCACGAGATCCATGAGGCCGTGCCCGGATGCGGGGTCGAACTGCTGATTCCCGACTTCAACGCGGACGGTGGCAAGCTGGCACCGGTGTTCGGCGCCCGGCCGGAGGTGCTGGCGCACAACATCGAGACCGTGCCCCGGATCTTCCGCCGGATCCGGCCCGGTTTCCGCTACGAGCGATCGCTGGACGTGCTGGCCCGGGCCCGGGCGGCCGGCCTGGTCACCAAGTCCAACCTGATCCTCGGCATGGGCGAGGCGCCGGACGAGATCACCGGGGCCCTGGCTGACCTGCGCTCGGCCGGCTGCGAGCTGCTGACCATCACCCAGTACCTGCGCCCGTCGCCGCGGCATCACCCGGTTGACCGGTGGGTTGAGCCCGCCGAGTTCGGCCGGCTGCGCGACGAGGCGCTGAGCCTGGGCTTCTCCGGCGTGATGTCCGGGCCGCTGGTCCGGTCGTCCTACCGGGCCGGGCGGCTGTACCGCGAAGCCATGGCCCGGCGGGCCGAACCGGGCGCCGCGTTTCCCACCCAGCCCGCTGACTCGTATCCTGCCCTCCATGGCGAATAAGGCCGCAGGCGGCGCGGACGGAGTCCCCAAGGGCCGCATCAAGCAGATCCGTTTGGTCGCGGGCGTCGTCCGCGAGCACAACCCCCGGGCGCTCCCGCTCATCGCGATGACCGCCGTCGTCATCATCGGCGTAGCCGTGCTGGTCGGGCTGCTCACCGGCCTGGCCGGGCTGCTCATCCCGCTGGGCGTGTTCGCCGGGCTGGCCGCCGCGATGATTATGTTCGGCCGGTTCGCCCAGTCCGCGCAGTACGCCGCGGTGGAGGGGCAGCCGGGCGCGGCCGCCGCCATCCTGCAGAGCATGCGCGGCGGCTGGACGGTCTCCCCGGCGGTGGCGGCCAACCGGAACATGGACGTGGTGCACCGGGCGGTGGGCAAGCCCGGCGTCGTGCTGGTCGGCGAGGGCTCGCCGAACCGGCTGCCCGGCCTGCTGGCCGCGGAGAAGAAGCGGATCTCCCGGGTGGCCGACACGTACATCTACGACTTCCAGGTCGGCAACGAAGAGGGCCAGTTGCCGATCAGCAAGCTGCAGCGGAAGATCATGCGGCTGCCGGGCAACCTGAACAAGACCGAGATAGCCGAGCTCAACTACCGGCTCAAGGCGCTGCCCCAGTCCCTGCAGATGCCCAAGGGCCCCATGCCGAAGTCCGGCCGCATGCCGAAGCCCCCGCGCCCCCGGATGAGATAAGCGCGGCCGACACCAGGGTTAACGGGACCACAGGAGCTCGTTTAAACGGGACCACCGGAGCGCGCCGACGAGGCGAGGCCCGCCGCAGGCGGGTGCTCGCGGAGGAGGCGTTCGGCGCGAAGCGGCGAGCGGGGGGTCCAGGGGGGTCGTCCCCCCGGACGTCAGAGCGTTCGGCGCGAAGCGGCGAGCGGGGGGTCCAGGGGGGGCGTCCCCCCGGACTAAGTGCGGAGCACGATGGTGTTGGCGGCGCGATCGTGCAGGCCGCGCAGGTCGCGGTCGGTGACCAGCGGCGGCAGCACGCAGAGCAGCAGCAGCGTGCGGACCAGCGCCCAGACGAAGCCGACCGGGCGCCCGTCCAGCCGGGCCACCCGGATGCCGCAGATCCGCTTGCCGATGGTGAACCCGGTCAGCGCGGTCAGCACCCAGACCTGCACGGCGAAGATGAGCAGCGTGATCACGGTCACGTCGCTGTGCCCGAAGAACGAGCGCGCGATGACCAGGCTGATCAGCCAGTCGATCAGCAGCGCGAGCAGCCGCCGGCCCATGCCCGCCACCGACCGCGGGCCCTGTTCCGGCAGCCCGAACCGTTCGCCGGGGTATTTCTGATCACCGGGGGTGGCCATGCCGGGCAGCAGGATCCCGCCCCACCGTCGCTCGCTCACCCTCTCACCGTACCGCTCCGCTATCGCCGTTTAGCGCCCTGCCTGGCCGGATACGGCGCCGCGGCCGCGGGCCGCGGGCGGGCGCGAAGGAGAACGCAGCCCAGGCGCGTCATCGCGGCCAGGCGTAACACGTGTGAAACACTAGAGACACGGGTCGGTAATCGCCGGGAACTAGCGTCCGAATCGTTCCTGCCGCAGGCAGACCCCCATGCGGCCAGATCTGCGTGGCCGCCTTCCCGCGGCCTTCAGCCCCGGCAGCCCGGGAGGCAACACCAGTGTCAGCTCCGTTCAGGGAGGCTTGATGTTCCAGAACGCCGACGAGGTCCTGAAGTACATCGGCGATAACAAGATTCAGTTCGTCGACGTCAGGTTCTGTGACCTGCCGGGGACCATGCAGCACTTCACGGTGCCGGTCGAGTCGTTCGACGAGAAGGTCTTCAGCGAGGGCCGGATGTTCGACGGTTCCTCGATCCGTGGCTTCCAGCAGATCCATGAGTCGGACATGCTGCTGCTCCCGGACCCGGCGACCGCGTACGTGGACCCGTTCCGCCAGCACTCCACCCTGAACCTGACGTTCTTCGTGCATGACCCGCTGACCGGCGAGCCGTACACCCGGGACCCGCGCAACATCGCCCGCAAGGCGGAGACGTTCCTCAAAGGCAGCGGGATCGCGGACACCGCGTACTTCGGCCCGGAGGCCGAGTTCTACATCTTCGACTCGGTGCGCTACGACACCGGGGCCAACTCGGGCTACTACTACATCGACTCGGTCGAGGGCGCGTGGAACACCGGGCGCGAGGAAGAAGGCGGGAACCTCGGCTCCAAGCCGCCGTACAAGGGCGGTTACTTCCCGACTCCCCCGGTCGACCACTACACCGACCTGCGCTCGGCCATGGTCCGCGGGCTGATCGACGTGGGCATCACGGTGGAGATGCAGCACCACGAGGTGGGCACGGCCGGCCAGGCGGAGATCGACATCCTGTTCGCGCCGCTGCTGGAGCAGGCCGACAAGCTGATGCTCTACAAGTACGTGATCAAGAGCGTGGCCCGGGCCGCGGGCAAGACGGTCACGTTCATGCCCAAGCCGATCTTTGGCGACAACGGCTCCGGCATGCACTGCCACCAGAGCCTGTGGAAGGACGGCTCGCCGCTGTTCTACGACGAGGTGGGCTACGCGGGCCTGTCCGACACCGGCCGGTACTACGTCGGTGGCCTGCTCAAGCACGCGCCCACGCTGCTGGCGTTCACCAACCCGACGGTGAACTCCTACCACCGCCTGGTGCCGGGCTTCGAGGCGCCGGTCAACCTGGTGTACTCGCAGCGGAACCGGTCGGCCTGCGTCCGCATCCCGATCACCGGCTCCAACCCCAAGGCCAAGCGGCTGGAGTTCCGGGTGCCGGACCCGTCGTGCAACCCGTACCTGGCGTTCTCCGCGATGATGATGGCGGGCATCGACGGCATCAAGAACAAGATCGAGCCGCACGAGCCGGTGGACAAGGACCTGTACGAGCTGCCGCCGGACGAGGCGTCGGCCATCCCGCAGGTGCCCGGGTCGCTGGAGGCCGTGCTGAACGCCCTCGAAGCGGACCACGACTACCTGCTCGAAGGCGGTGTGTTCACCGAGGACCTGATCGAGACCTGGATCGACTACAAGCGGTCCAACGAGCTCGACCCGGTCCGGCTGCGCCCGACGCCACACGAGTTCGCTATGTACTTTGACGTGTGAGTACTTTGACGTGTGAGTACTTCGACGTGTGATCGGTAGCTAAGCACGAACCGCGAGGCCGCTGGCCCGCCACCTCCCAGGGTGGGCCAGCGGCCTTCGCTTTGCCCGTGCGGCCCCGAGCAGTCACCCGCACCAGGCAGGATGGAGTCCGTCAGGCGCAGCCGCCGACCTTACGGGACGGGATGAATCACGACGAGCCGATCACGCTGGCCAGCCTGAACCTGCACGGCGGCCTGACCGCCCGCGGCGCGCCGTTCGACGTGGCCGACGCGTGCCACCGGCTGAAGGCCGACGTGATCACCCTGCAGGAGGCGTGGCGGCCGGATGAGCTGCCGGACGTGGTGACCGCGGTCGCGGCCGAACTCGGCGCGCAGGTGCGGTACCGCGGGCTGGCCAGGAACACCAGCCGGGCGCTGCTCGGCGTCGGCACCGACACCGGTCCGGGCACGTGGGGGCTGGCCGTGCTGTCCCTGCTCCCGGTCACCGGCTACCAGGAGATCGAGCTGGGCCGGGCGCCCGGGGACCGGATCAGCCGTGCGGCGCAGGTGGTCACGCTGACCATGCCGGGCGGCAAGGCGCTGCGCGTGGTGAACACCCACCTGACCCACCGGTTCACCAGCCCGGCTCAGCTGATGCTGCTGGCCCGCCGCCTGGAGGCTGGCGCGGTGTCTGGGCCGGACGTGCCGACGGTCATCGTGGGCGACCTGAACATGCCGCGCCTGGGCACGCTGGCCGCGCCCGGGTACCGGGCCCCCGTGCGCGGCCGGACCTACCCGGCCGGCCGGGCCTGGATCCAGCTTGATCACCTGCTGCTGCGCGGGCCGGTCCGGGTGTCGGCGGCCGAGGTGGCCGACCCGGTTGGTTCTGACCACCTGCCGATCCGGGCCGAGCTCAGCGTGCGGTGACCCTGGCCCGGCCCAGCCGCGGCCACGCGGGGCTGGGGTGGGTTCAGTGCGGCTTCGACCCGGACGCCACCCGGGCCAGTTCGGTGACGGTGGACCTGGAGAGCACGTGCACGGTCCTGGCGGCCGGTGACTTGCGCAGCGCATGCCGGGGCAGCCGGACCCGCAGCGCCCCCGGCTGGATCTCGAAGACCACCGGCGGAGTCATCCGCAGGGCCTCGCCGTCCACGCCGATCTCCACCTGGGCGGCCGAGGTGATCTCGAACCGGGGCGCGGTCCACTCCATCCAGCCCGCGTACCGGCTGGCCTGGCCGAGCGCCTGCAGGGCGAAGAACCGGTCGGCGCCCGCCGCGTCGCTGATCTTGATGGCGACGATGCCGAGCAGCCCGGTGTCCAGCCGCTCCCGGGTGCCCGCCCCGCCCTCCATCGGCACCAGCTGGTAGGGATTGTTGGAGATCAGGATGAGCTGCGCGGTGTGGTGCTCCGCCCCGTCCGGGCCGGTAAAGCACAGGTCGAGCGGGTCGGCGGCGGGCCCGAGCAGGTCGGGCAGCATGGCCGCGGCGGTGCGCAGCTTGGCGTCCCGGTACTCGGGCGACTGGACCACCTTGGCGTACAGCCCGAGCGAGGCGTTGTTGACGAACGTGCGCCCGTTCACCGTGGCCAGGTCGATCCACTGCTCCACGCCATCCGCGAACGCGTCCAGCGCCCCGACCACGTCGTCCCGGTTCAGGCCCAGGTCGAGGGCGAAGTGGTTGCGGGTGCCCGCCGGGATGCAGACATACGGGATACCGGCCTGGGCCGCGACCGAGGCGACCAGCGCCTGCGAGCCGTCGCCGCCGGCCATGCCGATGGCGTCCGCGCCCTGATCGACCGCGTCCTGGGCCAGCTGGCGCAGGTCATCGCCCGGGCCGAGAAGAACCGGCCGGATCCCGCGGCGGTGGCACTCGTCGGCCAGCTTGAACCGTTCGGCCTTGCCACCCCCGGACCTGGGATTCATGATCAGCACTGGGCGCTCGGCGTGGTGGGCCCGCTTGGCCCGCACCGCCCGGGCCCGCATGGCCCGCTCGGTGCGGCGCAGCGCATGCCGCGCGGCCACCACGGACAGCACGGCCAGCACGGCGATCAGCAGCAGCAGCGGCCAGTTGAAGTCGGCGAAGAACAGGCCCGCGATCGTGCCCGCCAGGGCCAGCACGACCACGGACAACGCGATCATCCGGCGCAGGCCGCCCCGTGAGACCACGTACCAGCCGCTGGTCACGCAGATCAGCAAGCCGGCCGCGACGATCAGGATGGCCAGCAGATGCACCGCGATCCCGATCAGGCTGAACGCCACCGCAGCGACCAGCGAAATCAGCGCGCCGACCGCGGAAGCCCGCTCCCCCACCGTCGGCCGGGCCGCGACGCCGGCGCCGGCCCGCTGCGCCCCCGCATGTTCCGGCAGAACTGTGTGCCCCGGCAGATCGGTGCCGTCTGGGCGCTCCGGCCCGGCCGCCTGGTCGGCCACCCGCACCCCCCGGTACGAGATCGTCGGCCCGCGGGCCGTCCCCGTGTCCCGCAGTAGTGCCTCGCTATCTGGGTGTTAGCATACGCGCGTGGTGGATCGGGAGGCAGAGCGCCAGCCGGCGATGGAGAGCGTCGCGGACTGGCTGGCCAGCCGGGCCGGTGAGTACGGCGGCCCGGTCCGGCGCCAGATCGTGGACTCGGTCCGCCAGCTCGGGGCGGTGGACCGGGCCACCTATACGGCCATCGCCACTACCCCGACCCCGGCTCTGGATGAGCCGCTGCGCCGGCTGTCCCGGGCAGCCGACAAGTCCCGGCTCTGGTTTGCCATCGCGGCCGGGCTGGCCATCGGCGGAGGCACCGCGGGGCGCCGCGCGGCGTTGCGCGGCACGCTGGCCATCGGGGCCACCTCGGCACTGGTCAACCTGGCCATCAAGCCGGTGTCGTTCCGCACCAGGCCGGACCGGATCCGGGCGGGCGTGCCGGGCCAGCGGCAGGTCGAGATGCCCGGCTCCACGTCGTTCCCGTCCGGCCACTCCGCATCGGCCTTCGCCTTCGCCACCGCGATCAGCCGTGAGCGGCCCTGGGCCGCGCTGGCCTGCGGCTTCCTGGCGGCCGCGGTGGCCTACTCGCGGGTGCACACCGGGGTGCACTACCCGGGCGACACCGTCGTCGGCTCGCTGATCGGCGCCAGCACCGGCCTGGCCGTGGCCAGCCTGCTCGACCATGGTTCTCCCATCGCCCACGGTTAGGGGTTCCGCCCCGCCTGGCCCGGCAGAGAAACTGGCGAGAGCCTTTTTGCCATGCCGCTTACGGAAGCAGGTAAAAAAGGCGCCAGTAGGGCATGGGGCACCGCCGCCACTGCTATCTTCAGCCTCAGGCGGGAACCGCCTCCACAGACCCGAAATAGCCTGTTTCCCCAGGACAAGGGTGCGGACGAGGGCCACGGCAGCAGATAGCGCGGCCCCGGTGAAATGGTCAATCCGGTCATCCCGGACCAGAAATTCACCCGCACTCAAGCAAGTCTGGCATTCTCCCGCTCAGTTCCCGGCCACCAGCCGGGGAAAGGAATAATGGTGATGAACAGGCATCTCACACGGCTGCTGGCGACCGCGGCGGCGGGCGTCTCGCTGAGCATGACCGGCTTGGCTGCCACGGCGGACGCGGCCCAGTCCGTGAGCGCCGCGGCGGCGACCTTCTCGGGCCGGCTCTACAGTGTCGCGGCCCTCTCACCCACCGACGCCTGGGCGGTTGGGCTGCATCCCAACTCCTCGCTGATCGTGCACTGGGACGGCCGCTCCTGGACTCAGTCGCTCGCCGGGGCCGGCTACTACAACGGCGTGGCCGCCGACTCCGCCGGCGACGCATGGGCGGTCGGCGGGACCAACTGGTTCTCGCCTGCCCGGACCCTGGCCGAGCACTGGAACGGCACCACGTGGACCAGGGTGCCCAGCCCCACGCCGGCCGGAGGCGGCATTTTCGCCGCGGTGACCGCCACCTCCCCCAGCAACGCCTGGGCCGTGGGCCGGACCGGTGGCGGCCCGGGGGTCACCGGGGTCTTCAAGCCCCTGATCGAGCACTGGAACGGCACCGCGTGGACCCAGCAGCGCTTCCCGCTGCCTGCCAACGGCGGGCTGCTCACGTCGGTCGCCGCGACCTCCGCCACCAATGCCTGGGCGGTCGGCTGGACCGGCTCCACCAGTCCGGGCGCTGGCAGCCAGACGCTGATCGAGCACTGGAACGGCAGAACCTGGACCCGGGTGGCCAGCCCCAACCCGGCAGGCACGGTCAGCCTCCTCGACGCCGTGGCCGCCTCCGGTCCTGGCAACGTCTGGGCGGTCGGCTACAGCGTTACCAATGCCGGCCCGCACAAGGCCCTGATCCTGCACTGGCAGGCCGGCGCCTGGGTGGTCGTGCCCGCCCCCTCCCCCACCGGTGATGTCGCCCTCCAGTCCGTCGCGACCACTTCACACAGTGACGTCTGGGCCGTCGGCCTCACCCGCCCGACCACCTGCAACCCTCAATGCGGGACCCTGATCGAGCACTGGAACGGCAAGACCTGGCGGCAGGTACCCAGCCCCAACCCGCCCGCCGGTTACCTGAATGCCTTCCTGGGAGTGGCCGCCCTCAACTGCCATAACGCCTGGGCCGTCGGCACGACCGACTACGCCTCGACCCTGATCGCCCACTGGAACGGCAAGAGCTGGAACTAGACGGCGGTTCGCCGGCAAGGTCGGCCGCGCCGGCCTAAGCTCATCGCATGGCCAGGTACTTCGACGTCCATCCGGCCAGCCCGCAGCCGCGCGCGATTGCCCAGACCGTGGATATCGTCCGCGACGGTGGCGTGATCGCCTACCCGACCGACTCCTGCTACGCGCTCGGCTGCCAGCTCGGCAACAAGGACGGCATTACCCGGCTCCGGTCGATCCGCCAGCTCGGCGACCGGCACCACCTCACGCTGATGTGCCGGGACTTCGCCCAGCTCGGCAAGTTCGCCTATGTGGCCAACCCGGTGTTCCGGGCCATCAAATCGGCCACACCGGGCAGTTACACGTTCATCCTGCCCGCAACCAAAGAGGTCCCGCACCGGTTGCAGCACCCGGGAAAGAAGACGGTCGGGGTACGGATCCCCCGGCACGGCGTGACCCAGGCGCTGCTCGCGGAACTGGGCGAGCCGCTGGTCTCGACCACCCTGCTGCTGCCCGGCGAGGACGAGCCCATGACCCAGGGGTGGGAGATCGCCGACCAACTCGGCCAGACCGTCGACGCGGTCATCGACTCCGGTGACTGCGGCACCGAGCCGACCACGGTCATCGACTTCTCCCAGGGCAAGCCCGAGATCCTGCGGCACGGAGCGGGCGACACGTCCGGGTTTGAGTGAGCCGGGCTCAGCGGCGCAGGCTCGTCTCCTGCTCCAGATGGGACAGCTTCTCGGGGTTGCGTACGGTGTACAGCCCGGTGACCAGGCCGTCGTCGATGCGTACCGCGATGACCGAGTCGATCTGGCCGTGGATCCGGAGGATCAGCGCTGGGTAACCGTTGACCTGGACCGGCTGCAGTGAGGCCTGGCCAGCGATCCGGCCCAGCCCGATGGTCAGCAACCGGGCCACCTTGGCCGCCCCCACGACCGGCGCCCGCACGGCCTGCACGACTCCGCCGCCATCGCCCAGGAACACGACGTCCGGGGCGAGCATGTCGAGCAGGCGCTGCAGATCGCCCGTTTCGGCCGCTTCCCGGAACGCCTCGAGCGCGGTCCGCGTCTCGGCCGGCGAGACCACCCCGCGCGGCCGGCGCGCTGCGACATGTGCCCGCGCCCGGTGCGCGATCTGGCGGACCGCGGCCGGGCTCTTGCTGAGGGATCCGGCGATCTCGTCGTAGGCCAGATCGAACACCTCGCGCAGCACGAACACCGCCCGCTCGGTCGGCGTGAGGGTCTCCAGCACCAGCAGCATGGCCATCGAGACGCTGTCGGCCAGTTCGACGTCCTCGGCCACGTCGGGTGCGGTCAGCAGCGGCTCGGGCAGCCAGGGGCCAAAGTAGGACTCCTTGCGGCGGCGCAGCGTGCGCAACCGGGTGAGCGCCTGGCGGGTGGTGATCCGGACCAGGTACGCACGCCGATCCCGTACGGTTTCGAGGTCGACCCCGGCCCACCGCAGCCAGGTCTCCTGCAGGACGTCCTCGGCGTCGGCGGCTGAGCCGAGCATCTCGTAGGCCACCGTGAACAGCAGGTTGCGGTGGGCGACAAACTCCTCGGTGGCAGGGTCCGGGCGATCGCCGTGGCGCTGGTCCCGGCCGCGGCGTGCGGGCGCGGTCTGCGGTCCGCCGGCCATGGTTAGCTCCCCTCCGCTCTCGGCGGTAATACCCACCAGACGCCGGGCCCGGCCGTTTTGTGACACGGGACGGTGGCCACCTGCCCGTGGCGCACGTCACGTCACCGGGCCTGTCACAACGACCGGGCCGGCGGCGTCTGGTGTTCGTCCGGTACGCAACCACCAGAGTGAGGACGAAGCTATGGAACCCCGGTTCGACCTGTTCGGCAACGAGATCGGCGCCAAGTTCACCAAGCGGTTCGCCAATACCAGCCTGGTGATCGCGCAGTCGCCGCTGCCGAGGTCCACACAGGAACTGGCAGGACTGCGCGCCAGCCAGATCAACGGCTGCGGCTGGTGCGTCGACCTGCACACCAAGGAGGCCGCGGCGGCCGGCGAAACTCCGGTCCGGCTCAACTTGGTCGCCGCCTGGCGCGAGGCCAGTGTGTTCACCGAGGCTGAGCAGGCCGCGCTGGCGCTCGCCGAGGAAGGCACCCGGCTCGCCGACGCCAGCCACGGCGTCTCCGACGAGACCTGGGCTCAGGTGCGCAAGCACTACGACGACGACCAGGTCGCCGCGCTGGTCTGCCTGGTCGCCATGATCAACGCGGCCAACCGGCTGGGCGTGATCGTGCGCCAGAAGGGGGGTTCCTACCAGGCCGGCATGTTCGCCGACATGGTGGGATGACGTCACGCCAGTCGTCCGCCGGCTGGCCACTGCGGACCGCGCCGAGGTCCGGCGCATCATCTGTGCCCTGCCGGACTACTTCACCAGTGATGTGCCGGACAAGGCTGAGCGGGATGCGGCGGATCATGGGGCTGGGTGTGTGCCGTCAGGCGTCGGGCTTCCACTCCCCGGTGTCATCGGGCTTCCACGCGCCGGCCACCTGGCCGGTGGCGACGTTGAGCCGGTTCCACAGGTTCTGGTTCGCGATGGCGAGCACCAATCCGGCCAGCGCCTGCTCGCCGAAATGCCGTGCGGCCTCGGCCCAGATCCCGTCGGGGACCGGGTCGGCGCGATCGGCGAGCCGGGTGACCGCCTCGGTCAGGGCCAGCGCGGCTCGCTCGGCGTCGCTGTAGTACGGCGCCTCCCGCCAGCCGGCCAGCGCGAACAGGCGCTCGTCCGTCTCGCCCAGCGTCCGCTGGAAGCGCCAGGCGCCATCGAGGCACACTCCGCAGCCGTTGATCTGGCTGGCACGCATCCCGGTGAGATGGACTATCGGGTGCGGGACACCGCTCTTGCCAACGGCATCGCCCAATGCCTGCAGGGCCTCCATGAGGCCGGCGACACTCACCGCCGGATTGGTAATCCTCGCCCGCATAGGTGATCTACCTCCAGTTCCCATGCTCCAGGGGGTCATCACCTTGACACCTGGCACCGGGCAGAAGTGACAGCTGGACGGCACACTCAGCTTCTGGATGTCACCACGAACCCGGTGAAGGCCAGCAAGAACAGGACCAGGAATCCGCCGTAACAGGTGAGGAAAGCGGCGCCCATCGATGCCGGGATGATCACGCCCGCCGCGCTCGCCGCCGCCTTCTTGCTCACCGGCCTCCGAGTGCGGTCCGCCCGGAGCACGGGTGCCTTGACGACGCCGCTCAGCCAGGCCGGGATGCCGTCGGTCACGGCCGCGAGCTCCGCTTGAGCGTGTCGATCACCTGCTCGCGGTCGGCGTCGGAGGCGCGGAGATGGCCGCGGCCCATCGCACCCGCTGCCCCACGCTCCCCAGGTCCTGTGGTCACTGCGCCTCCCATCAGCGCATCCGTCAATAGCGTAACCCCGCTGAGGGCGCTGCGATCTGCTGGGCGACCGCGTATACGCTACGCTCAAAACTAGAACGTGTTTCAAGTCCGGTCACAGGCCTGAGGAGTATCTGCCATGGCCATTGTGCGAACCTTGTCCCCAGGCCCGGACGGTCACCGCCGGCTCGGCCTGGCCAGCCCAGCGACACGGGAATCGGTCGGCGAGATCACCGTGAGCACGCCGGATGAGGTCACCGCGGCAATCGCACGGGCCCGCGCGGCCCAGCCCGCCTGGGCGGCGCTCCCGGCGGCACAGCGGGCCGCGATCATCGCTGGGGCGCTGGATGTGCTGCTGGCCCACAAGGACGAGATCTGCGCGACGGTTCAGGGAGAGTCCGGCAAGCCGCTGGTCGAGGCGCTGGCCATCGAGATCGTGCCGTCCTGCGACTTCATCAACTACTGGGCTGGCCGCGCCGCCAAAGATCTCGCTGATGAGCGGATCGGCCTGCACGGTTACCTAAAGCCGCTGAAGAAGCTCTACATGCACTACCAGCCGCTCGGTGTCGTCGGCGTGATCACGCCCTGGAACGGCCCATTCGTGCTGTCGATTAACCCGACCGTTCAGGCGCTGCTGGCGGGCAACGCGGTGGTGCTCAAGCCATCGGAAGTCACCCCGCACTCCGGCGGCTGGGCCGCGAAGGTGCTGTGGGAAGCGGGCGTGCCACGGGACGTCCTGCAACTGGTGCAGGGCGATGGCGAGTCGGGCGCGGCGCTGGTCAACGGCGACATCGACATGATCTCGTTTACCGGCAGCGTCGGCACCGGCAAGAAGATCGCCGCAGCCTGCGCCTCGCGGCTCATTCCATGCTCGCTGGAGCTGGGCGGCAAGGACGCCATGATCGTGTGCGCCGACGCCGACCTGGAACGCGCCGCCAACGGCGCGGTCTACCTGTCGATGTTCAACAGCGGCCAGGTGTGCGTGGGCGTGGAGCGCATCTACGTGGTGGACAGCGTCGCCGATGAGTTCATCAAGCTGGTCAAGGACAAGGCCGCGACGGTGACCTATGGCCAGGGCAACGATGTCGGCCCGCTGTTCTGGGAGCGGCAGCTCGAGGTCGTCAGCCGCCACGTCGAGGACGCCAGGGCCAAGGGCGCGGCCATCCTGGTCGGCGGCGAAGCCGACACAGACAAGGGCCTGTTCTACCGGCCGACCGTCGTCGTCGGCCTGACCCACGACATGGATCTGATGAGCGAAGAGACCTTCGGCCCGGTGGTCGCGATCATGCGGGTCAAGGATGAGGACGAGGCGGTGCGACTGGCCAACGACTCCAAGTACGGCCTGAGCGGCAGCGTCTTCACCAGGGACCAGGAAAAGGTCATGCGGATCGGCAAGCAGCTCAAGACCGGCTCGGTGGTGCACAACGACGCGTCGGTCATTTACGGCGTCGCCGAGGCGCCCTTCGGCGGCCGCAAGGACAGCGGATTGGGCCAGGTCAACGGCCGGAACGCGATCCGGGGCTACACGCACGCGCTGCCGATTCTGATCGACCGCTGGGGCCGGAAGAACGAAAACATCTGGTACCCCTACGCCGATAAGACCGTCAAGACCCTCGAATCCACCATCAAGGTCCTGTTCGGCAACCACCTGGTGCGCCGCTTCATGCGCTAACCCACCCGTCCCTGCGCTGCTTGCTGGTGCGACCCGTGATATGTCACCTGAGCTTGCTGCTCACGGCGGCGCGCCTCGCGGCTCTGGCGAGATCGGGCTCTGCGGGGCATGATCCGTTCCAGGACGGCACTGCATGCGCGGGACAGGGGTGGAGACGGTCATGGCGACGGTCGTGCTGGTGGGAACGCTCGACACGAAAGGGACGGAGTACGGGTGGCTGCGTGACCAGGTTCGGGAGCTGGGGTGCGAGGTTGTCCTGATCGACGCGGGGATTGGCGAGCCTCAGATCGAGGCTGATGTGCCGGCCGGGCGGGTGGCGGAGGCCGCGGGTGCGTCGCTCGAGGCGTTGCGGGAAGCAGGTGACCGCGGGGCGGCGGTCACCCGGATGGGAGAGGGCGCCGCGATCATCGCGGCGGAGCTGTTCGCGGCGGCCCGGGTGGACGCGGTGCTCGCGGTCGGCGGCAGCGGCGGATCCTCGATCGCGGCGCGGGCGGTCCGGGACCTGCCGATCGGGCTGCCGAAGCTGATCGTCTCGACGATGGCGTCGGGGGACGTGTCACCGTACGTGGGCGCGAAAGATGTGACGATCACCTACAGCGTGGTGGACGTGGCCGGGATCAACCGGGTCTCGCGGCTGATCCTGGGGAACGCGGCGGCCGCGGCGGCCGGGATGGCCAAGGCCCACGCCGGGACGCAGACCCAGGCCCAGGAGCGGCCGCTGATCGGCGCCTCGATGTTCGGGGTGACGACGCCCGCGGTCAACGTGGCGCGTGAACGGCTGGAAGAGCTGGGCTACGAGGTGCTGGTGTTCCACGCGACCGGCGCAGGCGGGCGGGCGCTCGAAGGACTGGCCGACAGCGGGCTGCTGGCGGGCGTCCTGGATATGACGACCACCGAACTGGCCGATGACCTGGTCGGGGGGGTGCTGTCGGCGGGCCCGGAGCGGCTCACCGCGGCCGGGAAGAACCGAGTCCCGCAGGTGGTGGCGCCCGGGGCGCTGGACATGGTCAACTTCGGGCCGCGTGACACCGTGCCGGAGCGATTCGGGGGACGGAACCTCTACATCCACAACCCGACGGTGACGCTGATGCGTACCACGCCAGAGGAGATGGCTGAGCTGGGGCGCAGGGTGGCCGCGAAGCTGGCCGCCGCGACCGGGCCGGCCGTCCTGTTCGTCCCGCTCAGCGGGGTGTCCGCGCTGGACGTGCCGGGCATGCCGTTCCACGACCCGGAGGCGGACGAGGCCTGCTTCGAGGCCCTGCAGGGCACGGGCGTGGACACGGTACGGCTCGACATGAACATCAATGACCCCGCCTTTGGCCGCGCCATGGCCGACAGGCTGCATGAGCTGATCACTGGAGCGCCGAAGTGAGCCGTACGGCCGTTCTGGAGCGGCTGCGGGCCACGGTCGCCGGCGGCAAGCCGGTGATCGGCGCCGGCGCGGGCACCGGCCTGTCAGCCAAGTGTGCCGAGGCGGGCGGCGTCGATCTGATCATCATCTATAACTCGGGCCGGTACCGGATGGCCGGGCGCGGCTCGCTGGCGGGCTTGCTGCCGTACGGGGACGCGAACCAGATCGTGGTGGAGATGGCCGCCGAGGTACTGCCAGTCGTGCGGGACACCCCCGTCCTGGCTGGAGTGTGCGGCACCGATCCATTCCGGGTGATGCCCCTATTCCTCGACCAGCTCAAGGCGATGGGCTTCGCGGGCGTGCAGAACTTCCCGACGGTCGGGCTGTACGACGGGGTGTTCCGGCAGAACCTCGAAGAGACCGGCATGGGATATGAGCTGGAAGTGGAGATGGTCCGGCTGGCCCATGAGCGCGACCTGGTCACCGCCCCCTACGTCTTCGACCCTGACCAGGCGCGGGAGATGGCCGGGGCGGGCGCGGACGTGCTCGTCCCACACGTCGGGCTCACCACCAAGGGCAGCATCGGCGCGGGCACCGCCCTGACGCTGGACGAGGCGGCCGTCCGGGTGCAGGCCATGCGGGACGCCGCGTATGCCGTCCGCCCGGAAGTCCTCGTCCTCTGCCACGGCGGCCCGATCGCCGAGCCGGACGATGCGGCCTATGTGCTGTCTCACACCGAGGGGCTGGTGGGTTTCTTCGGTGCCTCCTCGGTCGAACGGCTGCCCACCGAGCGGGCCATCACCGAACAGGTAGCGGCCTTCAAGAATCTGGAGATCTGATGCTGGTAACCCCGGGCGACGTGACCACGATGACCTTCGGCTGGGGGTCGATCAAATGGTTCGTCACCCCGCACGCCATCCCGGGCGCGAGCAGTTCGCTGGGCGAGGTGATCGTCAATCCCGGCCAGGGCCA
>Ga0335085_10002504_pt1 | contig 34063 bp, 27 predicted proteins | sample Lox_Sample_45_FD_206712 | JGI IMG/M metagenome (GOLD analysis project Ga0335085, IMG submission 206712) | Soil microbial communities from Loxahatchee National Wildlife Refuge, Florida, United States - Lox_Sample_4.5 | ecosystem: Environmental > Terrestrial > Soil > Wetlands | place: USA... | reverse complement strand
ATGAAGCCCGACGGCTGGAGGGCGAAGATGTCGAGCCCCCGGGCGATCTCCGAGCTCACGATCACGCCGTTGTACCAGTAGGCCGACCAGGAGCCGCCGCCCACCAGCTTGGTCGAGTCGATCGGGCCGTAGTCGAAGAACGCGATCTCCTGCGGGTGCATCGGATCGGTCCAGTCGAACACCGAAATGCCGCCCTGGTACCAGGACTGCACCATCACGTCGCGGCCCGGAATGGGAATGAGCGACCCGTTGTGGGCCACGCAGTTCTCGTTGTCGGTCTGCACCGCCGGCAGCTTGTAGTAGCTCTGGAACACGAGCTGGTTGTTCGTGATCCGGAAGATGGCGTCGGCGCCCCACTCCCTCGGGTCCTTGGCGCGGCACTTGGGCCCGCCGCCGCCGCCCCACTCGTCGGAGAAGAGCAGTTTGGTTCCGTCATTGCTGAAGGTGGCGGAGTGCCAGTAGGAGAAGTTGGAGTCGTCCACGGCCGCGAGGCGGACGGGGTGCGCCGGGTCGCGGATGTCGAGCAGGAGGCCGTAGCCCTCACAGGCGCCGCCCGCGTAGCCGATCTGCGCGTACACGGTGATGTCGTGGCACTGCGTCGGTCCCGGGGGCGGGCCCGAGCCCTCCTTCTGCTGCCGGCGCCCGACCATCCGGTCGACCATCGCCTGGATGCCGCTGCGGAGCGCCGCGCTGTCGGCCCCGGAGGGGGTCGTCCCGCCGTGCGTCTTCGCGATGCTGTCCAGGAGGGGCGTGATCATCCGGTCGGGCAGCACGAACGGATTGCCGAACACGGTGACGACGTACTTGCCCTGGGCGCGGGCCTTGTCCAGCGACTCCTTGTCGGCCTCCGACAACCCGTGCGTCGGCGGGGCCACGAGGTCGTGGAAGATCCGCGGCGAGCTGACGATCGCGGCCTGCTCGGGATGCGCGAGCGGGACCTTGATCACCTCGATCCGGAACAGCGCGGTGGTCGAGTCCTCCCCCGGCTGGGCGCCGCTGCACCCGGCCAGCTCGTTGGGCGACCGCACCGGCGCCGACCCGGAGATGTAGACGTAGACGTTGTCGGGGTCCTTCGGGTCCGCGAGGACGGTGTGCGTGTGGGACCCGCGGCAGGTCTGGACGTTCGCGATGTACTTCGGATTGGTGATGTCCGAAATGTCGAAGATCCGGAGGCCGCGCAGCCGCTCCTTCGACACCGTGTCCTTCACGCCCTCGGCGCCGCAGTCCAGCCGGCCGCCGAAGCCCTCACCGGACACGAAGAGCAGGTTCTTGTAGACCGAGACGTCGCTCTGCGACGCCGGGCACTGCTCCTTGGTCTTGAGGGTGGGGTGGGCGGGATCGCTGATGTCCCACACCTGATATCCGTTGTAATTCCCCTGGATCACGTACTGGCCCGTGAACGCCAGATCCGAGTTCGTGCTGTGCAGGAACGTCGAGTCCGGCGAATGCGTGTGCGAGAGGACCCGGAGGTTCCAGGCCGCCTCGCCCGCGTTCCAGAGGCCGGACTTGAGCCCCACCCGCGGATCGGGGTTGGGGTGCGTCCGGCTCATGTCGGTCGCGGGGACCGGGACGCCGTAGGGCGCCGGATGCGAGCACGCCGCGAACAGGCCCGTGACGAGGGCGGCGGCGACGGCTCCGGGAACGAGACGACGGTGCGACGGGAGGCGCATGGGTGTGGGTCCTTGGCTCTGGTGTGGTCCTGCGACGGCGGGTGACAGTCCGGTCACTCCGAATCTCCGCTGAACAGCTCGTCGATCGTCAGCATCTTCTCCATCCGGGCGATTTCCGTGGTCTGATCGACGTTGATGTCGGACGCGAGCTTGAAGGTGAGCTCGTCCCGGGCGGCGCCGGGCGTCGCCACGAGGTCCTTCACCATCTGCACGGCGCCCTTGTGATGCTGGATCATGCCGCGCAGGAACAGCCGGTCGAACTCGGGGCCCCGCGCCGCGTGGAGCGTGGCCATCTGCTCCGGGGTGAGCATGCCCGCCATGATCATCCGGTGCATCGCGCCGTTGATCATCATCATGCCCATCCCCGTCATGTCCGGCTCGGGCACCGGCTGGTTCCGGTCCCGCAGCCATCCCTGCATGAGCCGGATCTCGTCGCGCTGGGCGTTGATGATTCGGGAACAGAGGACCCGCACCGACGGGCCCGCGTCGTTCGAGTCGGCCCACTGGGCCATGACGATGGCCTGGGCGTGATGCGAAATCATGCCCGTCATGAAGTCGATGTCGGCCTGCGTATACGGATGGCGAAGGCTGTCGGCGCGGGCCCGGGCGATCGCGGCGGCTTCGCCCTGCGGGGGATCGGGATAGGTGCTGGCGCGGTTGGCGCCGCAGGCCGCCATCGCGGCCAGGGCGAACGCGCCGGCCAGGCGGGCGGAAGTCGACGTAGTCATCTGGTGCCCTGCTCCTCGCAACCGGTCACGGGTTCGGAGCCGGGGGCGGCACCCGGTTCCTGGAAGAGACACAAGATGCGCGCTGAGACGCCGGGGCGGAAGAGCGACGGACGGCGGTTCCGCCGCGGCGGCCCCCGTGCTATCCTATGCTCCGGTCGCCATGATCATCCGCCGCTCCTCGATCCGCCTCACGCTCTTCGCCGCCCTCCTCGGCGTCGCACCCCTCGCGGGGCAGGGCGCCGCGGCCCAGCCCTCGCCCGCCGACGTGGCGTTCATGTCCGGAATGATCGGTCACCACGCACAGGCCGTGCTCATGGCGGGGTGGGCGGAGACCCACGGCGCGAGCCCCACGGTCCTGAACTACTGCCGCAAGGTCGCGGTGTCGCAGCGCGACGAGATCCACCTGATGGAGCGCTGGCTCGCGGATCACCACCAGGCCCCGGCGGACACCAGCGGGATGTACGCCCTGCCGGGTCCCGGGATGGACCGCATGCGGATGCCCGGCATGCTGACCGCGGAGCAGCTGGTCCGTCTCGACAGCGCCCGGGGCCCCGCCTGGGACCGCCTCTTTCTCGAGGACATGATCCGGCACCACCAGGGCGCCGTCTCGATGGTGAATCAGCTCTTCGAGACCCCGGGCGCCGGCCAGGGGCTGGTGTTCCAGTTCGCGACCGACGTCAGCGCCGATCAGACCATCGAAATCTCCCGGATGCGGCAGATGCTGTTGACCCTGCCGTGACCCCACCCTCACGTCTGGAGCTCCCCGTGTTCTCTGGTGCCTTCGCCCGCCGGACCCTTCTGGCGGCCGGTTTGACGCTCGCCTCCACGGCCGCCCTCGCGCAGGCCCCGACCCCCGACCCGCGCGTCGGCCTCAAGGCGGGCGTGTACGACGCCGGCCAGGCCCTGTGGAACCTGCGGCTGGTCTCCACATCGCCCCGGCCCGCCGGGTTCGTGGTCGACTCCGCGCCCGGCGATTTCGCCTACGTCGACTCGGACCTGGCGTTCGACGGACCGTACGTCATTCAGGGGAACTTCCACGGCATCCTGATCTGGGACGTGAGCCAGCCCGCCCATCCCACCGTCGTCACCGCGCTCGACTGTCCCGGATGGCAGAACGACGTGTCGGTGTACCGGAATCTCCTCTTCGTGTCGGTGGAGTCGACCAACAGCCACCTGGACTGCGGCGGCGCCCCCATTCCGGATACCGTGAGCGCCGACCGGGTTCGCGGCGTCCGCATCTTCGACATCTCCGACATCCGGCATCCGAAGATCATCACCAACGTCCAGACCTGCCGGGGCTCCCACACCCACACGCTCGTGACCGACCCGAACGACACCGCGGACGTCTACATCTACGTGTCCGGCTCGTCGTTCGTCCGCTCTCCCAACGAGCTGGCCGGGTGTTCCAACGAGGCTCCCGACAAGGATCCGAACAGCGAGCTGTTCAAGATCGAGGTGATCCAGGTCCCGCTGGCGCACCCCGAGCAGGCCAAGGTCGTGAGTAAGCCGGCGATCCTCTCCGGTCTCCTGCACGCGGGCTCGCATCCCGAAGCGGCGGAGGACGTCGCCCGGCAGCAACACCTGGTGGACTCGGCGCGCGCCGCGGGCGGGTTCATCGTGACGGTCGAAGGCCTGGACCGCGTGGCGCCGCCGCGGCTCGTCCGGCCCCTGCTCGACAGCGTCGTGAAGGCGCGCGGCGGCGCCGGTGCGGCGACGGCGGCCGACACGGCGGCCCTGCGGGGCGCGCTGCAGGGGATCGTGGACCAGATGCTGGGCGCCAACACGGGGCCGGGGCCCCGGCCCGGCCCGGTTCAGTGCCACGACATCACGGTGTATCCGGCGATCGGTCTCGCCGGCGGGGCCTGCGCCGGCTACGGGCTCCTGCTCGACATCAAGGATCCGGCCCACCCGCGCCGTCTCGCGGCCGTGGCGGACTCGAACTTCGCCTTCTGGCACTCCGCGACCTTCTCGAACGACGGCTCGAAGCTCCTCTTCTCGGACGAGTGGGGCGGCGGGCTCGCGCCGCGTTGCCGCGCGACCGACGATCCCAAGTGGGGCGCCGACGCGCTCTTCCGGATCAAGGATTCGACCCTCGCGTTCCAGAGCTACTTCAAGATGCCCGCGGCCCAGACCGAGCAGGAGAACTGCGTCGCCCACAACGGCTCGCTCATCCCCGTGCCGGGGCGGGACATCATGGTGCAGGCCTGGTACCAGGGCGGCATCTCGGTCTTCGACTGGACCGACCCGACGCATCCGAAGGAGATCGCGTTCTTCGACCGCGGCCCGATGGACTCGACCAAGTTGGTGAACGCCGGCTCGTGGTCCGCCTACTGGTACAACGGGATGATCGTGAGCTCCGAGATCGCGCGGGGGCTCGACGTCCTGGAGCTCACGCCCAGCCCGTTGCTCTCCCAGAACGAGATCGACGCGGCCAAGCTGGTCCGGTTCGCCCAGGAGAACGTGCAGGACCAAGAGCGGCTGGTCTGGCCCGACAGCCCCGTCGTGGCCCGGGCCTACCTGGATCAGCTCGCTCGGGCCGGGCTCACCGGGGCGCAGGTTTCGGCGGCCCGCGGCGCGCTCGATCGGGCCGAGCAGGCCCACGGCGCCGCGCGGAAGACGGCCCTCACCCGGCTGGCGGCGCAGCTCAACGGGGAAGCCGCGCGGTCCGGCGATCCGGCCAAGGTCCGGGCGCTGGCCGCCGTGGTGACCGGCCTGGCGACCGCAAAACCCTGAGCGCTTCTCCGCAACGTGAAGCCGGCGGGCGCCGTACTCTACTGATGGCCCGGCGCCCGCCGGTCGTTTTCCCCGAACGCGAGGTCCTTCGGCAATGACGCGTCTGTCCCCTTCCCGGTCCGCCGTCCTCTTCGTTCTCGCCGCGCTCGGTCTCGGCGCCGCCCGCGCCGGCGGGCCCCCCGACCCCGTCTCGGGCCTCGTCTGGCGGAACATCGGCCCCCTCCGCGCGGGACGGGTGTCGGCCGTGGGGGGCGCCGTGGGCGAACCCGGCGTGTTCTACGCGGGCTTCCCCACGGGCGGCCTCTGGAAGACCAGCAACGCCGGCGTGACCTGGGAGCCGATCTTCGACGCCATCACGTCCACCTCCTCCATCGGCTCGGTGGTCGTGGCCCCCTCCGACACTTCGGTGCTCTACGTCGGGACCGGAGACATGCCGACGGGCGGCAACATCAACGAAGGGGACGGCGTCTACAAGTCCACCGACGCGGGGCGGACCTGGCAGCACACGGGGCTCGAGGAGACGCGGCAGATCCCGTCCCTCCTCGTGGATCCCAAGGACCCGGACCTCGTCCTGGCCGCGGCGCAGGGCAACCTGCACGCCACGAGCGACCAGCGCGGCATCTACCGGAGCACCGACGGCGGGAAGACCTGGACCAAGACGCTCTACATCGACGACGAGACCGGCATCGAAAAGCTCGCGTCGGCCCCCGACCAGCCCAACGTGATCCTCGCCACGACCGACCGGCACTACATCGCGCCGGGAGGGTTCGGCGGCCGGGGCGGCCGGGGCGGGGCGGGCAACGGCCCCACGGGCACCGCGATCTACAAGTCCACCGACGAGGGCCTCACCTGGCACGAGCTCACGGGCGGCGGCCTGCCCCGGCTGTTCGGCCGGACCAGCGTCGCCGTGGCGATGCACACCAACGGCCAGCGGATCTATCTGATCGGCAACTTCGGGCTCTGGCGCTCGGACGACGGCGGCGCCACCTGGCGCCAGATGGACGCGTCCGACCGGCGGGTCGGCAACGGGCAGGGCGGCTATAACTGCGGTGTCTACGTCTCCTCCTCGAATCCCGACGTCGTCATCACCGTCAACACGTCGAGCTACATCTCCACGGATGGCGGCAACACGTTCACCGGCTTCAAGGGCGCGCCCGGCGGCGACGATCCCCAGCAGCTCTGGATCGACCCGACGGACGGCCAGCGGATGCTGCTGGGGATGGACCAGGGCGCCACGGTCACCCTCGACGGCGGCCGAACCTGGAGCACCTGGTACAACCAGTCCACCGAGCAGGTCTACCACATCTCGGCGGACAATTCCTACCCCTACTGGGTCTACGCGTCGCAACAGGACGCCGGCGCCATCCGCGTCCGCAGCCGGGGGAACTACGGGGAGATCGGGCCCCTGGACTGGAGTCCGACCGGCGGGTGGGAGTGGGGCACCGATGTCGTCGATCCGCTGAACAACGACATTCTCTACGCCTCGGGCGCGGGCATCCAGAAGATCACGTTCCCGACGGAGCAGATCGTGAACGTCAGTCCGGGCACGGACCCCGACCTGCATCTGCGGGCGACGTCCAGCAACCCGCTGGTGTTCGCGCCTTGGGATCAGCACGAGCTCCTGGCGGGCTTCCAGTACCTGATGGCCACGACCGACGGCGGGATGCACTGGAAGAAGGTGAGCCCCGACCTCGGCTATCCCAAGGGCGTCACGCCGCCTCCCGATTCGGCGGCGCCGAAGCCGGGCAGTCCGCGGGGCGGCGCCATCGAGTCGATCGGGGCTTCCCCGGTGACCCGCGGCCTCATCTGGGTCGGGACCAACAACGGACTGATCAAGCTGACGCGGAATGACGGGGTGACGTGGAGTGACGTTTCCATTCCCGATCTCCCCGATTCCGATCGCAGCGACGTGCAGATGATCGAGGCGTCCCACTTCACGGCGGGCGAAGCGTATGCGGCTCTGGACGCCCACAATACGGGCGACTACCAGCCGCAGCTGTATCGCACCCGGGACTACGGGAAGACCTGGACCAAGATCGTGAACGGGCTTCCGGCCCATCAGGTTGCCGGATCCTTCACGCACCTGATCCGTGAGGACACCAAGAAGCCGGGGCTGCTCTTCGCCGGTACCGAGAGCGGGATGTACGTCTCGTTCGACGACGGCGACCACTGGCAGTCGCTCCAGCTCAACCTGCCCACCACGTCCTACCGCGACGGATTCATCAAGGGCAACGACCTCGTGGTCGGCACCTACGGGCGGGGCATCTGGATCCTCGACGACATTTCGCCGCTGCGGCAGATGACCGGCTCGGCGCCGGCCGGCGCGGTGACGCTGTTCAAGCCCGGCGACGCGGTGCGGATTCGCCGGAACGTGAACCAGGACACGCCCTTCCCGCCGGAAGTCCCGCATTCGGACAATCCGCCCGACGGCGTGATCATCTACTACTACCTCGCCTCCCAGCCGGCCGGGGTCATCACGCTGGACGTGCTCGACTCGACCGGCACGGTGGTGCGCCACATGTCCAGCGCCCCCATTCCGCCGCTGCCCGAGGCCGCGACGCCGCCCAACCCGAATTTCTGGCTGGCGACGCCCGAGCCCCTGCCCGCGGCCGCCGGCACCAACCGGGTGAACTGGGACGTCCGCTACGACGACCCTCCGGCGTTCAACCACAGCTGGGAGATCAACGCGAATCCCGGCAAGACCCCCGCTTCGCCGCTGGGACCGCTGGCCCTTCCCGGCACGTACACGATCCGGCTGACGGTCGAGGGGAAGACCTACACGCAGACCGTCAAGGTGCGCAATGATCCGCGCTCACTCGTGACTGTGGCCGCGCTCCGGGCGGAGCATACCCTGCAGATGCAGCTGGTGCAGGGAATGCGGGCGTCGTGGGACGCGTATCACGCGGCCGCGGCGCTGCTCGAAGGGGTGGCCGCCGACACGGCGTCGGGCGTCGCGGACGTCGCCGCCCAGGCCCGCGCCCTGGCGGCCCGCATCGACACGGTGGCGGGAAACGACCGAGCCCCGGGTGGGTTCTTCTTCCGGCGTCCCACCACGCCCAACTTCGCCGGCGCGAACGGGGCGATGGTGCGCCAGATCAACCAGCTCGATCAGGGAGACGGCGCTCCCACGCCGGGGGATCTCGCCCAGTACGCCTCGGCGTGCGGCGACCTCGCGGCGGTGGACACCGCCTGGCGCGGCATCCTGAAGGGGCTGCCCGCCTTCAACGCGGTCCTCACCGGGAACGGGCTCACCGCCGTGCCGGTCCCGGGGCCGGCCGGGGTGATGCCGGCCTGTCCCCCCCGGAAGCCCGGCGCCGCGGTGACGCGGCGACGGCGCGGGAATCAGGAGCTGGACGAGGATCAGGACCGGGACCCGGACGAGCCGCCGCAGTGAGCGGAACGAAGAAGCCCCGCCTCGTATCGAGGCGGGGCTTCTTGCTTCCGGGGCCGCGCAACCCTTCGCGGCCGCGGGCCATCTCACTCGTGGTGGTCGCTCCGGGGATGCCCAGCACCCGAAACATCCGGGGCGCGCCCACCGTCATCACTGGTGACCACCCCTGAGGCTCGACGATGCGCAGCATTCGCCTGGCGTTTCGCACCCTGTTCCGGACCCCGTTCGTCACCACCATCGCCGTCCTCTCGCTGGCGCTCGGTATCGGCGCCAATGCCGCGATCTTCTGCCTGTTCGACCAGATCCTGCTGCGCCCGCTCCCCGTGACCGCCCCCCAGCGCCTGGTGAACCTTTCGGCACCGGGGCCCAAACCCGGCTGGCAGTCGTGCGGGCAGGCCGGCGACTGCGACGACGTGTTCAGTTACCGGATGTTCCGGGACCTGGCGGAGCGGCAGACGGTCTTCTCCGGCGTCGCCGCGCACGTCTCGTTCGGCGTGAACCTCACCTACCAGGATCAGCCCCTCAACGGGGAAGGGATGTACGTCTCCGGCTCCTACTTCCCGGTGCTGGGCCTCCGGCCGGCGCTGGGGCGCCTCCTCACCGAGAGCGACGACCAGAGCGTCGGCACGAATTTCGTGGCGGTGCTCTCCTACGACTTCTGGCGGTCCCGGCTCGGCTCCGACCGGAGCGTCCTGGGACGCCCGATCACCGTGAACGGGCAGTCGCTCACGGTGGTCGGCGTGGCACCGGAGGGGTTCTCCGGGACCACGCTGGGTGTCCACCCGCTGGTGTTCGTGCCGATCAGCATGCACGGGGTGCTCACGCTGGGCTGGAACGCCTTCGAGAACCGGCAGGCGTACTGGGCCTATCTGTTCGCCCGCCTCAAGCCGGGCGTCACCATCGCCCAGGCCAGCGCGGGCCTGAACACGCTCTATCACTCGATCGTCAACGACGTCGAGGCCCCGCTGCAGAAGGGGATGAGTGACGCGACCCTGGCCCGGTTCCGGACCAAGCGGGTGGAGCTGACGCCGGGGGCGCGGGGGCAGAGCTCGATGCATCAGGAGGCGCGCACGCCGCTCCTGATGCTCTTCTGCGTGACCGGCATCGTCCTTCTGATCGCGTGCGCCAACATCGCCAACCTGCTGCTCGCGCGCGGCGCCGGCCGCGCGATGGAGATGGGGGTACGCCTCGCGCTGGGAGCGGGCCGCCGTCAGCTCGTGGCGCAGCTCCTGCTCGAGTCCGTGGTTCTCGCGTCGCTCGGGGGGCTCGCCAGCCTGCTGGTGGCGAAGTGGACCTTGACCAGCATTGCGGCGCTGCTTCCCTCCGACGGGGGAGACATCCTCTCCTTCACGCTCCAGCCCGCGGTGCTGGTGTTTTCGGCCGGCCTCGCGGTGGTGACCGGGATCGCCTTCGGTCTGTTCCCGGCGTGGCACAGCACGCGCGGGGAGCTGGTCACGACCATCCGGGCCAACGCGGGGCACATCTCCGGAGCCCGCGCGGCGGCGCGGTTCCGCGCCACGCTCGTGACTCTCCAGATCTCCCTCGCCACCGCGCTCCTGATCGCGGCGGGGCTGTTCATGAAGAGCCTGATCAACGTCACCCGCGTGGACCTGGGCGTGCACGTCGACAGCGTGATCACCTTCGCCATCACGCCGGAAAAGAGCGGGTACGACAGCACCCGGGCCCTCGCGCTGTACGGCCGGGTGGAGGACGCCCTGGCCGCCCTCCCCGGCGTCACGGCGGTCACCGCGTCGCTGGTGCCGCTCATCGCGGGGGACAATTGGGGGACCGGCGTGCACGTGCAGGGGTTCGCCGACGGCCCCGACGTCGACAACAACGCCCGCTTCAATGAAGTCGGCGCCGGGTACTTCGCGACCTTCGGCGTGCAGACTCTCGCGGGGCGGGAATTCACCCCGGCCGACCGGCAGGGCTCCCATCAGGTCGCGATCGTGAATCACGCGTTCGTGAAGAAGTTCAACCTGGAGCAGGGGGCGGTCGGGAAGTCCATGTCCACCGGCAGCCCGGACTCGATGAACATCGAGATCGTGGGGGTCGTCCCCGACGTGAAGTACAGCGACGTCAAGAAGCCGGTGCCGGCCGTGTTCTACACCCCCTGGCGGCAGGACACGCACGTGTCGTCGCTCAACTTCTACGTGCGCTCGCCCCAGCCGCTGACCGTCCTGCGCGCGGTGCCCGGCGTGCTGAAGAAACTCGACCCCGGCATTCCCGTCGAGGGACTGAAGACGATGCCGCAGCAGATCCGCGACAACGTGTTTCTGGACCGGATGATCTCGATTCTGTCGGCCGCGTTCGCGGTCCTGGCGACCCTCCTCGCCGCCGTGGGGCTCTACGGCGTCCTCGCGTACTCGGTCGCCCAGCGCACGCGCGAGATCGGCGTCCGGATGGCGCTGGGCGCGGACGCGGGCCGGGTGCGCGGGATGGTGCTGCGACAGGTGTCGGGCATGATGGGGATCGGCGCGGTGGTGGGACTGCTCGGGGCCGTGGCGCTGGGTCAGGCCGCGAGCTCCCTGCTGTTCGGGCTGAAGGGCTACGATCCCGTGGTGTTCGCCCTGTCCCTCGCGGCGCTCACGGTGGTCGCGCTCTGCGCCGGCTACATCCCGGCCCGGCGCGCCTCCGAAGTGGATCCCATCCGGGCCCTGCGCTACGAGTGATGCGACCGGCCGCGCAGCGGCCGGAAGCAGCAGGGCGGGACGGCGGGGGGACGGGCTTCGGGGCCCTCCCCCCGTCCGTTTTCCGGATACATTCGGTGTCGAGCCGCTCATCGTCGTTGGTGGCACCGGTGTCGTTCACCGGCGGCATCGTCCTGCTGCTCCTGACCGGAACCGCCCTGAATGTCTCCTCGATGATGGGGTTCATCCTCCTGGTGGGGCTCGCTCTACGCCGTGCCCACCCTGGTCCTGGCCGTCCGCGGTCGCCGGGCGGGTCCGATCTCGTTCTGACGCGGCGCGCGCCGGACGTTTGACCGGCCCAAGACCGCCCTCTAGGTTTGACGGACGAGCCATTCCGAGAGGCGGAAGTGGTCCCATGATGCAACCGAAGAACGCCCACGGGTACGTCCGGTTGACGGAGCCCCTGGTCCGGGACGGCGACGTCCTGCGCCCCGCCACCTGGCCCGAAGCCTTGGATCGCGCCGCGGAGGGTTTCCGGCGCAACCTGGCGGCGGGCCCCGGCCGGCTGGGCATCTTCAGCTGTTCCAAGTCCACCAACGAGATGAATTTCCTCGCCGGCAAGCTGGCGCGGGTGGCCTTCGGAACGCACAACGTCGACAGCTGCAACCGAACGTGACACGCTCCTAGCGTCGTCGGTCTGGCGACGGTGTTCGGTGCGGGCGGGGGAACCAGCTCGTACCGGGAAGTGGAAGAGACGGACGTGCTGTTCCTCTGGGGCGCCAACGCCCGGGAGAACCACCCGATCTTCTTCCATCACGTGCTCAAGGCGGTGCATCGCGGGGCGCGGCTCTATGCCGTGGATCCCCGGCGGACGACGTCCGCCCAGTGGGCCGACCGCTGGCTCGGTCTGCACGTGGGCTCGGACATCGCCCTCGCCAACGCGATGGCCCGGGTGATCATTCACGCCGGCCTGGCCGACGAGCGGTTCATCGCCGGCGCGACGTCCGGATTCGAGGAGTACCGGCGGTGCGTGGAGGCGTACCCGCTCGACCGGGCGGAACGGCTGACGGGGGTCCCCGCGGCGGCCATCGAGGAAGCGGCACTGGCCTACGCCAACGCCGGGCGCGCCGTCATCTGCTGGACCCTGGGGATCACGGAGCACCACAACGCCGTCGACAACGTGCTGGCCTTGATCAATCTCTCTCTCCTCACCGGTCACGTCGGGCGCTACGGGTCCGGGGTGAACCCGCTGCGCGGCCAGAACAACGTGCAGGGCGGGGGCGACATGGGCGCCATTCCCAACCGTCTCGTGGGATTCCAGGACATCCATAGTCCCGAAGTCCGGGCCCGCTTCGCATCGGCCTGGGGCGTTCCGCTCCAACCCGAATACGGCTGGACGATCACCCAGATGTTCGAGGCGATGGACGCGGGCGACTTGACCGGGCTCTACGTCATCGGCGAAAACCCCGCCCAGTCGGAGGCCGACCAGCACCGCACCCGCCGGCTCCTCGAAGGTCTCGATCACCTGGTGGTGCAGGATATCTTCCTCACCCAGACCGCCCAGCTCGCGGACGTCGTCCTGCCCGCGGCGGCCACCTGGTGTGAAGGGGAGGGGACGGTGACGAACAGCGAGCGCCGGGTGCAGCGGATCCGCCCGGCCCTCACGCCTCCGGGAGAGGCCCGCGACGAGCTGTGGATCCTCGCGGAGATCGCGCGCCGCCTGGGGCACGACTGGGGGCAGCCCACCGCGAGGTCGGTGTGGGAGGAGGTCCGCCGCCTTGCCCCCGACATGTTCGGCGGGATGAGCTACGAACGCCTCGAAACGCTGGGCGGCCTCCAATGGCCGTGCCCCGACGAATCTCATCCCGGCTCGCTCTTCCTGCACGGCCGCCTCTGGGCCGATCCGCGGGAAGGGCCGGCGGCCCCGTTCTCGGTGGTGGAGCACGAGCCGCCCGTGGAAGCGCCCGACGCCGACTATCCGTTCGTCCTGACCACCGGACGGCGCCTCGACTCGTACAACACCGGCGTGCAGACGATGGGATACCCGTCACCGCTGCGGCGCCCGGAGGCCCTCGACATCTCGCCCGAAGACGCCGAGCGGCTGGGCCTGGGGGAGGGCGATCCGGTCACGGTCGCGTCCCGTCGCGGAGCGGTGACGGCGCCCGTGCACCTGGATCCCGGTCTCCGGAGCGGGCTCGTGTTCATGACGCTCCACAACCAGGACGACGTGCGGGTCAATCTCCTCACCATCGACGCGACCGACCCCCGTTCCGGCACCGCAGAATTCAAGGCCTGCGCGGTCCGGGTCACGCCGGGCGCGAACTGACCGCCCGGTGGACCTTCATCTCCGCGACGCTTCCCCGACCGACGCCGAACGTGACGCGGTCGACCGGGTCCTGGGGGCCCCGGCATCGGGGTGGGACGGCGGGGAGCGGGTGGCGGGGCGCGACGGCCACCTGGCGATCGGGGGGCGCGAGGCGCGCGCCCGCCGACACCTGCTGCTCCCGGCGCTGCACGCCGTGCAGGCGCGCGTCGGCTGGCTGTCCGAGGGCGCCCTCAACTATCTGAGCGTCCGCCTGACCGTTCCCCTCGCGGAGATCTGGGGGGTCGCCACCTTCTACGCCCTGCTGTCCACCCACCCCCGTCCGCCCCGCGTGCTGCACGTCTGCGACGACATCGCGTGCCGCCTGCGCGGCGCCGGCGCCATCCGGGAGCGCCTGGAACGCGAGATCGGCGCGCCGGTGACGCACGCCGGGCCAGGCGAACGTACCGAGCCCCTGAACCCGGGCGAGCTGGGATGGCTGACCAGTCCGTGCCTCGGCCTGTGCGACCACGCGCCTGCGGCCCTGCTGACCGCGGCCGGCCCGAAGCCGGTGGAGCGCCTGCTCGGTGAGGTCACGCCGACGGCGGCGGTCGCCGCGCTCCGGGGCGTCGTGCCGGAGGAGCGGACTTTGCGTCCGCCGCAGAAGGGCACCGCAGGCCTCCGCCTGCTCGGACGCGTCGGCGTCGTCGACCCCGAGAAGCTCGCCGCCTACCGCGCCGCCGGCGGCTACCGGGCCCTCGACCGGGCGCTCGAGCTCGGTCCCGCCGGCGTGATCGCCGAAATGACCGCCTCCAAGCTGATGGGACGGGGCGGCGCGGCCTTCCCCACGGGGCGGAAGTGGGATGCCGTCGCCCAGCAGCGAGCCACGCCGCGCTATGTCATCTGCAACGCGGACGAGTCGGAGCCCGGGACCTTCAAGGACCGGGTGCTGATGGAGGGCGACCCCTTCGCGGTCATCGAGGCGATGACGATCGCCGGATTCGCGGTCGGAGCGGAGCAGGGGTACCTCTACGTCCGCGGCGAGTACCCGCTGGCCCTCCGGCGGCTGCAGAACGCGATCGAGCAGGCGCGCGCCGCCGGGCTCCTGGGGCCGACTCCCACGGAGCGGAGGCCCGCGTTCGACGTCGAGATCCGGAAGGGAGCGGGCGCCTACATCTGTGGTGAGGAGACCGCGATCTTCAATTCGATCGAAGGCTATCGCGGTGAGCCGCGGAACAAGCCGCCCTTCCCGGTGGCCGTCGGGCTGTTCCGGAAGCCCACTCTCGTGAACAACGTCGAAACGCTGGTCAACGTCCCGTCGATCGTGCTGGAGGGGGGCGCCGCGTTCGCCGCCATCGGCACCGCCGACTCCACGGGCCCGAAGCTGTTCTGCGTCTCCGGAGCGGTGCGGGATCCGGGGGTATACGAAGTGCCGTTCGGGGCCACCCTGCGGGAGCTGATCGCGCTCGCCGGAGGCGTGGAGGGCGGCCGCACCGTCCGGGCGGTGCTGCTGGGCGGGGCCGCCGGCATGTTCGTGCCGGGCGACGCGCCCGATTTTCCTCTGACCTTCGAGGGGGCCCGGGCCGCCGGCGTGACGCTCGGGTCCGGCGTGGTGATGGTCTTCGACGATCGCGCGGACCTGGAAGACACCGTGCTCCGGATCGCGGCGTTCTTCCGGGACGAGTCGTGCGGCCAGTGCGTCCCCTGCCGGGTCGGCACGGTCCGCCAGGAAGAGGCGCTCCATCGGCTCGCGGCCCGCGCGCCCCTGGGCTCGACGGCCGAGGAGCTGGCCCTGCTGGAGGAGATCGGCGCCGGGATGAAAGACGCCTCCATCTGCGGTCTCGGACAGACCGCCTACGGCGTGGTCGAGTCCGCCGTGAAACGGCTCAGGCTGTTCCAGAACGGCGGCCCGGCGTGAGCGCGGCGCCGCTCGTGCCCCTGGCGGGTCCGCGGCGGGACGTCGAGCTCACCGTCGACGGCCGGCCGGTCACGGTACCCGAGGGAACCACGATTCTCGAGGCCTGCGCGCGCATCGATCAAACTCTGCCGACGCTCTGCTACCTCGAGACCCTCCATCCGGTCAACGCCTGCCGGGTCTGCGTCGTGGAGGTCGAGGGCTCCCGCGTGCTGGTCCCTGCCTGCTCCCGCGCGGTGGAGGCGGGCATGCAGGTCCGGACGGACACTCCCCGCGTGCGTCACTCCCGGAAGATGGTGCTCGAGCTCCTGGCCTCCTCGGTGGACCTGTCCACGACGCCGCGGGTGGACGGCTGGCTGGCCGAGTACGGGTGCCGACCCGGGCGGTTCGGCCCCCCCGAGCGCCCGGGCGCCGAGGGAGACCGGGACTTCCGCGCGCCCGGCCACCACGAGCCGCCGGTCCCCGGGGTCGCCGCGACCGTGGCGCAGCCCCGCAAAGTCGACAACGATCTGTATGTCCGGGACTACGGCAAGTGCATTCTCTGCTACAAGTGCGTCGAAGCGTGCGGAACGGATTACCAGAACACCTTCGCCATCGCCGTGGCGGGGCGGGGATTCGACGCGCGCATCTCGACCGAGTTCGCGGTGGAGCTGCCCGAGTCGGCGTGCGTGTACTGCGGGAACTGCATCGCGGTCTGCCCCACCGGGGCGCTGATGTTCAAAGCCGAGCGCGACCATCGGGACGCGGGGACCTGGGACGAGAGCCGCCAGCAGGTGACCCGGACCGTCTGCCCCTATTGCGGCGTCGGCTGCAACCTCGAGCTGCACGTACAGGACAACGAGATCGTCCGGGTCACCTCGCCGCTCGATCACTCGATCACCCGCGGCAACCTCTGCATCAAGGGGCGCTTCGGATGGCGCTTCGTTCAGAACCGCCGCGACTGAGCGACACCCTCCCGCCGGCCCTGAGCCCCGACCACCCGCTCTTCGGCCTGGGGTACGCCGAGCCCGTGCGGGCCCGCGCGTTCAGCCGCCTCGACGGGGGCGAGAGTCCCGGCGCGGCGGCGGTGGCCGAGGAGGTCCCCATCGCCCTGGTCTACAACGGGCGTCCGCACGTCGTGATGATGGGGACGCCGGCCGACCTCGAAGACTTCGCGGTCGGGTTCTCCCTGACCGAAGAGATCGTGGGGCGCGCGGAGGAGATCTCGCGGATCGAAGCCGTCCGCCACGCGCAGGGGATCGATTTGCAGCTCACCATCCCCGGCGCGGCCGGGGATCGGCTCGAGCGGCGGGGGCGGCAGCTCGTGGGCCAGACCGGGTGCGGCTTGTGCGGCGTGGAGACGATCGCGGAGGCGTTGCGGCCGTCCCGCCGCCTGCCCGCGGGGCGGGCTCCCGTGTCGCGGGCGGCGCTGTGGCGGGCGGAAGCGGCGCTCCCGGGGCTGCAGCACTGGAACGCCGAAACCGGCGCCCTGCACGCCGCGGCCTGGGCCGACGACGCCGGCACGCCGGAGATCGTGCGGGAGGACGTGGGGCGCCACAACGCGCTCGACAAAGTGATCGGCGCCCTGGCGCGGGGAGGCCGGACCGCGTCCGCCGGATTCCTCGTGGTGACGAGCCGGGCGAGCTACGAGCTGGTGCAGAAGGCGGCCGTGGCGGACGCACGGCTCCTGGCGGCCGTGTCGCGTCCCACGGGATTGGCGATCCGTCTCGCCGAGGCCAGCGGCCTCACGCTGGTCGGGCTCCTGCGCGGGCGCACCGCCAACGTCTACACCCACCCGGAAGGCCTCGCCGGGCCCGACTAGATGCCGCCGGGAGGCGGCTCCCCGCCGGCCATCTGCTGCATCCGGTCTTTCCGGTCCTGGTCGGCCTGCTTCTTCTCGTCGTTCCGCCAGTCGCGGTAGTCCTTGTAATGGGGCTTGGTGAACACTTTCTTGAGGCGATCGTCGAAGTGATCGTCTTCCTTGGCGAGCGCCTCTCCCAACTGCCGGAGCTCGGGAAACTGTTCCCGCGCGGCTCTTCGCTCGCCGGCCTGCCACAGCGCGTCGATCCGGCGGCGCACGGCCTGGGCGGTGTCCCGCATCGGGCGGGTGGCCGTCATGAACGAATCGAACACCACCCGGTACGTGTGGGCCTCGCCGCTGTCCAGCTCGAACCGGTCGACTACGAACTCCGGCAGGGCGGGGCCGGCGAGATCTTCCGGCGACGGGAGAGGCTCGATCGAGGGGGTGTATTTCGGCGTGCCCGCGCCGGCGCCCGGGCGGTCCATCCCGCCCCCCCCGCCGTAGGGGGATTGGGCCGCCGCGGCGGCGCCCGCCGCCAGGGTCAGGACGATCGAAAGGCTCGCGAATCGGTGCATACGGATCCTCCAGGACTCAATCTACACCGCCGGGGCGCCGAAGGCGTCAACTCCGGCCCGGGCCGCCCCGTAGGTGTGGTGTGACCGCCAGTGCCCGAGGAATGATGCCGGAGCCGAGTCCCGATGAGGGGGCGATCGTGGCGCGGGCCCGGGCCGGGGACCGCGATGCCTTCGCGTGGCTGGTGGATGCTTACCAGGAGGGCGTGCGGCGGGTCACGCGCGCCGTCCTGCACGACGCCGACGAGGCGGACGATGCGGCCCAGGACGCCTTCCTGTCGGTGCTGGTCAAGCTCGAGCAGTACGATCCGCGCCGGCCGTTCCGCCCCTGGCTGATGCGCATCGCCGCCAACGTGGCGATCGACCGCAAACGGCGGCGGCAGGTGCGTCAGGTCCAGCCTCTCGCCGCCGAGGCCGAATCGTACGAGCCGTCGCCCCTGGTGCAGGCCGAGCGGTCGGCCCTCCGCGAGCGGCTCGAAGCGGCGCTGCGGCACCTGCCGGAGCGGTACCGCATAGCGCTCGTGCTGTACGACGTCGAAGGCTATTCGCACCCGGAAATCGCCGACATCCTGGGCATCCCGGTCGGCACCGTGCGCTCGGCCGTGTTCCACGCGCGGCGTACCCTGCGTCCCCTGCTGGAAGAGTGGAGGGAGGACCGATGATCCTCAAATTCGAAGTCCCTGACGGCCCTCCGGACCCGAAGCTGCGGGCCGCGCTCGAGGCCGTCCTGCCGGTGCGGGACCGGGATCGGTTCCGGGCCGCCGTGCTGGCGCGCGCCGTGGGGCTCCGCCCACGGACTACCCTGGAGCGGTGGGCCCGGCCCGCCCTCGCCGCGGCGGCGACGATCGCCCTCGCCGCCTGGATCGTCGGCGGGCTCGCGGCGGCGCCCGCGGCCGACGCCCTGACGCTCGACGGCGCGATGGTCAGCTCGGCCACGGGCAGCACGCCGGCGGCGCTCGTGATCGCCGCCCCCCGGCCCCCGGACCCCGAGACCATCTATGCCGGAATGGTGAGCCAGTGACCGCACCCGTGTCCGGGGGGCCGGCCCCGTCCTCCCGGTTCTGGATCCTCGCGGCGTTCCTCGTGACCTTCCTGGCCGGGGCGGCCGTCGATCACGGCGTCACGGCCCTCCGGAGGGGCCGGGGCCCGTGGGCGATGGCCGGGCGGCCCGGCGCGCGGCCCGACATGATCGCGGCGCTCACGAGAGAGCTCGATCTCTCGCCGGTCCAGCAGGACTCCGTCCGGGCCATCTTCGCCCGCCACCGCTGTGACTTGCGCGACATCTGGCGCGCCGCCCACCCGCGGTTCGACTCCCTCCGGACCCGCGTCGACGCCGAGCTGGCGTCCGTCCTCAATCCGGATCAGCGCGCCCGCTTCCAGAAGCTGGCCGGCCGGCACGATCACCGCCCGCCGCTCCTGCCCCCGCCGCCCGACTCCGGCTGTACCGGACCCTGATCCGCCGGCGGGCGACCCGATGGACGTCTTCATCACCGGAGCGACGGGGTACGTGGGCGGCGCCGCGGCACGGGCTTTCCGCCGGGCGGGGCACCAGGTCTTCGGGCTGGCGCGCTCCGACGCCAAAGCCCGAGCGCTCGAAGCGGCCGAGATCGTTCCGGTCCCGGGAGACCTGGCCGACCCCACCACCTACCTGAACACGGCCGCGCGCTGTGCCGTTGTGGTCCACGCCGCGTTCGACGGGACGGCGCGGGGCATTCCCAAGGACCGCGCCACGGTCGAAGGCCTGCTGGAAGCGGGCCGCCGGGGCGCCCAGCCCAAGACCGTCATCTATACGAGCGGCGTGTGGGTGCACGGCGACACGCGCGGCGTGACGGTCGACGAGACCACGCCCCTCGACCCGCTTCCCCTGGTCACCTGGCGCCCTCCGCACGAGCAGCTGGTTCTCGCGTCACAGGTAGTGCGGGGGATCGTCCTCCGGCCCGGGTGCGTCTACGGCGGTGCGGGCGGGATGCCGGGCTCGTGGTTCGCCGCGGCGGAGGCGGGGACCCTTCCCGAGGTGGTGGCGGAAGGCGCCAACCGGTGGGCCCTGGTCCATATCGACGACGTCGGCGAAGGGTACCGCCTCGCGGCCGAGCGGGGGGGCGCCGGGGAGGTGTTCTGCCTGGTGGAGCCCTCGCGCGAGACCGTGCGCGAAATGGCCTCCGCGGCCGCCCGTGCCGCCGGGCGCTCCGGGGAGGTGCGGTCGGTCCCGCTCGTCGAGGCCCGCAAGGTCTCAGGCGCGCTTGCGGACGCGCTCGCGGCGGATCAACGGATCGACGGAAGCAAGGCCGAGCGGTTGCTCGGGTGGAGGCCCCGACACCGGGGGTTCGCCGACGAGGCGGACCGGTTCTACCGGGCCTGGCGGGCGGCCAGGTGAGTCGTCCGGACCTCGCCCCGGGGAATGCCGACAGTGTCATCGTACGCGGCGCGGGGTCCCCTGGCGAAAACGACGCTCGTTCCTACATTGGGGGCGCGTGGAAATGCCTTTCGAACGCCGCCGCTCCAGCGACCGCCGGGCCCAGATCGAACGCCGCCGCAGAATGGATCGGCGCTCGGGGGGCTTGGGCCGTCCGTCGGTGGCCGCCACGGTCGAGTCGGCCCGTGAGCACATCCGGAACGCGATCCAGATGTTCGCCCGCGTGGCGCCGTCCACGAGCGCCGATCCGGAGTGGTCGGGCGTCGTGGACGCGGCGCTCAGCCGCCTGACCCTCGCGCTCGCCGAGCTCGAGGCCGGCCGGACCTGACCCTTACTTCGCTTCGGCGAAGCGGCGGGCGACCTCGGGCCAGTTCACCACGTTCCACCACGCGGTGATGTAGTCGGGACGCCGGTTCTGGTACTTCAGGTAGTAGGCGTGCTCCCAGACATCCAATCCGAGTATCGGCGTCTTTCCGTCCATCAGCGGGCTGTCCTGGTTCGCGGTGCTCGAGATCTCGAGCTTGCCGCCTGACACCGTGAGCCACGCCCAGCCGCTGCCGAACCGGCCGGCGGCGGCCGCCGCGAGCGACTCCTTGAACTTCGAGTAGTCGCCGAAGGCCTTCTTGAGGGCGTCGGCCAGGGCGCCGGATGGCTCGCCCCCGGCCCGCGGCGCCATCACGGTCCAGAACAGCGAGTGGTTGTGGTGCCCACCGCCGTGGTTCCGGACGGCGGTCCGGATGTCCTCCGGCACGGTGGCGATGCCACGCAGCAGATCGTCCAGGCTCTTCGCGTACAGCTCGGGGTGCTTGTCCAGCGCCGCGTTGAGATTGGTGACGTAGGCCTGGTGGTGCTTGTCGTGATGGATCTGCATCGTCTGCGCGTCGATGTGGGGCTCGAGCGCCGCGAAATCGTAGGGCAGGGCCGGCAGCGTATGAGGCATGTCTGGAACACTCCGGGAAGGGTGGGGCGAATCACTTCGCAGCCGTAAGATGCACACGCCTGCCGCGTGCATCAACCCGGAAACGCCCCCCGCTTGCCCGTGGTTCCGTCACCGGCGAGCTTCCGAAACCACAGCCCCGGACCCTCCGTGACCGCCGCTCCGTCACCGCGCATCGGCGCCCCGGCGCCCGAGTTCACCCTCCCGTCCACCGCCGGACGCGACGTGTCGCTGGCGGAGTTCCACGGAGGGCGGAACGTGCTCCTCGCATTCTTTCCGCTGGCTTTCACCAGCACCTGTACGGCGGAGATGTGCGCGTTCACGGATGATTTCGACCGCTTCACCGCGGCGGGCACCGTGGTCCTGCCCATCAGCACGGATTCGGTTCCGACGTTGAAGGAGTACAAAGCCAAGCACGCGATGAGGGTGGACCTGCTCTCCGACTTCAAGCGGGTGGTGAGCCGGCGCTACGACGTGCTGATCGAAGATTCCTTCCACTCGGCGCGGGCGTACTTCCTGATCGATCGGGACGGTGTGCTCCGCTGGGCGCACACGGAAGCGGTCTTGCGCGACCGCCGCTCCGACGCGGAGCTCCTCGAGCGGATCGCCGCCCTCGGCTGAGCCCCGTCAGGGCGGGAAGGGAATCCGTTTCGGGGCGGTGGTGAGGGGACCCACGAAGCCCGCACCCAATCCCAGCTGTCCCGAGGTGTTGTCTCCCCAGCAATAGATCGTGCCGCCGGCCGTCACGCCGCAGACGTGAAGCCCTCCCGCCGACAGCTGGGCGAAGTGCAGGGAATCCGAGACGGCTGCCGGCGTGGCGTGATCAGTCTGGGTGCCGTCCCCCAGCTGCCCGCGGTCATTGGCACCCCAGCAAAAGGCCAGGCTGTCCGATCCGAGCCCGCAGGTGAAGTCACTTCCCAGGGTCAGGGCGCGGAAGTCGACGGTTCCACTCACCAGCTGCGGCTCCACCAGCGCGGTATCGGTGCTTCCGGTACCCGACTCCCCGCGCAGATTCGATCCCCAGCAGTACGTCGCCCCCGAGGCGATCGCGCAGGTATGATTCCCGCCCGCGGCAACGAAGCCGTAGCCGGGTCCGGCCCCGCCGCGCACGGGCGTGGCCGCGGTCGAGGCCGTGAGGGTCGAGTCGCCGAGCTGGCCGAGGGCGTTCCCTCCCCAGCAGAGGGTGACCCCCGTGGTGGTCACGCCGCAGGTGTGACTCGATCCGGTGCTCACGTCGGTGAACGTCTGGCCCTCCGCGGCGATCACGGGCGAAGGCCGGGCCACGGTGTCCCCCACGGCGAGCTCACCCGAGGCATTGCGCCCCCAGCAGGCCACCGTCCCGTCCGGGGTTTGGGCACAGGTGTGGGCGCCGCCGGCGCTCAGCGCGACGTACTGCGTGCCGGACGAGATCAGGGAGGGCAGCGCGGAGGAGTCTTCGCCGCCGCGGCCCAGCTGCCCCTGGTCGTTGGCGCCCCAGCAATGGATTTCGTGGTCGAGGTCGAGGGCGCAGGTGTGGGCGTCCCCCGCCGCCAGCGCGACGAACACGGCGCCGGCCGCGATCGGGGTGGGGGCTGGGCGTTCGAGGACGGGAGGGGTGACCCCCAGCTGGTTCGAAAGGTCGCTGCCCCAGCAATAGACGCGGGCATTGGTGCCCACCGCGCAGCTGTGGCGGGCCCCCGAGGCGACGGACTGGTATACGACGGGGGAGACCCTGATCGTGACCGAATCGGTGAGGGCGCCCGTGGAGGCGTGCACCACGGCCTGCCCGCTGTCGGTCGCGATCACCATGCCGGTCTGGAGGACCGTCACGACGGCGGTGTCGGGGGAGCTCCAGGTCACCGGCGCCGCGACCTCCTGCCCGTTCTTGTCGCGCGCCGACGCGGCGAAGATCACGGTGTCGTCCACGAACAGATTCGCCGAATCGGGAAAGATGGCGAACGTGATCGCGGTGTCGGGCAGCGGCCCGCCTCCGACGGTCGGCGGGGGCGCCACGAAGGGCGAATCGCACGCGGCGACCGCTGCGGCGAACAGGACGAGGGAGGCGCGCACCAGCGAGGATATACCCCGATGGCGCGGGCGGTGCCAACTGGCGCCGGGCAACGGGCGCCCGGTAGCTTTGCGCCATGTCCGCCGTCGCCCTTCGCGGAGTGACCAAGGCGTTCGGCTCCGCCGCTCCCATTCTCAATCAGGTGACGCTCGACGTGGCCGCCGGGGAGCTGCTCGCGCTGCTCGGACCCTCGGGCTCCGGGAAGAGCACGCTGCTGCGGTGCCTCGCCGGCCTGGAGCAGCCCACGTCCGGCGACGTCGTCATCGGGGACGAGGTGGTCACGCACCGCGCGCCGGCCGCCCGCCACGTGGCGATGGTGTTCCAGCGCCAGGCGCTCTATCCCCATCTCACGGTGCGCGGCAACCTGGGCTTTCCGCTGGAGGTCGCCGGCCTACCCCACGCCCAGATGGCCCGCCGGGTCCTCACGATGGCCGACCGGCTGGGGTTGGACCGCCTGCTGGACCGGCGCCCCGGCACCCTTTCGGTGGGCGAACGCCAGCGCGTGGCGCTGGGGCGCGCGCTCATCCGGGAGCCCCGGGTGCTGCTCCTGGATGAGCCCCTGGCGCACCTCGACGGCGAATCCCGCGCGGAGCTCGCGCACGAGATCGCGCGCTGGCAGGCGGAGCTCGGCGTCACCACGGTGCACGTGACCCAGGACCTGACGGAGGCGTTTACCCTGGCCCGCCGGATCGCGGTGCTGGAGGGCGGGCGGATCCACCAGACCGGGGCCCCCCGGGAGATCTACGAGGCTCCGGCCGACGTCCAGGTCGCGCGCCTGCTGGGGCGACCGGGCATGAACGTCCTCGCCGGCACCGCCCGGCACGAGAAGCGCACCACCGAAGTGGAGTGCGGGCCGCTGCGCGTGCCGGTGCCGCTGCGCGAGTACGACGGCCGGATCCAGATCGGCATCCGGCCCGAGCACGTGTCCATCGTGCCGCAGGGGGCCGGGGTGGGCGACGCCGTGGTCCGGCTGACCGAGCCCTCGGGCGCCGATACGCTCGTGCACCTCGATGCCGGCGGCCTGCGCGTGACCGCCCGGATACCCGGGCTCCCGCCCATCGCCGCGGGCGTGATCGTCGGCCTCGGATTCGATCCCGCGCAGATCCACTGCTTCGACTCCTCGGGGATCCGCCTCGGGTGACGCGCCTCAACGCCTTCCGGTGGGCCGGCGCGGCCGTCGCCACGCTCACGTTGGCGGGTGCCTTCGCGGCAGCGCTCGGCACCCGCCGCTTCGCCGAGCGCCGGTACGCGGAGCGGACCGCGGCCAGCGCGGCGGCGTACCTGGCGCTGGCGACGCCGGGAACGCGCGGGACCCCGGAGGAAGCCGACGCCGGCGAGCTGCTCGGTCGCGCCCGGGCGCTCTCCGCCCTGCCCGGATGGACGGCCGACCTCGAGGTCTATCTCGGGACGGCGCCGCTGATCCGGGGGACCGATCCTCCGCTCGCGCTCGCTACCGTGGCCGCGCTCGCGCCGGGGAGCGCGCCGCGCTGGATCGACGGGGCGGCCTTCGCGCCCCTCACCGGTCCGGTCCCGGGTCGGTCCGCGGGCGCCGTCCGGATCCGGCCCCGCGCCGCGTCCGATCCCTTCGAGCCCTGGCTGACCGGTCTGCTGGGGCTCACGGCCTGCGCGGGACTCGCCGCCGCCGCCCACCTCCATCGCCGGCGGGGTACCTGGTGGCTGGGCGCCTACGCCGCCGGCGCCCTGGCGTTCGGAGGAGTCGCCGCGGGCGCGGCGGTGACCGGGATGCGTGCCGCGACGGCGCGATGGCTGCGGGAGACGGCGGTGCTGGTGCAGGAGGCCGGAAGCCGGGTGCCCCGGGCTCCGTGGGCAGGCGTCGTGACCACGTTGCGCCCGATCGCCGCGGACGGCCGTCTCGCCGTCGACACGACCGGGGGTCCGGGCGAGGAGGGGGCTGCGAGCGCGGGTCCCACGGCGCCGAGGTTCCTCTGGTTTGGCGCCGATCGCTGGCTGACGCTCGAGGCCGCGCCGGAAGACTGGGCCGCGGCGGCTCGCGACGGCGTCGCGGGGACGGCGGCACTCGCCGGCGTGCTGGCGCTCCTCGCGCTCTCGTGGGGCGCCACCGATCGGGTCCCCCCGGGGCAGACCGAACAGACACTCTCGGCCTGGTCGCTCTTGGCCCCCGCCGGCGCCCACCTGGCGACGCTGACCGTGGCCCCCCTCGTGGTCCTCGGGTATGTGGCGGTGCACCACTGGGAGCGGATCGGGGGGCCGGCGGAGTACGTGGGATGGGGCAATCTCGTCGCGGTCGCCCTCCGGCCGGACACCTGGGCGGTGCTGGGACGGACGGCCCTCTTCGCGCTGCACGTGCCGGTGGCCGTCGCCGTCGCGCTCGCCCTGGCGCTCGGGAGCCGCGCGGCGCCGACCTTGCTCATCCGGGCGCTGCTCGTAGTCCCGCCCTTCGTGTCGCTCACGGCGTTCGCCGTCGTCTGGCGCCTGGGTCTCGCGGCCTGGAGCCCGCTCCAGGGGCCCGGCGCGTCTCTCTGGGTGGCGGCGGGGGCGGCGACCGTGCTGCAGATCGGTTACCAGGTCCCCGTCTTTCTCGCGGGGCTCGACCGGATTCCCGTCGTGCTGTGGGAGGCGGCGGCGCTCGACGGCGCCCGCGGCTGGTCCCGCTTCCGCCTGCTCACCGGACCGCTCCTCGCCCCGGTGATCCGTTGCGCCCTGATCACGGGCCTCGCGCTGGGTGTTCAGGTGTTCACGCTCGGGTATGTGACGGGGCAGGGACGCCCGGACGGGGACTTCGTCGCCGGCCGGATCGTGCGCCTCGGGTGGGTGGACGGGCGCCTCGACCTGGCGGCTTCACTCTCCCTGCTCTTCCTCGTGCTGGTGCTGGCTCTCGTACTGCTCCAGGTGCGTCTCTGGAGGAGGGAGACCGATGCGGCGTAAGGCGGGCGCCGGCGCCTGGGTGGCGGGGTGGGCCGCGGTGCTGCTGCTCCTGCCCGCACTCTACCAGTTGTCGGTCTCACTGATGAGCCCGGACGAAGCACTGGCCCACCCGCCGGCCGTGTTCCCGGCGGTGCCACGGGTCGCGAACTATGCGGCGGGCGCCCGCGATCTCGGCCTCCCGGGTCTCCTGGCGACGACCGCCGTGCTGGCGGCCCTGACCGCGGCGCTGCAGGTGCTGACCGGTGCCGCCGGCGCCTACGCCCTGGCCCGGCTCCGCTTTCCGGGGCGCCGCCCCGCCGTCCGGATGCTGCCGCTGCTCGCGGCGGTGCCCGCCCTCGCGCTCCTCGTTCCCCGCTTCGTCATCCTCGACGCCTGGGGGTGGACGGGCGGCTTCCCGGCCCTCGCCGCCCCCGGGCTCGTGTCGGCGGGCGCGATGCTCTTCCTCTACGAGGTCTTCCGGACGCTGCCCCGGGACTCCGAAGAGGCCGCCCGGTTGGATGGGGCGGGCGAGTGGACCATCTTCTCGAAGGTGGCGCTGCCGCAGACCCGGCCCGCGCTGGCCGTCGTCGCCGGCGCCGCCATCCTGTCGCAGTGGCGGGGCCTCCTCTGGCCGCTGGTCGTGACGGGCCGGGACGGCGCGCCGGTCGTCGCCGAGCTGGGTCTCGCGCGGGCCGCGGTCGGCGCCGGCGGGACGCCCGTCCCCGAGGTTCTCGCGATGGGCCTCACCCTCGCGGTGCCCGCTCTGGCCGTGGCCCTAGGCGTGGCCTTCGCCCGGGCGCGCGCGGCGCGGGCGTCGGCCGCCGGGAGCTCCGAACGTGAGCTCCCAGTCGAAGTCTCCGCGCTCGCCGCCGGGCCATTCGAGCACCACATACTCTGAGTCGAGCACGCGCAGGGAAGGCGGCCGGTCGCCCCGCGGGGTGCCGGGCGTCGCCCCGGCCGTGGCGACGGTGACCGCGTAGGGACGGCCATCGAGATGACGGGCCGTGGCGCTCAGGGTCCGGGTCTGCGGATCCCAGTGCTCCCCGGCGACGTCGATCGCCCCCGACACGATGTGACGGGACGAGCCGACGATCACCGGGTGTCCGGCGTACGACCGGAGCGCGAGCGCGGCGCTGTCGTGCGGACCGAGGGTCAGCTGAATCGGATCTCCTGCCCGTATCGGGACCCCGTTCCACGCATCGTAGACGTGATACCGGCCCGGCGGCACGCCCAGCTCCGCGAGGCGCACGGCCCGCGGCGCCACGCCGTCCTCCCAGTTGACCACCAACGCGGTCCACCAGTCCGGTGCGGCCTGGGCGATCCACACGGACGGCGGAGCGGCGTCCCCCTCCCTCTCCCCCTCCTCGGTGAGTGCGGCGCCGGCGCCGCTCACGCGGATGGTGACCGTGTTGTCGGTTCCCCAGCGCAGAAGATCGTCCGGCACGCGATAGCGGCGCGCGACGAACGCGTCGGCCGGGTCGCCGCGGCCGAAGCGTCCCGTGGCTCCCACCAGCCGGCCGTTCACGAAGGTCTGGTCCGCTCCGGCGATCCGGCCCAGCGCGAGGAGCGCCACCGTACCGGCGGGCGCGGCGGCGGGCGCGCTCACCCGCGTTTCAAACCACGCGACGGGCGCGGCGTCGGAATGGTCGGCGGACACGTCGTTCCAGGCCGTGAGGGGAATCGCGGCTCCCCCGACGCGAAGCGCGGGGGCCAAGCCGGCCGGGGGAATCGTGGCGTCGAGGGGCCGCCCCGCGACCGGCGCCGGCGGCAGGGCCCGACGCACGAGCTCCAGCTGGACGTCGGGCAGGGAGAGCAGGTCCGGCGTCACGACTACGACGCCGCCCCACACCGCGGCGAGCCCGATCCAGGTCCGGGCCTCGACGAAGCTCAACGGGTCACCGAGCGTGATGGGCCCGGGGTCGTTGAGCCACCGGTTCCGGTGATGGAAGGTCCGGCGTCCGGCGAGCTCGGCCGCCGCCACGACGCCGCTCCACCCCGCCGCGACTCCCCGGCCCACGCGCACGACCGTGGGCGTGCCGGTTTGGGGGACCAGGGCGCCGCTCCAGAGCACGGCGTCGGTCCCGGCACCCTCCCGGACCGCGGCGAGCCCGGCGCGAAGACGCTCGACCCGGGTCAGGGCGCCGACGATGCCGGGATCGGCGTCGAGGGAGTCGAGCAGGAGGGCGTCGTATCCCCACTCCTCGACCGCCCGTCGTGAGCGATCCCGAATCCCGGCGGCGGCGTCGGCGGCCTCCGGCCCTCCCGAGAACGGCGTCCACGACAGGGCGGCACGGAGCCCGGCGGCGTGAATCTGATCGGTCCGCCACCGGTGCCCGCGGGGGCCGGGGTCCGGCGATTCGAAGCAGACGAACGGGGCGAAGCGGGGGTCGAGCGCGGCGGTCACGGATGCGAGGAGGCCGGGAAGAGCCTCGTCGGACACGTCCTCCGACGGCATCCAGAGCCCGGCCGGGGGGACGAGTGACCCGAGGATCTCGCGGTCTCCTTCCCCAGGCACCGAGGCCGCGGTCAGCGCCTCGGTTCCGTCTCCGCGGGGAGCGTAGCAGAGGGTGACGGATTCGACATCTCCGGCGGTGGAGAGGGGCCGGGGGGGCTCCCACCGGGTGTCCAGCGCCAAAGTGTCCCCCCCGCCGAGGACCTCGAGGGACCCCGGACCTCCCGCTCCCTCCATCACGGCCAGGGCCCGGACCGCGCCGGCGTTTCGGCGGGTCAGCGCGAGCAGTCCGGTGGAGCGTATCTCCGGTACGGTGGGCGGGCTGAGGGGCCGGACGAGCGGCACGCCGGCATCGGCCTGCGCGACCAGATCGCCCGGGCCGGGCAGGAGCCGGGCGGACGGAAAGCGGCCCCAGGCGACGCCGGAGATCATGGGCAGCCCGGTGTCCGGGTAGATTCGCAGGGTGATGGTGGCCCGGGGGGAGGCGGCTTGCGGAAGGGTCAGGAAGGTGGCTTCCAGGTACACGCCCCCGGCGCGGCCCCGGATCACCGTGGATTGGCCGGCGGCCGGCGCACCCGCCTGCAGGGACAGGTCGTCGAGGTCGCCCAGTGCCACCACCCGGTCGTCCAGCCGGACGCCGACCGCCGCGGGTGGGAGCAGGGGAACGGCGGCCCCCTCTCCACGGTACCACAGCGACCAGCGATGCCCGCCGTCGAACTCGAACGCCAAGCGGCCGTCCCCGGCCCCGCCCGCGGTCCACGCGGGCGGTCGGAGTGGAACCAATAGCGATCCGGAGGCGGCTCCGGACAGGAGGACAAACGTGCGGCGGTTCATGGCGGCAATGTTCTGCTCCGGTCTGTGTTTGTCCACGCCGGCGGCGGCGCAGTCTTGGCTCAACTTCGGGCTCGCGGCGACCCTCGGGGGCGGCTGGCAGTTCGAGGGGGGCGACATCGGGCTCACCCAGCACACGAAGTTCGGGCCCTTCCGGGCGGTGGGCGAGACGTTGCGCCTCGGCTCCTTCGTGGACGAGGGCGCCATCATCTATGGCGTGCGGGGCTTCGTGGGCGGCCTCGCGTTCTCGGCCCGGACCGGCATGCTCTCGATCGCGCAGATGGGGGACGAAACCAACGCGAGCACGCTGGGATTCGACTTGACGCTCGAGGCGGGCGGCACGCTGGGATCCAACTCGCCGTTCCCCGAGGGGAGTGCGTGGCTCGGCTTCGCGGCGCTGCCGGGACTCCGATTCGGGACCGTGGACGGCGCGAACTACGCCGTGGTCATCGGGCCGACGGCCTTCTGGGGCCGCGGCCACGTGGACGTGCACGCCTTTCTCGGCATCCGCTTCGAAACCCCGCTGGCGAAGGGCTCGGGCCGTCCCTAGGTTAGCGGCCTGATGGCCGCGCCGACCCCAGCAACCGAGATGGCGGGTCTCCAGGTGATCGCCGAAGTGTCGGCGCTCCTGGGGAGCGGCCAGGGAACCGACGAGGCCCTGGCGGGCGTACTCGGCGCCCTGCGGACCGGTCTCGGGCTCTCCACCTGCCGGCTCTGGCTGCGCGGACCGGACGGCGTCACCTACGCGCCGAGCGCCGGCTCATCCGAGCCCCTCGTCGGGGACGACAGCGCGGTCGAAGCGTGGATCAAGGCCGGTCCGACCCGGACGCCCCGGGGTCTCGGGACGCTGGTGCGCCTCCCGCTGGTGCACGACGGCTTGCCGTTCGGGGCGCTCGAGGCGGTGGTGCCCGGGGGCCCGCACGAGCCGGTGGCGCACGCCGTGCTGACCGTCATCGCCGGGATCCTCGCGCCCCTCCTGGCCGCGACCGAGCTCTCCCAGGATCTCGCGTCGGAAGTGGCGGCGCGGACCCGCGAAGTGGAGGCCCAGCGCAACTTCGCGGCGCGGATCATCGATTCGCTCCCCGTCGGCCTCTACGTCATCGACTCGCAATACATCATCCGGGCCTGGAACCGCAAGCGCGAGAGCGGCACGCAGGGCGTGGCGCGCGAAGACGCGGTGGGACGCGAGGTGTTCGAGGTGCTGGATCGCCAGCCCCGCGACCTGCTGCAGCGCGAGTTCGACCGGGTGTTCGAGACCGGGGAGATCCAGCAGGTCGAGATGGAGTCCCTGGCCACCCGGGAGGCCCGGTACTACCGGATCACGAAAATCCCGATGCGGATCGCCGATACCGAGATTACGCACGTCATCACGATCGGCGAGGATGTCACGGAGTGGCGCGAGGCGCAGCACCGCCTGGCGCAGACCGAGAAGCTCGCGGCCATCGGCCAGCTGGCGGCGGGGGTGATGCACGAAATCAACAATCCGCTGGCGACGATCCTGGCGTGCGCGGAGGCGCTCAAGCTCCGGAGCGCGGACGCGGGGGGCCGTCCCGGCGCCGGCGACGAGTACCTCGAGATCATCGACAAGGAGGTGCAGCGCTGCCGGCGGATCGTGGACCGGCTGCTCGACTTCTCCCGGCCGCGCACCGGAGAGAAGCGGGTGGTGGACATCAACGACGTGATCGAGCAGACCCTTTTCCTGCTCAAGCATCACGAGCGCTTCAAGCGGATGGTGGTCAACCGCGAGTTCACGGCCGGCCTGCCCTCGATCCCGGCGGACCCCGAGCGCCTGATCCAGAGCTTCATGGCGCTCCTCCTCAACGCGATGGACGCGATGAACTCCCGCGGGACGCTGACCGTCCGCTCCGGCAAGAACCCCGAGCGCTCGGACGAGCTGCTGATCGAGTTCATCGACCGGGGCGTGGGGATCAAGAAGGAGGAGATCTCGAAGATCTTCGAGCCGTTCTTCACCAGCAAGCCGCAGGGGCGCGGGACGGGTCTCGGTCTGTCCATCTGTTACGGGATCATCGCCGATCACCGCGGCCGCATCGAAGTGGAGAGCCAGATCGGGGTCGGCTCGACCTTCAAGGTGTTCCTGCCGGTCGGATGAAGATCCTCGTGGTGGAGGACGACCGGACGGTGGGCCAGTACGTGAAGCGCGGGCTGACCGAAGCGGGCTATCAGGCCGATCTGGTCGCGGACGGGGAAGAGGGCTTGCGCCTCGGATCCACGGGGCACTACGACCTGATCGTCCTCGACCTCCGGCTCCCCAAGCTCACCGGCCCCGAGGTGCTGCGGACCCTCCGCGATCGCGGCCAGTCGATTCCGGTCCTCGTGCTGACCGCGCAGGACGCCGTGGATCACAAGGTGCAGGCGCTCCGTGCCGGGGCCGACGACTACGTGACGAAGCCGTTCGCGCTGGAGGAGCTCCTGGCCCGGGTGGAAGCCCTGGGCCGGCGGCCCAAGGCCATCGCGTCGCCCTCGCTGAAGGTGGCCGACCTGGTCGTGGACACCGCGGCCCGGGAGGTCACGCGGGCGGGCCGGCCGATCGAGCTGACGCCGAAGGAGTACGCGGTCCTGGAGTACCTGGTGCGGCACCAGGGCCGGGTGATGTCGCGCACGCTCATCACGGAGTACGCCTGGGATTATCACTTCGACCCCGGCACCAACATCGTGGACGTGGTCATCACCCGCCTCCGGAAGAAGATCGACCAGGGGCGGGACCTCAAGCTGATCCACACGGTGCGCGGTGTGGGCTACGTCGTGAAGATGTAACGTGCAGACCATCCGCGGCCGTCTCACCGCCTGGTACGCCTCGGCGGTGGCGCTCACCCTCGCCGCGTTCGCCGCCATTCTCTACGCCGAGCGCCGCAGCGCCTCGTATGAGGAGCTCGACCGGCGCATTCACCTCGAAGCCGATTTCACCAACGGCGTGCTGTCCGAGATCTACGGCTCGGGGGGCGTGCTGGTCCGGCGGGGGGCGGACGGGCGGCTCGAGTTGGTGCCGCCGGTGCAGGCGGCCCTCGAGCCGGTGCCGGGGTTCCTGGTGGTCACCGCGGCCGACTCCAGCGGCACCCTGTTCGCCTCCGCGGACGTGCGGAACGCGGGATTCTCGGTCCTGGAGCAGCTCCGCCAGCTGTCGCGGGCCGACACCACCGACCCCGACCCGCGAACCGCGCGCATCGAGCCCGACGGTCCGACCATCCGCTACGTGGTGCGCGGCGCCGCGGGGGGGCCGCAGTTCGGGATCGTGTTCGCCGGCGCCGACGTCGCGCCCACCGAGCTCGGGATCCAGGAGCTGCTCGGGCCGCTGGTCCTGGTGTTTCCGGTGAGCCTGCTGGTGGCGTGGCTCGTGGGATCGTGGATCGCCCGGCGGGCGCTCGCGCCGGTGGACCAGATCATCACCGAGGTCGAGGAGATCTCGGACGGTCGCAGCCTGCACCGGCGGCTGCCGGAGCCGATGGTGAAGGACGAGTTCGGGCGCCTGGCCGATACCCTCAACGGGATGATGGCCCGTCTCGAGCAGAGCTTCGTGACCCTGCGGCGCTTCACGGCCGACGCCAGCCACGAGCTGAAGACGCCGCTCACCGTGCTCCGCGCGGGGGTGGAGCGCGCGGTGACCACGCCCAACCTTCCGCAGGAGACCCTGGTGGTGCTCGAGGAGTCCCTGCAGGAAGTGAACCGGATGACCGAGCTGGTGGACGCGCTCCTCACGCTGGCCCGGGCCGACGAGGGCCGGGCGCCGCTCACCCGCGAGGTGGTGGACCTGCGGGGCCTTTTGCGCGAGGTCGAGGAGACGGGGGAGCTCCTTGCGGAGCCGGGCGAGGTGCGGATCGAGGTGGAGGTGCCGGCGCACCCGGTGCTGCTCGCGGTGGACGCCAGCCGGATCCGCCAGCTCACGCTCAACCTGCTCACCAACGCCGTGAAGTACACGCCGGCGGGGGGCCGGGTGCGGCTCGCCCTGGCCGACGAGCCCACCCGGGTGCTGCTCGCGGTGTCGGACACGGGGATCGGGATCGCGCCGGGTGATCTGCCCCACATCTTCGACCGATTCTACCGCGCCGACGTGGCCCGCACCCGTACCGGGGAGCGCGCCGGAGCGGGGCTGGGGCTCGCCATCTGCCGGTGGATCGCCGAGGCGCACGGGGGGACCATCGACGTGCAGAGCCGTCCGGGGCGGGGGACGACGTTCACGGTGTCCCTCCCGCGGGACGCGGCCTAGGCCGCGTGCGTAGTTTGCGCGCCGCTGTCATCGTTTTGTAATCTCCCGCCCACTAGCGGGCAACCCGGGGCGGGTAGTATTTCCTTGGTCCTTCCAGGGGGCGGCCGTCCGTGTTCGACAATCTGATCGAGTCCAAGCGCAAGACGCAGAAGGGCCGCTTCTTCGGCGTGGGGTTCGTGTCCGTGACCCTGCACACCGCGATCATCGCGTTCGCGGTGTACGCCACCCTCGCGGCCGGGACGTCCGACAACAAGGTGAAGATCGACACCACCCTGGTGTACGTGCAGCAGCAGCAGCAGAAACAGCCGGACCAGCCGCCCCCGCCGACGATCGACGTCCCCCTCAAGGGATTTCAGACCGTCGTGGCGATCACCGACATCCCGAAGAACATCCCGCCGGTGAACCTGCAGGAGCATTTCGATCCCAAGGACTTCTCCGGGACGGGCGTGGAAGGCGGCATCGCCACCGGGATGACTCCGAATACCGACCAGGTGTTTTCCGCCGACGTGGTGCAGGAGAAGCCCGAGGTCCTGTCGCATCCCCCGCTGGAGTTT
>Ga0335085_10002503_pt1 | contig 34084 bp, 23 predicted proteins | sample Lox_Sample_45_FD_206712 | JGI IMG/M metagenome (GOLD analysis project Ga0335085, IMG submission 206712) | Soil microbial communities from Loxahatchee National Wildlife Refuge, Florida, United States - Lox_Sample_4.5 | ecosystem: Environmental > Terrestrial > Soil > Wetlands | place: USA... | reverse complement strand
CCGAAGTCTACCGACGAATGTGACCGCGACGAGATAACGCCGTGATTTCTGTGCAAGAAAGCGCTTCAGCGCCGACTATCAGCAGAAGTCCTCGGGTAAGACCTTTCAACGGCAGATTGACACACTCAGGAAGCGCTGCTCGCGACTCGCAGAGGAGGGTCAAAACTTGTTATCAAATCCCACAGAAATAAAGACTTCGCCTGTCAGTCATCGGCTCGTTCAGGCTTGACACGACCCGCCTCGATGGAATTACAAGCATTTACCATAATCAATATTATACGAACTAAGTGATTGATTCAGTTAGTCTTTTCAGCCATTCTAGCTCACTTCTTTCCCTTAAGCACCGGTTCTTTCTTGGTCCTTTTCCTTCTGGCCAGGAATGGCCTGCGGATGCTCACTCGCGCCCATTACGGGCGACAAAACGTTCGATCGCTGCGACGCATTCAGGTTCGTTGAGCAGCGGCGCGTGGCCACGATTTGCGACCGTGAGCTGATCGAGGCCCGGCTGCTCGCGAGCCATGCGCGCGACGGTGGCGGCGCTCAGCAGATCCGACAACGCCCCGCGGATCACCAGCATCGGCACCCCACGAATCTGCGCGAACATCGGCCAAAGATCGGTGGCGCCGGATGCCACGGGACTCTTGAGCGCCTCGGCGATCTGCGGGTCCATATCCGGCACCGGAATGCCCGCATCGTTCTCGCGATAGCTGCGGCGCACATACTCAAGCCATTGGGCATCGCTCAGGTCGGGCAGCGCGGCGCCATAGACGCTTCTCGCCTGCGCCGCCGCTTCTGCCCAGCTCGCAACCGGCGGCAGCTTGCCGACATAACTTTGAATGCGGCGCACGCCGATCGGGTCGATCTCCGGGCCGGCGTCATTGAGCACCACGCCGGCGATGCGATCCGGCTGCAGCGCCGCCATCACCATGCCCATGAGGGCGCCAAGCGATGTCCCGATGATCAGTATGCGGCGCACCTGGCGAGCCTCCAGCAGCGACCAGACATCCTGCACATAGGTCGGCAGCTGATAATGCGCCGCATTCGAATCCCAGGCCGACCTACCGCGGCCCCGCAGATCCACGGCCAGAACCTCGTGCTCGGCGCGCAGGTGCTGCGCAAGGTCGGCGAAATCCCGACTGTTGCGCGTCAACCCCGGCAGGCACAGCACCGGCACTCCCGCCGGCCGCACCGCCGGATAGACAGCGCAATACAGGCGCAGGCCGTCAGCGCTGTCGTAATAGTAGTCGTTCGCATCACCGCTCATATCTCGCCCTCCTCAGCACCGAGGCTTGCGGCGTATTCTCGCCGCAGCTCACGCTTGAGAACCTTGCCATTGGGATTGCGAGGCAGGCTGTCACGCCACACGACCGCACTGATGCGCTGCTGCTTGCCAACGCGCGCATTGGTCCAGGCGAGCAGCTCAGTCCCAGCCACTACCTGCCCCGACTGGCATACCACGACAGCCAGCGGCGTCTCGCCCCAACGCTCGCTCGGCACCGCGACGACCGCCACATCGGCGACGGCCGGGTGCTCACGCATGACCATCTCGATATCGACCGGATAGATATTCTGGCCGCCCGAGAGGATCACGTCTTTCTTGCGATCCACGATGTACAGAAAGCCATCCTCATCCAGGCGGCCGAGATCACCGGTGCGCAGCCATTGGCGTCCGGCGGGATCGATCCATGTGGCATCCAGGTTCGCCTGCCGCTGGTCGTGATAGCCCGCCATCACCAGATGGCCGCGGCCGACGACCTCCCCCGTCTCACCAGCCGACAGCTCGCGATCATCGTCACCGAGAATTCGGATGTCGGCTCCAAATACCGGCCTGCCCACCGACTGAATCTTGCTGGCGAAGTCCTCGGGCTGAAGGATGGTGATCAGCCCCTCGGTGAGGCCATACAGCTCGATCAGATCGCAACCGAACTCGCGTCCAAAGGACTGCTTGATCTCGGCGGCCAGGGGCGAGCCGCAACACATCAGCGTCTCCAGGCTGTCCGTGCGAAACGCGCCACGAGTGGGCTCGGACAACAGGCGCGCCAGCTGCACGGGCACGAACGCCCCGTGGGTAATGCGTTCGGATTCAATGAGCGCGAGGGCCTCGCGGGCGGTAAAGTGTCGCAGCAGCACAATCGTTCCGCCCACCAGCACGGTCGCCAGCATCGACACCCAGCTGATGTTGGAGAATAGCCCAAGCGAGCACAGTGTGCGGCAGCCGCTGCGGTAGCGCAGGGCCATCGCCGCATCGTAGGCCCAATGCATGCGGCAGGCGTGGGTATGGACTATGCCCTTCGGCAACGCCGTGGTGCCGGAGCTGTAGATGAGATTGCACTCATCCGCGGGCGCGATAGGGATCGGCGTCATCGTGGCCGATTGCCCGGCCAGCAGTGTTTCAAAATCTAGCCAATCCTTCGCGGTGGTGTCGCAGCCGATGAAGTGGGTTGCGCTAAGCGCACCACGGCCGCGCAGAGCCTCGATGCGCGTGCAATGCGGCCCCGAGGCAAACACCGCCACGCAGGCGGCGTCGGCACACATGGCCGCCACGGCAGAGTCGGTGATCGAAACGTTGAGCGGCACGGCTACTGCGCCGGCGCGCACGATGCCGAAGAGCGTAACGAGCGTCTCGAGCCGGCTATCCATCAGCACCGCGACCCGTTCGCGCGGACGGATGCCAAGCGCCGCCAAGGCATTCGCACATCGGGCGGTCGCAGTGGCGAAGCCCCGCCAGCTCAGCGTGTTCGTCCCGTCCACAACTGCCGCGCGCTGACCAAGCCAGCGGCCGTTCTGCTCAATCAGATCCGGGAGGAGCACCGTCGGCGCCTCAAACCAGATCATGCTCGGCTCGCCGGACCTGACTCTGCCCTGCCCGGAAAAGGCCCATCCATCGCTACCGGCAGGCTTTTACCCGTCATACGATCAATAGTGGTAGGTGAGCGTCGCACTGTAGGTACGCGGCGGGCCGTAGTAGCCAACCTGACTGACGCCGCCGGTGAAGGTCGGCGGCCCGATCGGCGGCGGGCCGAAATCATAGCCCGCGACCCGGTAATACTTGTTGGTCAGGTTCTTGGCGTCGAAGGACAGCCGCCACGCCTTGCTCGTGGACGTGAAGGCAATTCCGGCATTGAACAGCCCATAGCCGGGTTGGTCGGTCACACTGTCCGCATAGGAGGCCGTATGGGCGAAGGAGCGCCAGTCAAACCCGGCGCGCGCCATCAGAGTGCCGGCAGGCAGATACCACGTGTAGGTCTGATTCTCCGAGACGGTCCAGTGCGGGGCATTGAGCGGCCGGTCGACCGAGGCTTCGTTTGCCTCGCCCACCCCCGGAGTGCAGCCCAGCTGTGTCGCCCCGGCGAAAATATTGCACGGAATAATGAACTGTTCGAAGTAGGAATCCAGATAGCCCATATTGAGCCCGAAGGTGAGCGCGCGCGTCGGCCGCCAGGCCGCCTGCAGCTCCACGCCCTCGTTGATCTGCTTGGCCGCATTATCCGCCACCTGCAGGTTCTGCACCGAGTTTCCGACCAGCGTGGTACCGGCGATCTCGATCTGCGCGTTGCTGTACGGATCGTAGAACACATCCGCGTCGATCAGCAGCCGGTCATCGAACAGCGTCGACTTAAAGCCCAACTCGTAATTGTCGGCGGTCTCCGATTTATAGCCGTTCGAGGTGCCGGGAAACAGCAACGCATCGCCGCGCATGTCGAAGCCGCCGCTCTTGAAGCCGCGGCTGTAGGTGAAATAGCCCATCACATCCTTGGTGAAGTGGTAATCAAAGCCCACACGCGGCGTGGTATTCACGTACGAGTGCGTGTTCGTGTAATCGGTCACGACGCCCGGAACCGGCAGAAATCCGGCGGGCGCCTGCGCCGGGTTGACGAAGGTCTGGCCAGGCAGGAGTTGATCCGGTGCAACACTCAACCAATCCTCCTGGAACACATTGGCCGTCTTGCGATCATCGTTCCAGCGCAGTCCGGCGTCCAGGTTCAGTGCATCGCTGAGCTTCCAGGCGGTATCCGCATAGACCGCCGAACTCCTGGTGAGCACACAACCAGAGACGAGCTCGGTCACATACAGGTCGTCAGCCGGAACGCCCAGCAGTGGCAGTGTGCCAATCTCCGCATCGTAGGCACCGCAGGCGGTGCTATCCATGTAAAACAGACCACCGACCGCCTTGACCAGATCGTTGGTGAAAGTCAGCTGTGCTTCGCCTGAGGACTGCTGGTCTTTGTAGAAGCCGTCGACGTTGAACAGATTGTCGTCGGTCGCCGAGAAGTTGATGAACTGCTGGCCATGCCCCTGATAGTAGGCCCCGATGAGCTTCAGATCGAGCTGGCTGGTGAGACTTTGGGTGTAGGTGCCCGAAAAGCCGTCGCGATGGAAGAAGTCTTTGTTGGCCGGCAGATCATCGTACATATCAAAGGGGTTGCGAAGCGGCTGCGCATTCGGGTAGGTGACCGCGAACGTGGTGCCACCGCCCAGGGATGGTGGCAAGGGGACGCCGGCCGGGACTGCCAGTTGGCCCGCCAAGGAGTCGTTCAGGCGCTGGCCCCCGGAGGCATCCGAGTTGTCGAGAATATCGTCGGCGACCAGTCGTAGCTTGGAGCTCTCGCCCCAGGTGATAGTCAGGTTGGCACGGCCGACGAGAATGTCCTTGTCCGAGAGCTGCTGGCCGAGCGAGGGGTTGGATGAGGCTCCCGGCTCGGCGAGTACCTCACCGTAACCACTGTGTTGCAGGGAGCCGAGCGAGACGCCGAAGTACACGTGATCGTCGATGATGGGAAGGGATGCGGCGAACTTGAAGTCATGCTCCCGGTAGTTGCCGCCGGTGGCCGACGCGGTGACAGTGGCCGGCCCAACAATGTCGCGCGTGATGTACTTGAGGGCGCCGGCGACGGTGTTCTTGCCATACAGTGTTCCCTGCGGACCACTCAGCACCTCAAGCTGACTGACATCGAGCACATCCAGCAGCGCCGCCTGCGGTCGGGCCATGTACACGTCATCGATGTACACGCCCACCCCGGGTTCGAAACCCCACAGCGGATCGCTCTGCCCGACTCCACGGATGTAGATGTTGATCGTGCTGCTGGTGGCCCGATCCTGGGAGATTTTGATGTTGGGCACGAAGCTGCCGAGATCCTGGATATTGGTGATGTCCTGGTTCTGGATCGTCTCGGCGGTGACCGCCGTGACGGTCAGCGGCACGCTTTGCAGATCCTCGGCACGGCGCCGTGCGGTGACCACGACCTCCTGCAAGCCGGCGGAGTCGCTGTCAGCCGCGGACGCTGGGGTGGCAGCCAACGCCGCCGTCGGTGAAGCGGTGTCAGCGGCAGCGAGGCCGGCGGCTGCAGTGCAGCTAAGAGCAATCAGCGCGGTACAGAAACTGCGAACCATATCGAGATCCCCCCTTCTGCAAATGTCGTTCGTCACACAATTTGTTTGTTATACGACCGTTGCATCGTATTTCAACGATCGTTGAAGTGCAATCCGGGTGAGAAAGACCGTGCTGCGGCGCCGCAGCATTGCGCTGCGGTCGGCTCCAGACACGCGGCGCCGCCTGTGCCAAACTAGAATCAGTGATTGCGTAAGGAATTCAATGGCTCACCCGCGACGTACGACCAAGGACAAGCTCATGGACGCCGCCGAAAAGCTGTTCGCACGGCGCGGCTTTCACGGCACCTCGCTGCGCGATATCACGGGCGAGGCCGGTGTCGATCTGGCGCTGGTCAACTACCACTTTGGAACCAAGAAGCAGCTGTTGGTCGCCGTCCTCGACCGGCGCGGTAAAGTGCTGAACGAGGAGCGTCTGCGACGCCTGGCGGAGGTGCGGCTGCGCGCCGCGCCGGGTCCGCCGAGCACCGAGGCTGTGGTCGGTGCGTTTCTCGATCCAATACTGGATCGGCTGGCGCACGCGGGCGCGCGCTGGCACAGCTACTTTGCGTTGATCGCGTACGTGAATAATTCGCCCGAATGGGGCCGAAGACTCATGGGTGTGACCTTCGACAGCACGGTGCGCGAGTTCATACAAGCGGTGATGGCATCCCTGCCCGGCGCGGCCCCGGAGGACATTCTCTGGGGCTACAACTTCCTCACCGGAGCCCTTACGTTGTCGCTGGCCCAGACCGGGCGTCTGGATGCATTATCGGACGGTCTGTGCCGATCGAATGATGTTATGGCTCTACAGGCGCGACTCGGGCCATACGTCGCGGCTGGGTTGCGCGCTCTGGCGCAGCGCTCCTCATCCTAGGCAACCAGCCTCACTGGGCGCGCGATCCGTCCCACGGTCATACGATCTCGGCCAGGCCCCGGTCGAGAATGATGCTGTTGCGCGCGGCGACCCGGGCGCGCAGCTGCACGGTATTCGAGCTTGACCTCCAGATCTGAAAATCTACCGACTCCCCGGCGTACAGCGGCGCCGTGAATCGCGCTGCGAGGGAGCGGATACGCGCTGCGTCGTAGCCACTGATGGTCCGCAGGAGCGCGTGCGCCGCCATTCCGTAAGTACACAGCCCATGCAGGACCGGGCGTGGAAATCCCGCCGCCCGTGCTGCCGCCGGGTCGACATGCAACGGATTGAGGTCACCGCTGAGGCGGTACAGCAGCGCCTGCTGGGGCAGCGTGGGTAGCCTGATCTGAAGATCGGGCGGGCGCTCTGGCACGGGCGGCAAGGACTCAGGACCTGCATCACTTGGAGCGCCTCGGACACTGTAGCCCCCGTCGCCACGCAACACCGCGACATTGCGCTCCTCGGCCATTAGCTCACCGGAAGCGTGATCACGAAGCTCCCGCACTACGAGGACGAGTGCGCCCTTTTCAAGCCCCTTATCCGTGACCGACGCCACGCGGGCCCTCGAAACGATCGTCCCCGCTGCCGCCAGTGGTTTGAACAAACGCAATGCTTGCTCACCATGGACCAACTTGGACCAATTCACACCGGTACGAGGATCGGGCCACCAGAAGCCGGGGCTGCCGAGAACCGTGGCCATGGTGGGAAGTGCCCGCAGCTCCCGTTCGAACACGAATCCCAGTTCCTGCTCATCGAGAGGGTCCGAACCCATGCCCACCCCCAAGGCATAGAGCATCGTGTCGCGTGCGCTGTAGCGCTGGACAATGTCGCCAAAATCCCAATTGCGCAGGACGTGGTAGTCGAGCATCCTGGGGCACCCCGCCGAGTCTGACGCCAAGAACGGCTGCCGTCAGCATATCGGAAGGCAATCCCGAGCGCTGCGACGCGATCACTGCGCTCGGTGCTTTCGCAGCCATTCCTTTTACTCGCGCGAATCAGGCATCACCTCGTCCGCCTCGATCCAGGGCGGATCTGTGTGCTCGCGGGGGCCAAGCCCTCTGCCACTTCTGTCGGAACTTGGTCCGCAAACTCAGAACAGAGCGCCTGCCGTGGAGGGTGTTGGAGAACAAGCAGCCGGCGGCGCGTGGTCCTCTCAACCACCCAAACCGATGGGCAATGACACGGTGGCCCGCAGCCCGCCTTCCTTGCGATTTTGCACTCGCACCTCGCCACCGTGATCCAGCACGATGGAACGCACGGCGGCCAGACCCAGACCAATACCGCCGGTGTCACGATTGCGAGAGTTCTCGACACGAAAGAACGGTTCGAAGACGCTGTCCTGGAACTCAGGAGCGATTCCGGGACCGTCGTCATCGATTTGCAGAATGCATTGTGCGTCCGTCACCTGCACGCGCACGCGCGCACGCTCACCGTATTTCAAGGCGTTGTCGATCAGATTCACGATTGCCCGCTTGAGGGCAATGGGGTCGCCCTGCAGTGTAATGGGCGCGCCTGGCTGCAGATTCACGTCGTATCCCAGGTCGCTGAGATCATCCACCACGCTCTCCACCAGCAAACGGAAATCCAGGCGCTCACGACGCGGCGCGAGCGAACGATCGCGAATAAACTCCAAGACCGACGCGATCATCATCTTCATCTCTTGAATATCGGCGCTCACCTTTTCCCGCAACCCCGACGGCAAGTCCTCCAGCCGGAATGCCAGGCGTGTGAGTGGCGTACGCAGATCGTGTGCGATGGCACCCATCATCTGGGTTCGCTCCTGCAGCAGACGATTCAACCGCGTCTGCATGTTGTTGAACGAGTCCACCGCATCGCGCATCTCCGCCGGACCCGCGCGCACCAGTGCAGGGGCGGCCGGATCACTGCCCAGTCTCTTGGCCGCCTCCGAAAAACGGAGAATCGGGGCGGACAAGGCTCGGGCGAAAAACCAGGCCAACGGCAGCAGCAAGGCGATCCCCAGTCCAAAAAGATAGATCGCCTGGCGCTGGTAGGCATTTGGATAAGGCTCGACCGGATTCTCCACAATGCGCCAGCGACCGTCAGCCAATTGCAAGGCCGCAAGGAAGCCCTCACGCAATACGGGACTAGGCGCACCACTGTCCGCCGGCGGTCGAATCGAATCGCTCGGACCCAGAAAAAGACGCACCGAATGCTCGGGAGCGCCGAGTAACGCGGTCAGGCGTTTCTGAAAGGCGCTGTCAGTCGCTGGACCGGCGCCGCGGGGGCCACCGGGTGCGCTACTGGATACCCACACCCGTACCGATGGCGGCACCGCTAACGGATCACCGCCAGTGGGACGATCAGGAGGCGGCGCGCCTGGGGGTGGGCCCGGCGCGACATCTGCGTGTGCGAAGGAGTCATCCTGCCCCTGCAGCAGCGCCGCCAGGGTGACCAGGGATACCGGTGCCTGATGCAGTGGAGGACGAGTGATCTGCAGCGCAATGCCGATGCCTTCGGCAACGAGCAGCGCCGCAAACATCAACAGGAAAGTACGCCCAAAAATGGACAGCCGCTGCAAGGACGGTAAGTTGATACTCAACGGCGCGTGACCTTCGGAAGCAGCATGTAGCCCTCGTTGCGCACGGTACGAATGAGTTCCGAATCGACACGTCCGTTGAGTTTGCGGCGCAGCCGGCTGATCTGGCTGTCGATGGCCCGATCAAACGCTTCCGCGTTGCGGCCACGAGCCAGTTCCAGTAACTGGTCGCGACTGAGAACACGTTGAGGATTCTCGACAAAGCTGCGCAGCAGCGAGAACTCCCCGTCCGACAGATCGATATAGATGCCCGACGGATCCCGCAGATCGCGCCGCGTCAGGTCCAGTCGCCAACCGGCGAATTCATAACAACGGCCTTCCTCATTCGCGGTGTTCCGAGAAGCTCGCTGTCGACGCAATACGGCGCGCACCCGTGCCAGGAGCTCGCGTGGATTGCAAGGTTTGGCAAGATAGTCGTCGGCACCCACCTCCAAACCTATGATTCGGTCGGTGTCACTGCCCAAGGCACTGAGCATGACCACCGCTGGACTGTTCTTGTCGCTGGCCAGAGACCGCGCGGCACTCAGGCCATCCTCCCCGGGCATCATCACGTCCAGGATCAGTACTTCGGGCCGCTCGCGCTCAATGGCGTGACGCATCGCCGCGGCATCCTCGACCGCCATCACCTGAAAGCCGTGCGCGCCCAGGAAGTCAGTAATGAGTCTGCGCAGCTCCGGATCGTCATCGACGACCAGAATCTTTGTCGGTGCGGCCATGTTTAGGGTCATGCAGAAGCCTGAATTCGAAGCCATTGAGGATAGTCGCACACCTGTATGCGGACCAGTGTTAACCGCGCCAACCGGCGGAGTTGGGTTGCCAGTCTAGAAGTCACGCACCACTGCGAAATGTTGCTGTTTGGCAGTCCCCGCCACACTGTGTCAAACAGTGCCACAATTTCCGGGCACATCGCTCGTCGACCGCGCCAGCACCCTGGGGGTAGGCCGACCATCAGGCCGATCACCCGCCGCCGATCTGTGTCAGTTCGTGGCACCAGCTGGCAAATTCAGGCCACATATGGCGCTTACATTGGTCCGATCAAGACCAGCAGCCGGCCGCACCGCCAGTACCGGTACTGTTGCCAATTTTTTGCATGGAGTAGTGCCCGATGACGACGGCATCCGACCACGACGATCATGGCCTGGAACATTATCTTGCTCGGATCGCGCGGGACCGCAGGCTGGTCCGTCAGCCGTTGGCAGCACCACGGACCCCAGCAGCGCTCACCTGCATTCCCATGTCGCTGAATCGACGCTCGGCGCTCCTGGTCATTGGCGGCACCCTGTCGGTAACACTCGGCGCCTGCGGCGGTAGCTCCGATGACTCCGCCAATGGATCGTCAGGTTCCTCTGGGTCATCCAGTTCCAGCTCCTCCGGATCCTCCAGCTCTTTGAGCTCCGGGAGCAGCTGCACGGCCACGCCCGAAGGTGAGATTGGGCCTTATTTCGCTGATGACAGTGATAGTGGCTTCAACCGCAGCAATATTTTGGCCAACCTCGACGGGACTGAGACACAGACGGGCGTACCGTTAACGCTGAACGTCACCATCATCGATACCGAGAATAGCTGTGCCGCCCTGGAGGGCGCTCAGGTCGACATCTGGCACTGCAATGCATCCGGTGTTTACTCAGACATCGCCTCTGAAAACACCTCCACACAAACCTGGCTGCGCGGCTATCAATTGTCTGACGCCAACGGCCTAGTGAGCTTTACGACCATTATCCCAGGCTGGTATTCCGGGCGCACCACCCACATCCACCTGCGTGTGCGCTCGAATTACAGCGAAGCCTCATCGACCTCTGACGGCACCAACACAACCCAGGTCTTTTTCCCACAGTCGCTGATCGATACGCTCGCAAACAGCGTCTCGCCCTACAGCAGTGAAGGCACCAACCCGACCACCAACGTCGCCGACCGGGTTTACACCGACCAAACACACGGGGAGATGCTGCTCACCCTGACCGGTACCACCTCCGGCGGCTACACGGCCGACATCACCATTGGTGTACCGATCACCAATGACGCGAGCTAAGCGATTGCCGCGGCCCGTAAATGCCAGGGCAAATATCTGCTGCAACAGCGCGATATACGGCTTCTCGGTGTCGAGTCGAGAGCTGCCTTGGTAAAAGCTGCCAGCTATCTCAACGATGAATTGGTCGGCGGTGCCGATGGTTTCGGGCAGCGGCCACTTTGAAGCAATCCGGTGACACAAGTCACTGGCCTGGATCAGCCGATGATGCTGGAGCGCATAGTAGTCGGACGTTGCGGCTCCAGGATGAGTCGTGGCGGCGGCCACGAATTATGCGGAACCGGCGTTCTCGTCGATTGCGGCGTAGGCTTCCGCGAGTTCGGCGCGGAAAACCTCGCGCGTCATCGTCTTGAGGCCCAATGATTCCCGGCGCGCAACCTCCGCAACCCGGGCTTCCTCGGCGAGGCCTGCAAGGTAGTCCGGCGTCACCTCCGCTGAACCCTTCAAGCCCTGCCGTTTTGCGATGTCGTCGAGGAGAAAACCCCAATTCTCGGGATGCGCCTCAAGCCCCGCTTCCGTGACGTCCGGCGGCGACAATGCCACACTACCTCCGGCGAGGCCCCAGCGCTCCTGAAGCTCAATCTCCGCAATGGCCATCTCTAAACCCGTGGTATCAAGACTTTCGAACGCGGCAGCCTCGGCGTGTTCAGTCTCAGGCGACTCTGCCAGCGCCGCAGCGGAGTTCTGGTATCGATCATTACCCATCAATACAGAATAGTGTCTCTCAGGTACCGCCACATTACGCGTCCGGTGCTCACGATCTCACCGTCTCAATCTTACAGAACAGCTGTCAGACGGACTAAGATATGGATTTACTTAGTATATTATAGTCCATGTAAGTACCAGTCGTTGAGTCGAATCTTGACGCCCCTGTGCTGCCGGGCCAGATGAGCGTGAGCGGAGATGGTCCGCTCGTCGGGGCGAAATGCAGGTCGCGCTCGACCGGAAGGCCTAGTGGCCCGCGCAGCGTAAACGTTAACCCCAAGGCGTTTTGTTTCAAAGCCTGCAGCTGTGCAAAATGATGCTCTGGTGATTGGCGTTCGAGTGTGCAGACGATCAGCGGCGTTATGGTGGGGGAGTTTTGTCGCCGCGAGGGCATGCCGCTTCAGCGGGCCTGATCTTATGGCGCTACGCGCACGAGCGCCTTTCCGAAATTGCGTCCTTCAAGCATCTCAAGGAAGGCTTCGGGCGCATTCTCCAGTCCCTCAGTGATGTCTTCGCGATAGCGAATCCGTCCGTCCGCGATCCCTGCCGATACCGTTCGAAGAAACGGGAGGTAGTGCGCGTCGACGAACTCATCGTTGACGAAGCCACGCAGGATGAGGCTCCTGCACGCAACCACTCGCATGGTCTGCGCCAGCACGCCGGGGCGCTCAGCTGCGCCTCCTCCCCTGTAGTGCCAACTCCATCCGCAGACGGGCACGCGCGCAAAGTCGTTTAGCAGCGGTAGCACAGCGTCCCAGATCGAGCCGCTGGCGACGTTTTCAAAATAGATGTCGATCCCCCTTGCGCAGGCCCTGGCCAGTCGTTCGGCGAGACCGGGCATGCAATGATCAATGGCCACGTCAAATCCAAGCTCGCCTTGAATGTAGTCGCACGCTTCCAAACCTTCAGCAATGCCAACCGCGCGCGCGCCGGCCATCTTGGCAAGTTGACCGACTAATGAGCCAACCGGGCCGCTCGCGTCGCCGACCACGACGGTTTCGCCATTTTTGGGCTTGCCGATCAGCATGATGCCCGAATATGCGGCGAACCCCGGTGAGCCGAGCACGCCCAAGGCGGTGGTAACCGGGCCAAGCGCGAGGTCGAGTTTGCGCAGTCCTGTGCCATCGGACGCCATGTGCGTTCGCCAGCCGGTGGAAGAGAGCACGACATCACCGGTGGCAAAGCCTGAGTGATCGGATGCGATCACTTCCGAAACGCCCGCCCCTTCCATCACTTGGCCGATCCCGATCGGCATCGCGCTCGACGTACGCTCGCCCTTTCCGGCCAGCGCATCGTGATCGAGAGAAACGTAAAGAACGCGTAGCAGGACGCCGCCGGGAGGCAGGTCCGGCATAACATCATATTCAAGACGGAAGTGGTGAGTTTGTGGCCGCCCGTGGGGTCGGGAAACAAGGACGATTTGACGGCATATGGAGTGGGGGTTCATGTAGTCTTGATTTTGTGCGCCTACGGCAAAGGAGCGGCGCCACGCCTCGATGACGCTCGATGAATGTGTGCCACGGTAAACAATTGCGATCCGCATTCCGTCAGCGATCCGTAAAATATCCGTAAAACTGGCTCGGCTAACAGAAACTCCATACCGATCAGTAGGTTGTGTGAGCAGATACGTTGTGGAGATATCCTTGGGAATGGGGATACGTTCATGATCGAGTTCCTCGCGTTTCGACTCGACACCGTCAATCAATGCCTATGGCGGCGCACAGACGGTGGTGAGGAGGAGCGTATTCGGCTTCCGCCCAGGCCCTTTGCGCTGCTGCGGCATCTCGTTGAGAACCCAGGTCGACTGGTGACAGAGGATGAAATCCTCGCGGCGGTGTGGCCGAAGCTCTACGTCCAACCCGAATCGATCAAGACCCAGCTGCACCAGATACGCAAGGTGTTGGGGGACGATCCGAAGAACCCGCGATATATCGAGACGCTCCCCAGACGCGGCCACCAGTTCATCGCCCCGGTGCGCCAAGGGCCAGCGGCAGATAACCCCGTCCAGAAAAGATCAACGCAAGGGAACGTGGTCGGACGCGAGCTGGAGTCTTCACAGTTACGAGACTCCCTACGCGGAGCCCTGAGAGGCGAGCGCCAGGTGGTCTTTGTCACCGGCGAGCCTGGCATTGGCAAGACGACCCTGGTGGACGAGTTTCAGCGCCAGGCGCTCATAGATGTACCCGCGCTGCGCATTGGGCGCGGGCAATGCATCGAAGCATTCGGAGGTACTGAGGCGTATTACCCGTTTCTTGAAGCGCTGGGACAATTGTGCGTTCGTTCCGGCGCGGCCTCGATTGTAGAGACCCTGGCCTCCCAGGCGCCGACGTGGCTGGTGCAGTTTCCCGCCCTCCTGACGGAGCGGCATCGCCAAGTACTGCGTCAGGAGATCCTTGGAGCGACACGCGAGCGCATGGTCCGTGAGCTCGGCACGGCACTCGAGACGATCACCGCGGAAGCGCCGTTGTTGCTGGTGCTCGAGGACTTGCAATGGGGGGATCACTCCACGATCGACCTGATATCCGCACTCGCGCGCCGTCGGTTGCCAGGCAGGCTGATGCTCATCACGACGAGTCGCCCGACCGACCTGTTGTCCGCCGATCATCCGCTAAAGGAGCTCAAGCAAGACCTGCTGGTACGTCAGCTCTGTCATCAGATCGCGCTTGAGCCCCTGGCCGAGGCGCAGGTCGCCGAATATGTGCGCGATGCTTCCCCGCAAAGCAGCTCGCCCAATGGTCTTGCCGAGCTCGTCTACCGCCACTCTGGCGGCAACCCCTTGTTCATGGTGGCCACTCTGGATCACCTCGCCCAACGAGGGTTCATTGCCAAGGAGAATGACTGTTGGAAACTCACGGCGCCTCTTGAAGAACTTGATATTGGAGTACCGGACACGCTGCGCCAATTGATCGAGACTCAGATTGAGCGCTTGAGCAAGGAGGAGCAGCGGGCGCTGGAGGTGGCGAGCTTACAAGGTGCCACTTTCTCGCCAGGCATCTGCGCCGCAGTCATCAACGCGGAGGCAGAGACGTACGAAAGTCTTTACAACTCCATGGCGCAGCGGCGGCGCATCGTGCGCACGGCCGGCATTCAACGGCACCCGGATGGCAGCATTTCTTCCAGATACGAATTCCTGCATGCCCTGTACCGCGAGGTGCTATATCGCCGACAGGCGCCCGTACGTCGGGCGAATCTCCACCAGCGCATCGGCGAACAATTAGAGATGCTGTACTCGCAGCAGTTGCGCGACCTCGGATCCGAACTCGCGCATCACTTTGAAGAAAGTGCCGATTGGCCGCGCACCGTCAAATATCTGCAACTCGCTGCGGATGCGGCGGAGCAGCGTTTTGGCCACCGGGAAGCCATCGGGCTACTGCAGCGCGGGCTCGAATTCACGCGCAGGCTCCCCGCTGCAGAAGGATCGGCAACCGAAATCGAGATTCTCGAAAGGCTCGCTGATATTCTCTACGCCTCGCTCGATGCCAACGCGCCCCACGCCTACGAAGCCCTGGCATCCCGCGCTGCGCAATGCGGTGCGATCGACGTTGAGGTGCGAGCGCTAATTTCGATGGCCGCGATGTACTTGTTTATCGATGCAGATCGCTCCCTGGGTTATCTCGACCGCGCGCTCGCGCTCACCAGCCAACAGGATCCACTGACACGCGCGGCATCGCGCGCGGCCTGCTACTTCTGGCGTATCCACGGCGCATGGCGCGACACCGACGCGGCCGACTTTTTGAAGGCATTGGCCGACATTCAAGGAGCCGGCGATGGACCCGTGCCCGGGGAATTACTGGTCTGGCATTCCTACTTACTCATGCATCGTGCCGAATATCGTCAGTCACGACAACACGCGAGCGAGGGACTACGGGAACTCACGAGCGGCGTCGCCGGAAACCCGTGCGCCACATTGACGCAGATCCAGGCCTCGATCAGCTTGTTTCTGGACGCATTGTTTCTGGGTGAATGGGGCGAGGCGCTGCGCGAGATCGACTCGGCGATCGCTGCAGTGAGCAGATCCGGGAACGACGTGTTTACCCAGGGGATGAGGATGTGGCGGGGCTGGCTGAGCCTCTTCGCGATGGATTTCCACGGTGCGCTGGCCATCTCCCAGTCTGTCGCCGAGGCACTGGGTGATTCGATGGTACCTGTTCACGAAAGACTCTACCGCGTCCTCACCGCGACCGCCCAGCTGTCGGTTGGGCAGGAAGAGTGCGCCTCGGAACATCTGACGCTCGCGCGACAGGCAATGGACCGACGACGTGTCTCGGTTGACTGGTGGCTGCGCCTACCGCTTGAGTCGGCGACCACGGAACTTTGGCTTGCCCGGGATGATTTCGCCCAGGCACAACTACACGGCGAGGAGTTTCTGAGGGGAGCGCTCGCTACGGCGGAACGGACGTGGCATGCGCTCGCATGGGAAGTGAATGCGAGAATTGCCATGGCGGGAGGCGATCTGACGCGCGCCGCACAGAAGATCGCCGAGGCCTTGTTGGTGATTGAGGGTACCGAGTTGCCCCTGGCCGCCTGGCGAGTGCATGCGACGGCGGCCGCGATCTACGAACTGCAGGAAGACCAAGTGAAGGCAGAGCACCACGGCGCCTTGAGTCGCACAACGATTCTATTGATCGCTAATTCGCTGCCGCCGGAACACCGGCTCCGCGATTCCTTCCTGTCAGGGGCGCTAGGACGCACAGACCCGGGGATCCAGGCAGCCTTCTGACTCTGGCACTTATCCCCTGAAGTGGTGGATAACCCTGTGGGCAACCCTCGTCCAGCGCACCGAAGCGGTTGATTGCAGGTCCATTCTCCTGGAATGCCTAAGAAAGCGCCGCTGACAGCCAACTCCTGGGCGGAGTAGCATTTCGGATATGCTCACCTGGACTCGAATTCAGTCGCTGCACGAGCCGACTCCCGATCGCCACGCGCGTGCCGCGCAACTGGCCGGGCTCTCCTGCCCTCCTGAGGTGTTCACCGCGCTCTTCCATGACCGGCATGCTGATCCGGATCTGGAGTGGCTCCTTCGGGGCATTGACTTCGGCCAGGTCACCTGGCAGCGCGAGGATCGCTCCGGCGTCGCTCTCCGCCGGGTGTCAGTGGACCGCGCATTTCAGGAGGCGGTCGATGAGGCCTACCGCGATATCCTCGATAACAACGTCATTCACGAACGAGAGGATGTCGTCGCGTCCTGGCAAGAAACCGGAACCTGGATCGAACCACCGATATTTCTGGCGGGAGCGGTTCTCGGGTCGGCGGTACGTGACTATCTGCTTGTAGGTTCAACGCGCCTCGGTTGCTTGCTCGCATTTCTCGACCAGCGGATCGTTACCGAGTCGGCCCGGCATCAGGTGTGGGTCGGCCACTGACTGCCGGAAGGGCTGTCCGCCAGAATCCGTCCGTGCGATTCGTGCTCACGTGAGGCTGCGGTGAGCCCCACTGCGGCAAGCTCTAGCAGCCAATCGCCCCGACATTTCCCGCTTCGGGCGTGACAATCCCCTTATCCAATTGCACACCGGCGTGACAGGTGGCGTGATTTGGTTCAGCGTCTCGTGACTGGATGGCCCCGGAACTGGCTGGTTTCACGCCGCATCGCGGTCGCGATCATTCTGGCTGTCACGATCTGGCTGATCAGGAGTTTCTTAGTCCCGCTTATTTGGGCCGTTGTTTTCGCCACCGCGAACTGGCCCCTTTATCGTCGCTGCGCCCAGCACGCGCCCAAGTCCATCCGAGCGCAAGTGCTTCCGCTGGCATTTTCCATGCTGGTCACCTTACTCGTGCTAGGGCCAGTGGTCCTTGCCTTTGGAATCCTCGCAAAACAGAGCCTGGTCTGGTTGACGGAACTTTCAGTCATGGACAAGAACGGTCTGCCGGCGCCACCGTGGCTGAACGGCACTCCCCTGTTCGGTGCGCGATTGGCACGCTCGTGGAACGATGCGCTTGGTGCCCCCGGTGGCTTGTCGGCATTACTTCGTCGCATCGAAGATGGCTCGCCACTGCATTCGCTTCAGTCCATCGGCCATCTGATCGCATACCATGCGTTTGTGGCAACGATCACCATTGTCACGCTGGTCTTTTTGTTTCGCCAGGGGGGCCGACTTGCCGACTCGCTCGGCCATCGCATCGAGCAGCACTTCGGTCACAGCGGTAGACGGTTGCTTGACGTAGCCGCCGCTGCCTTGCGTGCGACCGTGCAAAGCATGGTCCTGGTGGGACTCATCGACGGAACAACCATGGGGATCCTATACGCCGCTCTGCACATACCGTCACCGGTTGCGTGGGGTGCGGTGACCGGGGTCCTAGCCATGCTGCCGTTCATTGGATATTTCGCGGTCGGCGCGGTGTGTCTATCCCAGCTCGCGCACGGTGCGACAGCCTCCGCACTGCTCATCGGAGTGGTCGGATTCGCCATGCTGTTCTTGAGCGATAAATTTGTGCGTCCCATGCTGATGGCCAAGGAGACGCAGCTCGACTTCTTGGGCGCCCTCATGGGCAGTGTCGGCGGACTCCAGACCTTCGGTCTACTCGGAATCTTCATTGGGCCAATGATCATCGCCGTCGCGAAAAGGATTGTGGAGGACTGGTTGACGTGCGTCCGGTCTGACTCACCGGAGAGTACCGTGAGGTAAGCAAAAGCACGCTCTGAGGCGTGCACGAGGATCGCCGCAGCCCACCCCGCGGCGTTCGCTCACCCCTGAATGCGGGTGCAAACCGGTCTACTTCGAGATGGACTTCTTGAACATCCGATCGAGCTTTTCGTTCAACTGGTCGATCGCGGTCGAATCCTTCTGGGATATCGACAGGGCTTGATCCCCCGTGCTCTGCGCAGCGGTCGCTGCGGACTCGGCAGTCTTAGCCGTGCTCATTGCCGCAGAGGCGTCGCTCTGGGCCTTCGTCGTATCGCTCTGCAGCTTCGCGACCTGCGCCTTGAGGTCGTCGAGCTGGGTCTGCATCGGCTTCAGGTCCGTGCAACCGGCCAGGGCGAGGACGCCGGCAGCGACGACGAACGCTTTGGTTGTTGCGGACAAAGTCATCATTGATCCTCCAGGGTGGTATTTATTCCTTGCGGAGCATTTGAATCAGAAACGCTCGTCGCCCCGACCGCGCCTGCGCCGACTTATCATCCGACAACGGATGCACCGCCGGCGGATCACTGGCAGGAAAGGATTCCTCCAAGGCCTCATCGAGCCGACGATCCATTCGCGACCGTTCGTCATCAACAATCCGGAGATCCGCTTCCCGATTAACTGCGGTCCCCGTGGCGTCAGGTGTTTCCAAGAGACTCTCCGTCGTTCGGTGTAGTCGAGCGTGGTGCATTGGCACTCGCAGTTGATTCACCGATTGCGCTTATCCGCTCTGCGACTCAGCCGTGAGCGATCGGCGAGTGTCCCGGCGCTAGCGTCCAAGGACGACTTAGCCACTCACCCGGCCCGCTCAATCGATGAACATCATGGAAGGAATTGGCCACATGGGAGTTTCGCACCACGAACTGCCAGCAGGACGGGGCGCTGCCCGATGTTCGGGCGCACCGATAGCCGCAGAGACGGTCTACGCTGTAAGGCCGCCGGGAGTCGCTTGCTGGTCGCCGCGCCTCCCATGGGACTCCTTGAATAAGTACCCGAACGTCGCGGCCGCCTGCTTGGAAGTACGTCTCTTCAAAGGCGAGATGTACATCAAGGTGAGGGCCAGAGTGCGTGTCAGTGAGGGTCCGCTGCTGTCGGTGACCCTCATGGATTCCTATGGAAGCACGCTGGGAACGGTGATGGTCCGCCGGCCGCAGGCCCCTCGCGTGCTCCTCAATGGGGTCGAAGTGAAATCCCTTGACCCGCATTCCGACGAAGAATTCACGTTTTGGGTGCCCGGATCAATATTTACGACACAGACCACGGTGTGCGGTGAGGGTTAGATCATGATGCCACGCTTGAAGGTCACGCTCGCTTGGATTGCTGGTGGTGTGCTGCTGTGCGGGTGCGTGATGGGTACTTACGTTCTCACGCACACCAGCCAGACACTTCCCACGCTGGCGCTCGCCATCAACTACTTGCGGTACCTCGGCGCGCCGGACGGCACGGTCAGGACTGAAGTCAACGGAGCCGCGCCAGCTGCCGCCGCTCCCGTGCCGGCTGTCGTGACGCCTGTGGTGCTCGAGGATGACTGGCCAAACTACAACAAGACTTTGACGTCCGATCGTTTCTCGCCCCTCTCCCAGATCAATATCGATAATGTGGGTCAGCTGAAGGTGCTGTGCACCTACGATACCGGCGTCCACACTGCCTTCTCCACTGGGTTGATCGAGGTCAATGGCGCGCTGATCGGAACGACAGGGTACGATATCTTTTCGATCGATCCGGCCACCTGCAAACAGAACTGGCGCACGCACGAGCAATACGCGCCGGCGATACCCATGCTCGCCAATCGTGGCGCCGCGTATTTGGACGGCCGGCTGTTCCGGGGCACGCAGGATGCCCGCGTTCTGGCGTATGACTTCAGGACCGGCAAGCGACTCTGGGCTACCACCATCGGCAATCCCAACATGGGCGAAACCGCTCCCGCCGCGCCGATAGCATGGAACGGATTGGTTTTCATAGGCCAGGCGGGTGGGGACTCGAAGGGGGTGAAAGGACGCATGTACGCCCTCGATGCGAGGACCGGTAAAATTGTTTGGGAGTTCTACCTCGTGCCGAGGACCCCCGGGGATGTAGCCCGTGGCCCGCAAGGCGCATCACCGCTCAATACGTCCACGTGGCAGACCCCTCCCGGCCAGCCAATCACCGGCGGTGCGACCTGGACGTCCTACACCTTGGATCCGGCCACCGGCCTGCTGTACGTGCCCGGCGGTAACCCTGCGCCGGATTTCGTTCCCGAGGTGCGCAAGGGGGAAAATCTCTATTCTGGGTCGCTCGTCGTCCTCGACGCCAAAACCGGCGCCTACAAGGATCACATCAAAGTCGTGCCCTTGGACTGGCACGACTGGGACGTGTCGAGCGCTCCGGCCCTGATCCAAACCGCCAGCGGCAGGAAGATCATCTCCCTCGCCCCCAAGGACGGGCACCTCTACGGCTATGACTTGGCCACCGATGCGCTGCTGTATCGCACACCTGTGACGCACATCGAGAACGCGGATGAGAAGTTCTCGGCCACGAAGTCGGTGCACTTTTGTCCCGGCTCAGGCGGCGGAGCGGAATGGAACGGGCCGGCTTACGACCCAAAGACCAACTTCGTCTACATCGGCGAGGTGGACTGGTGTAACACCGTCAAGGTGCGCACTCCCGAGCAGCTCGCCGCGGCGCCGTTTGGTGCGCCTTGGGGTGGCATGGCCTCGGCAAATCCGTTTGCGACATGGGGTGTTCAGGACGAGTTCCCGCATTGGGCCGGCTGGGTGTATGCGGTGGATGCGGACACAGGCTCGTGGCGCTGGCGGGTGCGGAGCAACTATCCCATCCAAAGCGGGATGACGCCGACGGCCGGGGGCCTCATCTTCTTCGGCAATGCCGGCGGATATTTCTACGTCCTGGACGCCCTCACCGGAAAGGCCGTGTGGAGCCAGAAAATCGGCGGCGCGGTCGGCGGCGGCGTGATCACCTACACGGTGAATGGGACGCAGAAGGTCGCCGTGGCGCATGGTCTAACGAGCATCATGTGGCCGACACCCATCGCCACCGCCAAGATCTCTATATTGGGTCTGTGACTGCGCTCGAGACGGGAGTCCTCACCCCTCAGGAGTTTTCCCCCGGCGATTCATGCCTCACTTTCCGCAGACTTCGCTCGGCGTCACCGCGAAATTCTTGGTCTTGGTTCCTGCACGCGCCTCACTCTCACGCTGCACCAACTTCAGTGTCCGCCTCAGAGTGCTCGCGCACAATTCAGGCCTATGTACCTGGTCATCGCCGACTATCATGAGGACCCTCTGGAGCTCTCCTCCCATCGAGATCGCTATCTCGCCGCTTCCTTTTCTCATGCGCTCGCCCTGGGCGGGCACTCTGGAGCCATCACGATCGAACCGCCCAAGCGCACCCTGCAGGTGGGTGCCGAGGCGGATCGGTATAGCCGAGTACGGGTATTCACATCAAAGGGAGCCCTCATCGGCGCGATGAGCTGTGACGCCGACGGGCAGGTCAGATGGGTCGAAGCCGTGCGGCGTCGCTCCCAAAACCCTCCGCTGTAGTGCGGCCCATGCCATGCCGAACGGGCGACCCGAGACTTTCATTGCGCACCTGGTCGCGCCTCAGCGCAGCACCCGTGCGATCGACTCAATGTGATGACGCAGCCAGGTTGTTCCCGGGTCTGCCTCCGTGCGGCGATGCCAGATCGCCTCCACCACCACCGCGGCGGTATCGAAAGGCGGTTCGAGGACGACAATTCTGTATGGCGAGCTCAGCTCCCCGATCAGCCGTCGCGGGACGCTCGCAACCAGGTCGCTGCGCTCGAGTATCGGCGGAATATTGCAAAAACTGGGTACCCGAGCGGCGATCCGGGCACTCGCCCCCAGACGCTGCGGCGCTTCAAGCACCGCACGGTCGATTTGCACCCGTCGCAATACGCCAAGCTCGGGCAGAAAACCATCGACGAGGTTGTCGGCGTTGCCCACGTAGTCCACGATGACGTGGCCACACTTAAGTACGCGCGCCGGCGTCAGCCGACCCCGGCTGAGCGGATGCCCCTTGCGTACGGCCAGCACATAGGTCTCGTCAAGGAGCTTCAAGCGCCCGAAGCGCTCGGGCACGGCTGCAAACCACGCAATCGCTAGATCCACCCGCCCCTCATCCAGCTGCCGAATCATGTCCACCCGGTTCGCCGGGACCACCGCCACGTCGACGGCCGGGGCATTTGTGGCCAGCCGTTCGATGAGTCGGGGAATGAGGAGCGTACAGGCGTAGTCGCTCGCGCCGATGTAGAACGTGCGTGGCGAGCGTTGCGGATCGAAAGTGCGCGTCTCAAGCGCCCGCTCCAGGCCCGAAAGTGCCAGTTGCACGGCCGGCATCAACTGCAGAGCCCGCGCGGTGGGACGCATTCCGCGGGCCTCGCGCACGAAGAGCTGATCGCCCAGCAGCCGCCGCAGTCGGGCCAGCGCGTGACTCACTGCGGTCGGAGAGAGGCCCAGGCGTTCACTGGCCGCAACGACCGAGCGCTCCTTCAGAATGGCATCGAACACCAGGAGAAGGTTCAGGTCGAAACTACGAAGTCTTACGGGTTTCACATGCGGCGCAAACCCTGACGGACCCCTACGACTCACGCCGTACCGGCGCTCGCAACACCAAACTTCTGCGGCGCCAGGCGCACTACCGTGGCCCGCCGCTCGACCGGTTCAGCGGCCCGCGAGGCATCGAGGTGTCCCAGAAAGTGCGCGACGCGCGCCACGGCCTGCGGCGATTTGAGTCCACTCCAGCTGCTGCAGCTCACCGCGATGGCACGCTGCGGAAGCATTGCGGGGTGCCAGGGCATGGAACGAAAAAACCCTAGGCGAATCTCGCGACGCAACTCGTCCGGAACCTGACATTCCGCGCCCGCAGTGCCGACCAAAGCTCGCAGCTGCTGCTCGAGCTTCGGCCAGGATCGCGCGATGTGCTGCGCAAACACCTTTGCGTAACCCACCATGATTCCCGATGCCACGAGTGCACCGCGCCAGCGCAGTTGCCGTGCCACAGAGGGTATCGGACGCCGAGCGACGGCCTTGACCGCAAGCCCGGCCCCGCGCGGCGGTGGGCCCACGATCAGATAGTCCTCATCGACCGGCTCTTGCATGTCCAGCATCCCCAGGGTGGCGATGCCCTCGGGAATGCGGGGCAGCTGCGCCAGGGCCTGAAGGATGGCCTGATGCAGGACGTTTTCGTGTGCCACGTAGCACCGCGCTGGCATCAGGACAACGAGAGCGGATTCAGAATGCGCCGCGGCGTAGAGCACTGCGGCGGCGGCCGTCAGCGCACAAGAGCGGCGATCGAGGCCGATGAAGCGCTTGGCGGCGCGTACCAGCCAGAAGGACTGCTGCCAGTAGTCGCGAAACTGCTCATCAGCGGTGAGCAGAATGCGATCTTGCGACACGAGGTTGGCGGCGCGGTGCAGCGCACGTTGCAGCATTGTTCCTGGCGCGCCCAGGTAGCGATATTGGGCCGGAGGGCTTTCCCTGGCAACCCGCTGGCGCGGAATCGCCTCGGCGCCGTAGTCGTCCGAAGTCACAATGCACCAGGGTGAGCTGGTTTGATCCAGGGGCCTTACCATATCGATGCGACCTCCCGAGCACGCTTCCTCGGCTCTGCTCGTCGCGAGCCGGACTTCAACGGGCCGTCGAGATCACAGTAAGGCCGCCCGACTCACAGCAGGCTCGCAGGTAGCCCACGTGCCCAGTCCCGCAAGCCCTACTGCGGCTGGAATGACTTGGCGACCTCGAAGCTCCCCCACACGATGGTGCGTGAGCCCACGCCAGCGCGCAGCTCCGGGGACTGCCAGCGTGCGAGGTAGCGCAGCTCCAGTCCGCCCGCGGTGCGAAATTCGACGCCGGCCCAGGCCTCCCCCAGCACCTGATTCAGGCCGTCCGCGGAGTAGCGAAGATCGCTGTGTCGGAATTGACCCTGCAGAAAGGCGTTGTACGCGCGCAGCTTGACGCGCGCGCCCGCGAGCACAAACAGCTCCGGGGGAGCATGAGCCGCGAGCGCAGGTGGCGCGGGTCGGGGATTGTCGACGTAGGTGCTCTGTTCCGGCGTGAATGCCCACCAGGGCGAGGCAATCCGCCCCCAGCGCGCATTGAACGCCAGGCTCCCCTCGGTGACCGTACCCGCACTCGCCGCGAGCGTCCACTTCACATCCGCGCGGGTCGCGCCCCGATCTTGCACCTGCCCGAGCAAGGCCTCGCGCGCGATGCTGTAACGGGCGGTCGGCTCACCGCCATCCGAGATCTGGTGCCCCCAGCCCTCCGGGCGGATGCTGCCGGTCATATCGTGCAACACGTCCTGCACGTCCCGGGCCGCGGCGAGGCCCAAGGCACCGACCGTGAGACTGGAGTCGTAGGCCGTGGAGCCATCCCCTGTGATGTAGCGCCGGCCGGCCCTGGCAAAAAAACAAGCTTGCGTACGGCCGGTCGCCGATAACGGGCTCCGGGCTGCGAAGATCGCTCGGCGTGAAGATGAGCAGGCCGACCGAGAACGCGTGCGCTGGCGCAGAGTCGGTGCCGCCATCCCGGATGCCAAGAGCCTGATCAAGCCCGCCGAGAATGCCATCGAGCCAGCTGTCCTTGCGCAGCGCTCGCGCACCGGAGTAGGTGATCTCCCCGCCGCCGTTGTAATCCATGTCGCGCTTCGGGTCGGTGAGCAGATGCTCATCCAGTACAATGCCGACTGCCGCTGCGTCAGTCTCGCCCGACCCCGCCGGAACTCCGGACACGCCCTGGGCCGGAGGGTCCGCGGTCGCCACTGCTTGCTGATCGCCGTATGCGGTATCCGCCGCGCTGACAATTCCAGGGCTTAACCCGACGATGAGCGCAACAATCCCCAGTGCCGCGCAGCGGCACTCGCGAGCATATGCGATGAGACGGCCGCCTGTTGTGGTGAGAACTCTCACAACGGCCTGACGGTAACGATTAGGCGCTCACTGACCTCTCACCGGCTTGCAATCAAACCGCCCGGTGTCACGGCATCGGCCGCTTGGTATTCCCTCCCGCTCCGCCGCAGGCAGTGATGCCCGAGTTTCGCCCAAATGGGTAGGACATCTCACCCGAAAGTGGCTGGAGGCGGAACCGCGCGCGGGCATAGGCTAGTCCATGCCGAGAGGTTTCGACTTGCGGCGCAGAATCCTGACTGACAGCGCGAGGCAGAAGAACAATTACGGAGGAACACTTCAGATGCGGCCGTACAAAGGTGCTGGAGCGCGTCTAACGGGATTGTTCGCTCGGACAGGTGCACGTTGGCTGCCTGATAAATCGCAGCACGTTCACCTTAAGGACGGTGTCTGGGAATACGCGGAGCCCACTGATGAGAACGTGCGATCCCAATCTGGTCCTCACTCATACCCAAGCGCTGGCTCGAGCGGTCCCCATCCTTTTCTCATTTGCCTGCTTGAGTCTCAACGCACCCGCCTTCGCACAGGAAATCGCCTCGTCAAGCGGCCCCTCCACCCCCGGCGCGGCGCCCGACCCACAGGCCCTTGAAGAAGTCACGGTTACCGGATCACGCATCCGACGCGCGACTGATGCCAATGCGGCCAATGCGACCACGGTTATCAATGCCGAGACCATGGAAAATCTGGGGATTGTGAACGTTGGCGAGGCGTTGCAACTATTACCTTCGAACATCTCCACCTTCACGCCCGCCAATACCGGGAACTCCAACTTTTTCAGCGGCGCTTATATCGCAGATCTTCGGGGACTCAATCCCTTCTATGGCAGTCGCACCCTGGTGATGATCGACACGCAACGCGTGGTTCAGACCACGCAGGGTGATAGCTTCGACTTAAATTTTGTCCCGCAGATTCTGGTCAGCCGCATTGACACGGTGACCGGCGGTGCCTCAGCAGCGTACGGCTCGGGCGCCATCGCGGGTGTGGTGAACATTCTCATCGACAAAACACTGGAAGGTGGGAAGGTTGCCGGGGATATTTTCGAGACGGGTCATCAGGACGCAAAGGATCGGCACATCGGCGCCGCCTATGGGCACGGTCTGTTCGATAATCGCGTTCATTTTGTGATCGGGGGTGAGTACGAGAACCAGGATGGGTTGGGCTGCGAGGCCGCCCGCAGCTGGTGCGCGCAGGATGCAGGGTATTTCAATGACGGTGCAGCGCTGCCCATCAGCTCCCACAGTCCCAGCGTCGCGCCGATCGGCTACGGGACCAACCTGCGTTACAACCAAACCGGCTACGGTGGTGTGGTCTTCAACGGTACGCCGGGTGCGACTTCCACCGTGCAGGGCGCTCCCGACGGAACGTCACTGCTGCCATTCAACCTTGGTGAGAATCCCTATTCGTCCTCGCCGACCTCCCAGCGCAACGATGTTCCCGGAGGCGACGGGACACCGGAATACCAGTATGCGCAGCTCCTCGCCCCCGTCAACCGCAGCGTCTTGTTGGGCGCTCTGACCGCCAAGCTGACCGATTCACTTCAGTTCAGCGCTGATGTGAATTGGGGCCATGTGACTACACGGATCAATGCACCGACCGGCCTCATCGATCAGGGCGAGACCCTGGAACCGGGGACCAATGCCTATATACAAAGCAGTCCCGCGCTAGCTTCTGCGCTGGGCGCCGACCCCACCATCTCGATCAACAAGGACTGGACCGCGCAGGTTCCCTTCTTCACGGATGTCAACACCACCCTGAAACGCTTCACGGCTGGGCTTGATGGCAGAATCGGTCAGTCCTCGTGGACATGGGACGCCTACGCAGAGTACGGGATCACGCGTCGAGAGCAGCTGGCCGCAGATAACATCCATCAGTACGAGCTGCCGATGGCCGAGGACTCCGTGCTCGTCAACGGTCAACCGGAGTGTCGTGTGACTGCGTTCGGCTACGCCGGCGCCGTGGCGCAGAACCCCTCCGCTGCCTACGCGCTTGCCGGTCCCACACTGGGGCCGCTGCTGGCGCAAGGGTGCGTGCCCATCAACCCATTCGGCACCCAGCCGCTGTCCTCCGCCGCCAGCAGCTACGCCTTCGGTAATCTCGACGAACGGCTCCGCTATGAGCAAACAGTGGCGGCCGCAGATGCCTCGGGAGCGTTCTTCAGGGGGATTGGCGCGGGTGCATTCACGGCGGCGGCGGGGTTCGAGTGGCGGCAGGAGGTCGGACATGACGACGAGGTGCCCTGCGCAGCAGGCGATGTGCACTGTCAGGCGGTCGCCAATGACTTCCTCATTCAATATGGCGATCCCTTCGGCGGCATCGTGACCGTAGACGAGGCCTATCTCGAAACCAATCTCCCGCTGGCCAAGGGCTTACCCGGCGCGCAGCTTGTGGAGGTCGATTTGGCCGCGCGCGAATCGCGCTACGACAACCGGGCACTCTACGGTGTCGATGTGACCCCTGGCACCGAAGCGCCGGATTTCATTCACGATTTGACCACTTGGAAAGCCTCGGTAATCTACGCGCCCGCGGAAAGCGTCCGCTTCAGGGGCAGTCAATCAAGAGACGCGCGGGCCGCGGACTTCCGCGAGCTGTATTACGGGGAGAAGACCGCGCCGGGCGGATTCCTCGGCTACTGCAATCCGCTCGGTGTGTTCGCGCCCGCCTCGCAGTTGGATCCCTGCACGATTCTCTCCACGGGGAATGTGAACCTGCGGCCGGAGACCTCGGACACCACGACCGTGGGCGTCATTTTGACACCGGAGCGGTTCGCGCCCGGCCTGGAACTGTCCGCCGACTGGTTCCACATCAGGATCGACAATGCCATCGAGGCGGGCAACGCATCCCTCGTCAAATCCGAGTGCCAGGCGGGCAATGCCTCTGCCTGCGCGCTGATCCAATTCAATCCGGGCACGGGCGGCGCCGCGGCGTACGCAGACGGGGCCCAGAATATTCAGCAGATCAGTGTCCCGTACACCAACGGCGCCTTCTACGCCCTCTCGGGCATCGACTATTCACTCAAGTACCCGCTGGACCTGGGGCGCTGGGGCAAACTGGAAGGCCAGCTCCTCATGACTTGGATGAACGAGCAGAAGTGGTCGCCGTGCCGCGCCGGCGTTCAGTTTGGGTGTTTGACCTACAACCTACTCGGTCAAACCGGAAATGCGAATAGCTTTCCCGCAGACTACACGCCGGATGCCAAGTGGCGTGGTGTCCTGCTGCTGCCCTGGTCTCGAGGACCGGTGAGTCTTACGCCGAGCATGCGCTTCGTCGGACACGGACTGATGGATTACCTCGGTGTTGATCCATCCCGGCCCACTCTTTACCAGGCCGCGCTGAACAATCCGAATTTACTCGGCCCTGGAATCGACCTGCATCCCATTCCGAGAAACTATGTTCCCAGCTACTTCGTCTTCAATCTCAATGCCGCTTATCGGGTAGCGCATCTTTCGGAATACGATCTGCAGCTGTTCATTCAGCTCAATAACGTCTTTGACAAGACCCCGCCATTCGCCTCCGGCCTGCAGTCATTCGGGATTTTCAACCAGTATGGGGGTACCAATCCGGTTTTCTTTGATACCCTGGGCCGCGCCTGGCGTGCCGGGTTTCGGCTGAGCTTCTAGGTGAGAACGGGCCCCGGGTCACGCTGTCACGTGGCGGCCGAATCGACAGCTCGGCGGCGAAGTGGGTACCCCTGATGGCCGCCGCCGCTCCTCGGAGAATGGCTGCCATCGCGTTGGCCGTTCTGCTTCTTTATTGCCGACAGTCAGTCGCATTAGACCCAGCGTTTGACGCAAATCAATACGCCCACTCAGCGTGGAAGACCCGCAATGGCTTTGTCGGGTGGATTCATTCCATTGCACAGACCCCGGACGGCTTTCTCTGGCTGGGCACTGAGCACGGCCTATATCGCTACGACGGTGTCCGAACGGTACCTGCGCTGCCGGCCGCCCAGAAGCTCCCGTCCGATGTGATCTTTACCACCATCGTGGGGCGCGATGGCACAGTTTGGATAGGAACGTACGCCGGGCTTCGCAGCTGGAAGAATGGCCGGCTTACGCAATATCCGCAGCTTGGCGAAGAGCGGATCTTTGGGCTCTTTGAGGATCACGAGGGCACGATTTGGGCCGGTGGTTATACCACCACGCCTCCCGGCAAGCTTTGCCGGATTCGAGGCACGGCAATCCGGTGCTACGGGGGGGACGGCAAGTTCGGTACCGGCGTGACCGGAGTGTACGAAGATCGAGCACGCAGATTATGGGTGATGACCCCGACGGGAGTATGGCGCTGGGCCCCCGGTGCCCCCCAATACTATCCGCTCGCGAATGGTCCGTACTATGGCATTCGACTCGCGGAGGACAGCGACGGAGCTCTGCTAATACCGCTGGGCGGCAAAATCGCCCGGTTTGTGAACGGTGCGGTGGTGGGCACGTACTCACTCCCCGATGCCCAAAGTCGAGTGGCGATCCCCAATCTGCTCCGCGATCGCGACGGCGGCCTTTGGGCCGGGACCATGAGTGCCAGCCTGGTGCATTTGCACGCGGGTCGGACAGATGTGGTTACCGAAGCCGATGGGCTTTCGGGAGCGGCCATCATGGCCCTGTTTGAAGATAAGGAGGGCAACATCTGGGTCGGTACGCAAGCAGGTCTTGATCGCTTCCGCGAATACGACGTCGTCACCTATTCAGGTAACCAGGGTTTGGCGTACATACCGAATCACACGATATTGGCGGACCGCAGTGGGAACATCTGGTACGCCAGCTCGCGCGGCGTTGCGACGTGGAAAGCCGGCAAAGTCTCAACCGTGCGCGAAGTCCCACCCGAGGTCGATCCACGCTACCAGGATGCGGCCGGTCGGGTCTGGCTCGCAGGCACCGATGCCATCGGGTACGTGCAAGGGGACCGCTATACGCCACTGAGCGGCGTCCCTAAGGGCGTTGTTACTTCCATTGCCGCCGACACCGAGGGAACCGTATGGGTGGCTTCGGCTCAGGCACTGGTGCAGGTGCGTGATGGACGCGTGGTCGGTCAGTTGCCGTGGATGAACTTGGGGCACAAGCAATGGGCTTACGCGCTTGCGCCTGATCCGGTGCGTGGCGGCATCTGGCTCGGATGGTTGGATGGCGGCCTGGAGCACTTCAAGGACGGCCGCGTTCGGGCCTCATACAGTCTCACAGACAAGTTGGGCACGGGGGAAGTCACGGATATCCGTGTGGATGATGACGGTACCGTGTGGGCTGCGACCGAGGGCGGGCTAAGGCGAGTGAGCGATGGCGACGTCGCCACTCTATCCAGCAATAACGGCCTGCCCTGCGACAGAGTCATATGGATGATGGAGGATGCGGCCCGATCGGTTTGGCTCTATACGCTCTGCGGCCTGGTCCGAATCGAACGCTCGGAGATGAATGCCTGGGTATCTGATCCGAGCCGCATGGTTCAAGCAGCCGTCTTCGACAGCGCCGACGGGGTGTGGAACATCGGGCTCGCCATTTGGACCAAGCCGAGAGTGACTCAATCCCCGGATGGCCGCATCTGGTTTACGGGCGACGACGGCATCCGAGTCCTCGACCCGCAGCGTGTTGGCGCTGATCGCGCCCCACCGCCCGTGCAGATCGAACAGGTGATTGCGGACCGGAAGACTTACGACATTTCACGGCAGCTGCACTTTGGCGCACTCACCAAGGATATCGAGATCGACTTCACGGCACTTAGCTTCACGATCCCCGAGAGGATACTTTTCCGCTACAAGCTCGTGGATCGGGATAGTGATTGGGAGAATGTTGGCAATCGACGCGCCGCCTTCTATAACGATCTGGCGCCGGGGCATTACCACTTCGTGGTCACTGCCCGCAACCCAGCAGGCGGCTGGAATGTGGCCGGGGCTACGCTCGATTTCTCCATTGCTCCGGCGTACTACCAGACCGCTTGGTTTCGTGCCTCCTGCGGCGCGGCCTTCCTGCTGCTCGTATGGACACTGTACCAATACCGGCTTCGACAGATCCGGCTCGCGTTCAAAGTCCGGTTGGAGGAGCGCGTCGCTGAGCGCACCCGCCTGGCGCGCGACCTGCACGATACGCTGCTGCAGAGCTTTCAAGGACTGCTGCTGCGGTTTCAAACGGCTCGCGAAGTCCTACGAACCAGCCCGGCCGAGGCTGGGCCGACGCTTGAGAGTGCGATTGACCAGACGGCGCAGGCCATTACCGAGGGCCGCGAGGCGGTGCAGGGGTTGCGTGTTTCGGCGGTCGAGCGCAATGACCTGGCACGCGCGATCCGAACCATCGGCGAGCAAATAGCGGCCGCCTCAGCCGATCGCTCCTCTGCCGAATTCCACGTCGGGGTGGAGGGTACGCCGCGCACCTTGCACCCGATTGTGCGTGATGAGATCTATCGCATCGGGACCGAGGCGGTGCGAAATGCGTTCCGGCACGCCGCAGCGAACAAGATCGAAGTCGACCTGCGCTACGATGAAAGGCAGATTCGATTGCGGGTCCGGGATGACGGCAAGGGGATCGACGGCGAGTATCTCCATTCGGACGGGCGTCAAGGACACTTCGGGCTCCATGGCATGCGCGAGCGCGCCAAGCTGATCGGAGCGACGTTCACAGTATGGACGGCGCCGGATTCCGGCACCGAGCTCGAGCTTAGTGTCCCGGCGGGTCACGGCTATGCTGCCACTTCCTATTCCTGGCGCGCCTGGCTCAATGAATTACTTTCCGGGGGCGCGCAAGAACGCGGTTGCGAAGAGGCGTCACACACCAATTCGGATACTGCCGATTGAGGGTCGTGGCATCAGGACGGCGGCGGAGGGTAACGATCTGCAGTGGCACGTAAGACCGCAGGCCGGGGCCGCCTGCGGATCCATGGCATGGACGTGAGTCGGCGTCGCACCCAAGTCCCCAGGCAACTCTGTCGCAGATGGCACTGCGCGCGATCGCCAGGGAAGCCAAACATGGGTCGGAAACGTCACCTAAAACCGGACTGGAGCAGAAACCCGTAGCCGGCGTAGACTCGACCATACGAGGAGATTTCAGTTCTCGGCGAAAATCGCGGCCGACAGGCCGCAGCAGACCAAAGCACTCCGAGGAAGCAATAATGCGGCAGTGCAAGTTTTCTTTTGACATGGCAGTGAGACCGCACACGCTAGGCTCGATACCGCGCATTTCCGTTCAAATGACGCTGTTCAGCGCGGCCGTTCTAAGTATCCTGAACGCGAATGCCGCAAGTGACCCGACGACAGCGACGACAAGCGCGCCTCCAATTGCTGGCTCGCAACACGCGCCTTCCTCCGAACAACTTGAGCAGGTATTGGTCACCGCCGAGCGGATCGAGGCGGATGCGCAGCACGTTCCCGCGCCAATTATTGTGTTGCAGGGTCCGGACCTGGAGGACGCGGGTCGCATCTCGGTGCAGCAGATGCTTGAGGACGTCCCGAATGTGAACTTCGGTGTACCGCCGTCAACACAGGCCGCTCCCGACAATCCAAACCGCAATATTTCCATCCGGGGCATTGAACCGGCCCAGCAAACCGGAGGGACGCCAGGCCCGGCGGTCGTCGCGACCTACGTGGATGATGTTTTCCAGGGGATTGGGGCGGATTACGACCTCAACCGTGTCGAAGTGCTCTACGGTCCACAGGGGACGCTCTACGGACGCAGTGCCACCGCCGGCGTGGTCGCGTTCCACACCAACGATCCCATCCTGAACGAATACAGTTCAAACCTCTTCGCGGAATATGGTTCCGACGACCTAAGGAACGCGACCGCGGTCATAAATCTGCCTGTTGGAGATTCCTTGGCGCTGCGCGGCGCTGCGCACATAGACGATCAGCACGGGTTCTGGTGGAACGTTGACGGAGGCACCGTCAATACGTGGGAAGGACGGATCAAGGCGCTTTATCAAGCCTCCAATCTGAAAGTTCTCCTGAGTGCATCGTACGAGACGCTCAATGCCTACACGGGCGGCGCGCAGCAAGTACTAAGCGCTCCTGAGACCATCAACTTCTCCGTTCCGGGTGCGGTGTTACGCCCGGCCGCTGATGCTGATTTTGCACAGTACATGGTCAATCTCGCCTACGACTTCGGCAACGCCACCCTGACCTACGTCGGTAGCGAACACAGCTTTCATCAGAGCGGTTTCCAGGGCATCGTCGGACCGCCCTTTATGCCGATTGACAACACCGGGCGCCATCAGCCCGATCAATTCAACATGCATGAGCTACGGCTGGCGTCGAATCCCGGCGGCGCGCTGGCCTGGCTGATCGGCACGAATTTCTATTCCAACATTTATCGCGTGACGCAGGCTTCGACGGTTGAGCGTGCAACACAATGTGGTCCCTGTGGCATCCCAGACACAACGCCCGGCGTTGCGGGCGGGGAAATCTTCTCCAGTGGTCGCAGCGGCAACGTCAAGGACTATGCGGCTTTCACCGAGGAGACCTACTCACCGCGGCCGAACGTGCACCTTACCGCTGGGCTGCGCTTCGATCACGATGTCGTGGAGCAGACCACCTTCTACAACTTCAACGTCAATCTGGATCCGTACGGTCAGAGCCTCGGTACCTGTTCAAACCTCACTGCCTATGGCGGCGCCATGCCGCAGCCTTGCATGTATTCTGACTTTTTCGCGAAGGTCCAGTTTGACAATGTCACTTACAAAGTGCGCGCAGCGTACGACCTCGACGCATCGAGCCTGCTCTACGCCACGGTATCGACTGGCTATCTGCCGGGGGACGTGCAAATCTCACCGTTGCCCCAGTCCAATGGCACCGTCAACTACCTCCAGCTGCCCTACGCACAGGAGCAATTGACCTCTTACGAAATCGGCAGCAAGAACCGGTTTCTCGGGCAGCGGCTGCAACTGAACGCCGATGTCTTCCACTACGACTACCAAGGCTGGCAGCAAGCCGCGCAACTCGGCAGCACCGTGACTGGTGCTCCGGTTTTTGCGGCCGTTTCGGTTCCCTTGCGGGTCGACGGAG
>Ga0335085_10002502_pt1 | contig 34085 bp, 35 predicted proteins | sample Lox_Sample_45_FD_206712 | JGI IMG/M metagenome (GOLD analysis project Ga0335085, IMG submission 206712) | Soil microbial communities from Loxahatchee National Wildlife Refuge, Florida, United States - Lox_Sample_4.5 | ecosystem: Environmental > Terrestrial > Soil > Wetlands | place: USA... | reverse complement strand
AGTTTTTATTCCGTCGGGCGTGAAATTGTTGTGCCAGGTGAGATTGAAGATGCCGACGTCGGCGATTTCGGCGTCGTAGACCTGGATTTCGTCGGTTTGGGCTTGGGCGGGACAGGAGAAGGCGGCGAGCGCGGCGGTGAAAAGGAGCACCGAGAGGACGGATCTGCCGTGACTCATACGGAGGATATTGTAACGTTCTTGCAAAGAATTGCAGCGCGAGCGCGGTTGCCGATTGCGAAGTGATCTTCGTAAGAGCACAGGCAGGAATGTCTGTGCCGCTCAAACCATCGGCGCTACGTGAGGCTGGTGGCAGGAACGAAGCTGCCGGTGGGACGCGGCGGAGGAGGAGGCATTTTGCTGCGGTCGACGCGGTTGTAGAGGGTGTCGCGTTCGACGGGGACGCGGCCGGCGGCGCGGATGAGGCGCTCGAGTTCGTCGCGGGTGAGGCCTTCGGGCGTGGTGGCGCCGGCGTCGTGGTAGATGTTTTCTTCGACGACCGTGCCGTCGATATCGTCCGCGCCGAAGCCGAGAGCGATTTGGGCGATGCGCGGCGTGAGCATGATCCAGTAGGCCTTGATGTGGTCGAAATTGTCGAGCATCAGGCGCGAGACGGCTATGGTCTTCAGCGCGTCCATGCCGGTGGGCTTGGGGATGTGCGAAAGGCCGGTGTTGGCCGGATGAAATTCGAGCGGGATGAAGGTCTGGAAACCGTGGGTCTGGTCCTGGGTTTCGCGCAGGCGGACGAGATGGTCGACGCGCTCTTCGAGAGTTTCGACGTGGCCGTAGAGCATGGTGGCGTTGCTGCGCAGGCCCAGCTCGTGGGCGGTGCGGGCGATGGAAAGCCACATGGTGCCGGAAACTTTATGGTCGCAGATGATGCGGCGCACGCGCGGGTGGAAAATTTCGGCGCCGCCGCCGGGGAGCGAATCGACGCCTGCTTCCTTCATCTTGATCAGCGTGTCTTTGATCGAAAGCTTGGCGATGCGCGCGTAATAATGCACTTCCACCATGGTGAAGGCTTTGAGGTGGACTTGCGGGAAGCGCTGTTTCAGGCCGCGGATGCAGTCGAGGTAGTAGTCGAACGGGAGATCGGGGTGCAGGCCGCCGACGATGTGGAATTCAGTGGCGCCTTCGGAGACGCCTTCGGCGCCGCGCTGGTAGACCTCTTCGAGAGACATGGCGTAGGCGTGGGGATTATCGAGCGAGCGGCCGAAGGCGCAGAGCTTGCAGTGCGCGACGCAGACATTGGTGGGGTTGATGTGGCGATTGACGTTGTAATAGACGATGTCGCCGTGGCGCTGCTCGCGGACGTGGTTGGCGAGCCAGCCGATCGACAGGAAATCGTGGGATTGGAAGAGGGCCAGGCCGTCTTCGGAGTTGAGGCGCTCGTTGGCGAAGACTTTGGCCGCGATGGGCTCGAGGCGGGCGTCGGTGATTTGGAGATTTGCTGGCACTTAAACCTTCAGGTCAGCGAGGGCCAATTCGTAGCAGTCCATAGCGTGCTGACACAGCACACCTGCGGCTGCACAACGCGAGTCACGCTCGGCTTGGCTCAAGGACTTGTCGCCCTGACTTCGAAGATAGATGGAGATGCACTTATTCCGCCAATCCAACGCTATCCGCCATAGAGAAACTGGCGTCGTCGCCTTCGCAAAGTCGCAGAGCATCTGGCTGCGGTCTGCCCAAAAACTCTTTCCCACTGTTCAACCTCTCAACGTCCCGGAATTAGCGCTGCTGCCCCCCAGAGTATCAGAAATAGAAGGCTTATATAGCCATTTACGGTGAAAAACGCAGCATTCATCTTGCTGAGGTCGTTGGGCTTGACGAGCGAATGCTCGTAGCCGAGCAGGAGGGCGACGACGGTGATGCCGGCCCAGGCAGGCCAGGCGAGATGGAAGGACATGGCGAGCCAGGTGAGCAGGGCGACCATGGCGAGGTGCATCACCCGGGCGATTTGCAGGGCGCGGGCGATGCCGAATCTTTTCGGTATGGAGTGCAGGCCGGCGGAACGGTCGAAGTCGACGTCCTGGCAGGCGTAAAGGACGTCGAAGCCGCCGACCCAGAGCGTGACCGCGGCGCAGAGGATGAGCATGCGCGCGTCGAGCGAGCCGCGGACGGCGATCCATGCGGCGGCCGGGGAAATTCCCAGGCAAAAGCCGAGGACGAAGTGCGAGAGCGCGGTGAAGCGCTTGGTGTAAGAATAAAGGAACAGGATTGCGAGGGCCAGCGGCGAAAGCTTCAGCGCAAGCGGGTTGAGCCGCCAGGCGGCGATGATGAGCAGCGCGGACGCAGCGAGAGTGAAAAACCACGCGAAGCCGAGGGAGAGTTGTCCGGCGGGCAGGGCGCGCGAGGCGGTGCGCGGGTTGCGGGCGTCGAATTCGATATCGGCGATGCGGTTGATGGTCATAGCGGCGGAGCGGGCGCCGACCATGGCGACGACGATCCAGAGAATTTGTTGCCAGGTGGGCAAGTGGCCGGCGGTGCGCGCGGCGAGCAACGCGCCGACGAGCGCGAACGGGAGGGCGAAGACGGAGTGCTCGAATTTGATCATTTCGAGCACTGTGCGGATGCGGGATTTGGTCACTTTCGAATCACGATTCTTCTCGCGCCTTTCGTTCGGCGCGGACTACGTCAGCCAAGCTGTTCCTGCCTCTCCACCCCTCTTCCACCTCGGCCCATGCCTGTCTGGAGAGAGGCCCAAGGAGTTCGATAAAAGGCGCCTGACCGAACGGCCGCCACGACGAAATATTTTGTACGTCCTCCACGAATCCAATCCCCGCCGCGTCGCGGACTTCCTGATCACCTTCCTCTAGGAATTTTTCCATCAGCGCAAACGATGCGTTCACCGAGGCTAGATCGCCGGAAGGATACGCTTGGTCAACAATGAAATGCGCAAACTCGCCGAGATCGTTGTAGATGCCCGGCTCCTCATTCCGCCAAGACTCCCGATGCTTGTTCCATCTTTCCTGGAATGCGGGGCATGCGATCAGCACCATCGGCATCATTTCTGATTTTGCGATCACGGTCTGCCCTTCCAGCGATACTGTGCCTTTTGTTCGAGGCCGATGGTGGCGAGGACTCGATAACAAAATTGTTCGACCAGGTCGACGATGGATTTCGGCTCGTAGTAAAAGGCGGGCATGGCGGGCATGACCACGGCGCCGGCGTCATGGACGCGAAGCATGTTTTCGAGGTGGATGCGATTGAGCGGCGTCTCGCGGAGGCAGAGGACGAGGGGGCGGCGCTCTTTCAGGCAGACGTCTGCGGCGCGGGTGAGGAGATCATAGGAGATGCCGCTGGCGATGGAGCCGATGGCTCCGGCCGAGCACGGGATGATGACCATGGCGTGGGGCGTGGCGCTGCCGGAGGCGATGGAGGCGCCGATGTCTTTGTTGGGGAGGTATTCGATTTTTTTCGCGGCGGTGCCGGTGAGAAGCGCGGGGAGTTTTTTGCCGTCGGCGGCGACGGCACCGAGTTCGGTGGCGAGCAGGCGGAGGCCGGCGTCGGTGGCAACCAGGAAAATGCGGGCGACGCGGCGGTCGGAATCGAGCAGGCGCAGCAGCGTTTGCGCGTAAATGGCGCCGCTGGCGCCGGTGACGCCGACGGTGATGGTCAGGCCGTCTGGTTTTGGCATGAGGCTCAGCTGAAACGTAAAGTCTGGCGGCGGGTTTCGGCAATGTCAAGATGCGCCGGGAGGAGGACGACGCCGGAAAATGTTCAACAACCACCCGGGCAGGATGTCCGACAACACGAAGCTTGGTGAGCGGCCGCTGCCTTCGCACGCCTGGCATACGCGAGTACCGCGACATTGGAAGCAGGTACCACCGAGATGCTGGCCTGAGCCGTTGCATTCCGGACATCTGCCGGAGCCGGAACAATCGCTGCAGAACTGTCTCCGCCAGTAATTCCGAGTGAACAATTGGACTTCCTGGGCTCCTTCACGAGCGCCGCGCGGCACTCTAGCACGGAAGCCAGGGAGCTGATGTCGAGGGAAATGCCAATCGGCCTGGACAGCCCAACAGGCGCCCGGAGTGCCGCCGCGGGACAGGATTTCCCTTTGCGACAAGGGTTCGGACGGTGGCGTTGACGAGGATAGGCGGGCGGCTTAGGCTGAAATTTGCGGGTATCGGGCCACCATGCCGACTATCGACGAAGACCTGAGCCAAATCGAACGCGATATCCGGACGCTGAAGATTGAATACGAGCAGTACTTCGGCGGCGGACGGCCGCGCCCGCCCGCGGACACGCAGTGGCGTGTGGATAACCTGGTGCGGCGCTACAACGAGCGCATGGCCGAGCTGAGCACCGGGCAGCGGTTCCGCTTCAACAACATCACGCAGACCTACGCGAAGTATCAGGACATGTGGCGCAAGAAACTGGCGCAGAAGGAAGGCGCGACACAGGCGCATCATTTCGGGGCCGCGGCGAAGGCGATGGAAGCCGAGCGCGCCGCGCGGGCGGCAGCGGCGGCGCAGAAGTCGGCGGAGGCGGCGGCCAAAGTGGTGGAGCCGACGCCGATCGATTTCCGGGCCGCGGAAGCCGCGGCGCGCATGGAAGACGTGAAGCAGACGGCGCAGGCGTATGCGATGTCGTTTTCGAATCCGGAGCACGAGAAGGAAAAGGTGTACGCGCTGTATGAGAAATTGATCGAGGCGCGGACGGAAACCGGAGAGCGGTCGACGACGCCGAGCCTGAAGGATTTCGAGAAGTTCGTGCAGCAGAAGACCAAGGATCTGAAGGACAAGGGCGGGCGCGAGATTGAGTACACCGTGACCGTCGAGAGCGGGAAGGTGAAGCTGAAGGCGCGGGTTTCAGGGTAGATTTTCTGCTCTGATTTTTCTTTCCTATTGGCTGCGATTTTCCACATCCTCTTTCGTATTTCTTCACGAACACTTACACTGAGCCGCTCGTTTGATTTCCTGAATGCGGAGGAATCTCTTGGCGGTGGAACGCGCGCTGATCAGTGTGTACGACAAAACGGGAGTGCTGGAATTTGCGCGCGAGCTGGCGGCGCTGGGGATCGAGATCGTGTCGACCGGCGGGACGGCGAAGCTGCTGCGCGACGCGGGCATTGCGGTGCGCGACGTGGCGGAGCTGACCGGTTGGCCGGAAATGCTCGGCGGGCGGGTGAAGACGCTGCACCCGAAAGTGCACGGCGGGATTTTATTCCAGCGAGGCAAGAGCGAGGATCTAAAGCAGACGGCCGAACATGCGATTCAGCCCATCGATCTGGTGGTGGTGAATCTGTATCCGTTTTCGGCGACGGCGGCGAAGCCAAGCGTCACGCCCGAAGAGCTGATCGAGAATATCGACATCGGCGGCCCGGCGATGATCCGATCGGCGGCGAAAAATTTCCAAAGCGTGGGCGTGGTGACCGATCCGGCGGATTATGCGGCGATCTCGGCGGAGTTGCGCGCAGGGCGGGAGCTTTCACTGGCGACGCGGCTCGAGCTGGCGCGCAAAGCGTACGCGCGCACGGCGCGGTACGACGGTGAAATCGCGACGGAGCTGGAGCGCCTGAGCGCGAACGGCGGGGTGACGATCGGAGCGCTCGAAAAATTGCCGGCCAGGATTCACGTGGCGCTGGAGCGGCGGCAGACGATGCGCTACGGAGAAAATCCGCACCAGGCGGCGGCCTTGTACGCGCCCGCCGGCAAGCCCGCCGCGGGGCTTGCGGGTGCGAAGCAGCTGCAAGGCAAGGAACTTTCGTACAACAATCTGGTCGATCTGGACGCGGCGTGGGCGCTGGCGAGCGAATTCAAGCGGCCGGCGGTGGCGATCATCAAGCACAACAACCCCTGCGGCGCGGCGGAGCAGGATTCGCTGCGCCAGGCTTATTTGAGAGCGTACGAGTGCGATCCGGTGTCGGCGTATGGGGGAGTGCTCGCGTTCAATCGCACGATCAACGCGGAGACGGCCGAGGAGGTGGCGAAGCTTTTCGTCGAATGCATCGCGGCGCCGGGATTCGAGCCGGCGGCGCTCGAGAAATTCACAACCAAGAAGAATTTGCGGTTGTTGGAAATGCCGGGTGGCGGCGCGCCGGGCGCCGAACTGCAGCTGAAACCGATTCTGGGCGGCATGCTGGTGCAGGAAGCGGATGTACACGAGCTGAGCGAATCCGATTTGAAAGTCGCGACCAAGCGCCCACCCATCGCGGACGAGATTCGCGATCTGCTGTTCGCCTGGAAGGTGGCGAAGCACGTGAAGTCGAACGCGATTCTGTTCGCGCGCGGCGGGCAGACCGTGGGCGTGGGCGCGGGCCAGATGAGCCGCGTGGATTCGGTGAAGATCGCGGTGATCAAGGCGGCGACGTCGAAGCTTTCGCTCGCGGGCAGCGTGGTGGCGTCGGACGCGTTTTTTCCGTTCGCCGACGGCGTGGAAGAGGCGGGCAGAGCGGGGGCAACGGCGGTGATTCAGCCGGGCGGATCCGTGCACGATCAGGACGTGATCGACGCGGCAAATAAAATGGGAATGGCAATGGTGTTCACCGGCGTGCGGCATTTCCGGCATTAAAATCCTTGCATGAACGAGCGAGCCAAATCCGGGCTGGCGGGGCTGCGGGTGCTTTCGCTCGAAAGCCGCCGCGCCGCGGAGATGGCGAAGCTGATCGAAAATTATGGCGGGCGCGCCATCGTGGCGCCCTCGATGCGCGAAATTCCGCTGGAATCGAATACGGAGGCGCGGGAGTTCGCGCGCGCGCTGGCCGACGGCGGATTCGACATGGTGATTTTTCTCACCGGTGTCGGCACCCGCGCGCTGGCGAAAGTGGTGGAGACGGTCTATCCGCTCGAGACATTTGTGAACGCGCTCCGGAGCGTGACCATCGTGGCGCGCGGGCCGAAACCGTCGGCCGCGCTGAAAGAGCTGGGCGTGCCGGTCGCGATCACAGTGCCGGAGCCGAATACCTGGCGCGAGTTGCTGCGCGCGCTCGATGAAAGCGCAGACCGGATGCCGCTCGAAGGCCGGCGCGTGGCCGTGCAGGAATATGGCGCGTCGAATTCCGAGCTTCTGGCGGGGCTGGCCGAGCGCGGCGCGCGGGTGACGCGCGTGCCCGTCTACCAGTGGGCGCTGCCCGAGGATACGCAACCGCTGCGAGCGGCGGTGGAAGCCATCGCCGGCGGTGAAATCGATCTGGCGCTTTTCACCACGTCGATTCAGGTGGCGCATCTGCTGACGATCGCGCGGGAGATGGACCGCGAACCGGAGTTGCGCCGGGGATTCGCGCGCATCGTCGTGGGCTCGATCGGCCCGATCACCTCCGAAGAGCTGCGCGAGCAGGGTTTCGCGGCGGATTTCGAGCCGGCGCATCCGAAAATGGGTTTTCTGGTGAACGAAGCGGCTCAGCGAGGTGCGGAACTGCTGGCGAGGAAGCGGGCGGGAACTGCTTTTTGATTCTCTGAAACTTTCGGCGACCGGCCGGGCCACGGAAGGTTTGGGTGGGGGGGAATGCCGGGACCCGGCCGCATCGGCGAATGCAGGCATCCTAGCAGGCGTTCCGCGAATCCGGTTCGTCGATTATCGAATCGAACGCATTCGACAATCAAATTCGGTGGCAACTTCCTGATTTAAGGCGCTTTCCCGCATAAAGATTGCGTAAAAACATTTTCGCTCAGCTGCGTTTTTTGCTTGCGCTGTGCTTTTGCTGAAATTTCCGGAACGAAATTTCGCTGGCCAGCTCGTGCAGCAGCGCTTTTCTACGCGCAGGCGAGAGCGATTTTGCAAAGAGGCGCTTGCGGGCGGCGCCGAGAGTTGTAACAAAGCGTTCATATTCGGCGCCGATCTGCTTTTCGAATTTCTTGCGCAGGCGCTGCGCCAATGCGGGGCTGTGACCGGCGGTGGAGATCGCGATTTGCAGCTCGCCGCGGCGTACAACGGAACCGTAATAAAAATCGCAATTCTCGGGATCGTCGACGGAGTTGCACAGGACACCGAGGCGGCGGGCCCGGCGGAAAATTTCCGCGTGGAGTTTCGGCGAGGATGTCGCGGCGATCACGACGAACGTGCCGGAGAGATCGGCGGGACGAAATGTGCGGCGCTGCCAGCGGATTTTTCGCGCGCGCGCCAGGGATTGCACGCGCGCCGTGGCATCGGGCGCGACGACGGTGATTTTCGCGTCCGTATGGAGCAGGCCTTCGATTTTTTCTTCGGCGACCAGGCCGGCGCCCACCACCAGACAGCGCCGCCCGGCCATTTTCAGAAACGCGGGAAACAGAGCCATGGCTTACGCGGATTCGCCGCGAACCAGATCGTCGTATTTTTCGCGGCGGCGCGCGAGGTGGAAGCGGCGCCCTTCGACCAGCACCTCGGCCGGGCGGCGGCGCGCGTTGTAATTCGAAGACTGCGCGAAGCTGTATGCGCCGGCGGCCCAGACGACGAGCAGATCGCCGGATTTCACCGGCGCGAGCGGCCATTCGCGCGCCAGAAAATCTCCGCTTTCGCAAACCGGCCCGACGATATCGACGCGCGACATTTTTCCCGCGGTGCGAATCGCGGGCGTGATGGGATGCGTGGCGCCGTAGAGCACGGGGCGAATCAGATCGTTCATCGCGGCATCGGCCACCACGAAAGTTTTTTTGCCGTTGTGCTTCACGTAGAGCACGCGGGTGAGCAGCACTCCGGAGGGGCCCACCAGCGCGCGGCCCGGCTCGACAATCAGGCGGCAGCCCAGCGGGCGCACGATATCGCTCAGGGCCTTGGCATAGGCCGCGGTGGGAAGCGCGGACTCATCGGTATAGCGGATGCCGAGCCCGCCGCCGATGTCGACGTATTCCAGACGAATTCCGTGCTGCGCCAGATCGCGCACGTAGGACGCGAGACGCGCGAGCGCGCGGCGATAGGGCGCGACGCTGAAAATCTGAGAACCGAGATGCGCGGTGATGCCGCGCCAGGCGACCCACGGCGAACTTTTGTGGATCAGGTAGAGATCGCGCGCCGCGCTCCAGGCGATTCCGAATTTATGCTCGTGCGCGCCGGTGGCAATGTGCGGATGGCCGCCGGCGCGCACATCGGGATTCACGCGGATGGCCACGCCGGGCCGCGCGCCGCCAGCCGCCACGTGACGCGCGGACTCGCTGAGCAGCACATCGAGCTCCGCGGCCGATTCGACGTTGAACATTAATATGCCGCTATGGCGCGACGCTTTTCCGGGGTAGCGCAGCGCTTCGCGGATTTCCTCGCGCGTCTTGCCCACGCCGGAAAAAACGATGCGATGGCCCGGAACTCCGACGCGGCCCAGGCGGTCGAGCTCTCCGCCGGAAACAATGTCGAAGCTGCTGCCCAGGCGCGCCAGCACGCGCAGCACGGAGAGATTCGAATTCGCTTTCATCGCGTAGCACAGCGTGTGCGGCAACGAGCCGAAGGCGCGATCGAGGCGGCGGTATGCGTCCTCGATGCTTGCGCGGCTATAGACGTAGGCGGGCGTGCCGACTTCAGCGGCGATGCGATCGAGCGCCACTCCTTCGCAGAAAAGCGCGCGCGCACCGGAGGCGTCCGGTTTGTACGCGTAGTGCGGCGTATAGTCCGCCGGGTCGACGGCGCGCTGCCGCTTCTGTTTCGAAATGTTCACGATCGGGATGGCCTCACTCTGCACGCCGCCGGAAAATCGCGGCTCACCATCATACAAACTCCGCGTGGAAATAGATAAATCCAAAATCGCGCGCGGCGCGTACCCCATCTGAAGTTTGAATCTCATCAAAAAGGAAGGAATGAAATGAAATCAAGACTTCTCGTGGGGGTGTGCGGGCTCGTCCTGATGGGGATTTCGGGCGTGGCGGCGCAGGATTCGATGTCGATGAAGAAAGACTCGATGAGCATGCAGCAGGATCCGATGGTCGGAGGCGCGGCGATGTATCCGACCAAGAACATCGTCGAGAACGCGGTGAATTCGGCGGACCACACGACGCTGGTGGCGGCGGTGAAGGCGGCGGGACTGGTGGATACGCTCGAAGGCACCGGTCCGTTTACTGTGTTCGCGCCGACGAACGAAGCGTTCCCGAAATTGCCGGCGGGGACGGTGGATATGCTGGTGAAGCCGGAAAATAAGGAAATGTTGACCAAGATTCTCACCTACCACGTGGTCTCCGGCCGGCTGAGCACCGAAGACCTGGCGAGAATGATCAAGGAAGGCCACGGGAAGGCCGAGCTGACGACTGTGAGCGGCGGCAAGCTCTGGGCCATGGAGAAGGGCGGCAAGATCTGGTTGAAAGATGAAAAAGGCGGCGTGGCCACGATCACGATTGCGAACGTGTTTCAATCGAACGGCGTGATTCAGGTGGTCGATACGGTGCTGATGCCGAACTGAGCTTTTCGAGCGGAGTTTTCTCCCCCCAACACCGGGAGCCGGACGGCGATTTTTCGAGCGCCGCCCGGCTTTCGGTATTCAGCGGTTTGGAATTCCCGTACCGAGCGTGCAAAGGACGATGCCAGTCCTATTTCGGCTGGGGCGGCGCGCTCGACACCAGCAATTTCTCGCACAGTTTGATTTCGCGCTCGATTTCCTCGGCGGCGAGCGGCGATAGATCGATGAACTCGACTCCCACGCCCACGCCGGGGAGGCAGTAGCGGACTTCGCCGCGCGCGCAAATTTCCGCGGCGGTGAGGACGAGCCGGAAGCTGAGATTCAGCACCGCTCCCTCCGGAAATTTCCGGCTGGTGGTGATGAACATTCCGCGGCTGCTCAGATCCGGAGGGCGAATTTCGAGGCGTTCGCTGTGGCCTTCGTAGTTGAGAGAAATATCCCGCAAACTCTGGATGCGCAGGCCGCTCCGCATGTGGTGCAGATGCTGCCGGCCATTTCGCGATCTGGTGGAGCTCATCGGCGCGCCACCGCTTCCGCGCGTTCTGGATCGTTTTCACGCGCTTTGCCGCCGACCTTCGCGCCGCAGTGCGGGCAAAAGAGGCTGGATTCGGAAAGCTCCCTGCCGCAGGCGGCGCAATTGGCCGCCGCGCGAAAATCCATGGGCACCACGCGCTGGACTTCTTCGAGCGTGGTGGTTCCCTGGGTCACGCGATCGAGCGCGCAATCGTGCATGAACCTCATGCCCCCGCGGCGGGCGAGCGAACGGATGTCATCGTTGCGCCCGCCATCTCGAACAGCGTCACGCAGAGCCGGGGTGAGGACCAGCATTTCGTAAATTCCAATGCGGCCTTTGTAGCCGGTCAAGTCGCATTCGTCGCAACCGGTGGGAATGGCCTGCGCGTCGGGAGGCGACGGGGCGCCAGCGAGCATCATTTGCGCGACGAATTCCTTCGTGGCGGGGATTTTGCGCCGGCAGACGCAGAGGCGGCGGACCAGACGTTGGGCGACGATGCTGGTGAGCGCGGCCGCGATCTGATATCCCGGCACGCCGATATCGAGCAGGCGGGTGACGGCGCCGATGCTGTCGTTGGTGTGGAGCGTGGAAAGGACGAGATGGCCGGTCTGGGCCGCCTTGATCGAAATTTCCGCGGTGTCGGAATCGCGGATTTCGCCCACCATGATCACGTCCGGGTCCTGGCGCAGAATCGAGCGGAGGCTGGTGGCGAAGGTCAACCCGGCTTTCGTGTTCACCTGGACCTGATTGAGGCCGGGCACGACATATTCCACAGGATCTTCGACGGTGACGATGTTGATCGAAGGTTTGCGGACGTAGTTGAGCGAGCCATAGAGCGTGGTGCTTTTGCCGGAGCCTGTGGGGCCGGTGACCAGGATCATTCCCTGCGGCAGTTCCAGCAGCCTTTTCAGGTCATCGGCCAGCAGCTGCGGAAATCCCAGCGCTTCGAAATTTTTCATCGGCGCGTCGGATTCGAGCAGGCGCATGACGACCTTTTCGCCGTATTGAGTGGGCAGGGTGGAAACGCGCAAGTCGATGCGGCGGTTGGCGATGCGCACGATGAAGCGGCCGTCCTGCGGGGCGCGGCGCTCGGAAATGTCCATATCCGATAGAATTTTCACGCGCGAGGCCACGGAGTTCTGCAGCGCTTTCGGAATGCGCTGGAATTCGCGGAGAACACCGTCGACCCGGAAACGGATCGACGTTTCGGCCGACTGCGGTTCGATGTGTATGTCGCTGGCCGACCGCTGCACCGCCGCGCGGATGGTGGAGGCCACCAGCTGCACCGCAGGAGTGGTCTTGGATTTCTGCAAGAGTTCCGCCTGCATTTCGCGCATGGCCTCGACGTTGCGCTGCTGTTCGCTCGAGGAAATGAACTCGATGCTCTGGCCGGTCTCGGCGGGGCGGTCCGATACGATTGCGGAATCGGCCGGCGAGTCGGTGCGCCCGTAATGGCGGGCCATAGCCGCCTCGAGTTCGCCGCGGAATGCCAGTCGCGGCTCGATACCCATTCCGGATTTGAACCGAAGCTCATCGATCATGTGCAAGTTTTGCGGTTCGGCCATGGCGACGACCAGCCGGTGGTCCTCCAGGCCGAGCGGCAGAGCGAAGCAGCGCCGGGCCATGTCCGCGGGAATGATCGCGAGGACGTCGGCCGGAACCTGCACGGCCGTGCAATCGAAATAGGGGACCGGTGATACTTCGCGGAGCGCGGCGACCAACTCCTCCTTCTTCACTGTTCCGCGTTGGAGCAGTAGTTCGCCGAGGTGGGCTACCTTTCGGCGCTGCTGCTGCAGAGCATTGTTCAGCTCGTCGACCGAGAGCTGGCCCCGCTCTTGGAGGACTTCGCCGAGGCGCCGTTTCTTGATCGCCGTCATTTCCGTACTGAATATCGGCAAACGGCGCGACGGGATTCACCGGTTTCCGCGACAGTTTCCTGGTGGCGCGAAGTCGCATATTCTTGGAGGTATCCGGCGGCGTTTTTCGCGGGCGCAAGCGATGCTGAAATGGCTGGTGGTGGTCGTGTCGAGCGGATGCGTGGTGTGGGGCGCGGCGATGCTGGTGTGGTCCCGCGAGATGTCGGAACGATACAACGGCTGGATGGCCGGGTTTCGCGAGCGCCACTCGAAAATCATTCCGCCGCCATCCACCCGCGAACGCGAGATCAACACCCGGCTGATGACCTGGATCATCCGCGTGGTGGGCGTCGAAGTCTCGCTGGTGGCCATCTGGACGCTCATCAAATTCTGGAACATCCCGTGACCTTCGGGCGGCAGTGACGGCTTGACCTGCGCGTACGCCGCCGATAGACTTTATTCGTTCTTGGTAGAGGTGCGGAGGCCATCTTCGCCGCCCGCAATTCCGAGCAGCATCGGAAGCCAGCGAAGAGGGCAACTCGAAACAGGCTCCGCCGAAGTCGTCGCGCCGGCTGTGGCGCGCGGCTGGGGGATTGGTCGAAAGACCGGTTCACTGTCATTCCGGGCGACCGGAATGGAGCGCTATCGAGGAGTGAAGACACGAGCCGCGCCTCTCGCGTATCCTTCCTTCTCGTTTCGCTTCCATTTCCATTTGCTGTACGAAGTCTCTAAAAAGGCAACCGATGAATGTGTTCGAGCTGACTCGAGCGCTGGTGGATATCGAGTCCATCACCGAAAACGAAGGCCCGGTCGCGACGTACCTGCTCGACCATGTGTCGAAGCTGGCCGCACGCACCGGCGGTCGCGCCGAGCGCATGGACGTCGAGGGCCCGAGATTCAACGTGCTGGCCGCGTGGGGTGAGCCGCGCGTGACGATGTCCACTCACATGGACACCGTGCCGCCATTTTTTCCTTCGCGCGAGGACGGAGATTTCATCTGGGGCCGCGGCGCGTGCGACGCCAAGGGCCTGATCGCCGCGATGGTGACGGCGGCGGAGCAACTGCGCGGCGAAGGCGCGACGGATTTCGCGATGTTGTTCGTGGTCGGCGAGGAGCGGAACAGCGCGGGCGCATATGCGGCGGTGAAAGCAGCGCACGCCTTGAAGTATCCGGTGAAATATTTGATCAACGGCGAGCCGACCGAGAGCAAAATGGCCATCGCGTCCAAGGGAATTCTGCGCTACGAGCTGGTGGCGCGCGGCAAAATGGCGCACTCGGCCTATCCGGAGCTGGGCGAATCGGCGATCGAAAAGCTGCTCGACGCGCTCGAAGCCATTCGAAAAATTCAGCTGCCCGCCGATCCGCAACTGGGACCGGCCACGGTGAATATCGGCACGATTTCCGGCGGCCGCGCGCCCAACGTGATTCCGGACGCGGCCAAGGCGGAAATCATGATTCGGCTGACCGGCGATGTGCAGCCCGTGCGCGATCTTTTCGAGCGTGCCGTGGCCGGGCGCGCCGAGCTGGTGGAAATTCTCACCATTCCGCCGATACGATTCGCCACGGTCGACGGGCTTCCGACCTCGGTCGTTTCGTTCGCCACCGATGTGCCGGTATTCGGCACCGCATGGGGGCAGCCGTTGCTCTTCGGCCCCGGCAGCATCCACGTGGCGCACACCACCGAAGAGCGGATCTCGAAACAGGAACTCGCAGCCGCGGTGGGAATCTACGCGGACATGGTAAGAAAACTGCTCGTGGAGAATCGAGGCGCGCACCAATGAATCTGGCCATCGTCGGACACGGCAAAATGGGCCGGCTGATCGAACATCTCGCGCCGGAATATGGTTTCGAGGTGAAGCTGCGGCTCGATATCGGCAACAACGCGAAGTTCGAAGGCCTGACGAAGGATAATTTCCGCGGGATCGACGCGGCCGTGGAATTTTCGACGCCCGAGGCCGCGATTGAAAATATCGAGCGCCTGGCGGAGCTGGGCGTCAACACCGTGGTCGGCACCACGGGCTGGTTCGGTGAAATCGAGCGGGCGCGCGCGGCGGTGCGGAAAGCGGAAACGGGTCTCGTCTGGAGTCCGAATTTCTCGGTGGGCGTCAACGTCTTCATGCGGCTGGTGGCCGAGGCGGCGCGCATGCTGGCCAGGCAGCCCGAATACGGCGCATGGGCCTGGGAGATTCATCACTCGACGAAAAAAGATTCGCCCTCGGGCACGCTCTTCGCGCTGGTGGAAACGATGAAAAAAGCCGGCTACGCGCGGCAGATCGACACCAGCAGCAGCCGCGCCGGCGCGCATCCCGGCACGCACGAAATCGGATTCGATTCCGCGGCCGACTCGATCACCCTGCGCCACACCGCGCGCAGCCGCGAAGGATTCGCCCGTGGTGCGCTGCGCGCCGCGCGCTGGGTGGCGGGAAAGAAAGGTTTTTTCGATTTTCGCGAGATTGTAAACGAGCTGGAGTAAGGTAGAGATTCAGGAGGCGCTTATGTTCACGGGATGCGGCACCGCGCTGGTCACGCCGTTTCGTCCGGATTTTTCGCTCGACGAGGCCGCGCTGCGGCGTCTGGTGCAGCGGCAGTGCGCGGCGGGAATCGATTTCTTGGTGCCTGTGGGCACCACCGGCGAAAGCCCCACCCTCACCGCGCACGAGCAGCGCCGCGTGGTCGAAATCACCGTCGAAGAAGCGCGCCAGACGAAAACTCCCGTAGTCGCCGGCGCCGGCGGCAACAACACCGCGCACGTGATCGAAATGGCGCGCGATTTTCAGGAAATCGGCGCGGACGGCATTCTTTCGGTCGCGCCCTACTACAATAAGCCCACGCAGGAGGGGCTGTATCAACATTACAAGGCGCTGGCCGCCGCGATTTCGCTTCCGGTCATCCTCTACAACATTCCCGGACGCACCGGAGTGAACATCGAAACCTCGACCGTCGTGCGGCTGGCGGAAATCGACAACATCGCCGGCGTGAAAGAAGCCTCCGGAAATATTTCGCAGATGGCGGCGGTGCTGGCGGCCGTGCCTCCGCGCTTTCTGGTGCTTTCGGGCGACGACGCGATCACCATTCCGTTGATGTCGCTGGGCGGCAAGGGCGTGATTTCCGTGGTCGCGAATGAAATCCCCGCGGAGATGGTGCGGCTGACCAAGCTTTGCCTCGAAGGCGATTTCGCCGCGGCTCGCGAAATTCACAACAAGTATTTCCATCTGATCGAGGCAAATTTTGTGGAGACCAATCCCGGCCCTGCGAAAGCCGCCATGGCGTTGATGGGATTGCTCGAACCGGTTTTCCGGCTGCCGATGGTCGCGCCCAAGCCCGAAAATCTCGCCAAAATCCGCGCGGCGCTCGAAGCCGTCGGGCTGATCCAGAAAGTCTATGCCGCACGCTGAACTTGGCCGCGAAATCGAGCGGCTCTTCGACGCCAATCCGGCAAGCTATTCCGGCGCGGACCGGAAGCTCTTTCAGCAATTCAAGGACGCGCTGAACGCCGGCGAAATCCGCGCGGCGGAGCCCGATGCCGCGGCCGGAAAATCCGGCTGGCGCGTGAACGCCTGGGTCAAAAAGGGAATTTTGCTCGGATTTCGCATGGGCGCGACCGTCGATATGTCGATCGACGCGGCGCGCCAGCCGTTCTTCGATAAGTCCACCTACCCCGTGAAAACATTTTCGGCCGAGGCCGGCGTGCGCATCGTGCCGGGCGGATCGAGCATTCGCGACGGCTGCTATATCGCGCGCGGCGTCACCTGCATGCCGCCCATGTACGTCAACGTGGGCGCGTACGTGGACGAAGGCACCATGATCGATTCGCACGCGCTGGTGGGAAGCTGTGCGCAAGTGGGGAAGAAGTGCCACATCTCCGCGGCCGCGCAGATCGGCGGTGTGCTGGAGCCGGTCGGCGCGCTCCCCGTGATCATCGAAGACGATGTGCTGGTCGGCGGCAACTGCGGGATCTACGAAGGCACGGTGGTGAAACAGCGCGCGGTGCTCGGCTCGGGCACGGTGCTGAATCGCTCGACTCCGGTCTACGATATTGTCACCGAAACCGTGCATTGCGCCGCAGCCGGCGAACCGCTCGTGATTCCGGAAAATGCCGTGGTTGTCGCCGGCGCGCGCGCCATTCCCCACGGTCGCGGCCACGATTGGCATCTTTCGCTTTACACTCCGGTGATCGTGAAATACCGCGACGCCAAAACCGACGCGAAAATCCAGCTCGAAGATCTCCTGCGCTAGGCGGTTCCCATGACGCTCCGCTGGATCACCCTCGCCATCGCAGTTGTTCTGGCCCTAACGATGGCGATTGCGGTTGGACAGCAGGGGTGGCATTCAACTGGTGGCATCCGGACCGCACTGCTGAATTTTCCGGGGATTATTCTTGGCGCCGTAGTTGGGCAGTTAGTGGACAACGAACTCGTACCAATCGCCATCGCTACGGCTTTAGCGAATTGGGCGATCTACTTCTGGGTCATTAAGGGCATCCTGTTCCTAAAGCGACAGCTTTACCCCTCTTAATGCGGCTCGACTTTGCGATACCGTTGACTTTCGTGGCCGCTTTGTATATTGTACACGTACAATAGTCAATGGCGAACACCCGGACACTGCGGATTGATCTGGCTTCGCCCCGGCCCGTATACGAGCAGATCGTGAGCGGGCTGCGAACGGTGTTCGTGTCCGGCGAATTTGCGCCGGGTGAGCAATTGCCCACCGTGCGGCAACTGGCGACGGACTTGGGCGTACACCACAACACCGTCGCGGAATCCTATCGCGTGCTGGCCGAGGAAGGCTGGCTGGATTTGCGGCGGGGACGCGGGGCGGTGGTGCTGGATCGGCGCGAGCCGAAGCCGATCACGGCAACGAAGCATGGCTTCGCGCGGCGCCTCGAAGAGCTTGTAGCCAAAGCGATCACCGACGGCGTGCCGCGCACGGCGCTGGCCTCGCACATGGCAGGGCTGGCGAAAAAACTGGCGAAGCCCTAGCGAGAGACGATGATTCCTCACTCACAGATTATCTTCGGCGGGTTTCTGCTCAGCGTGGTGGCGCTCGTCGGCGCTGCTCTTTGGTCGCTGCCGGCATGGTCGCGCCCGGGAATATTCTTTTCAGTGACGGTGGTGCCCGGTTTTCGCGGGACAACGGTGGCGCGTCAACTCCTGCGGAGCTATCGCATCGAACTTCTGGCGCACCTGACGATTTCCTTCGCGCTGATCGCCGCGGCGACGGGACGGCGAGCGGTCGAGCTGCTGGTCTTCGGCATGCTTTGGCTCGTGGTCGGCCCGCTGGTGGCGATTTCGCGGGCGCATGCGAAGGCTGTTCCGCACGCGGTGGCGCACTCGACGATTCGCGAGGCGTCGCTTGCGCCGCGCAGCACGCATTTGCCCGGCGGATGGCTGCTGCAGTCGGCGCCGTTCGCGATTCTGCTGGTGGCTGCGGCGTATCTCGCGGCGCACTGGAATCAGATACCGGAGCGCTTTCCGGTTCACTGGGGAATCAACGGGCAACCGAATGGGTGGTCCACGCGGACGGCCATCGGCGTCTACGGACCGCTGTGCTTCGGCGCGGGGATGGTGGCGATGATTTCGGCGCTGAGCTACGGCACTTCGCACGCGGCAAGATTGATTCCCGCCGAAGCCGGCGCTGAACGCACAGCGTCGCCAGGCGATCGCATCGCGCTGGTGCTGATCGGGGTGGAATTTTTCTTGGCGGCAATGTTTTCTCTGGCTGGGCTGCTGCCGCTGACGGGAAGTCCCGGAGCTATGTCGATTTTGGTTCTGGCGGGCGGAGTGATTGTCTTCGCGGTGCTGCTGGTTCGCTGGCAGAGCCAAGGGTTGGCGGCGCATGCGGCGGCCGGGCATCCGGGAGATGGCACGCCGGATGCGTGCTGGAAGCTGGGACTTTTTTACTACAACCCGGATGATGCGGCGGTGTTCGTCGAGAAGCGCATCGGATTTGGATATACGGTCAATTTCGCGCGGCCGGCGGCCTGGATCCTGCTGCTGATCACTCTTTTGCTACCGCTAGGCCTGGCAGTGCTGACAATCACAAATCAGCGTCACTGATGCGAACCGCTTTCCGCAGGACTGGACCTGCCTGAAAGTTTGCCGCTACAATCCAACCGCGAAACACAGGGTGCACGGAGAAATACGCAACGTCCGCATATCGCCCAACGGGATTGAGAAAAGCGAATGGAGAGACCGCCCGATCCGCAGCTGGTGGGATTTCTGGCCGCATGCGATCCGCATGTTGCGGATCTGGCGCTGGCGCTGCGGGACGTCGTGCTCGATGAAGCACCCGACGCGTCCGAATCGATTTATCGGGTTTATACCATCGCGATCTGGTTCGGATTCAGCGGGAAGATGAAGGACATGTTCTGCTACATCGCCACCAACGCCGACCACGTGAACCTCGGATTTCCGCGCGGGGCGAAGATGCCGGATCCCAGCCGCGTGATGGAGGGCGAGGGGAAAATCATGCGGCACGTAAAATTTGCGAGCCTCGCGGATCTGGAAGCGCCGTGGGTGCGGCGCTACATCCGGGAGTCGATGGCCCAGGCGGCGCCGGAAGGAACGCGCGGCACGGGCAAGAGCATGGTGAAGAGCAGCAGCGGGACAGGAAAGCGCACTGGAAGCAAACGGAAGCGCGTGACGCGGCAAGCAGCTCGATAGCAGACTCTTTCAAACATTGGGACGAATATGCGCTTTTATACCGAGAAGGAATGCGATGCCTGGCTTACGGCTCGCGACCGGAAAAAACCGGATCCAGCGAGCGGATTGTCGACCGTGCGGATCGCGTATCCGCCCGAGCCGCACCGAATTTTTTATTACGCGCGCTGGATGGCGGAAGCACTGACCTTCAGGCAACCGGCGTTACTTTGGATCACGGAATGGGGCATCTGGTCTGGCACTGAGAATTGGCACGTTTACACCAAACTGCGTGAAGGGTATCAAGACACCCGCTTACTGCGAGAATCGCCGGGCCACTATTTTCTCGATCACGAGACAGCCGAGTTGGCGACTTTCCTGCAAATTGCCATGCTCAACGGATGGGGCGGATTTCTCCTGACGGCGGCGGATTACGTGAACGCCTTCTTCAGCCACGATGAATTCATCGATTTCTTCGCGAATCGGCCGGAAAATCTGCCCGACGTTCGAAGTGCGCTGGGCGCCACACCTCACGGCAGTGCGCCATAGGAATCGCGCGGCTCAGCAAGAGAGCGCACGTCCACAGGACTGGGCGCTTGACAATCCGAGGCGCGTGCCGTAATTTCGAGAGCGTCATGAATCTGCTGCGGACACATCATAGCCATCACCATCACGTGAACCCGTGCCCGCGGCGGTGTGGCTGAGCAGCAGCGCAACAATCAGCACTCATCAGCCCGCTGGCGCGGCAAGCGCCGGCGGGCTTTTTGTTTTTGCGGCCAAATTTCACGGAGACAACATGGAACTCGACTTTGAAAAAGAGAACGGGCTGATACCGGCGATCGTGCAGGACGCCAGGAACGGCGAAGTGCTGATGCTGGGCTTCATGAACCAGGAAGCGTACGACAAAACGCAGCAGACCGGCTTCGTCACGTTCTGGAGCCGCTCGCGCAAGAAGCTCTGGATGAAGGGCGAGACCAGCGGGCAGCGGCTGGTGCTGCGCCAGATGTTCGTCGATTGCGATCGCGACGCGCTGCTGGTGCGCGCGGAGCTGGATGGCGGCGCGGTGTGCCACGAAGGCTACCGAAGCTGTTTCTTCCGCGAGCTGGACCGCCAAGGCGACGCGAAGATCGTGGCGCAGCAGGTGGTGACGCCCGAGGAACTCTACGGCAAAGGGAAAAAATCATGAGCAAGCTGAAGCTGGGAATTCCGAAGGGCAGTCTGCAGGACGCCACCGTGGAGCTTTTCGCCAAGGCCGGCTGGCGCATCTCCGTCAGCTCGCGCAGCTATTATCCCGGCATCGACGATCCGGAAATCGAATGCATGATGGTGCGCGCGCAGGAAATGGCGCGTTACGTGGAAAGCGGCGCGCTGGACGCAGGGCTGACGGGCAAGGACTGGATTCTGGAGAACGGCGCGGACGTGGAGGAAGTGATCGAGCTGGTCTATTCGAAGACCAGCTTCGGGAAAGTGCGCTGGGTGCTGGCGGTGGCCGAGGATTCCGCGATGCACAGCGTGAAGGATCTGGAAGGAAAAGTGATCGCCACCGAAGCCGTGAAAATGACCGAGCGCTACCTGGCGAAGCATGGCGTAAAGGCCAGCGTGGAATTTTCCTGGGGCGCCACGGAAGTGAAAGTGCCGCAGCTGGCAGATGCAATTGTGGAAGTGACGGAGACGGGATCTTCTCTGCGGGCGAACCGGCTGCGGGTCGTGGACACGCTGCTGGAATCGGCCACCTGGATGATCGCGAACCGCGCGGCGCGGAAAGATCCGTGGAAAAACACGAAGATCACGCACATGGCCATGCTGCTGGACGGGGCGATCAAGGCCACCAGCCGCGTGGGGCTGATGCTCAACGTGCGGAAGGAAGATCTGGAGAAAGTGATCGCCGCGCTGCCAGCGCTGCGCAATCCGACGATTTCGCAGCTGAGCGATTCGGGCTGGTTGGCGATCAATACGATCGTGGAGGAAAAAACCGTGCGCGAGCTGATTCCGAAACTGAAAGCGGCGCGCGCGGAGGGCATCGTGGAATATCCGCTGAATAAGGTCGTGTACTGATGCGGATTCAGGCGCTAACGGATGCGGCGGCGCGGCGGGTGCTCGGTTCACGCCGCGCTGTGACCGGCGACGCCGAGCGCGTAGCCGCGCGAATCATCGCGGATGTGCGGCAGCGCGGCGACCGAGCGCTCTTTGCCTGGACGAAAAAACTCGATCGCGCGACGCTCACGCCGCGAAGCGTGTGGGTTTCGCGCCAGGAGCTTGCTGCGGCGCGCGAAAAAGTGTCACGCGGGTTTCTGGCGGCCATCGGTCACGCGGCGCGAAACATTCGCGCCGTGGCGCGGCGGCAAAAGCCGCGGGAATGGTCGATCGAAGTTGAGGTGGGCGTGCGCGCCGGGCAGATGGTGCGTGCCATCGATTCGGTGGGCTGTTACTTGCCCGGCGGGCGATTTTCGCTGGTTTCCACGCTGCTGATGACGGTGATCCCCGCGCAGGAAGCAGGCGTGCGCGAAATCATCGTCGCCAGCCCGCAGCCGGGCCCGGCGCTGCTGGCCGCTGCAGCGCGATTGGGCGTGCGCCGCGTGGCGCGCATCGGCGGCGCGCAGGCGATCGCGGCCATGGCCTACGGAACGAAATCGATTCCCCGCGTCGCGAAAATCTGCGGGCCGGGCAACCGGTTTGTGACCGCGGCGAAAAAACTGGTGAGCCACGATTGCGCCATCGACATGCTCGCCGGACCGACCGAAGCTCTTGTCCTTGCCGAAGCCGGCAACCCGAAATTCATCGCCGCCGATCTGATCGCGCAGGCCGAGCACGATCCGGATGCGATTTCGCTCATGGTCACCACGTCCGCGACGCTCGCGCAAGCGGTTGCAACGGAAATTGACGCGCAGCTGGCGCAATTGCCTCCGGCGAACCTGGCGCGGCGCGCGCTGGCTGCCAATGGCGTGATCCTGGTCGCCCGAAATCGCCGGCGGGCGGCGGAGTTCGTGAATCAGTTCGCACCCGAGCACCTGAGCGTCGTCGGAGAAACCGGCGCCGCGATGAAATTGATCGAATCCGCCGGCAGCATTTTCGTCGGGCCGTATAGCGCGCAAACCTTCGGCGATTACGCCACGGGAACGAACCACGTGCTTCCCACCGGCGGCGTGGCCCGCACGCGTGGCGGCCTTTCCGTGGCGGACTTCGTGAAATGCATCAGCGTGCAGCAGGTCTCCCGCGCAGGCGTCAAGAGACTTGCACCCGTTGCAGCGGAATTCGCCCGCGCCGAAGGCCTTCACGCCCACGCGCGGTCGGTGGAGGTGCGGAAGTGAAGCGCGGGGCGGCGGGTACGATTCGCGTGCGGCGAGCAGTCGAGCGCATGCGTCCTTATCATCCGCCGCTCGAGGGGCGGACCGATAAGCTGCGCCTGGATTTCAACGAGAACCCGATCGGCTGTTCGCCGGCGGTGCGGCGCGCGCTGGCGAGGCTGAGCTCGGCGGAAATATCGGCGTATCCCGAGCAGGAAACGGTGCGGGCGAAAGCGGCGCGGCATTTCGGCGTGCGGCCCGACGAGCTTTTGCTGACCAACGGCACGGACGAAGCGCTCAGCCTGGTGGTGAACACGTTCGTTGAGCCGGGCGATCGAGTGCTGCTGGTCGAGCCAACCTACGCGATGTATCGTTTCTACTCCGAACTGGCCGGGGCACGTGTGGTGGCGGTTCGCTATGACCGCCAAATGTGTTTCACGTGGAACACTGTGCTGGCCGAGCTGCGGCGGGGACCGCGCGTGTTTTTCCTGCCCAATCCGAACAGCCCCACGGGAAACCTGCTGACGAAACCCGAGCTACGGAAGATTTTGAACGCTGCGCCGCGAACGATGGTGGTGATCGACGAGGCCTATTTCGAGTTTTCCGGCGTCACGGTGATCCCGTGGATCCGTCGCCACCCGAATTTGATTGTCACACGGACATTCTCAAAGACCTGCGGCCTGGCGGGACTGCGGTTGGGATGCATTTTCACCCATCACACGCTGGCAGCAATCATGCGCAAAGCGCAGTCGCCCTATCCGGTGAACGCCGCCGCGCTGGCGGCTGCCGAAGCGGCCATGGCCGATCGCGCGTTCATCGCGCGGACGGTGCGCGAGGTGAAGCAGAGCCGCGTGGAGTTCGCCCGCGGACTGGGGAAGCTCGGCGTGGAATGCTTCCCGAGCGCGGGTAATTTCGTGCTGGCGTATTTCGGCGAGCGCGCCAAGAAAATCGTGGCGGCGCTGGCGCGCCGGGGCATTCTGGTGCGCGATCGCTCGAGCGATTTCGGCGGCGAAGGGTACGTGCGCGTCACGCTCGGCACGATGGCGCAGACGCGGCGGCTGCTGCGCGAATTGAAGGCCATTCTATGAGAAAAGCGTCGCTGGAACGCGTCACCAAGGAAACGGACATCCGGCTGAAGCTGAATCTTGACGGCCGCGGCCAATCGCAAATCTCCACCGGCGTGCGATTTTTCGATCACATGCTGGAGCAGATCGCGCGACATGGCGGGCTCGACATGGAACTCACCGCGCGCGGCGATCTCGACGTCGACCAGCACCACACCGTGGAAGACGTGGGCATTGCTCTGGGCGAAGCGGTGAGGAAAGCGCTCGGCAGCAAGCGGGGAATTCTGCGCGCGGGATATTTCCTGATGCCGATGGACGATTGCCTGGCTGCCGCCGCGCTGGATTTTTCCGGGCGCGCGTATTGCGTGTGCAGTTACAAGATTTCCGCCCCGCGCGTGGGCGATTTTCAGACTGAGTTGATGGAGGATTTTTTTCGCGCGTTCGCGCATGCGGCTCACGCCAATGTGCATTTGAAATTGATGTACGGACGGTCGTCGCACCATCAGGTCGAGTCGATTTTCAAGGCGTTCGCGAAAGCCTTGCGCTTCGCGGTGACGCGCGACAAGCAGCTGCGGCGCGTGCTGCCTTCGACCAAGGGGTTGCTGTGAAAATCGCCATCGTCGATTACGGAGCGGGGAACCTTCCATCGGTCGAGCGGGCGCTGGCGAAGCTGGGCGCAGAGACCGAACGAGCCGTCGAACCGCGGCAAATCGAAAGCGCAGAAGCGATCGTGCTGCCCGGAGTGGGGCACTTCGCGGCATTCGTGGCGGGATTGCGCGAGCGCGGACTGACCGGGCCCTTGCGCGCCGCCTTCGACGCCGGCAAACCGATGCTGGGAATTTGCCTGGGGCTGCAGGCAATGTTTGCCGCCAGCGACGAAGCGCCGGGCGACGCGGGGCTGGGATTTTTTCCGGAGCACGTGCGCGCGCTGCCGGCGAACGTAAAGTCGCCGCACATCGGCTGGAACCAACTGCGCCACACACGCGAAAGCACGCTGATGCGCGGTATTCCCGCAGACGCCTATTTCTATTTCGCGCATTCGTTCGCTGCGCCCGCCACGGCCGAGCCGACGGTCGCCGCGTGCGATCACGGCTTTCCGTTTGCGGCGGTGATCGAGCGCGGCAGCCTGCGCGGCGTGCAGTTTCACCCCGAAAAATCGGGTGAAACCGGCGCGAAGGTTCTTCGCAATTTCGTGGAGTCGGTCCAATGACGCTGGCGCGAAGAATCATTCCTTGCCTGGATGTCGACGCGGGCCGCGTCGTCAAAGGAATCGAATTCGAGGGCCTGCGCGACATGGGGGATCCGGCGGAGCTGGGCGCGCGCTACAACCGCGAAGGCGCGGACGAACTGGTGGTGCTCGACATCAGCGCGTCGGTGCAGGGCCGCGCGACCTTTCTTGAAACGATTCGCCGCGTGGCGGAAAAAATGAACATTCCGCTGACCGCCGGCGGCGGCATCCGCACGATGGAGGACGGCCGCGCGGTGCTGCGCGCGGGCGCGGACAAAGTGACGGTGAACACCGCGGCGGTGCAAAGGCCGGAACTGATTTCGGAGCTTTCGCAGCAATTCGGCGCGCAGGCAGTGGTGCTGTCACTGGACGTGAAGCGCAAGGGTTATTCGTGGGAAGCGTACACGCATGGAGGACGCACCGCGACCGGGATGGACGCGGCCCAGTGGGCGGCGGAAGCCGTCGCGCGCGGTGCGGGTGAAATTCTGCTCACGTCGATCGATCGGGACGGCACGTGCAGCGGATTTGATTGCGAGCTGACGGCGAGAATTGCGCAGGTGGTGCCCGTGCCCGTGATCGCTTCGGGCGGCGCCAGCACATTCGAGGATTTTCTGGCGGTATACACGGACGGGCGCGCGGACGCGGCGCTGGCGGCTTCGATTTTTCATCAGGAAACGCGCTCGATCGCGGCGATGAAACAGTTTCTCGCGGAACGCGGCGTGCCCGTCCGCACCAGCCGGTAGCCCGGCGCGGCAAAACGAATGATCATCCCCTGCATCGATCTTCAAGGCGGAAAGGCCGTGCAACTGGTGCGCGGCCGGCGGCGCGCGCTCGCGGTCGACGACGTTCTGGGCCTGCTCGATCGCTTTCGCGACTATCCCATCCTGCACGTGATCGATCTCGACGCCGCGATGCGCACGGGAACGAACGCGCGCTGGATCAAACGCCTGTGCCACGCCGCGAATCGCGAAGTGCGCGTCGGCGGCGGCATCCGCAGCGCCGCGCAGGCCGCCAGGATTCTTTCCTGGGGCGCGTCGAAAGTCATCGTCGGCAGCGCGGCTTTCCGCGACGGCCGGGTCGATCGCAAATTTCTCGGCGCTCTGGCGAAGCGCGTCGGAAAAGGGCACGTGATCGTGGCGATCGACACGGAGAAGGGCCGCATCCTAGTCCGCGGGTGGAAAGAAAAACTCAAACTTCGACCTGCCGAAGTGATTCCCGACCTCGAGCCCTATTGCGCAGGGTTCCTTTCAACCTTTGTCGATAACGAAGGGACCATGAAGGGCACGAACCTGCGCTGGTTCCGGCAGCTTCGGAATGTAACAAAATTACCCATAACCGCTGCCGGGGGTATTCGTTCGATGCGCGAGGTCGCCGCTCTGGAGAAGGCTGGGATGGACGCTGCCGTCGGCATGGCGATCTATACCGGTGCCTTAGCCGGGGACAAGACCGGTCTCGGGAAGAGACCGCGGAAGCAGACGTAACCCCAAACGCCCTCCTACCTGTCCCTGTTGGGCCTGTCCTTCGCGCCGAAAAGACCTCGAGAGCCACCCATCTAGACCTAAGAAAATAAGGCGCTTGCAGGCGCACCTGACCCTAAGGACAGGTCCCCAGCCTGAACTTTGGTACCAGTCAATTGAGAATCCTGGCCTATGGGCCAGTCCGCCACGCCCCGGTACCTTTGTGCTCGTTGGCAGCAGTCAGCCGACAGGCTCCGACCGCAAGGAGCCCACAAAACAGGGGAAACCGAGATGCAAACTGAGGGAATCCGCAAGACTGCACTGAGCCTGATCATCGTGCTGGCCACATCGCTGAGCCTCTGCCGCCCTTTGAGCGCGCAACGCCTGACGATCACCAACCTGCCGCACCTCGTGCCCGGCGAAGAGAGCCCGGTTAGCTTCATGCGGCCGCACTACACCCTGAACCCCATTGATCCGGGTGCGACCCCGGACACGACCTCCGGCCCGCCGAGCACGGCGTTCAACCCGACCCAGATCCGCCATGCCTACGGTTTCGACCTGGTGACCAATCAGGGCGCGGGACAGGTGATCGGCATCGTGGACGCGTACGACGATCCGAAAGCGGAAGCCGACCTCGGAACTTTCAGCGCACAGTTTGGCCTTCCGGCCTGCACCAGCACCAACGGCTGCTTCCGCAAGGTCTACTCCAGCGGCAAAGCGCCCGCCTCGAATTCGAACTGGGCCATGGAAATCGCGCTCGACGTGGAATGGGCGCACGCCATCGCTCCGAAAGCGACGATTCTGCTGGTGGAAACTCCGTCGAACAGCCTCACCGATCTGGTGAACGGCGCGGTGCTGGCGGTGCGCAACGGCGCTTCGGTGGTTTCGATGAGCTGGACCGCTTCGGAATGGTCGAGCGAAACCAGCATGGACAAGAATTTCGTCTCCAGCGGAGTGACGTATCTCGCGGCTTCGGGCGACGCCGGCACGGGCGTGGCGTATCCGGCGGTTTCGCCGGACGTGATCGGCGTGGGCGGCACTTCGCTGACGCTGAATTCGAGCGGCGCCTACCAGAGCGAAACGGCCTGGAGCGGCAGCGGTGGCGGTCTCAGCGTCTACGAGCGTGAACCGTCGTTTCAGTCGCAGTTCCCCATCGCCAACGATCCCCGCGGCTACCGCGGCAGCCCGGACGTTTCCTACAACGGCAATCCCGGCACGGGCTACGCGGTTTACGATTCGGTCGGCGTGAGCGGGTATTCCGGATGGTTCCAGGTGGGCGGCACGAGCGCCGGGACTCCGCAGTGGGCCGCGCTGATCGCCATCGCCAACTCGATGCGAGCGGCGGTTCGCAAAGCGAATCTTTCGAGCACCGACGCCACGCTCTACACCATCGCCAAGTCCGCGATAAACGCGGATTTCCATGCGGTCACCTCCGGCACGAACGGCTCCTGCGGCACGATGTGCACCGCAAGCGCCGGTTACGACTACGTGACGGGAATCGGAACGCCGCAAGCGAGCGCTATCATCAACGCGCTGGTGGCGCAGAAGTAAGTTCGCAGTCAGCTTCCCTCAGAGCAAACGGCCCGCTTGCCCACCGGCAGGCGGGCCGTTTCACGTTCCATCACATCTGTCCGATAAGCCGAATGGCCGGGTTGTTTTTCCCGCCACAAACGCCGCGAACCGTCGCGCGGATTTGGCGGCATAGTGTATAGTTTTTGATGGCGCAGCCATCGTAAACGCCAGGTTGCACTCGCATCGGGCCACTTCGAATTGCTGAGCGCCGCGGTATCCCCTGATCAGAAAAAGGATATGAAAAAGCCACTGCAGGTCATGAAGTTCGGCGGTACGTCCGTGGGCGATGCGGCATGCATCGCGCGCGTGGCGCAGATCGTGCGCGACGCGGCGGCCGAGGGGCCCATCGTCGCGGTGGTTTCGGCCATGAGCGGCGTCACGAACCGCCTGATCGAAGCGGCGAATCTCGCCGCGGCGGGCGAAATCGGGCTCGCTGAGCAGGTCTTCGGCGCGCTGAAGCAGCAGCACGAAACGGCGCTCTCCGCGCTCATCAAAGATGAGTTCAAGCGCAAGCAGGTCTCCACGCTGCTCACGAAGATTTTTGAAGAAGGCGAGCGGCTCTGCCGCGGCACGGCCATGCTGCGCGAGCTCACTCCGCGCACGCTCGATTCCATTTCGTCGCTCGGCGAGCGGCTTTCGGCGCCCATGGTTTCCGGCGCACTGACGCAACTCGGTACGCGCAGCGAGCCGGTGGAAGCGACGGACTGTATCGTGACGGATACGGTGCACAACGGCGCCGATCCGCGCATGGACGAGACGCGCGCGAATTCCGAAAAGCGCCTGCGGCCGCTGCTCGATCAGGGCATCGTGCCCATCGTCACCGGATTTATCGGCGCGACGCCCGAAGGCGTGTTGACCACGCTCGGCCGCGGCGGCTCCGACTATTCCGCGACGATTCTGGGCGCGGCGCTGGGCGCGGCGGAAGTGATTATCTGGACCGATGTGGATGGCGTGATGACTGCCGACCCGCGGCTGGTGCCGGAAGCGCGCACCATCGCCGAAATTTCCTACCGCGAGGCGAGCGAGCTCGCCTATTTCGGCGCGAAAGTGCTGCATCCGAAAACGCTGCATGCCGTCTCGCAGGCGAAAATTCCCGTGTGGATCCGCAACAGCTTCGCGCCCGAGCGCACCGGAACGAAAATCACTCCGCGCGGCCGCACCAACGGCGGCGGCGTGAAAGCGCTCACCGCCATTCGCGACGTCGCGCTGATCACCGTCGGCGGCCCGGGCATCGTGGGCTTGCCGGACGTGGTCGGACGCACGTTTTCGACCACGGCCGAAGTGCACGCGAACATCCTGCTGATCTCGCAATCGTCCTCGCAGAACGATATCTGCTTCATCGTGGCCGCGCCGGACGCCAAGCGCACCGTGGAAGCGCTGCGCAAGGAATTCGCGCAAGACGTGGCGCACGAAAAGGTGGAGCACATCACCGTGGACACCACCATCGCGATCGTCGCCGTGGTGGGCGAGAACATGCGCGGCACTCCCGGCGTGGCCGGGCGCACGCTGAGCGCCGTGGGCCGCGACAACGTCAACATCATCGCCATCGCGCAGGGCTCGTCGGAATCGAACATCTCCTTCGTGGTGTCCGAAAAAGAGATGAAGGCGGCGCTGGCCGCCACGCACCGGGAATTCGGCCTGGCAGGGGCGAAAGCCAAGGTTTCCTGAAATGACGGAGAAGACCGCGCGCGCGGCGGAAAAAGCCGTACAGCGCTGCATCGACGCGGCCTGCGGCGCCAGCTACGGCCTGCGCGAGCGCGTCTACGTGTGCCAGAAATGCGGCGGCACGCTCGAAATTGAATCGCATCCCCGGGCGTTGCGTGAGGCCACCGGCGATCCGGCCACGCTCCGCAAGCGATGGGCAGCGCGCGCCGCTTCGCACGACCCGATCGACCAGAGCGGCGTGTGGCGCTATCGCGAGCTGCTGCCGTTCGACGAGCCGATTCCGTTCGTCACGCTTTTTGAGGGCAATACGCCGCTCTACCACGGCCCGCGCTCCGCGCAATATTGCGGGCTCGACGATCTGCGGCTGAAACATCAGGGCTGCAATCCCACCGGCTCGTTCAAGGACACCGGCATGAGCGCGGCCATCACGCAAGCCGTGGTGCTCGGCGCCAGGACCGCCGTCTGCGCGAGCACCGGCAACACGTCCGCTTCGCTGGCGGCGTATGCCGGCCGCGCCGGACTGCAAGCCGCGGTGCTGCTGCCGCGCGGACAAATCTCCGCGGGAAAACTGGCGCAATCGCTCGATTACGGCGCGCTGGTCTGCGAAATCGACGGAAATTTCGACGATTGCATGCGCCTGATTCAGGAGCTGGGCGACGACCCGTCGATTTACGTCGCGAATTCCATCAATCCCTTTCGGATCGAGGGCCAGAAAACCGTCGCGTTCGAATTGATGGAGCAATGCCTGTGGACGGTGCCTGACCACGTGGTTGTGCCGGGCGGAAACATGGGCAACAGCTCCGCGCTCGGCAAAGGATTTCAGGAGCTGCTCGACCTGGGCCTGATCGATCGTCTGCCGAAGCTCAGCGTGGTGCAGGCGGAGGGCGCCGCGCCGGTCGCCCGGCTGTTCGCGACGCTCGACATTCAGCAAGCCGAAGCCGGCGACAATCTGCCCGCCGCCATGGCGCCGGTGGAAAATCCGCGCACGCTGGCGACGGCGATCAAAATCGGCGCTCCCGTGTCGTGGAAGAAAGCGCTGCGCGCCGTGCTGCGTTCGGGCGGCGAAATCCTTTCCGTGAGCGAGCAGGAAATCGCCGACGCGAAAGCCACGATCGGGCGCGACGGCATCGGCTGCGAACCGGGCTCGGCCACCACGGTGGCAGGAATCAAGAAGCTGGCGGCAGCCGGAAAAATCCGCGCGCATGAAAACGTGATCGCCGTGCTCACCGGGCATCTGCTGAAAGATACCGATTACGTCAGCCACTATCATCGCGGGACGCTGGCGCTTGAAGCCAAGGACGGCTCCGCGCCTCAGCCCATCCGCGGCTCGTTCGCCAACACTCCCGAGCGCGTCGCGGCCAATAAATCTGCGATACTCTCTGCGATGGAAAAGCGGCGTTTGTCTTAAGATCGCCGCGCGTTTCCACAAATCCAAATGGCTTCCGCCCGCAAAAGCTCGTTTGAAGTTCGTGTCCCCGCGTCCACCGCGAATATGGGAGCGGGATTCGACTGCCTGGGCCTGGCGCTGGAGATGTATCTGAGCGTGCGCGCCACGGTGCTTTCGAAAAGAGAGAGCCTCGCGCGAGTCCGCGGCCGCGGCGTGCGCGGCACTTCCGAGCTGCCCAGTGATCCCGAAGAGAATTTGATTTTTCGCGCGATGAAATTCACCGCGGATCGCGAAGGATTCACGCTGCCGCGCGTGCGCCTGGCGGTGCAAAACGAAATTCCCGTGGCCGGCGGCTTGGGCAGCAGCGCCGCGGCCACCGTCGCGGGCGTAGCCCTCGGTTTCGCCGTCACCGGCCATCCGATCAATAAGGACGCGGCGCTTCGCTACGCCGCGGAAATGGAAGGCCATCCGGACAACGTTGCCGCCGCGCTGCTCGGAGGCCTGGTGGTCACCTTCAGTCGTCCGGACGGCAGCGTCGCCGCGATCAAAAAGCAGTGGCCGAAAGTGATCCGCCTGATCGTGGTCACGCCGCAGGTGAAGCTCGAAACGAAAAAATCGCGCGCCGTGCTGCCTGCCAGCGTGCCGCGCGCGGACGCGGTCTTCAATCTGCAGCGCTCCGCGTTATTTGTCGCCGCACTCGAGGATCGACGCTACGATTTGCTGTGGGATGCCATGCAGGACCGCCTGCACCAGCACGCGCGCCAGACCCTGATTCCGGGACTGGCCGAAGCGCTTTCTCTGCCGCGCATGCCCGGCCTGCTCGGCATCGCGCTCAGCGGCGCGGGTCCCAGCGCCATCGCGCTGGCCACCGGACGCTACGACGAAATCGGAAAAGCGATCGCCCGCTGCTTCGAAAAACACGACATGGCGCCCACGGTCCGCCAGCTGGAATCCGCGCAAGAAGGACTCACTTCGACGCAGAAATACGGCCCTCTGAAGTAGCTCGGGATTCCATTCACAGGCAGGAAGCTCGGGCGGAATTTATCCCCGGGAAATGGGGATTCGCGACGCTACGCTTTGCGTTTTCGGCGAAGCGCGGCGATTCGAGACGCCACGAAAATCGCCAGCAGTCCCGCCGCAAGCTGCAGCGCGGATCCGGGTTCGGGCACAACTGTGGGTGGAGTTCCAGGTCCTCCCGGTCCGCCGGGTCCACCAGGGCCTCCGGGTGTTCCGCCACCGCCGCCGCCTCCTCCACTCGACGGATGCTTCGACGGCGGTCCTCCTCCCGGAATAATCGGAAAAATCGGCGGGGGGACAATTCCACCGCCGGGCGGCGATGCCGGTGTCCCCGGACCTCCCGCTCCCGGCGGAAACAGCGGAAACCCGGGCGCGGGCGGATAATTTCCGGTGAACAGCACGGGCGCGTCCGGAGTGAGCAACACATTCGCGGGAGGCTGCTGCGGCGAAACGGGTGATGCCGGAGTTTCCGACAACCGGTTCCCGCATCGCGTTCGCGCCTCGTGCGCGCCGTCGGAAATCAGCAGCTCACCCTTGTGAATTAACAGGGGCTTCGAAGTCCAGAAAATCCGGTCGTTCAACCGGTAGGAAACGTACATGGCGCGGTCGGAATCCTGCCGCACCACGCGCGCGTTTTCGACGTTGAAATCCGCATAGTGCGCGGCCACCACGGGATCGTGCAGCACCGCGGTTTTCAATTCCGGCCCGCTCAGCACTCCGCCGGGAATCACCGAATAGGGATACAGAGGCCGCCCGTCCAGCTTCCGGCCCGCGGCAAGATCCGGCCCCGCATCAGCCGCGGCGGCAGCCGCCGGCGCGGGAGCTGCGCGATATCGCGCGAGCAGCATCTGGTGATGCACGCGGACGGTCGCCTGCGTCGCCACGGCCGAGCACGCCAGCGCCGCAAGATATATCCACGCCGAAACACCAATTCTGCCGCGCAATTCTCCTCCTGCGGATTTGCGTCTGAAACCACGCTGCCTCTGGGCGAGGCAGGCAAACTTGCCCGCGTAATCTAGCGCAATCGGCGTGCCAGCGGCTAGCGTTGATTCTACGGACTCGGAGCGGCGGATCCCGGAGGTACTAAAACGGCCAACGGAGTTCCATTACCAGAAGTGTGCAACTATTTCCCGCGTTCGCAGCGAACGAGGCCGTGCGTGGGAAACCGCGCGGCTGCACAGGCAAGTCTCAATCGAAGCTCGGCGGACGGGCCTCGGTCGTTGAAATAACTCTCCTGAATCAGCGGACTTGCGTGGTACGCGCCAGGCGCAGCCGTGCGCTCGCTCGCAATTCCTTGTGCCAATGCCAGAACATCACGACCAGGGCGGTGAGGGGCCCGAAAACGCAAAGCGCCGCACCGATGGCGATTATGCTCAACAAAAGAAACATCGTAACGGTAGAGGCCATTCGACTCCGCTCCTTCCCCATGGACGACGGGGCCATTGGGTTGCCACGGTTGAAGCCGATTATTTTCGTAAGGTGTTGACTCTTAGCCAGTTGCAGCGGGGCCTGCGGAAACCGCTTCAAGCTGACTGTGACGGCGACGGGTGAAACCCGCTCCGCCCGATTGATCCGAATTGTGCACGACGCGTGCCAAGCCGCTGAAATTTGCCTGGCCGAAGGCTGCCAACGCGCCGTCCGTTCGCCTGCAATTATACGATGAGCGAAATGCGCCGCGCGTTTCAGGAATTCCGCCGAACCCGCCGCGCATCGTCGATCGCAAATCGACGCGCCCGCCGCATGCGATACAATGGCTCAACGGAATCCGTGGAATCCTCTTCTTGCGCGCGCACGTCTTATATTTGGCAACCATAAAAGGGCATTGGGAGCGCTGAAAAGATGTGGATCGTCCGGCTGGCGTTACGCCGCCCCTACACCTTCGTCGTCGCGTCGATCCTGATTCTGATTCTGGGCGTCTTCTCGATTCTCCGCACCCCCGTCGACATTTTCCCGTACATCGATATCCCGGTCATCAACGTGGTCTGGTCCTACACCGGCCTTGCCCCGGAGGACATGGCCACTCGCATCATGAACAACTACGAGCGGGCGCTGACCACCACGGTCAACGACATCGAACACATCGAATCCCAGTCGCTCAATGGAGTC
>Ga0335085_10002501_pt1 | contig 34102 bp, 28 predicted proteins | sample Lox_Sample_45_FD_206712 | JGI IMG/M metagenome (GOLD analysis project Ga0335085, IMG submission 206712) | Soil microbial communities from Loxahatchee National Wildlife Refuge, Florida, United States - Lox_Sample_4.5 | ecosystem: Environmental > Terrestrial > Soil > Wetlands | place: USA... | reverse complement strand
TTCCTGGCCGTCGGCCATCGGGGAAATCTCAAATATCTTGTACGCCAGCCACATCGAGACGTCGTCGACCGCGACGGCGAGACCGCCGGTGAGGCCGCCGATCGAGGCGTGCCCGTAATCGACGAATTTGAGGATGCGATCGATGGACTCGTCGGGATGGGCGACGTCGACCTTCGCGAGGATCTTCGCCAGACCCTCGTTGCTGCGGGAGTAGCGCGCCAGCACCGAGGCGAGGAGCTCCGGCGTCACTTGGGGCAGATCAGCGGCGGCCGGCGGCGGGACGAGGGCGAGCGCGGTGACTTTCATGCAGCGGGGTTCGCTTCCGAAAGCACAGAGGCAGGGGCGAGAAAGCAACGAATAAGCGCGAGCGATGCGCCCCGCCATCCCCGCCTGGCGCGGAGCTGGCGCTCGGCGCGGGCGTTCAACGCAAGACGAGCCATTCGCCAATCGCCCCCTGATAGAAGCCGAGGACGACCGACGCGACGGCCAGCACAACCATCGCTGTGCCGGCGGCCAATCCCACCCGGGCGACCGCCGGTGCTGGCGTCTCGCCGGGCCCGGCCGGCACCTCTGGCGTCGGGAAGAACGCCGCCCGGATCCAGCCAAAGTAGTAATAAATCGAGATCACCACACCGGCCACGGCCACCAGCAGCAAGCCGTAGAGGCCCGCCTTGAAGGCGGCGATGAACACGAGCAGCTTGCCCATGAATCCGGCCAGCGGCGGGATGCCGGCGAGCGAACCGAGCCCCACGGCCAGCACCGCGCCAAGAAACGGCCGTTCGCGCGCCAGGTTGGCGTAATGCTCAAGCTCCTGGTCGGCGTCGCGGTCGCCCGCGACATGCGCCATCACCGCGAACACGGCGAACGACGCCAGCAGGTAGGCCAGCAGGTAAAAGTAGACGGCGCCCACTGCGAGCGGTTCGCGATAGATGGCGGCAATCACGCCGAGGAGCAGGTAGCCGGCGTGCGAGATGCCCGACAGGCCCATCAGGCGCTTGACGTTGTGCTGGGAAAGCGCGGCGAGGTTGCCGAAGAGGATGGTGGCGGCCGCCATCACCGAGAGGACGGGCACGATGGCGTCCTGCAGCGGGCTGAAGACGCCCAGCACCAGCAGGAGCAGCACCGCGAACCCCCCGGCCTTGGAGGCGACGGCAAGAAACGCGGTCACCGGCGTCGGCGCGCCTTGGTAGACATCGGGGATCCAGATCTGGAAGGGCACCGCGCCAATCTTGAAGGCCACGCCCGCGAGCACGAGCAAGGCGCCGATATTGGCTAGGAAGTTGTCGGGATTGGCCGCGAGGAAACCGCGCAGCGCGCCGAAGCTCATGGGTTCGGCGGTGGCCCCGGGCAGGGCGCGGTTGCCGGCCACGCCATAGAGCAGGACGATGCCGAAAAGCAGGATGGCCGAGCTGAGCGCCCCGAGGATGAGGTACTTGAGGCCGGCCTCGAGCGAGGCCGCGCTCGTGCGAAAGTAGCTCACGAGAATGTAGAAGCCGACCGTGACCGTCTCCAGCGCCACAAAGAACATCACGAAATGATTGCTCTGCACGAGGAGCATCAGCGCCGCCGTGACCACCAGCACGATGTGGTAGAACTCGGTCCGGGGCACGGGCTGGCGGTCCAGCGTGATCGTCCCGAGCAGGCAGACGAGGAGGGCGCTGAGCAGGAAGAACACCCGCATGAACTGGCCGCCCTCGGTGTGACGCAACAGCCCGCCGAACGTCAGGCTGCTGGCGCTATTGAGAAAGGCCGTGTGGAAATTGATCGCCACGCCCACGAGCACGGCCAGCAGGCTGACCAGGGCGACCGCCGGGATCAGCGCCCGCTGGGCCTTGGGCAGCACCAATTCAAGCACGAGCAGCGCCAAGGCGATGCAGCCCAGCATCAGCTCGGGGAAGACCGCCACCCACTGGTTGGAGTCGGCGGCGGCCTGGAGGGCGGACAGATTGACGGCGGCAAGCATGGCGGCGGGTTACTTGGCGGCGGCGAGTTGGGCGGCCGCGACAGCGGGCGGGAGAGTCTGGAGCGCCTGATTGAGCGGACCCGAGATCGAGCGCGGCCAGACGCCGACGAACAGGAGCGCGGCGAGAAGAATCAAGGCGGGCAGCCGCTCGCTCCAGCGCAGATCGGCCGGGGGCCGGCTGGCGGCAACCCGCGCGAATTCCGGCGTCGGCGGCCCGAAGAACACCCGCGCCACCGCGCGCAGGCCGTAGACGGCGGAGATGATGATCCCGGCGGCGGCCGCCGCCGTCATCCATGGCGAGTAGCCCCACAGGGCCACGAAGATGGTGAGTTCGCCCCAGAAATTGGCGAAACCCGGCAGACCGATGCTCGCGAGCATGGCGGCCGCGAAGAACGCCGCGAGCACCGGAGCCATCGGCGCCAGACCGCCCATCTCGGCGAGCTCAAAGGTCTGCGTTCGATGGTAGATGCTCGTCGAGAGCAGGAAGAGCAGCGCGACCGACAGGCCGTGCCCGACCATGAGCAGCACCACGCCCCCGGCGCCCAGCGTCGACAGGCAGGCCACGCCCAGGAAAGCATAGCCCATGTGCATGACCGAGCTGTAGCCCACCAGCTGCTTCAGGTCGCGCTGGGCCATGGTGACAAACCCGATCACCAGGACGTTGCCCAAGGCCAGCCAGGCCAGCAGTCCGGTCCACGTGGCATGCAGCGGCGGCAGCCCCGGCAGGGCGAGGGTGAGGCCCGCGGTCCCCCCCGCGGGCAACAGCGGCAGCGCGATCTGGATCAGGCCATAGAGGCCGAACTTCTTGAGCACGCCGGCATGGAGCATCGCCGCCGAGCTGGGCGCGGCGCCGTACCCGAGCGGAGCCCACGTGTGGAACGGCCAGAGCGAAACGAGGATGCCGAAGCCGAACAGGAGCAGGCCGAAGAGGTATTTCTGCAGGCTCCCGCGCAGGGGCGCCTCCGCGAGCGCCAGTCGCAGGTTGATCAGATCGAAGCTCTCCACGCCGCTCTTCTGATAGAGGGCGATGAGTCCGACCAGCGAGAGCATGGCCCCGACGGTGAGGTAGACCGCCATCTTCATCGCCGCATAGCGGTTGACGCCCGCGCGGCGGGTTCCCCAGACGCCGACCATGATGAACGTCGGAATGAGCGCGAGCTCGTGGAAGAAATAGAAGAAGAACAGGTCGATCGAGGCGAAGGCGCCCAGCAGGCCGCCCTGCATGAGCAGCAGCAGCAGCAGGTAGATCTTCAGCCGGGCGGCGCCCGACTGCAGGGCGTAGAGGCCGGCGGCGAGACCGACGACGCCCGCCAGCACGAACAGCGGCAGCGAGATGCCATTCAGGCCCAGCGTCAGATGAATGCCCATCTTCTCCAGCCCCAAGGCGTGGAGACTGTAGAACGCGAAACCCAGGCGCGCCGCCGGAATCGCCTCGTAGGCGGGAAACTGGCTCCACAGCCAGAGCGCAATGAGGGCCGGCACGGCGAAGGCCGCCGCGGCCAGCTTGGTCGCGAACCGCTTCGGCAGGCCGAACGCAATGGCCCCCGCCGCGGCGAGCGGCGTGGCCACGGCCAGCAGAACGAGGTTTGAGTTCACGACATCCATGGTGGCGAATTGAAGCTAGAAGACTCCGGCCGCGAAGCCCCACAGGAGCGCCACGCCCAGCAGGAACCAGTAGACGTAGGCGCTGATCCGCCCGACATGGAGCGCCCGGGCACCCATGCCCACCAGGTCGACCACGCCCGCCCCGCCCCGGATGAGCCAGCCGGCGAGAAACACCTGCTCCAGCACGTCGAGCAGCACCGCGAGGCGCTGCTGCACCTTGGCGACATAATAGCCGTACAAACGGTCGAAGGATTCCTTGAGCAGCGTCAGCACCCCGAAAACGACCGGCACGCGGGTCTGCAGCGGATCGGCCGCCGCCGGCCGGTAGTACACGAGCGCGCCGAGCAGACCGATCAGCATGGCGCCGCTGCCGATCGCCACCATGGTCCAGTGGCTCGCGCCCTCCGGCTCCGGCACCAATCCCAGAATCCCCCGGAAGGCGCCGCCGAGCAGCCGGTCGTAGACGAATCCGTAGCCGCCGAGCGCGGCCCCGATCGCCAGGACAACCAGCGGGATGATCATGATTGCGCCGTTCTCACGCGCATGTTCCGCTGGCGCGGAGCGGGCGGCGCCGAAGAAGGTGATGCGCCAGAGGCGCGTCATGTAGAGCGCCGTCAGCACCGCCGTGAAGACGAGCACGCCGAACACGACGGAGTTCTTCTCATGCGCCAAGTACAGGATGGCGTCCTTGGAAAAGAAGCCGCCGAAGAACGGCATGCCGATGATCGCGAACACACCGACGGTGAAGGTCCCAAAAGTCCATGGCATCTTCTTCGCCAATCCGCCCAGTCTGAAGATGTCCTGCTCATGATGGCAGGCGTGGATGACCGAGCCGGAGCCGAGGAAGAGCAGCGCCTTGAAGAAGGCGTGCGTCGTGAGGTGGAACATTGCCGCGGCGGCGCCCGAGCCGATCACGACCGTCACGGCCGTGATCACCCCGCCGCCCGGCACCTGGAATCTCGGCGGCTGGGCGATCAGGTACGACCCCAGGCCGAACGCCGCGATCATGTAACCCAGCTGCGAGAGCGTCGAGTAGGCCAGCACCCGCTTGATGTCGGTTTGCACGATCGCGCAGATTGCGGAATAGAGCGCCGTCAGCGTTCCGATCCACATGATCACCGTGAGGGCATCCGGCACCATGAGCACCTGGATGCGGCAGAGCATGTAGACGCCCGCGGCGACCATCGTGGCGGCGTGGATCAGGGCGGACACCGGCGTTGGGCCCTCCATGGCGTCGGGCAACCAGACCTGCAGCGGCATCTGCGCCGATTTCCCGACCGCGCCGCAGAAGAGCAGCAGCGGGATGGCGCGGCTGAAGACCAGGCCGCCCCCCGCCCCCTTGGCCGCCAGCTCGGTCAGATTGACGGTGTGGTTGAGCCAGTAGCAGGCGATGATCCCCAGCAGAAAACCGAAATCGCCGACCCGATTGACGACGAAAGCCTTCTTGGCGGCGTCCGACGCCGATGGTCGCTCATACCAATGGCCGATCAGCAGGTAGGAGCTGAAACCCACGAGCTCCCAGAAGATGAAAAGCATGAACAGATTGTCAGCCAGCACGATGCCGCCCATCGACAGCATGAAGACCGACAGCCCCGCGAAGTACCGGCCCCGGGCGGGATCGTCGTGCATGTAGCCCAGGCTGAACACGTGGATGAAGAAGCCCACGATGCTCACGACGAAGAGCATCAGCGCGGCGAGATCGTCGAACTTCACCCCCAGCGAGACGGAGAAACTCCCCAGGCGCAGCCATTCGATCGCGGCGGGGAAATCGCGGTGGCCGCCGAAGATCAGGAGCGACGAAACCGCCGCCATGGCTGCCGCCGCCGCCACCGACACCGCCGCGGCCAGCGCGCCCCGGCGCCGCAGGAACAGCGCGATCACCGCGGCCGAGGCCAGCGGGATCAACAGGACGAGGGCGGTGAGCTGCGCTGGAGTCATGGCTCAGTCGTTGAAGCGCGCTTGCGCGCGATCCCATGACGGATTCGCCTGCGAGCAGGCTCCTGCAGGAGAGGGTCGATCGCGAAGCGAGGTCATGACGATATCAGTTCTTCAGCGCGTCCAGCTCCTCGACCTGCACGGTGCGGCGCAGGCGGAAGAGGGCAACGATGATGGCAAGGCCGACCGCCACCTCGGCGGCCGCAACCGTGATAATGAAGAAAACGAAGATGGGGCCGTCGCTGGTGCCGTTGTAGCGGGAGAAGGCGACGGCGGCGAGGGTGGCGGCGTTGAGCATCAGCTCGAGGCACATGTAGATCACGAGGGTGTTCCGGCGCACGAGCACCCCGAGGAAACCGACGGCGAACACCAGCACGCTCACGAGCAGGTAATGATTGAGCCCCACCGCGGCCGGCAGCCAGCCGACCAGGAGCACCGGAGGCCACGAGTTCATCGGGCCGCCTCCTTTCCATCCAGGCGCCGGCTGATGACCACCACCCCGAGCATGGCCACCAGCAGGAGGAAGCCGGTCACCTCCACCGGTAGCAGGTAGGTGGTGAACAAGCGGGCGGAAAACTCCTTGAAGCCCGGCACCGCGGCCGGACTGCCCTCCGGCAGCCGGCCCCGCCCGAGGAACGACACCAGGCCCAGCGTGAGCAGGGTCAGGGCGATCGCCGCGGCTGCGGCCGCCAGGGCCCGGTAGGGGTGGCGGCGGTCGCCACCCTGCACATCGAGCAGCATGACCACGAAAAGGAATAGCACCACGACGGCGCCGGCGTAAACGAGCACGAACACAAACGCCAGCAGGCCGGCATCCAGCAGCGTAAACAGCGCGGCGATGCCGGCGAAACTGAGCAGCAGGCACAGGGCGGCGTTGACGGCGTTGCGGTTCGCCACCACGCCGGCGGAGGCCAGGACCGTCAGAAACGCGAACAGGTAGAACAGGAAATCGGCCATGAACGGGGCGCGGGGTTAGTTGAAGCGGGAAGCGGAGGACATGGCAGTTCAGGCGTGCGCGCCGGCCTGCGCGGCCGCCGCCTTCTTCTTGTCCCATTTGAAATGCCGGTCGGGCAACGTGCCGCCCAACTCATAGAGCTTCGCCTTGTTATTGACCAGCTCGCCGCGCGAGTAGCCGCAGAGCGAGTAGACGTTCTGCAGCACGATGGCCTCCTCGGGGCAGACCTCTTCGCACAGGCCGCAATAGATGCAGCGCAGCATGTTGATCTCGAACTCCCGCGGCGCCTTCTCGACGTGGGCGGTGGGCGCGTCCGCCGGGATTTCGCCCGGCGTGATGCGGATGGCCTTGGGCGGGCAGACGAACTCGCAGAGCTGGCAGGACACGCATTTCTCCCGGCCATGGGGGTCCCTGACGAGCGTGGGCACACCGCGATAGCCCGGCGGAATCTCGGGCCGCTGCTCGGGATACTCCAGCGTCACGCGCCGGCCGAAGAAGTGCCGGATGGTGATCAGCAGTCCGCCCAACACCTGCGGCAGGTAGGTGCGCTCGGCGAGCGTGAGCGGACGGCGTTCGACTGGGATGACGGCCATGAGAGTGAAGAAAGATGGCGGAATTAGGAGGGAAGAGTCCGGCCAAGCGAAGGCGGCGGGATGACCGCGGATCCGTCCCGGACAAGGCCTGCGTCGCTGCTGAGTCGGCGGTTCATCTTTGGATTACGGCGATCACCAGCGCATAGATGACGAGATTGACGATCGCGAGAGGGAGCAAGCCGCGCCAGCCGATGCGCATGACCTGGTCGTAGCGAAAGCGCGGCACGGTCCAGCGCACCCACATGAAGAAGAAAATCATGAACAGCACCTTCGCGAGGAATATGGCGATCGAGAGGATCCCCATGACGAATGGATTGAGCCACCACTGCCAGCCCGTGAGGTGCTGGAGCCAGCCGAGCAGGCCGCCGAGCGGCAGCCAGGGCAGCGGGTTCCAGCCGCCGAAGAACAGGAGCACGAACACGCCGGACCCGACGGCCATGTGCGAATACTCGGCCACGAAAAAGAGCGACCACTTGAACGAGCCGTATTCCGTGTGGAAACCGCCGACGAGATCGGCCTCGGACTCGATCATGTCGAATGGCAGGCGGTTGGTCTCGGCAAAGAGCGCCACGAGGAAGATCAGGGCCGAGATCGGCATGAGCATGAAAAACCACGTGCCGCCCCAGAAGCCGGGCTGGCTCTGAAAAGCGACCACGCGCGCCAGGCTGAGCGTCCCCGGCACACCCGGCGCGTTGACCCAGAGGAACACCGGCAGCACGGACAACGTCAGCGACAGCTCGTACGAGATGAGCTGGGCCGAGGCGCGCACGCTGCCCAGAAACGGATATTTCGAGTTGGAGGCCCAACCGGCCAGGATCATCGAGTAGATGCCCAGCGACGCGATCGCGAAGACCGCGAGCAGGCCGACGTCGACGTCGGCCAGCATGAGCGGCACGAGCCGGCCCGCCTCGTCGAGATAGGCCCCGAACGGCACGACGGTCACGGTCGTGAACGCCGGGATCATGGCGATCCCCGGGGCGATCAGGTAATAGAACTTGTTCACGTGGCCGGGCAGCGGATCCTCCTTGAAGAGCAGCTTGCCGCCGTCGGCCAGCAGGTTGAAGGCGCCCAACCGCTGAAGCCATCGCCCGAGGAACGGCACCCACGTGAACCACGGCACCATGACCCGGTTGGGTCCGAAGCGTCCCTGCAGCCAGGCCGAGACCTTGCGTTCAGCCATGGAGCACGCCCCCGCGATCGGGAAGATGACGCAGATCACCGCCAGACCCTTGATCAGGCCCTGGATGACCGGGTGCAGGCTGGTCCAGAAATCGATCATGGCTGGGGAGCCGTCGCGGGGCCGGCCGGTTTGAAATGCAATGCCTCGCCTTCGGGGAAGGGGAGCGCCGCGAACGCGCTCCCGTCGAGCAACAGGCCGGTGGCCGGCAGGTTCTGGTAGGTGACCACGGCCAATGATTTGATTTCGGCGGCCAGCGCGGTCCAGAGGCCATCGACAGCGCCGGCCAGTGCCGGCCCACCGGCGGCCGCCACGAGTTTCCCGAGCGTCACCAAATCGTCGTCCACGCCGCGGGGCCCGGGGACGGCGGGCGCGAACTTCTGGAGGCGGAACTGCTGGTTGACGAAGGTCCCGGCTTTCTCGAAGACGGTCAGCGTCGGCATCACGACCGCGGCCGCGGCGCTCGTCGCGTTGGCGTGCGTGCCGAGGTACACCACGGAAATTCTCTTCAGCTGCGCCGCGCCGAGGCCGGCGGCGGCGAGGTCCTCGCCGATGCTCAGCACTGTCTTCACCTGGCCGGCATCGATCAGCGCCGCGAGCTCGGTGAGCCGCGGCCCCGGCAGCGTCTTGATGAGGCCGGTGACGAGCGCGCCGCGGATATTCGGATTGCGGTCGGCGGAAATGAGCAGGCCGTCGCCCTGCCCCACCCGCCCGACGAGCCCGACCGGCGCCTTGAGCGCGTCGGCGAGCTTCCTGGTCAGAAACTGCTCCTCGACGCTGCTGCGTCCGGAACCGACGATCGCCACGCCGCCCGCCTTGAGCAGTTCTGCCGCCCTCGCCATCGCCTCGGCAGCGGAGGTCTCGCTCCCGCCGACCCTATGCCGGGTCAGGCGGTCGTCGGCGGTCACCTGTTTGTAGAGCATCCGGCCGCTGTCGGCCATCCACACGTCGTTCACCTCGTCGTTACGGCGCGGGGTGATGCGGTAGATCACACCTTCACGGCTCCAGACTTCCGTATTCACGCCGACCGAGGACTCGGCGCAGATGCTGGGCGTCACCTTGAGGAACCACACGCGCATCTTGAACCGGAAATCCGTGCTGGTGAGCGCGCCGACCGGGCAGATGTCAACGGTGTTGAGCGAGTAGTTGTTCTCCAGCTTCCGGCCCGGGTAGCAGGTAAGCGTGCTGTAGCTGCCCCGGTCGACAAAGCCGAGCACGTCATCCCGGGCGACCTCCTTGCAGAAGCGCACGCAGCGGGAACAGAGGATGCAGCGCTCGTCGTCGAGCATGACGCGCGGGCCGAGCAGGGTCCGCTTGGGCTTGACGTTCTTGGGCTCAGTGAAGCGCGAATAGCCACGGCCGTAACCGGTGGCCTGCTCCTGGAGCCTGCACTCGCCGGCCTGGTCGCAGATCGGGCAGTCGAGCGGGTGGTTGATGAGGAGGAATTCCATCACCCCTTCGCGGCAGTCCTTGACCAGCGGCGTGGTCGTGCGGATGTGCAAGCCGGGCGCGGCGTTGGTGAAGCACGCGATGGTCGGCTTGGGCACCCAGTTGATCTTCGGCCGGCCCGTCGCCGGGTCCATCACCGGCTGCTTCGTGGCGGGATCCAGCGCCGGCATGCCCATCTCCACGAGACACATGCGGCAATTGCCCGCGACGCTCAGCTTCGGATGGTAGCAGAAATGCGGAATCTCGATGCCAACCAGGCGGGCGGCCTCGATCATGTTCGTGCCTTTCGGCACCAGCACCTCCCGGCCGTCGATATTCACGGCAATGCGTTCAGGTTGGGGGGATGCGATCATGGCGGATTCCTACACGAGCGCGGGGGTGGCGGCGCTTCGGTGCTTGCCGGCCTCGGCGTAGTCCTTGAACTCGTCGCCGAATTTCTGGACGAAGCTCTGCGTGGGCCAGGCGCAGGCCTCGCCGAAGGGGCAGACGGTGCGGCCGGCGATCTGGTCCGCCACGCTTTTGAGCAGCTCGCCGTCGCCGGGGCGGGCGTCGCCGTGCACCATGCGGGCGGTGATCTTCTTCATCCAGAGCGAGCCCTCGCGGCAGGGCGTGCACTGGCCGCAGCTCTCGTGGGCGTAGAAGGCCGCGATATTCGCCAGCGCCGCGACCATGTCGGCCGAATCGTCGAGCACGATTACGCCGCCGGAGCCGCCCATCGAGCCGCACGCCGCCAGCGAATCGAAGTCCAGCGGGATGTCCTCCACCCCCCAGTCCACCGTCGAGCCGTCGCGCAGCCGCAGGTTGAACCGTTCGCCGAACCGGAGGACCTTGGAGGACGAGCCGCCGGGGATCACGGCCTTGAACTTCCGCCCGGGAGGGGGGCCGCCGCAGACCTCGTGGAGCAGCTGGCCGAGGGTGATCTTGCCGCACTCGAACTCGTAGTAGCCCGGCCGCCGCACGTGGCCGCTCACGCAGAGCAGACGCGTGCCGGTGTTGTTGTTGGTGCCGATCCGCGCGAAGGCCTCGCCGCCCATGGCGGCCACATGCTTCACGTGGCAGAGGGTCTCCACGTTGTTCACGATGGTCGGACACTGGTAGAGACCGAGCACCGCGGGGAAGTACGGCGGCTTGATGCGCGGATAGGGGCGCTTGCCCTCGAGCGACTCGATCAGGCCGGTCTCCTCGCCGCAGATGTAGGCGCCGGCCCCGCGGTGCACATAGATCTCGCAGGAATAGCCGGTGCCGAGGATGTTGGGCCCCGCGAACTGGTGCGCCCGCGCCTCGGCAATCGCGGCCTCGAGCAGGCGCGCGCCCTGCGGAAACTCGCCGCGGATGTAGATGTAAGCCTGCTTCACCTGGTTCGCCCAGCACGCGATCAGGATGCCCTCGAGCAGCTGGTGCGGATCCTGGTGGATGATGTAGCGGTCCTTGAACGTCCCGGGCTCGGACTCATCGGCATTGGCGATCAGATAAATGGGCTTGCCGCTGCGGCGGTCGACCAGCGACCACTTGACGCCGCAGGGGAACCCGGCGCCGCCCCGCCCGCGCAGGCCGGACTTCTTCACCTCGTCAATCAGTTCCTCCGGCCGGCGCACGACCGATTTCCGCAACACCTCGTAGCCGCCGTGCCGCAGGTAACACGGGAGGTCGGTTGTGTAGCCGGGCTCGCCAAGATGCTGGCAGATCAGGCGGCGTTCAGCGGGAGGCGGCATGGACGGTGCAATTCAAGGGTGAAGCATTCGGGCTCAGCGGCTGGCGGGCCCGCTGTCCTCGCGCAGGAATTTCGCGTAGTCGCCGTGCGGAATCGGCTGCAGGTCGAACAACGGGCGCTGGAAGACGTAAGCCCAGGCGGTCACAGTGCGCCCGTCACGCAGGGTGACGGGCACGAGATCCCGGCGGAATCCGCTCGTGTCGGGCGAGGCCGGGTCGAAGCCCTCGTATTGATCGAGCCGCACGAAGGCGGCTTGCGGCGCAAACACCCGGTAGACCTCGCCGGTGACGGCCGCGCCCTGCGGATCGTGCACGAATACGGGAAAGTCGACGGCCTGATACAGGCGGCCCTTCACCGTGCCGTGGCCCACCAGTTCCGCGCCATCGGCCAGCAGGCGGTGCGCGGCATGCCCCGCGGCCCGCCGCAGCGTGCCATAGGTGAAAAGCAGGTCGGTGGGAGGCGTTTCGGTCATGGTCAACGGCCCCCCTGGCCGCCGCGGACCGCGACCTCCTGTTTGATCCGCGCGGCGAGCTCGCGCGCCCGGGCGGAATCAACCTTTTCGTGCAGCTCCTCATCGATCATCACGACCGGGCCGGTGCCGCAGCTCGCCAGACATTCCACGAACTCGATGGTCACCTCCCCGTCCGCCGACGTCTCGCCGGGCGCGCAGTCGAACTGCCTGCGGAACTCCTCGCAGACCTGGTAGCCGCCCACCAGCGCGCACGACAGCGTGCGGCAAACCCTGATGTGGCGACGGCCGACGGGCTTCTGCCGGAACATCGGGTAGAACGTGACCAGCTCGTAGATGTTGATCGGCTGCAGTTCGAGCTTCTGCGCGATCCACTCGATGGCCTCCGGGGAAACAAACCCCTGATCCTCCTGCACCAGGTGCAGCAGCGGCAACGCCGCACTTCGCTTCACCGGATAGTGCGTGATGACCTCGTCGATCTTCTGGAGGGTTTCGGGCTTGAGCTTCATCTTGAAACCACAAAGGCACAGAGGGCACAAAGAAGCCGGGAGATCGCGTTGAAATGATTCATGTCTCGGTGTGCTCTGTGTCTCGGTGGTTGAAACCGCCTGGATCGGAAATCAGCGATCGCACTCGCCCATCACGAAGTCGAAGGAGCCCAGGATGGAGACGATGTCGGCGACCATCGCGCCGACGCACACCCGGGGCAGGATGCTGAGGTTGCAGAACGACGGGCTGCGGATCTTCAGGCGCCACGGGACGCCGCCGCCCTTGGATACCACATAGAAGCCGAGGGCGCCCTTGGGGTTCTCGGCCTCGAAATACACCTCGCCGGCCGGCATCTGCGGGCCCTCGGTCACGAGCATGAAGTTCTGGATCAGCTCCTCCATGCTGGTGAGAATCTTGTCCTTGGGCGGCGCGAAGATCCGCCGGGCATCCCGCGCGTACCAGTCGCCGCCGGGAAAATGGCTGATCGCCTGCCGGACGATGCGCACCGACTGGCGCATCTCCTCACCGCGGCAGAGGTAGCGATCGTAGCAGTCGCCCTTGCTGCCGACGGGAACGTCGAATTCGTACTGCTCATAACCGCAGTAAGGCTGGTCCTTGCGGAGGTCGAGCGGCACGCCGCTGGCCCGCAGGTTGGGCCCGGTGAGGCCGTAGGCAATGGCGTCCTCCTTCGCGATGACGCCGATGCCCGCCGTGCGGTCCTGGAAGATTTTGTTGCGCGTCAGCAGCGCCAGCGTCTCCTCGAGAATCGGCAGAAACTGGTCGCAGAACGCATTGACGCGGTCGAGCCAGCCGTCGGGCACGTCGCGCGCCACGCCGCCGATGCGCGTGTAGCTCGTGGTGAAGCGGGCGCCGGTCAGCTCTTCGAACAGCCGGTAGAGCTTCTCGCGTTCGGTGAAGGTGTAGAGGAACACGGTCCAGGCGCCCACATCGATGCCGAAGGCGCCGAGGCCCATGAGGTGCGAGGAGATGCGCGCCAGCTCGGCGATGATCACGCGGATGGCCTGGCAGCGCGGCGGCACCTCGAGCTTGGCCAGCCTCTCCACTGCGAGGGCGTAGGCGACGTTGTTGGCGAGGGGCGCCAGGTAGTCCAGCCGGTCCGTATAGGGCACGAACTGGTTGTAGGTCATGTTCTCGGCGATCTTCTCGTCGCCGCGGTGCAGGTAGCCGACCACCGGGTCCGCCCTGGTGACAACCTCGCCGTCGAGCTCCATCTGCAGCCGCAGCACGCCGTGCGTGGACGGGTGCGACGGCCCCATGTTGATCGACATCTTCTCGGGCAGGAACTCCCCGGCCGCCGCGGTCGCGGTTCTCGCGGCACTGTCAGGGAAATTGTAGTCGTGGGCCATTGGTGCGAGCTTTCAGCTTCAGGCTCCAAGCCTCAGGCATCATTCGGCTTCTCCTGCTGCTCGGTCCAGCTCTCGTCCCTCGCCCGCGGTTCGGCCTCGTCCAGGGGACCGCCGGGCGCGGCGACGAACGGCCCGCCCATATAAGGGGCCGGTTTCACACCCGCGCCGGTCTCCGCGGCCACCTCCGCGTCCGCCAGCGCCGTGTCGAGGCCGGCCAGCGGGAAATCTTTGCGCAGCGGGAAATACGGGTACCCGTCCCACATCAGGATCCGGCGCAGATCGGGATGGCCGGTGAATTCAATGCCAAACATGTCATACGCCTCGCGCTCATGCCAGTTGGCGCCCGGCCAGAGACCGCTGGCGCTCGGCATGGCGGGCTTGGCGTCATCCGCGCAAGTGGCCGCCACCCGCACGTAGGTGTGCCGCGTGGTCGAGAGCAGGTGCCAGACCACGGTGAAGCGCGGCGCGGTGCCCACGCCCGAATCGATCGCGGTCAGATCCGCCAACAGATCGAAGGCGGCCTCGTCGCGCAGGAATTGCAGGACCGCCAGCGCCTGCCCGGACGGGACGTTGCACGCCGGCCAGTCGAGACTCTCGCGCCCGGTGACCTGGGGGAACTTCTCCCTGAGCGCGGTGGCGACGTCGGCGGTGGCGGTCATCGGGGCGCGGCGCGGGTGGTTCAGGCGCGGAAAAGCCGTTTCGCCGCCGGCTCGCGGCGGATCTTTTCCTGCAATTTGATCAACGCATCCAGCAGGGCCTCGGGCCGCGGCGGGCAGCCGCTCACATAAACATCCACCGGCAGGATCCGGTCCACGCCCTGCAGCACCGCGTAGCTGCGGTACATGCCGCCCGTGCTGGCGCAGGCGCCCATGGCGATGACCCATTTCGGCGCCGGCATCTGGTCGTAGAGGCGGCGGACCTGCGGGGCCATCTTGTAGGTGACGGTGCCGGAGACAATCATGCAGTCCGACTGGCGGGGGGAGAACCGCATGACCTCGGCGCCGAAGCGGGCGATGTCGAAGCGCGCTGCGGCCACGGCCATCAGCTCGATCGCGCAGCAGGCCAGCCCCATCGGCATGGGCCACATCGAGTTGGTGCGGATCCAGTTGATTACCGCGTCCAGGCGGGAAACGACCACATCCCCCTCGATCTTGCTGTCGAATGCGAGTTCGGTGTTCGGCGAGACCATGGTGGCGCGCAAAATCAAGCCACGCTACCACCCGGCCTTGGTCGCGCAAGGAGGTTTTGGACGGGCGATCCATTCGACGTCGGCTTGCGTTCCCTCCGTGGGGGCGCAGGCGGATTTAACCCCTTGACCCATGCGAGGGCTTTGCGCTCTATTTCGCCCCTTGTCCACGCGGCCGGCGATCCTATAGCATACGCCGGCCCCATCTCCGGAGAGGTGACGGAGTGGTCTAACGTGCATGATTGGAAATCATGTGTACTCGCAAGGGTACCGAGGGTTCGAATCCCTCCCTCTCCGCCAGTTTCGCCAAGCGAAACTGGCGGCGACGCGAATTGCGCCGAGCCGCGCAGCGTTTGAGGCAGGATTTGGGCGAACCGGAGCAAGGGCGGAGGCGGTCCCGAATCTCGAGGACCTCCGGGATCCCCAGCCGTCGACGGGGCAGATCTCGCTTCTCTCGATTCCGCCGCCCGCCGCGGCATGGTGGAAAGACGTGCCACCCGGCCTCGATTCGCCTTCCTCCTGGCGCCAGATCCTTCAGATTTGACCCGATCATGACCGGCGTCGTTTCCCAGATGGCCCGCGACTTGAGCAACCTCGGCGTAAGAAGAGGAGGCGTCCTGCTCGTCCATGCGTCCCTCAAATCGCTCGGCAGACTGCCCGACGGACCCGAGACCGCGATCGCGGGCTTGCTCGAAGCGCTCGGCAGCGAGGGGACTCTCCTCATGCCGGCGCTTTCCTACGAGACGGTCAATGCGGCAAACCCGAACTTCCGCGTGACGAGCACACCGTCCTGTGTCGGCGCGTTGCCCGAGTATTTCCGGAAGAGATCCGGGACCATGCGGAGCGTTCATCCCACCCACTCGGCCTGCGGGATCGGACCCCGCGCCGGCACCCTGCTCGGCCAGCACCTCCGGGACGTCACGCCCTGCGGACCGCATTCGCCCTTCTTCAGGCTCAGGGATGAGGCGGGCCAGATCCTGTTCCTCGGCTGCGGCCTGAAGCCCAACACGTCGATGCACGCCGTGGAGGAGCTCGTCGAGCCACCCTATCTGTACAACGGCTGGGTCGACTACCGGATCACGCTGGCCGACGGCAGCGACACCACGATGCGGGTCCGGCGGCACGGTTTCCAAGGCTGGGCACAGCGGTACGACCGGATCGAGGCCGTCATGGGGAAGGAAGGCATCAGCGCGGGCCAAGTCCTGTCCGCGGGCTGCTTTCTGCTGGAGGCCCCGATCTTCTGGCGCAGGGCGCATCAGGCCCTGCGCGACGCGCCGTTGTTCTTCGTGGACCGAGTGGCCTGACTGACGTTGAAATGGAGTCCGCCATGACGCGACGATACCGAGTCGGCTTTGCCCGGCGGGAATTGAACGAGAGCGGCGTCCTGCCGGCGGAGGCGTTTCTCGCCCCGCTGGAGGTACGGTGCCTGGTTGTGGATACCGATTCCGGCCCGGCCTGCTGGGCCGTGTTTGATCTCACGTGCTTTCTTCCCGATCAAGGCACGGCGATCCGCACGGCGATCGCGGCCGCGTTGGGCTGCGAACGGGAGGCGGTGGTCGTGCATTGCACGCATACCCATTCAGTCCCGGATTTCTTTTGCGCGTTTCCAGTGGAAGTACTTGCAAACCAGGCGGCGGCGGCGGCCAGGGAGGCTCAATCCCGGATGCGGCCGTTCCGGCTGGTCGGGACCACCATCGACGTTGGGAACCGATTCAGCGTGCGGCGGCGCAAGCTCCTGCCCGGGATCGGCGTGTTCACCGTCTGGTATGGCTATCGACTGGCGCGTGGACGTCCCGACGGGGCGCGGCTCATCCGGGAGCAAGCCGGGCGGATCTTTGGGCGGCGGGTTACCCAAATGCCAGAGTTCGCAGGGCCGATCTGGTTTGACGATCCGGTCGATCCGTTGGCCCAGGGACTCGTCTTCGTAAGCGCGGATGGGACGGCAATCGGAAGCCTGCTCCGCTTTGCCGCGCATCCGCATACGACCTCCCACGTTCGGCGGCTGCGTTATCATCCCGATTTTCCGGGCTTCGCCCGCCAGACAATGGAACGCGGACTCGGCGGAATGTGCATCTATCTGACTGGCCCGTGTGGCGACATCGTCCCCAAAGAGAAGATGCGATTCCACCTGCCGCCAGCGGCGGAAAGACCGGCCGAAACCGAGCGGTATTTCGGACCCAGTTACTGGCACAAAGAGACGATTCCGGGCGAGGCGTTGCGGGCGGCACGAAAGATGGGGGAAAGTCTCGCTGCGGCCGTCCTGGCCGGGCTGACCAAGGGCACCCGTCAGCGATCGCCAGAAGCCCGGGCTGGTGCGGGATCGCCTGCCTGGACCACCGCTCCGTGTCGGCCGTCGGTGGTCCGTTGCCGGACGGTGAAACTGACGGTGCCCATCCGGGAAGACTATGCAGCATCATCCGCGGCCGCGACAACCGCTCAGGAAGCCGCCACCGAGCGCCTGCTTGAGCTGCAGCGGGATGGGCGGAGGAAGCGGGCCGCCCCCTGGGTGATTCGCTCCCAAGCGGACCGGATCCAGCAGCTCAGCCTCGAGGCGCTCGACATTCGCACTCTCCCCGCACGGGCGCGGCGATCGCGGCGGTTGATCCTGGAAATGGGGCTCCTGCAGCTCGGAGACATCGTCCTGGTTGGACTGCCGAGTGAGCCCTGCTTGGAGAGTTCGCTCCACCTGCGCGCCCACACGCTCGGCCACGAGCTGTGGACCGTTTCGTTGGTGAACGGCTGGGTCGGCTACCTGCCGGGCTCGTTCGACTGCCTGGCCGGCGGCTACGAGGGGGTCCGGACACCGCTGCCACCGGATGGGTTGGTCGCGTACAACACCCAGGCCTGCACCGCCATCCGGGAATTGACGGGCTGCGCGCGGGACCCCCGACCGGCTCACAGGCTAAGTTCTCAGCGCGGTTGAGCAAAGGTGTGACGCCGCAAGTCGTCGCTGCTCACCGGATCATCGACTCTGTGGTGTAACATCTCGTCGCTGAGGAACGGGCAGCGTTCGTGGTGCTACGGAATCAGAAGGATTACGCGGGTGCAGCCCCGCCGGCGGAGCGCCGTCCGCCGGGCCGCCCCGCGAGCGCCTGGAAAAAGTCAACTCACGCCGCCCGAGGTCCCGCCGCCCGCCGCCAAATCGGAAACGCGGCCAGGGCGCAGGCCACGCCCCCGAGGTGGGCGAGCGGAACGGTGCGCACCCCGGCGTCGAACTGCACCACCAGCGGCGCACGGGTGACCAACTCCAACACGATCTTGGCGGCGACGAGCAGCAACACCCCCAGCCAGAACCAGCGCGGCTCGTTGGCGTCGCGCCGCAACTGCACCAGCGCCAACAGCACCAGCAGGCCCGTCGCGATGCCCGAGAGCCCGGCGTAGCGGTTCAGCCCCGGCTCAAGGAAGAACAGCAACAGCGAGATCACCGGCGTCGCCAGGAGGTAGAACCAGCGCGCCCCCGGCGGGGTGATCGACTCCAGCCAGACGCCGGCGGGCACAAACACCGCCAGATCCCAAAGCAGGTGGTTGCCCGTGAAATGCACCAGATGTCCGGTCCACAAACGCCATAGCTGGCCGGCAATGACGTCCACCCGGTCGTAGATCAGTCCCCCGGCCATGGTTGGCCAGGCGAACGCCAGTCCCGCCGTCGCGGCGATCGCCAGCGTGCTCCACGACCGGGCCGCGCCACGGCCTAGCTCTTTCGCGCGTAGCATCGCGCCAATCCCAGCAGGGCCAGCGCACCGGCGACCCAGGCCCCGATCGCGCCGCCGCCGCCTTCCGAGGAGCCGCTCGAGGTGCTGGCCGCGTCGACGGTCAGCGTGGCCTTGTTGCTCGTGGCACTTCCATAGCTGTTGGTGACCGTAACCGTGTAGTCGCCGGCATTGGACGACTGGGCGCTCGTCAGGCTATAGGTGCTGCTCGTGGCGCCACTGATCGCCGTGCCATTGAGGGACCACTGGTAAGTCGGGTTGCCGGTGGCCACCACCGAGAACTGCACGCCGGAACCTGCTATCACTGTCGCGCCTTGCGGCTGCACGGTGATCGTGGGCGCCACAGGCGGCAGGGCCACGCGGACGGTATAGTTGTTGGTATCGGCAATATAGATCGTGCCGCCGCTGTCCGCCACAATGCCGGTGGGAAAATAGAAGCGGGCGGCGGTGCCCAGGCCATCCGTGCTGCCGCTGATGCCAACCTGGCCGGCTTGAGTTGTCACGACTCCCGTCGGACTAATCTCCCGGATCGTGTGGTTCTCGGTGTCGGCGACGTAGACGTCACCCGCGGGGTCTACCGCCACGCCGGAAGGGAAATAGAACCGCGCCGCACTGCCGACTCCGTCAGCGCTGCCGGCGCTGCCGGCCTGTCCCGCCACCGTGCTCACCGACGCATTCGCGATGACGATCTTGCGAACCAAGTTGTTGTTGGTGTCCGCCACATAGAGGTGCCCCGAGGTGTCCACTGCCAGGCCTTGGGGACCGTAGAACGTGGCGGCGGTGCCGGTGCCATCGGCGCTGCCATTGGCTCCCGCCTGTCCCGCCAGTGTGGAAACGATTCCGCTCAGGTTCAATGCCCGGATCGTGTGATTGAGGGTGTCAGCCACATAGAGCCGCGCCGTGCCCGGGTCGAACACGATGCCCGAAGGACCATGCCACTGGGCGGCGGAACCGCCCCCGTCGGCGCTGCCGACGGTCCCGGCCATCCCTGCCAGCGTCGTCACCACACCCGCCGATGTCACCGCGCGGATGGTGTTGTTGTTGGTGTCGCTGACGTAGACGGTGCCGCTGGTGTCTGCCGCCACGCCGGACGGATGATTGAACCGCGCGGCGGAGCCCGTCCCGTCAATGCTGCCGCTGGCGCCTGCGGTTCCGGCCAACGTGGTTACCACGCCGGCGGGGGTGATCTTCCGGATCGTATGATTGTTCGTGTCGGCAACATAGACATTGCCGGAGGGGTCGACCGCCACATCCGAGAGGTACAGGAATCGCGCGGCGGTGCCCGTGGCGTCGGAGCTGCCACTCTGGCCCGCCTGTCCCGCCAGGGTATTGACGGCCAGCGAGCCCGCAACGATGAGGGGTACTGGCAGCGTGGCGACGCTGCCGGTCGCATTGGTGACCACGCAGCGGAATGAGCTGCCGTTCATGGCCGCGGTGCTGGCGTTCACAGTCAGCGTCGCCGTGCCCGTGCCGGCAAAAGAAGCGCCATCGGTGAGGCTGGTCCAGGTGGAGCTGCCATACGACAGCATCTGCCATTGATAGGTCAGACTGGAACTCGAGCCCGCCGCCACGGTGAAGACCACGCCTTGCCCCAACGCCGCGGTCTGCCCGACCGGCTGGGTCGTGATCGCGGGCAGGCCCCCGCGCTGGCCACGGCGAATCGTGTTGTTGAAGGTATCCGCCACGTAGAGGTTCCCCGCGCTGTCCACCACCACGTTGTTCGGCGCGTTGAAGAGCGCGGCGCTGCCCTCCCCATCCGTGCTGCCCGCGAGGCCCGCGATGCCGCCCAACGTCGTCACCACACCGGCGGGCGTGACCCGTCGGATGAGGTTGTTGCCGGTGTCCGTGACAAAAACATTCCCGCCGCTGTCCACGGTCAGTCCGGACGGCGACGAGAACCAGGCATTGATGCCGGTGCCGTCCTTCGCGCCCGCATTCAGGCGCGATCCGGCGAGGGTGGTCACCGTGCCGGCGGGGGTGACCTTCCGGATGACGTTGTTGCCGGTGTCTGCCACGAAGACGTTGCCCGCACTGTCCGTCGCCACCGCAGCCGGCCCGTTGAACCGCGCCGCCGTGCCGGTGCCATCGACAAAGCCGGCCGCACTCGCCAGACCCGCCAGGGTGGTCACGGTCCCGCCGGCAGTAATCTTGCGGATGAGGCTGTTACCCCGATCCGCGACATAAACATTGCCCGCACTATCCGTCGCCACGGACGAGGGTAGCGAAAACGACGCTGCGCCGCCGGTGCCGTCCGCGCTGCCTTGGCTGCCGGCCGTGCCGGCGAAAGTCGTGACTGTCCCGTCTGGCGCGACCTTGCGAATCACGGCGTTGTAGATGTCCGCGACAAAGAGATTGCCGGAGCTGTCAACGGTCATGCCATAGGGAAGGAAGAAGCTCGCCGCGGCGCCCACACCGTCGGCGCCGCCGGTGACGCCCGCCGTCCCGGCCCGGGTGGAAACGGTTCCGTCCGGGGCGATCTTGCGGATCGTGAAGTTGAAGGCATCCGTCACATAGAGATTGCCCAACGCGTCGACCGCCAGACTGGTGGGTTCGTTGAAGCGCGCCGCCGTGCCCACGCCATCCGCGCTGCCCTTGCTCCCGGCCAGCCCGAATCCCGCGAGCGTGACCACCGTGCCATCCGGGGCGACCTTGCGGATGGCATTGTTGAACGTGTCGGCCACGTGCAGCACGCCAGCGCTGTCGATGGCCAAGCCTTCCGGACCGTTGAGCAATCCGGCGCTCCCCACACCGTCGGCCATGCCGCGGGTGCCGGCGTTGCCCGCGAGCGTGCTCACGATGCCGCCGGTGGTGATCTGGCGGACAGTGTTGTTGCCCGTGTCGGCAACGTAAATGTTGCCCACACTGTCGATTGCGACGTCCCCGGGCGAATTGAAGCGGGCGAGCACGACGCTGCCATCCCGGGTGAGATTGCTCCGATCCGTGGCCGAACCCGCCGCGGTGGTGACCACCCCGGCGGGCGTGACCTGGCGGATGGTGAAATTGCCCGTATCCGCCACGAGCAGGTTGCCGGCGCTGTTGAAGGTCAGACCCGTGGGATCGCTGAATTGCGCGGCGGTGCCGGTTCCATCGGCGTAGCCGACATTGCCCGCCGAGCCCGCTAAGGTCGTGACCACTCCGGCGGAGGTGACCTTGCGGATGAGGTTGGTGTTGCTGTCCGCCACGTAAATGTTGCCGCCCGTATCCACCGACAAACCGTTCGGGAAATCGAACAGCGCGGCGGAACCCGTCCCGTCCGTGTGGCCCGCAACGCCCGCCTGGCCCGCCAGCGTGGTCACGACCCCCGCCGGGGTGATCATCCGGATCGTTTCGTTGCCGCTGTCCGCCACAAAGAGATTCCCGGAACCGTCCACGGTCACGTCATGCGGCGAATTGAACCGGGCGGCCGTGCCGGTGCCGTCAACGCTGCCCAGGGTCCCGGCCACTCCAATGGGAGTGGTCACCACGCCCGCGGGCGTGATTTTGCGAATGGTGTCGTCGACAGGGTCCGGTACATAGAGGTTCCCGGTGCCATCGATGGTCAGCCCCGTGGGCGTGGCAAACAACGCGGCGGTGCCGGTGCCGTCGTTGACTCCCGCGACTCCCGCCTGGCCCGCCAGCGTGGTCACCACACCCGCCGACGTGACCTTGCGAATGGTGTTGTTGCCGGTGTCGGCCACATAGACATTCCCTCCGCTGTCGACCGCCACCGCCCCCGGCGTGAAGAACGTCGCGGCGCCGCCGGTCCCATCCGCGCTGCCCGCGACTCCGGGCGCACCCGCCAGCGTCGTCACGACTCCCGCCGACGTGATCTTCCTGATGGTGCAGTTGATCGTATCGGCGACAAAAACGTTGCCACTGGCGTCGACCGTCAGGCCGTTGGGCGCATCAAACTGCGCGGCCGTGCCTGTCCCGTCGGCGGTCCCCCGGATCCCGGCCTGGCCCGCGAACGTCGTGACCGCCCCGGCGGGCGTGATCTTCCGAATCGTATGGTTGAGCGCATCGGTCACGTAGACATTCCCCGCTGTGTCCACCGCCGTGTCATGCGGCGTATTGAACCGGGCCTCGGCGCCCGTTCCGTCCGCAGTACCCTGGCTGGGCAGCATGCCCGTGCCGGCCAGCGTCGTGACGACACCCCCGGGGGTGATCTTGCGGATCACGTTGTTCCCGGAATCGGTGACGTAAACGTTGCCGGCGCCATCCACCACCACCCCGCTTGGAAAGTTCAGCCGGGCCCCCGCGCCGGTGCCGTCCGCAAAGCCGGCCGTCCCCGGCGAACCCGCCAGGGTGGTGACCACACCCGCGGGCGTAACCTTGCGAATCGTGTGGTTGCGGGTGTCGGCTACATAGACGTTCCCCGCACCGTCCACCGCCACTCCCGCCGGGTTGTTGAACCGCGCCGCCGCGCCGGTGCCATCCGCCGTCCCGGTGCTCCCCGGGGAGCCCGCCAGCGTGGTCACCGTTCCGCTCGGTGAAATCCGCCGGATCGCGTTGTTGCCGGTGTCCGCCACATAAGTATTGCCCGCACTGTCCACCGCCACGGCCGCCGATCGGTTGAAACTGGCGGCGGCGCCCGTGCCGTCGGCCGCCCCAATGGCCGGCGCCCCCGCCGCCGTGGTGAAAGCATACGGTGTGTAGGTGGTCTGCGCCACAGCCGGCGTCAGCAACAGGACGACCGGCCAAAGGGGAAATCGGTGCCAGCGCCCGCAGACGCGCATGCGCCAACCTGGGCGGGCCACCGGGACAGGGCTTTTCATGGAAAAATGGGACGACTTCACCAGCACTCTGGGGATTTCTTTGAGACGTTGGAAGCGTTGATTTGTTTCATTTTCGGCGGCGACGGAGGCAGGACATCCCGTCCGTCCGGCGTCGGGCGGCGAGGCCCGCTGCGGGTCGGTGGAAACAGGGAAGCGCCGCCCGGTCAAGATCATGAGGGCGGCGGACTGGCCAGCGCGGCGTGAAAGTGGGCCCGGCGGCTGCATTTGACAAGGGCTAGTCATCCCCGCCGAATCATTGTTCGAATGCAAATCGTCTTTGCCAGCTGCAAGCGGGCGCCACCATGACCTCCTCCCGGTATGTTCACGGCTATTCGCCGCGGGAGTCGGTCCGCCTCGGCGATCAGGCGCGGACCTTGGCCGAACTGCTTCACGCCGATGAAGCTTATCCGGCCGGCGCCCTGGTCCTGGAGGCAGGGTGCGGGACCGGCGCCCAAACGGTCATCCTGGCCCGGAAGAATCCGGCGGCCCGTTTCGTCGCCGTGGACCTAGCGCCTGCATCGCTCGCACAGGCCCGCCAAGCGGTACAACGCGCCGGCTTGGCCAACGTCCATTGCGAAACGGCTGATCTCCTGCACCTGCCGTTCCCGGACGACACGTTTGACGCTGTCTTCGTCTGTTTCGTGCTGGAACATCTGTCCGCGCCGCTCCGGGCCCTGACGGAGTTGCGCCGGGTCCTCCGGCCGGGCCGACCAATCACGGTCATCGAAGGCGACCACGGGTCGGCCTACTTTCATCCGGACAGCGCTGTTGCGCGGAAGGCGATCCAGTGCCTGGTGGATTTGCAGAAGGAGGCCGGCGGCGACGCTCTCATCGGCCGGCGACTCTACCCATTGCTGCGCGAGGCGGGTTTCGCCCGGGTCACGGTCACCCCGCGCGTGGTGTACGCCGATGCCTCCCGGCCGGAGATGGTGGAGGGATTCACACGAAACACCTTCAACGCGATGGTGGAAGGGATCGCCGGCGAGGTTCTGCGCCGAGGGATGATGGATGCCCTGAGCTGGCAGCAGGGCATCGAGGACCTGCATCGGACCGCCGGTCCAAACGGCGTCTTCAACTACACTTTCTTCAAGGCCAGGGCCGAAAAACCTCCCGCACCCCAATGAACGCGAAAATTGGAATCATCGGCCTGGGCCGCCTCGGGTCCGCGCTCGCGCGAGGCCTCGATCGATCGGGCCATTCGGGCGGGCTCTACGGCTATAGCCGCACGGCGGCCAAAGCCCGGGCGCTGGCGGCGCAGGTGCCGACGCTGCAGCTGTGCGCGGGCGAGGCGGAGGTGCTGCGCGAATGCGACTTGGTTTTCCTCTGGACCAAACCGCCCGACGCAATCCAGGTTCTGCAGTCCAACCGAGACCTGATCCGCGAGCGGCGGCCCCTGCTGGTGACCTGTGTGATTGGCGTTCCCCTTGCGCAATGCACCGACCGCTGGGCCGAATGCCTTCCCAACGTCAACATGCCGGTCCGGCAGGGAGTCTCCGCGCTCAACTTCCCGGCGGACCTCGGCGAAGCTGACCGCCAGCTGGTGACCGCCGCGCTGGCGTCCGTCGGGACCGTCTATTTGCTTCCAGCTGGGGAGATCTCCTTCTACTCCGCGCTGTGCAGCTGCGGCCCGGCGCTGTATGCGACCATGTTGGAGTGCCTGGCGGACACGCTGGCCGCGCGCCGCGGCTACAATCGCGCGCTCTGCCGGCAAATGGTGCGCGAGACCGTCCGCGGGACCGTCGACCTGCAGGATCTTGATGGAGCTGATGCGGCGGAGATCGTTCGCCGCGTGGCTCATCCCGGCGGCCCGAGCGAGGCCGGCGTGGCCCACCTGCGCTCAGCGCTCCCGGCGATGTACGAGGCAATGCTCAAGCACATGCACAAGTGGTAGCGGGCACGCGCCGGCAAAATTCCCTCCGGCCTCGCAAAAACGCCGCCACTGCCCATAATGCCACCACCTTTGTCTGTCGCCATGGTCGCGTCCAACTCCACTCCCGCGGCATCGCCGGCCGCCGCCGAGTTCGATCTCGGCCTCGTCCGGAAGTACAACGTGCCCGGGCCGCGCTACACCTCCTACCCCACGGCGCCCCAGTTCAAGGAGACGGTGCCGCTGACCACCCTGACCGCGGCGATTGAACGCGACAATCGCGAGGCCCGGCGCCCGATTTCCCTCTATTTCCACCTGCCGTTCTGCGAAACGCTCTGCTGGTTCTGCGGCTGCACCACGGTCATCACGCTGAAGCGCGACGCCGCCTCCGATTATCTCGACTACCTGGACAAGGAGCTCGGGCTGATCCAGCCGTTCCTGAACCCCGCGCGCCGGGTCGTGCAGATGCATTTTGGCGGCGGCACGCCCACGTTTCTGCCGCCCGCCGTCATCCGCCGCCTGGGCGAAGCCATTCATACGCGGTTCCAGTTTGCCCCGGATTCGGAGAACAGCGTCGAAGTCGATCCGCGCCGCATCACCCGCGATCACGTGCGCGCCTTCCGCGAACTTGGCTGCAACCGGGCTTCGCTCGGGGTGCAGGACACCAATCCGGTGGTGCAACTCGCGGTGCACCGGGTGCAGCCAATGGACGTCACCCGCCAGGCCTTCGAGTGGATGCGCGCGGAGGGCTATCACTCCATCAGCATCGACCTGATCTTCGGTCTGCCGCACCAGACCGCCGACTCGTTCGCCCGGACCATCGACGAGGTGCTCACGCTGCAGCCCGACCGCCTGGCGGTGTTCAGCTACGCCCATGTGCCGTGGCTCAAACCCTCCCAACGCATCTTCGAGAAGCAGGCGAACCTGCCGTCCACCGAGGAGAAACTGCGCATGCTGGCCACCGCCGTCAGCAAGCTGACCCAAGCCGGCATGGTCTACATCGGCATGGACCACTTCGCCCGCGCCAACGACGAACTGGCCGTCGCCCAGCGCGAGGGCACGCTGCAGCGCAATTTCCAGGGCTACAGCACGCATGCCGGGGCCTCGATCTATGGTTTCGGCATGTCGTCGATCTCGCAAACCGACGAGGCTTATCGCCAGAACCGCAAGGAGCTGCCCGCGTACTACGCGGCGCTCGACGCCGGCCGCCTGCCCGTCGAGCGCGGCCTGATCCTGAGCGAGGAGGATCGCCTCCGCCGCCACGTGATTATGCGCATCATGTGCGACCGGCGGCTCAGCTACGCCCGCCTGTCGGAACAGCTCGGGGTGGATTTCCGCTCCAGGTTCGGCCGGGAAATCGCCTCGCTCGCCGATCTTGAGGCCGACGGCCTGCTGCGCCGCGACGACGAGGGCTTCGTGGTCACGGGCGTGGGCGCCCTGCTGATCCGCATCATCGCCATGCGCTTCGACGCCTATCTGGAGAAAGGTCCGCGGCGCTTCTCGCGGACCGTCTGAAGCCGGCCGCTTCCCTTCGGGGCAATTCGCCGGCGCGGCCGCGGACGCCATTACGTTCTTGGCCCGTGGCGGGCCGCCCATTACCAATCTCGGATTCAGCCCCATGCCTTTTCGCATCTGCAAGACCTTCGAGATCGAGAGCGGTCACCTCCTGTCGAAGCATCCCGAGAAATGCCGGTACCCGCACGGTCACAGCCGGACCGTCGAGGTCGTGCTGGCGGCGGATCGGCTCGATGCAAACGACATGGTCTGCGATTTCGGGCGAGTGAAGGCGGCGCTTGAGGCCTTCCTGGAGACCTGGGACCATGCGCTGTGCCTCAACACGTCCGACCCGCATTTCGCGTTCTACCAGCAGGCCTACGGTGATCGCATCATTCCTTTCGCGCAGACCGACCCCACCAGCGAGGTCATGGCCCGGGTGGTCTTCGAGGAATTGCAGCGCCGGCTCGCCTCCGCGGCCACGGCCTCCGCCGCGCGCCCGTTGCCGCCCGGCGTCCGGGTCGAACGCGTGCGGGTGACCGAGACGCGCACGACCTGGGCGGAGTATTTTGCCTGACGGCGGCCGCGTTCGCCCGCCGCGGCGCGGCCATTCCCCGTCCCCTCAGGGTATGCGCAGCTCCATGCCGGCCCGCACCGAGTTCTCGTTCTTCAGGATGTCACGGTTGGCGGCCAGGATCTCCGGCCAGCGCGCGCCGCTGCCGTAATAGCGTTGGGCGATCTTGTAGAGCGTCTCGCCCTGGGAGACGACATGCCGGCGCACGGCCGCGGGCGGCGGCGGGGCGGTGGCGGCCGGCGGCGGGCGCGCGGTCACCGGCGCCCTCGTGACCGCCGGCGCGGGACTGGCGGTCAGGGGGGCGAGGCGCAGCGGGCGCGTCGCCGGCGGCGGTGGAGCGGCGTCGGGGGGCGGCGCGCCGGCCGGCCCGCTGCCATTCGCGCGGCCCTGGTGCAGGGCCGCGAGTTCCTCCTTCAGCTGCAGGTTCTCCTTCTGGAGTTCGTCGATCCGGCTCATGAACTCAAGCCGGGCGGCCTGACTCTCCAGCGGCTGGGCGGGCAGCGACCGGGCGAAGTCGCGCATCGCGGCGTCGATGCGCTGGCGCACGAGGTCGGCCTGCCGCGAACTCGGCTGCAACTCGAGGTATTTGCGGAAATGGTAGATGGCGGCGATGGGATCCTTCAGGTACTGCTGGTAGAGCAGCCCGGCCTCGAGGTGCGACTCGGGCGCGTCGTCACTGCGTTTGTCGACGACCTTGAGGAAGGCGCCCAGCGCCTCCTGGTTGCGCCCCTGGCGGAGCAGTTCCTTGCCGCGCCGGTAATAGGGGTCGTTGACCTCGCCGCCAAAGGCCGTGCGATCGCCCGGCTCGCAACCGGCCGCCAGCAGCAGCGCCAGGAGCGCAGCGGTCAGATGGGCGGTGAGGGCGCGACTCCGCCTGGTGCGTCGGGAAAGGGATTGAACGCAGGAAATAGCGGGCTAAGTTCACCCCACGCCGATTTCCAACACAAATCCTAAATGACCCACGACGCCAACTCCGCCCTGGTTCGTGGCCGCGAGTGCATCCGGATCGAGATGGAGGCACTGCAGGCCACGGCGGAGGCGCTCGACGCGTCGTTCGTGGCGGTGGTCGAGGCGGTGGAGGCGGCCATGGTGGCCGGCCGAAAGCTCATTTTCAGCGGCGTGGGCAAGTCGGCACACATCGCGCAGAAGCTGGCCGGCACCTTCAACAGCACGGGAGTCACCTCCTGTTTTCTGGATGCCACGCAGGCGCTGCACGGCGACCTCGGCTTGTGCGCGCCGGGCGATCTCGCGGTGTTGCTGAGCAACAGCGGCCAGAGCGCCGAAATGCTGCGGTTGCTGGCCATCCTGAAGCGCTTCGAACTCACCATTGTTGCCCTGACGAGCAATCCCGACTCGGAGATCGCGCGCGACGCCGATCTGCGCCTGCTGTACCGCGTGCCGCGCGAGGCCTGCCCCCTGCGGCTCGCACCCACCGCCAGCACCACGGCCGCCCTCGCGATGGGCGACGCCCTCGCCATGGTGCTGCTCGAGCGACGCGGCTTCACCCGCGACGATTTCGCCCGGCTGCATCCCTCCGGCAATCTCGGCACCGCGCTCCTGCTGAAAGTGACGGAGATCATGCGCACGGGGGATCGCCTGCCCGTCATGTCGGACCAGCGCACCATTCAGGACGCCATCCTCGGCATGACCAAAGCCAAGGCCGGCTGCATTGCCCTCGTCGACGAGGTCACGGGCAAGCTGTCCGGCATCCTGACGGACGGCGATTTTCGCCGCCATGTCCTGAGCAGCCGCGATTTTCTTGCGCAGCCCGTGGCGCAGTTCATGACCCGCACGCCGAAGACGGTGCCTCACGCCGCGCTCGCGGTAGAGGCGCTCCGCGTCTTCGACCACTACAAGATCGACGATCTGATCGTGGTTGACGAGGCGGGCCGGCCGGTCGGTCTGGTCGACGTGCAGGACCTGCCCAAGATGAAGCTGCTGTGACGGCCGCGCCCCAGGCTCCTCCGCCATGCCGGTCCCTTCCTTCCGCTACCAAGAGCCGTTTCCGCTGGGCCCGGACCCGACGCCGTACCGTTTCCTGAGCGGGGAATTCGTTTCTCTCGACCGGTTTGCCGGCCACGAGATCCTCCGGGTCGATCCCGAAGCGCTGACGAGCCTCGCCCGCCAGGCGATCCGCGACTGCTCCTTCCTGCTGCGCGAAGCGCACCTGCGCCAGGTGGCCGCCATCCTCGACGATCCCGCGGCCTCGGCCAACGATCGCTACGTCGCGCTGACGCTGTTGCGCAATGCCGAGGTCTCCGCGGAAGGCATTCTGCCCTTCTGCCAGGACACCGGCACGGCCACCGTCATCGCCAAGAAGGGCCAGCGAGTCTGGACCGGAGCCGAGGATGCGGAGTACCTTTCCAAGGGCATCTACCAGGCCTACACCGAGGAGAATCTCCGGTACTCGCAAACGGTTCCGCTCGACATGTACCAGGAGGTCAACTCGGGCACCAACCTGCCAGCGCAGATCGACATCTACGCGACCAAAGGCGACGCCTACGAATTCCTTTTCGTCGCCAAGGGCGGCGGCTCGGCCAACAAGACCTTCCTGTTCCAAGAGACCAAGGCGCTGCTGAATCCCAAGAGTCTCGAGGCCTTCATCGTCGACAAGATGAAGTACCTGGGAACGGCGGCGTGTCCGCCCTATCATCTTGTCATCGTCATCGGCGGGACGTCGGCCGAGGCCTGTCTCAAGACCGTCAAGCTCGCCTCGGCCAAGTACCTGGACACGCTGCCGGACCGGGGCAACGAACTCGGCCAGGCCTTTCGCGACGCGGCCCTCGAGGCCAGGATCCTGCAGGCCGCCCAGGCCTGCGGCATCGGCGCGCAGTTCGGCGGCCGCCATTTCGCCCTCGACGTCCGCATCATCCGGCTGCCCCGCCACGGCGCTTCGTGCCCGGTCGGCGTCGGTGTCTCCTGTTCGGCGGACCGCAACATCAGGGCGCGGATCGACCGCCAAGGCCTGTGGCTCGAGCAGCTCGAAACCAATCCCGGCCGGTTCATCCCCGCCCAGCATCGCGTCCTCCGCGCGGAGCCCATTGTCCGGCTCGATCTCAACCGGCCGATGCCGGAGATCCTGGCCGAACTTGCCCGCCATCCGGTCACCACCCGCCTTTCGCTCAACGGCACGATCGTTGTGGCGCGCGATATCGCGCATGCGAAGCTGAAGGAGCGCGTCGACGCGGGCGAGGGGCTGCCCGAGTACTTCAAGCGGCATCCGATCTACTACGCCGGCCCGGCCAAGACCCCCCAGGGCTATGCCTCGGGCTCGTTCGGACCAACCACCGCCGGCCGCATGGACGGCTACGTGGATCTGTTCCAATCGCTCGGCGGATCCCTCGTCATGATCGCCAAGGGCAACCGCAGCCGGCAGGTGACCGACGCCTGCCGGAAACACGGCGGCTTCTATCTCGGCTCGATCGGCGGTCCGGCGGCGATCCTGGCCAAAGAGAACATCAAGCAGGTCGAGCTCCTCGAGTATCCCGAGCTCGGCATGGAGGCCGTCTGGAAGATCGAGGTGCAGGATTTCCCGGCCTTCATCCTCGTGGACGACAAGGGGAACGATTTCTACGCCGGCGCCGCCGCGGCGCCGTTGCGGCCATAGCCCGGCCTGACCGGGCGGCACGCGGTGGCCGCCGGCGCGGCGGTTACTCCCCCATCACCGTGACCACGACGGTGCGGGTGTGCGGCGTGCGGCGGTGTTCCCAGAGGAAGAGGCCCTGCCACGTGCCGAGTTGCAGCCGGCCCTCGGCGAACGGAATGCTTTCGCTGGTGCGGGTCAGCGCCATCTTGATGTGACTCGGCATGTCGTCGCCCCCTTCAAACGTATGCTCAAAGCGCGGATCGTCCTCGGGCACGAGGCGGTCCAGCCACGCCTCCAGATCGCGCCGGGCCGTCGGGTCCGCGTTCTCCATCATGACGAGGCTGCAGCTCGTGTGCCGGCAGAACGCCGTGAGCACGCCGTTGCGGAGGCGGCTCTGCCGCAGCACGGCCGCGCACTGGTCCGTGATTTCGTAGGTGCCCGCGCCCTGCGTGGCGAAAGAGAGATCACGGTGGATGACAGTCATGGGGCGGATGGGCGGCGGGCTTCGGCGGGCCAGCCGCCGCCGGAGCCGGAGCTTACAGCGGAAATGGCAGGCGCGACAAGGGCCGAACCGCGAGCGCGAGCAGCTCGCGCTCGGAGTCGTCTCCCGCGATGCGGTTGAGGTGGACGATGTGGCAGGTGCGGCACTGGTGCACAATCCGCCATTCGCCGTCGGGCCGGGCGTCAATGGCGATGGGCTCCATGCCGCCGCCGCAATCCGCGGCCCGATCGCCCGGCGTGACGTCCAGGTGCACGCTCCACAGGCACCATGGGCAGTGGTTGCGATGCCGGGTGCCGGGGGCGTCGGGGGAGAATTCGCCGCCGCAATGGCGGCAGCGCAGATAGGCTCGCGCGCGCGCGCCGGGCGCACGCGGACCGGAGAAACGGAGATCGGAAAGCGACATGGGAATGCAGGCGGCGCTCCGGCGAGCAGGGCAAGGCAGGTGCGCGCCGCCACCGGGGCGGCGCACGGCGGCGCGGGCAACGGGCGGACGAATCCACGACTGCCCGAAGGCGACGCGATGGCCGGGACGCGGATCGTGTGGGGGAGGCGACGGCGCGCACGGCGCCGGAGCGGTTGCTCAAATCCGCACAGCCGTCAGCCCCTTCGAGCCACGAAGCGCCCGAAGCCGACGGCAAGGACCGACGCAACGATTGAAATCATCCGCGGGCAGTCGGCCGCCGGCGGCGGCGCGAGTCAATCCCGATTTCACCCGCCGCCGCCGGGCATGCTGCCGCCCGGTGTCGTCATGGCTTTGGGATCCAGCGCCTTGTCCAGCGTGGCGGCATCCATGAGCTTCCGCTCGAGCACGACCTCCCGCAGGGTCCGGTTGCTCGCGAGCGCCTCCTTGGCCACGGCGGCCGCCTGGTCGTAGCCGATGTAGGGATTGAGCGCCGTCACCAGCATGAGCGAACGGTCCACCAGTTCCCGGCAGCGGGCCGCATCGGCCTCGATGCCCGCCACGCACTGGCGCGCGAATACGCGGGCGCCGTTGGCGAGGCACGCGATCGCCTCGTGCAGCGCGTGCGCGATGAGCGGGATCGTGACGTTCAGCTCGAAGTGGCCGTCGCGGCCGCACAGCGTCACCACCTGCGCCAGGCCCAGCGTGTAGATCGAGACCTGCACGAGCATCTCGCTCATCACGGGATTGACCTTGCCGGGCATGATGGATGAACCGGGCTGCGTGGCCGGCAGGCGGATCTCGCCGAGGCCCGCCCGCGGGCCGGAGCCGAGCAGGCGGATATCGCCGGCAATCTTCGTCAGACCCGCGGCAAGGGTCGCGAGATGTCCGGCGACTTCGACGCAATCGTCGCGGGCGCCTTGGGCTTCGAAATGGTTGTCCGCCGGTCGAAAGGCGAGGCCGGTCTGCTCCGACAGAATCCGGCAGACCTTCCCCGGGAAATCCGGGTGACAGTTGATGCCCGTGCCCACCGCCGTGCCGCCGATGGCGAGTTCGCCGAGCGCGACGATCGCCTGCCGCGCCCGGGCCACCCCTTTGCGCGCCTGCGCGGCATAGCCGGAGAATTCCTGGCCGAGCGTGAGCGGCGTCGCATCCATCAAGTGCGTGCGCCCGATCTTCACGATGTCGCGGAAGGCGGTGGACTTGGCCTCCAGCGCGGCCGCCAGCTCCTCCAAAGCCGGCACCAGCTGCTCGCGGAGCGCGACCGCCACGCTGACATGCAGGGCCGTCGGAATGATGTCATTCGACGACTGGCCGAGATTGACGTCGTCATTCGGATGCAGCGGCCGCTTCGAGCCGATCGGATGGCCGCTGAGCTGGCTGGCGCGATTCGCGATCACCTCGTTAATGTTCATGTTCGCGGAGGTGCCCGATCCGGTCTGGAAAACATCCACGGGAAAATGACGCATCAACCGGCCATCCATCACCTCCTGGGCGACCTGCTGGATGAGACGGCTCTTGTCGGCGCTCAGGAGTCCGAGCTCCTCGTTGGCGGCGGCGCAGGCCAGCTTCACCAAGCCGAGACCGCGAAGGAAGGCGGCAGGCAGCGGATGACCACTGACCGGGAAATTGAGGACGGCGCGCTGCGTGGACGCTCCATAAAGCGCGTCATCGGGAACCGGCATTTCGCCCATGGAATCGCGTTCGTTTCTCATCAGGACCTCGCTCGGCGGCGCAGGCTAGGCCAGATGCGGGTCAAAAGCAAAGCCCCGCGCGATAAGCCCGGGGCTCGGACGTTGCGGGGCAGCGGCCGCCACCCTAGAATCTGATCGACAGCCGGTTGCCTTCCGCTTCCAGCCGGCTGGCGGAACGATCCCATCCATCCTGGGCCAGATAACGCGTGACGCTGCGCTTGGCGTGTTCCGGCGCCGAGGGCTCCGGGACGTAGGCCCCGATCGATTCCAAGGAAGCGAGGAGACGGGCGCGCCGCGGATCCGCCACGGCGGCGGCGGTCGGCAAAGCCTCCGCGGTGTGGCGCTGGTAGGCCGCCGGCATGGCGCGCTCTTCAAAACCGCGGGAACGCGCGACGGCATCGAGGAGTTCCGGTTCCATGACTGCCGCGGTCGCCAGATTGGCCGCGATCGTACGCGCCGAAGGAGTCAGCCCGGATGTGTCAGCGTGATTCTCAAGAACATCGCCCAACCAGGGGATCACGCGCCCAACCTCGCCCGAGGAGGACGCGGTGACGACCGCCGCGTTCTTCTCCACCACGGTGGACGGTTGCTCGGCGGGCTGCGGAACGACAGCTGCGGGCGC